>Ga0334896_1000061_pt1 | contig 165617 bp, 171 predicted proteins | sample GraSluR3_MG_8_FD_207734 | JGI IMG/M metagenome (GOLD analysis project Ga0334896, IMG submission 207734) | Sludge microbial communities from methane-producing bioreactor in Wageningen University, Netherlands - Granular Sludge_27_06-R3 | ecosystem: Engineered > Bioreactor > Anaerobic >... | reverse complement strand
GGTTACTTTTATCATTGTTCTCCCCCTCTAATGTAGTAATATCAGCATGTTCACTAATCTAATTATACCATTTTCACTACATTATTAGGGGAAATTTAGCCCGAAGAATTTTTACTCTTTAAGGCTGCCATTGGTAAAAATAAAATGAAGTTACCACCAAGATTTCTTATTGGAATATTTAGATTCATACTTCCATTAAATATTGCCTTAATATATGAGCCTATAGTTTTAAAGGGAATAATATTCACTGAAAACCTTAAATATGCAACAAATGGCATACCGTATCCAGTTCCTCTTGAGTCTATAAATAATACTACTATTAATGCAAATAAGTAAAAAATAAAACTTATCCCTATAATAATTTTAACTGCTTTTTTCATTATTTTCTCCTTTGATTAAAATATCTCTTGCTTCATATAAAATAAAGAGTACGCACCATCGGATGGACAAGGTCGTCCACCCCTACAATCTATCTCATGGGTAGGGGCAAACGACTCTGTTTGCCCGGGTTTTTATATGTATTTAAATAAAGTTACTATAGTCAACCAATGCCAAGAGGAGTTTTCATATACAATTGTTGGTAATGAAATAAAAAAATGGTGCCCATAATTATACCTAGGAAGTGTACCATCTTGTGAATATATTTTTTCATCAAACCTAGGTTCTTTTTGTGCATTGCTTCCTTGAATGATGTTCTAAATTCAGACTGTCTTTAACAATAATAGTCATAGTACAAATTTGACCATCTTCTAAAGGGACATCCTCATTAACTTCATATCCATCTAGTTTGTTTATATCTATAGGTTTATCTTCAATTATGTTATCATCTACTTTTATTATAAATCAAATCTTGCCTCGGTGAAATCTATAGAATCTGAAACATATGATATGTTTAGATATATTCTTTAAAACATAAACTCATATATCAATTGAGTATTGTAATTCCTTTAAATATTGTGATGTATTAAGTGTGATGTTTATCAAGTAAAAGTCTTGTGCTTGGCTATGCTTTTCCTAATATAAAATTTAATCTCTCTAATGAAAAAAATAACCATCTGAAGATCATTTTTATTTCTGTTATACTGAATTTTTTCTAATAGAAAGGTAGTTTCTACTATAGAAACTACCTTGCTATTTTTATATTTTCTCATTCTTTACTCTCTTAACCAAGTCCTCTACCTTTTCCTTGATCATGTCCCTGGTAGTCCTATAGCCCTCTATGGGGCCTCCTGATGGATCCTCTAATCCCCAATCTTCTCGATGATCACAGGGAACATATGGGCATTCTACACCACAGCCCATGGTAATCAAGATATCTAATTCCTCAGGTATGTCATTTAAAAGCTTTGGATAGTGCTCACTCATATCCACCCCTGATTCCTCCATTACCTCTACAGCACCTGGCTTAACCTCAGGGTACTCCTCGGTTCCTGCAGAGTAAGCCTCTAGGACATCACTACCTAGTTTCTTTGCCCAAGCTTCAGCCATCTGGGAACGGCAGGAATTATGTATGCATACAAAGGCTACTTTTTTCTTCATGGGTAATCCTCCCAACTTATTGTATTTGTTATGATCTTACCCTTGGACCTCTCTCCTCTTTCAACTCCTTATACATCTAACATACATGTAGAGTAGACCAATCTTTGATCTGCTCTACATGTGTGGCTTTAGCTGCTTAGAAAAATGTTCCAAATATTATTCCAGATATGGTTGCCATAACTACAACTAAAAGTACATAAACTGATGTTTTTTTGGTTCCCATTACCTGTCGAATAACCAGCATATTGGGAAGTGATAGAGCGGGGCCTGCAAGAAGTAGAGCTAATGCTGGACCCTTCCCCATGCCAGCTCCCAGTAGTCCCTGTAGAATAGGCACTTCAGTCAGCGTAGCAAAATACATAAAAGCACCTGCTATGGATGCAAATAGGTTTGCTCCAATAGTATTTCCTCCTACAAGCCTTTCTACCCATATGGAAGGGATCAATCCTTCATAGTTAGGTCTTCCCAATAGCAACCCAGCGATTAGAACACCGAAAAAGAGTAGTGGTAGGATCTGCTTAGCAAAGGTCCAGGTGGAATCCACCCACTCCATTCTTTCCTCCCTTTTCAGCCAGAAAAATGTGATATATAGCACCATTGCTAGAAATATCCCAGATACAATCCACTTCCCACTATAAATAGTAGCCCATAGACCTCCTGGCTCCATTGGCTTGCCCCAATTTGCAAATACTAATAATCCTACCATTGAGAAAAAGTAGATTGCATATTTCCATAGTGGTCGTGTATCCTCTTTTTCATAGCTGAACATATTTTCATTCTTATCCTCAGATTCTTCTTTACTAAAGATAAGATGCATCAAGAGCCCAATGATGATACTAAAGAGTATGGCACCTAATGCTCTGGCAATGCCCATTTCAGTACCAAGAACCCTTGCAGTAATAACAATTGCCAATACATTGATAGCGGGTCCTGAGTATAAAAATGCCGTGGCTGGACCTAGCCCTGCCCCCTTCTTATAGATACCAGCAAATAGTGGCAACACCGTACAAGAACAAACTGCTAATATTGATCCAGAAACAGCTGCTACTGAGTAAGCGATCCATTTCTTTGCCTTTGGCCCAAAATACTTTATTACCGCATCCTTAGAGATAAATACGGCCACTGCTCCCGCAATAAAAAGAGCAGGCACTAGACATAGAATCACGTGTTCTCTAGCATATTCATGGAGCATGCTATAGGATTCTATAACTGCTCCTTGTAGTCTAGGGCTATTTACTGGAAGGAAGTATGCACCTGTGAATACTAATATCATAATGACAAATTTATGCCATTCCTTTAAGTTATCCCATCTTGCCATCTGTCTTCCCCCTAAGAAATTATTGTATTAAATTCTTTTTATCTCTGCTTTTCAATTATTTTAATAATGTCCTTTGATTTTAACACCTTCCCAGTAGATACAACTTTCTCATCAATCACTAAGGCTGGCGTGGACATAACTCCATACTCCATGATATCCTTAAAATCTTTTACCTTTTCTACATCTGCTTGGATTTCCATTTCCTTAAGTGCTTCCTGGGTATTCTTTTCTAAAGTTATACAATTCTTACATCCAGACCCTAAAATCTTGATTACCATAAAATCACTCTCCTCATTTTTTTTAAAATCCTAAGAAAACATACTATGGCGTGCAGTACAATTAACTTGCATATCTAGTCTACTGCCTATCCCATCAAAAAAGTCCCTCAATAACATTAGGACATCCCTATTCACTGAATATTTCATCCATACGCCATCCTTCCTGCTATTTACCAATCCACTTTCACAGAGTATTTTCATATGGTAAGACAGGGTTGGCTGGGTAATATTAAACTCTTCTAATATTTTACAGGCACATAGCTCACCCGTTGCTAACATGTCTACTATTTGTACCCTGGTTTCATCGGACAATGCTTTTAGTAATGAAGCATATTTATTGTAATTTTTTTGCATTATATTCACCTCTTGTTATTTATAAATTATGGGGGATTTCTTGAGGAATTTATAGATATAGATAAGTATCTATATTCAGTATATGTTATTATATAGATAGTTGTCAATATCTAATGCCAAAAAATTAACTACTGTCAATCCTTATTACGCTCTGATCTACTTTTAATTAATATTCATCCTTCAGTTAATTATTAACAAGAAAAATTCATGATTTGTTTATATGTTAGAATTTTTCTTTATATAGAGTTTAAAAGCCTTTATAGCCATAAACATCGTATATATACCAATTAGTCTTAATAGAAAATCAAATATCATTGCAAAAATACTCAAATATCCAATACCAGCAGCAAATAAATCCATAAATATGCCCCCTTTCCATATACTTTAATCTACCATTTAATTTAATTAATATATACTTTTTTCCCCATAGTCATTGAAGGAAGCGTATTAACAGGATAAACCGACAAACTTGTGCCTATAACTATAACTAAATCTGCTTTCTCCATATCCTTCATTGCATTGTAGACATCCTTTTACAATCATTACTATACCTGAAGTAAATGATAAAAATTTCATATAATGCTACAAGAAAGCTTTTAACATTCTATTTATTTTTTCTACATAAACACTAGGACCAATTAGTATTGCTTGACTTTCGTCTACAGTTATAGAAATATCTTCCTTATATACAAATCTATCTAACCAATTAAACTTTGGCTTTATTATGAAAATTTCATTGCTTTCACTGGTTATTTTTAATCCAATATGTTCTAAACAGTCTTTAAAAAGCTCAATAAAACTAGCTTTATCGTCTACTAATATTTCTATTTTAGTCTTTTTATATCTGCTGATATCTACACTACTTATAAGGGAAATTATTAATATAAGTATCCAATTAACATCATCTATTCCAGTTAGAATCACAGAAAAAACTAACAAAATTAAGAAAAATGCTAAAAAAAGCTTTAATCTTATAACCATATCACTATTATTTTTACCCACAAGGTAACCACCTTTCTGATAATTTTTTTGTTGTAAATATCACATTCGCATTATCTTTAAAATATGCATTCGTATATAAAGGGTGTTTTTGCTTCCTTCTATGTTATATTCTATAAGAGTTTCCATGATTCCTGTTAAATTATGTAATTTTATTGAAATCGTACCAATGAGACGCTAAAAAATATTGACTTATAGTATGTCTTATGTTTACAATAATTATAGAAACTTAATAAGAATAATGTTAGGTGAGGCTCCTGTTAAGATATATGCTACTGCCCAGAAAAATCTAGAGATTCCAATGGGTCAACAGGAACAATCGTGAAGGTTGTTTTTAATGTAGCTGACTTTATGTCAAAGCTTATCAGTGCTAAAGCTCAACGTTTAGAAATTATGATTTCTCTACTGTTGGGTAGAGATTTTTTATTTATCTATTAAATTTGTTTAAAGGATGTGATAATTATGGTTTCAGAACCTGTTCCCCTGGAAAAGATAAATTATATATTATCTATAATAGGAGCCATAATTTTCACATGTGGAAAATGGCTCTATTAAGGAGGCATTTAAAATGACTGAAAAAATTCTGCAACTGGTTGAAGAAAAAAAATGGAAGGAAGTTCAGGAGGAAATTTCTCTAATAAAACCTGTAAATATTGCTGATTTATTTAATGAATTACCCGAAAATGAAGTACTTATTCTTTTTAGAATATTACCTAAGGATATTGCCGCTGATGTATTTTCCTATCTCACAAGCGAAGAACAGCTAATTATTGTTCATGGAATTACCGATAGTGAATTAAAATATATTATGGATGAGTTATTTTTTGATGACATGATTGATATTCTTGAGGAAATGCCCTCTAATCTTGTAAAAGAAATACTTAAAAATACAAAGGAAGAAGAACGTAGACTAATCAATGAATTCCTCAAATACCCTGAATATTCTGCTGGTAGCCTTATGACCATAGAATATGTGGAATTCAAAAAGAAAATGACGGTAAAGGAAGCTATGACAACTATAAAAAAGACAGGGATTGATAAAGAAACCATCTATACCTGTTATATAACGGATGCAAATCGTAAGTTGGAAGGAATTGTATCCTTGAGGAATTTAGTAACTAGTGATCTGGATAGAACTATTGAGGATATTATGGATACAGATGTTATCAAAGTCCATACTCATGATGATCAAGAAGTAGTAGCTCATTTATTTAAGAAATATGATTTTATTGCCATTCCTGTTGTTGATAAGGAAAATCGATTGGTTGGAATAATTACTATTGATGATATCGTAGATGTTATTGAACAAGAAAGTACAGAAGACTTTCAAAAGATGGCGGCTATGCAGCCTTCTGAAGTGGAATATCTTAGAACTAGCGTTTTCTCTTTATCTAAACAAAGAATTATATGGTTATTAGTCCTTATGATTTCAGCCACCTTTACGGGTAATATTATTCACCGTTTCGAATCTGTACTTGAATCTGTAGTAATTTTAGCAGCATTTATTCCTATGCTAATGGATACAGGAGGTAATGCTGGTGCTCAATCATCTACCCTTATTATTAGAGGAATGGCACTAGGAGAAATACAAACCAGGGATTATTTAAAGATAATGGCAAAGGAGCTTAAGGTAAGTACATTAGTGGGAATTGTTCTTGCTCTTGTTAATGCCCTCCGCATTTTCTTATTTCAACAGGCAGATATATTGATCATTATTACCGTTTCTATAACCCTATTTATTACCGTTGTTATTGCAAAACTTATTGGCTGTATATTGCCTATAGGAGCTCAAAAATTAAAGCTTGATCCAGCTATGATGGCAAGCCCTTTAATCACAACAATAGTTGATGCATCAGCCCTAATAGTATATTTTACACTTGCCTCAGTATTATTAGAATTATAGTTTTGAATTCTTGGTAAGGGCTATCTTTGCTGGCCCTTTTAATATACCTATAAAGAATAGTATCCTATAATCCAATAGTAAAGAATGAGTTTCTCAAATATGTTTATACTAATTATAAATCTATTTGTAAGGCTTATTATAATACTAATTAAAAAGACTATTGAAAGAGGAATTAACATGTCAAAACTTACGTATCTTGATATTAAAAATAATAAAGAAATTAAAACCTATATAGAATTAGCTGATGGATTAGTAGAAAGATTAGGAATAACAAAGCATGACTTCGTACATGTAACAAAGGTTGCAGAAACTTCTTCAAGTATTCTTCATACCTTAGGCTATAGCGATAGAGAGATTGAACTTGTAAAAATTGCTGCCCACATTCATGACATAGGGAATATGGTAAATCGAGTAGAACATGCTCAAACAGGGGCTGCCCTTTGTTTTAATATCTTAACAAGACTAAATATGGAACCTGAAGAAATAGCAACTATTGTTTCTGCTATTGGAAACCATGATGAAAATACAGGAACTGCTATCAATACGGTATCAGCAGCACTTATATTAGGGGATAAATGTGATGTGAGAAGAAGTAGAGTTAGAAACTTCGACTTTTCTACCTTTGACATACATGATAGGGTAAATTATGCAGTAAAACAATCCAATGTTTTTGTAGAAAAGAATAATAGACACATTTCTTTGAATTTAACCATTGATACAAGCATTAGCTCTTTGATGGACTACTTTGAAATCTTTCTTGCAAGAATGCTTATGTGTAGAAAGGCTGCAAATTTTTTAGATGCAGAGTTTGAACTTATTATGAATGATACTAAAATAGTATAAACTTAGGGTAAAATATAAAAATTAAATACCCAATATTAGCTATTTTACCTATCAAATCAATTGCCTGATGGGGTATTTTAATCAACCATTATATATTAAACCTATGAAAAATTTAATCTTAATATTATTTTATTTAGTCTTTCTCTTAATTCATATAATTGTTGCTTCTTATATAGAATAGTATCAGTTTCTTCAGATTTTAATGCCTTTATTTTTTCAATGGTCTCTTGGGTATTGTTTATTATTTTAGTAATTTGTTCATCAAAAATACGGTTAAAAATATATTTACTATCATTTATCTTTTGTACATAGTTCTATTTTAGGTTATTTCCATTTCTTTCAAGTTCTTCCTCTACTCTATCCATATATTTGGATAAAACCATCCTATTTCCTACTGATTTTGGAAGGATAAATAGAAAATCACTTAAATTTGGCATTAAGAGTGGTGTACTGGTATTGCCAAATTTAAAATAAAAATACTCTTTATCCGATAATTCTACGGTATCTATTTTTTGAGCTATATTTATATTGAAAATTTCCTGTGAAATATTATTGATTAATTCTATGGTTTGATTAACCCTATTAGTAAATTTTGATGTAATTTCATGATAGGATTGGTTTAATTTAACTAGTTGCTCTTTATTCCATTGGATATACACTTCCCTTATAACCATTCTAATACCCATAGCTCCAATAGGTGCTGTAATAATAATTGATAATACAGCTAGTGCTAAGATTAATTTAGTGATAGTCCCGCTAAAATAATAATGCTTAAACTAAGTGCCATATACATCATCCCTTTTCGTCTAGTATTTCAACCTAGTTGTTAAATTAATACACTAAAAAAATAAAAAGACCCCTACTTAAAGATTAAATCTAAGTAGGAGCCTTTATTGTATTTTTAAATGTTAACATCAATCCATTCTACTGTATCTTTTACAACCTTATCTATAATTGATTTATCTTTTTTAAGAACATTAAAAATATGATCTGCATGATCAATAATTTTAAACTCACGGATTTTACCCTTACATACACTCGCGATTTCTTTAGCATGAATATGTGGAACTAGAGTATCATCCCTACCAGATATCGCCAGCATTGCTCCTTCATATTTGGATAGACTTTTCATTGGATAAGAATCTCGAATATCATCAAACCATTTCTTAGATATGATTAAATCATCACGCCATAGCATTGGTATTTTTGCATATTCATTTTTTTTTGCTTCTTCGTAGTAAAGTTTAAACCAACCATTAAAAACACCAGCTCCATTATGGCAAGCTCCAGACCAGCTAACTGCTACTTTAATTTCGTTAGGATGTTTCCCTAGAAATTCTGCCATAACCCGTGCTCCTTGACTTAATCCTAAAATTCCGATTCTATTTATATCAACTTTTTCGTGCTGGCAAAGATATGAATATATATTTTCAGTATCGTCAACTTCTCCATAGAATGATAAGTCTTGTTGTTTGGCGAGGCTCTCACCACAACCCGCAAAATCAAAACGAATCGAAGCGATTCCTTTTTTAGCAAGTGATTTTGCCAATTGTATAAATAAATTGCCAGCCTCGTCTTTGCAGGAGCCTGTTCCATGGCATAAGATTACAGCAGGAATCAATCCATCTATTTTTGGCTTATAAAATACAGTAGGAATATCATACAATTCACTCTTTATTAAAATTTTATCTTCCATTTAATCAATCCTTTCAAATAATTGGTATCTTTAGATTCTAATATGTATGTAAAACCCTTATTTTAGTTTATTATTAGATACCTATAGATTCTAATAAGCTGTTTGCTTTCTCAAAATCAGCTTCCTCTATCATAATATCTGTGTTAAATGGAGAGGATCCTGTGATTATCCTCATATGTCCTCCAGTACCATAGTCTTTTACTATGTATGGTATATTGTTATCATCTAAAATCCCTTTAATTATACCCAATTCTATTTCATTTGATATGCTTCTAAATTTAATAATATTAATATCATCTGCATTTTTACTCATTTCTTTCTCTCCTTCCTTTATTTTTATTCTTATTTTCTATGTAAATAATGTACTGTTATCATGTCTTTTTTTTATGTACAACAATAATACTATTATTAAGAGAAAAAACACTAGTTAATTTTATATTCTATGTAAAAACTGCAAAACCCTCTAAATCCCATGAATAACAAATCAATCTATAGTATATTGTTTTTCCCTAGTTCAAGTTGAAGTCTTGCATTTTAGATATACCAAATTAACCCTTTAGGAATTTACTATTGTTATATAAGAAAATATTCAATATAATATGGTCATATTTAAATGAATTTACTTATTATAATGGACATATTAATGGTATATAAGTAATAATCAAAAAATAAGGGCGGAAATAATTTATGAAAATAATAATGAAATGGAAAATCATATTATCCTGTATCATTGTACTAGTATTTTTACTAGGTCTTATTTTTTGGCAGCCCCAGTCTGATCCATTAGCTGAGGATACCTTTCAATCCTATGTAGATTTTGAAAATTTACTTTTAAGTGAGGAATTGATTCTTGAAGAAGAAGACATAGATGGTCTTTTAAAGGAATATGTTGGAGAGGGTAAAGATTTAGGAAATATTTATATAAAAAATATAGATGCAGATATTAAGGATGGAGATTTTAATCTTCAAAGTTCTATTACCTATTGGAATATCCCCCTCTCTCTATCCCTAAAAGGACAAATCTCCTCTGAAGAGTCCTTTATCGTCTATGATCTTAAGAAAGTATATCTAGGAAAAATCCCAATTCCTAAGGTTTTTTTGCTTAGGACTATAGAGAAGCAAATGAATAGTCAGGTAACTATTGAAGATGAAAAAATTAAAGTAGACAAAAAATTACTGCCTATTCGGATATCTTTCCTGGAAGTAAAAGAGGGAGTATTGATGATAAAGTTTGACAAAGAGGATCTTAATAGATGGCTCCTTTCTCAAATGCAATCCAAGGTAAAAGAAAAAATAAAGGAAACTATAGACAACAGCATTGATGGTTTAGATAAGATTAAAGATAAATTGTCAGAGGAAAATCAAAAAGATTTAGTGCAGAAAATTAAGGATTCTATTTTGGATTTTGTAGAAAATCCAGGATTCCATACTCAAGAAGAAATAGAGGAAATTAAGATTTTATACAATAGTTTGACTCTCCAGGAGAAACAAGAGTTATTAGAGGCTATAATTCCCCAAGTAGATACTCAAACACTTTTTAACATTAAAGAAAAATTTGGTTTCTAAAAGTATTTATGTAGGACATTTTTGACTCCTTAGTAGATAGTCGTTAAATGCCTATAATTAGTACTGCTAATACTATAAGTGGTGCTGGAATTTTTCTTGTAAACAATAAAACCACCGTAATTAGTGTAATAATAATATTATCAATTGCAAGTCCACTTTTTTGCATTAGTATTACCGCTGATACAGTGATTAAACCACTAGCTACCGCGTTAATACCTTTAATAGATATTTTTATCCCTTTAATCTTCTTTAGGTTTTCCCATATTGGATAGATAAAATATATTAAGAGAAGACCTGGTAAGAAGATCCCTATTCCTCCTGCTACGGAACCTAAGACTTGTGTTAATACTGTACCCCCACGGGCTGACATTCCACCTGCATAAGCACTAAAGCTAAACATCGGTCCTGGCAGTCCCTGAACAAGTCCATAGCCAGTTAAAAATTCTTGGTTGGTCATATAACGATTTAACTCTACTAGCTCACTATGCATAACAGGTACAACTACCTGTCCACCTCCAAAAACTAAGTACCCATAGCGATAAAAACTTTCAAATAAATCTAAAATTCGATTATTCAAAATCAAGGTGATTATTATACTACCTGTACCCAAAATCCCAAAGGCAATAATATATGCCCAAGGAGGATTTAATTTTACAAGGTTCCATAGTTCCTTTTCCTTTGAGCTAATAATGCTCACTACACCACCTATAATTAATACTAATGGAAAAATCCAAGGTTCTCGAATAAAGTAAGTGGTTATACCCCCAAAGAGTAGCAATAATAGGGTAATATTGTCTTTGATTACTTTGCGTCCAATGCGATAGGCTGCTACAATAATAAAACCTACTGCCATTGGTCCAATGTAACGAAGCACAGACTCTGATATATTCATCTTATCTAAGAATTGGTACAAAAATGAAAGCAGTGTCATTATTGTAAGTACAGGTAAAGCCCATACTAACATTGTTAGAAAAGCTAAAACTCGCCCTCCCATTTTATAGCCAATAGATACTATGGTTTGTGTACTGGTCGGACCTGGCAAAATGCTGCATAGGGCGATAAGTTCAACCAGCTCCTCTTCCTCAAGATAATTCTTCTTTATTACTAATTGGTCTGTGAATACACCATAGTGTGCTTCAGGTCCACCATAGGCTCCCAATGAGCAAATAAATACATCTTTTAAGAAAGTTCTCCATTCTATTTTATTTTGCCTTTTAAGATCTTTTTGCCTTTTCATGAAGAATTCATCCCTTAACTTTTACTTTATATATACCAAATAATAAATAAAGCTAAGCATATTTTCACCTTTTTAATGACAACCTTTTTAATTATTTTATAAAAAATGAACAGTCAATGGTGTACTGTTCATACCAAGATTTATTTTTTATCAAATCATGATATTTAATTTATTTAAAATTAAAGGTTTAATCTCCTATATAAGATGTTTGTAAGATATTATATATAAAAAAATAACTATCCAAGGATAGTTATTTTTTGTTAGGTATCTTTTATTGTCTTATATTTTCTTATTCTTCATACCCGGTTATTTCTCCATTTTCATCAAAGAAAATAGGGCTAGCTAGGTAGTATGCATTTTTGTATCCTAATTCATATGCAATAGCTTCTACAGCTTGGGATGCTCTGCCACCAACTTTACAATGAATTAATAGAGTAGTATCTTTATCCTCTGGTAATAATTCTGCAGCAGCGTCAAGATCTTCTTTTATTAAATTGTTATCTACATTAATAGAATCTTTATATTTGCCAACTTCTTCTAGCTCTTCAGCTGTTCTAACATCTACTACCACAACACCATCTTCTTCTAACTTCTCTTCAAACTGCTCAGGATTTAATCCTCTTAACACATAATCTTTTATTTCTCCATCCTTATCAAATACTATTGGGCTGGCTAAGTAATATGCATTTTTGTATCCTAATTCATATGCAATAGCTTCTACAGCTTGGGATGCTCTACCACCAACTTTACAATGAATTAATAGAGTAGTATCTTTATCCTCTGGTAATAATTTTGCAGCAGCGTCAAGATCTTCTTTTATTAAATTGTTATCTACATTAATGGAGTCCTTATATTTTCCAACTTCTTCAAGCTCTTCAGCAGTTCTAACATCTACTACTACAACACCATCTTCTTCTAACTTTTCTTCAAACTGCTCTGGATTTAATGATCTTAAAACATAGTCTTTAATTTCTCCATCCTTATCAAATACTATTGGGCTAGCTAAATAGTATGCATTTTTATATCCTAAGTCGTTAGCAACTACTTCAACAGCTTTAGATGCTCTACCGCCTACTTTACAGTGGATCAATAGAACAGTATCTTTATCCTCTGGTAATAATTCTGCAGCAGCTTCAGGGTCTTCTTGAATTAAATTGTTATCTACATGAATAGAATCTTTGTATTTTCCAACATCTTCAAGTTCTTGAGCAGTTCTAACATCTACTACCACAGCGCCATCTTCTTTTAACTTCTCTTCAAATTGTTCAGGAGTTAACGCTCTTTCAATTTCTTCATTTGTTTCTGTATCTCCAGCAGGTGTACTTTGACATCCAGTTAACGCAAATACAAATGAAATCATTATTATAAATGTAACTAAAGTCTTCTTATTTAACTTAATTTCTCTAATCATTAATAAATCCTCTCCTATTTTTAGATTTTTTAGTGTTTTTGCAAGATTAATTAAACTTCTCGGCTCCTTTCTACAAAATATTCCATTCCCCATAATTATTAAACCTATTTTATTAAGTTTATATTATTAAATTCTTCACAATCTCTTAAAAACCTTTTTTAACAACATAAGATATCATAATGTTGCATAAGAGTTTCTTATGAAGCAACCAGTATAGGAAATATCTTGAAAAAATAGATGAGCATTTTTTAATAAATAGTCAAATATTAATGCATAAAAATATTATAGATTATTATTAAAAAACATAGATATTGTTAATGATTTAACTATATAGTGCATTGTTAGTTTCTTTAATACAATTAATTTGTTTGAAAACTTTTTTAGTTATAGCTATTCTATCTTGTGTGCTTTAAATATATTTCTAAATCCATAACAGTCTTGCTAATATTTGTCGAATGATCAGCAATTCTCTCTAAATTACTTAATATATCTAAGAAAATCACTCCTGAACTAGGATGACATAATTGCTTGTTTAATCTTTGTATATGAACATTCCTATAATGTTCTTCCATTTTATCAATTTCTTTCTCTTTATCCTCAATTGTATTAGCTAGAGTTATATCATCATTCTCCAAGGAGTTTATAGCATCTGCTACCATATTATGAACCTTTTTGTGCATTTCATTTAATTCTTCAGTTGCTGTGTCTGAAAAAGAAAGCCGATGATCAATTCTATATTCTACCAGCTCTGCTAGATTCTCCGCATGATCGCCAATTCTTTCAATATCATTTATAGTGTGGTATAGGTTTGATATTCTCATATAATCTAAATCCGAAAGGTTTTCGTTAGATAATTTCACAAGATATTTTGTAATCTCCCTTTCCAGATTATTTATAGACTTTTCCCTTTCAAAAACCTCTCCCATAAGCTTTTCATCTTCATTAAAAAATGCTTCCATAGCTTTATTCATATTATCAAGGGCTAAGCGTCCCATTCTGACTGTTTCCTTTACAGCCTGCCCAACTGCTACCGCTGGATTTTCTAATATTCTTTCATCAAGATACTTTAATCCATCATGGTCTTCCTTTTCTTCCCCAGGTAATACTTTCCTTGCAAGTTTTACCAATACCACAGCAAAAGGGAATAAGGCAACTGTATTAATCACATTAAAGATAGTATGGGTATTAGCAATTTGTCTTACGACATCTGGTACTATTTGTCCATCAATATTTGTTGTTCCTGAAACAGACACAATAAAATCATATATTGGATTCCCTATTAAGAACAGTATAATCAAAAACCAGATTGTTCCAATTACATTAAAAATCAAATGAATAAATGCTGCTCTCTTTGCTGCAATAGATGCTCCTATACTAGAAAGCATTGATGTTACACAGGTACCAATATTTTGTCCCATCAAAATTGGGACAATTAAAGCAAAAGGGGATACCCCAGGAATACCACTAAAAGCGCCTGAGATAGCTAATGCCTGCAATAGACCTATAGATGCACTACTACTTTGTACAACAGCTGTTAAAACAAACCCAGCTATTACTCCTAAAAAGGGATTATGACTAAATGAAATCAATAGGGTTTTAAATCCTTCAAAATCTCGCAGTGGTTTCATAGCATTAGACATCAATTCTATACCCATAAACAAAATACCAAATCCTAGTATTACAGAACCTATCTGCTTATATCTTTTCTTTTTTGCAAATAAGAACATTACGGTTCCAATTGCAATGGCTAAGGGTGCATACTTTGTTACTTTAAAAGCAACCATCTGGGCTGTAACAGTTGTTCCAATATTAGCTCCCATGATAACTCCTGTTGCCTGGATAAGATTCATAAGTCCAGCATTTACAAAACCTACTATCATTACAGTTGTAGTACTACTACTTTGTACTATTACAGTTACAATCGCACCTACTATAACCCCTATAAAACGATTGTTTGTAAGTACTTCCAAAAGTTTTTTCATGCGATCTCCTGCGATAGTCTTAAGACCGTCACTCATCATATTCATCCCAAAAATAAATAGTCCCAGACCACCAAGTAAGCTCATAAGCATTTCCGATGTCATCTAATTAAAACCTCCTATTATGTTTTTCTTCAGATACAAAACTAATATTAATAAATTAACCATCTACATTATATATTATAATTTAATATTTCTTTCATATAATTTTATTTAAATCGTTATCATCTTTTAGTTATGATTATTGAATAAAAAAAGATCTATTATATTCTGTATAGATCTTTTTCTCTTTATTAAATTTTATCTACAGATAGTATCTTCTACATCACAATCTAGATCATTAATACTTTCCTTGCTCAAAGATTATTAAGAATGTTTTTGATGAAAAAATTTAAATTTCATTAATAATTTTACATGGATTTCCTACAGCAATAACATTTGCTGGAATATCTTTAGTAACAACACTTCCTGCCCCTATTATTGTATTATCCCCAATCTTCACTCCTGGACATACTATTGTTCCTCCACCTATCCAAACATTGTTACCTATGCTTACTGGTTTTGCAAATTCTTTACCAGTGAGTCTTTCCTTAGGGTCTATTGGGTGGGTAGCCGTATATATTTGAACATTTGGCGCTATTAAAACATTATCACCAATCTTTACTCTATTAACATCAAGTATAATACAATTATAATTGGCATAGAAATTATCTCCAACTTCTATATTGTATCCATAGTCGCAATAAAAGGGAGCTTCAATATTAAAGATCCCCTTAACTTTAATAAGCTTAAGGATAATTTCTTGCTTTTTTTCTTTCTCACTAGGTTTTGAATGATTATATTCAAAGATAAGATTTTTAGCATAGTTTCTTTCCCTTATTAATTCTTCATCATCTGCATTATAATAATCTCCTGATAGCATTTTTTCTTTTTCACTTTTAGTCATATCTGACCTCCTAACTTTAATTTAGCTATTATTCGCTATTATTCCCTATATTATTTTTCGGATGGTAGCATTTTTTAATGTATATATGATTTTTAAGTTCTAGCTTAATTTCATCCCTATCAAATGAGAAAACTTAGGATATACTTCTATATTAATGATAATACTATAACTATAAAAATTTAAGGAGGATAAGATAATGAATAAAAACCGAGCAAAGGAAATTGCTTCATCTCCAGTAATGGCAAATGTAAACTACAATGGCAAACCTATTTATATTGATTCTGTAAATGAAGCTAATGGAATAGCTAATATCCATTCCCTTGACAACCCTAAAGATAGGCAACAGGTATCTATACAAAATCTAGAAGAACGATAAGATAATTTAAAAATGTCATTCTGAAGGAAGTAAAGAAGAAAAGGCTTAAGCTTCTTCACTACTCAGGATGACAGTTTTTTTAAGTAATTGTACTATTCCTTCTTACTATTTATGCTATTTGTATACTTTTCTAATATTTCATTAACCCTTTCTTTTAAATCATAATCTATTCTTATTTTAATTTCGTTATCAAATTCAATTAGTTTAACCTTAGGCAGTGTAAGTATCAAATCATAATATCTTCCCTTTTGAAAAACTTTTCTTTGGTAGTAATCACTCCAACTATAATGAATAATCTTGTCCCAACTTAACATTTTACCATTATTTAATATGCCTTTTTCATAGATAACATTGTTTTGAGACCTTGTATAAAAATGAAATATGGATATACATAGTGTCCCTATAGTCCAGGTCAACATATTTAAAACTTTATATAGGTAATATACTGTTGTACTAAGCTCCCTTATCAAATTATTATCAAAAAAATATCTTCTTAATTCTTCTAAATACTGAAAATTAAAAAGTTGAAAAATACTATTTAAATAATCCTTATTCAATAGATCATATGTTTCCTTAAAACTTGTGATAAATAGTATTGACCATACGATAAAAAGCAAAAACCAAATTAAGGAAATATTAAGATTACTTAGGCTCAAATTCTTATTTATTACTAATAGCTCCTGTTCCTTAATTTTTATTTGTTTTTTATCCCATTGACCTTTAATAATAGCTATTAATGTAAATAGAATTATACAAATGATGAGCATTATATATAATTGATAATTCAAATAAAGATCCCCCTTTAATGCTTTAATTAATTAATCTTTTTGTGAGTATTTATATAACTTCTATAAAAAATCTACCTTTCCTGCCCATTTGTCTTACAAATTCTTAACTATTACAGGCACAGAATTATTCTTATATGGGTATACTTAATAATAAGGATGGTGAACAATGAACAAAAAAGTTGTTTTAGCCCATGGCTATTTAAGAACCTATAAGGATATGGATGATCTAAAGATAAATCTTGAGAAATTAGGATATGAAGTAATGCTGGTTGATTTACCACTAACCTTTAGTAATATAGAATACGCAGCTTCTATTTTTGAAAAAGATATAAATCAATTAATTACTAATTTAGAGGATAATGAAAAAATCAGCTTAGTGGGTCACAGTGCAGGAGGATTAGTTATAAGATTGTTTTTAAACAACACAATTAATATAGATAAAATTCATAGATGTGTTTTAATTGCTACCCCTAATAAGGGTTGTCAATTAGCAGAAATAGCTTCAAGAATATCTCGTACCTTTATTAATATTTTTCAAACACTAAAATCATTAAAATATGAAAAAATAAAAAAACTAAATTTATCCTATAATAAAAATATTGAAATAGGAGTGATTGCAGGCAATAAAAATGATTTATTATTAGGTAAATTATTAAATACCGATAATGATGGACGAGTAGAAATTGATTCCGCATTATATGAAGAAGCAAAGGATTATATTATAGTACCTTTAAATCATAGAAAAATCCATCATGATTTTGAAATCGCAAGGAAAATTGACAATTTTCTGGAAAGCGGAAGCTTTAGTCAATAATAATAGGGACTAGCTATATTTATTAAACACTTGCTGCAATGGACGAATCACCTCTTTCTCTGCAGTCTTTGCCATAACTAAATAGCCTAATGCGGTACATAAACCTATTATCCATAGGGATATTCCTCTTGTTAAGAATAGTATCCCAAATATTATTGGCGCAGCTCCTTGCATTAACATGGTAGACTCCATGATTAATGTTCTATTCGTATTTAGCTCTAGGTTTAACTCCTCTAGTACATTTCTCATAGAAGCTAAAAGAGTGAAATATGAAAAGAATGGAATATTTATAGATAATATTATAGCAATCCAAACATCCTTATATATCCATCCCATTATTATTGAAAAAACTATACCCATTATAGTGGAGAGTATAAAAGGCAACATCATATATCCCCTAAGAATATATTTTGATTCCATAGGAAAACTAGAGAGAAAATAATTTTCTTCATAGTGTTTTTTTATTGGAGAAAGCATATTTTGTCCTATTATATAAAGTGCAATAAATATAAAAATCAGGGAAATTTCTTCTCCCTTTGTAGAAATAATAATACCAATACTTAGACTCAAATATATTATGTAATTATGAAAATACCCTAAGGGCTGTCTTATAAGCTGAGATAAATTTCTCCACAAAAAAATTTTAGAATTTTTATAATAACCAGGTATGGATAAAAAGTATCTTTTTTCTTTAATGCCTTTTCTTTTAACAATCTTTTTTGCTTCCTGGGTCATTCCTAGGCTCATAAGTGTTTTAAACCTATCATGACTCAGACTACTTTCCTTTAAATTTTCTAAAGATGTTCTCCTAATAAAAAAAATAGAGATAACACTGCTAATAAAACAAAATCCTATAAGTATTAATTTTTTTATTCCTACATTATAAGCTTGAGAAATATATGAACCTATTTCTATTTGTGAAGCGAAATTAAATAGAGCATAGTTTTTAAAATAAAGAACCCAAGCAATATATAATATTGATAATATAAAGGTAACAATAAAAGTAATCCTTATATATCTTAAAATCTTAAGAATTATTTTCTTTATTTCCATAGGTAATTGAAAGACTAACCATTGGATATTATGAAGGGAAATAATAAATATAGCAATCAGGAAAAATATTTGAACAATATTTATAAACCACTTATCCCATATAAGGGGGTAGATTGGTATTGCTATAGCTAAAACTCCCAAAACTATTAATATGTTTTTCCCCTGTACTAATAACCATTCAAAAAAAATATAATGTTCCTTTGGAATAGGCAGGGTAAATAAAAAATAAGTGTCCCCCTTATTGAAGTACATGGGTGGTGATGTTAATCCTTTTATCGAAGATTGAATAAAAATTAGCAAAGCAATCGTAACTATGAAATTTATGGGAATTAAGGTTAAAAAAGATGCTATGCTTTGTAAAATTACTGGTGGGTTTAACATAATATCACGATAAAAGGCAAAAACAAATGCTAAGGCAAATACTATGTACACTATACTAAAGTCAAAATAATATTTAAGCTTTTCCTTAAAATTATTCCACTTATACCAATAGCGTCTTTTAAGAAGAAAGATATAAGCACTATTCATTATGCTGCTCTCTCCCCTCTACCAATACAAAATATAATTCCTCTAGGCTGATATCTCTTTTTATTTCAACCTTATTTTTGATGGTCTCAATGGTACCTTGGGCAAGGGATTCCCCCTTTTTTAAAATAAGAAATCTCTGACACATCTTCTCAGCTGCATCTAAGATATGGGTTGCAATTATTATAGCCTTTCCCTCTTTATTCATGTCAATTAACATTTGCTTTAAGTCCCGTACTGAACTTACATCTAAACCGGTAAAGGGTTCATCCACTAAAAGTATATCAGCGTCATGTAATAGGGCGCAGGATATAGCCACCTTTTGCTTCATACCCTTAGAAAAATTAGAAGGTATCATATTTCTTTTTTCATATAATTCAAATTGTTGAAGTAAGGCTTTTCCCTTCTTTTTAAAGTCATTTTCATCCATTTCAAATGCCATAGCTACTAATCGTAAATGCTCCCAAACTGTTAAGTCACTATATAAAAGAGGTAGTTCCGGAATATAGGATAAAGACTTCTTAGCTGCTATTTCATCTTCCTTAATAGAAATATCTTTAATATATATTTCACCCTTGGAGGGCTTTACTAGTCCTAGCATACATTGAATTAAAGTACTCTTTCCCGCACCATTCTCCCCAATGATTCCTAATATCTCACCGGGATATATTTTTAGATTAATATCATTAAGCACCAGTTCATTGGAGTACTTTTTACATAAGTCCTTTACCTCTAAAATAGCAGACATGATATCCTCCCTTTTTTATCAAAACCTTTCTTCTATAACTATATTATATTGAGTATTATGTTTTTTCAAGCTGGCTATGATTAATAATCTCAGTTCTATTTCTTCCAGTTTCCTTTGCTTTATATAGGGCTTCATCAGCTCTTTTATAAATATCATCTATGGTATCATTCTTATGATATTGTGTTATACCTAAGCTGATTGTAATTCTACCAACTTTTTTAAATAAGTGTCTTTCTATGGTTTTCCTTATTTTTTCTGATAGTATATAAGCACCTTGAATATCTGTATCTGTAGTTATTATAGCAAACTCTTCTCCTCCAACCCTTGAGAATACATCTGTCTTCCTAATATTATTACAAACTATATATGCCAGGGTTTTTAATACATAATCCCCTATACTATGCCCATGTTCATCATTAACCCTTTTAAAATTATCAATATCAAACATGATTAAACAGAGTTCCCCATTATTTCTACTGCCCTTCATAACCTCAAAGGTCAGATATTCATCAAAATATCTTCTATTATATATTTGAGTTAAACCATCCTTATTAATCATCTGCTCTAGGGTGTCTTGAATGTATTTTTTTATAAATAACAACATAATACCCGTTAAAATAAGATTTGTTAAGAAAAATATTATGCTTATTTTAAAACTTCTCATCATTTTTTCAGTTGCTTTTTGTGAAGCTAAAACTGTATCATTAGCTTTTTCCCAAATATCTTCACTTTTATTTAATAACTTTATTTTGTTTTCTGTTGAGAAATTCCCTCTATTTTCATATATTAAATCTTTTAAGCCCGACCAAGAAACATTTAATCTCTCCATTTCTAATAGGGTTTCTTTATAGCTACTATTTGAATTCGATAAGTGAATAGTAAATTCTTGTATTTTTTCATCTATATCCTTTATTAGTTCGTCACTATTTTTATGGCTTAACTCAAGTTTTACTAACCGCTGAATAGAGCCCCGTATAACTCCTAGGTTATTATGTAACCTTGGATCATTTGCTATGGTTTTTGTTATGCGAACAACATTAAAACCACCAACTGCCAATAATAAAAAAATAATAACCCCAATAATCAGCATAATTTTTGAACTTTTTCTTATTTTCACTTAGTTCCCCCATCCAAATTCAAATTTTTTATATAAAGTGAAATCTAACCTATATCATTTTATAATATTAATATTTTCATCAATAAAATTAATTAAATATTCTTCCCTAAGGGGTTTTGAAAATAAAAAACCTTGAAACATATCTGTTTTTAATTCCTTTAACTCGTATAGCTGTTCATAGGTCTCAATACCCTCTGCCACTGTAGTTAGGTTAAATGTATTTGCAATATTTAAAATTGCAGAAGCAATATTTTTGCTGGTTTTGTCTATATTTATATTGTTGATAAAGCTTCGATCTATTTTAAGCTTATCCACCTTTAGTTTATGTAATTGGCTTAATGATGAGTATCCTGTTCCGAAATCATCGATAGCTATTTTAACTCCTAAAGCCTTTAATTGTTCAAGCTTTTTCCCAATGGTTTCTATATCTTGCATTGCAGTGCTTTCTGTGATCTCTAACTCTATATAGCTTGGATTTATCTTGGCTTCTTCTAGTATTGACTGCACTTTACCTACAAAGTTATCTTGCTCTAATTGTATTGCTGATACATTAACTGAGATAGGAATAAGAGTATTTTTTGTATATTTCAGTTTTTTAATAAAGCTGCAAACCGTTCTTAATACCCAATCACCAATCTCGATTATGCTGCCGTTTTTCTCTGCAATATGTATAAAATCCTTAGGACCGATTATGCCTAATTCTGGGTGTTTCCATCGTGCCAAGGCTTCTGCCCCAACAAGCTGTCCATTGTCCATCTCAAATATAGGTTGATACATTAAAAACAGCTCTTTATTTTCTAATGCCTTTAACAAGGCTTCCTCTAAAATATATGCATTATGTTGTTTTTCTTTTATATTAGAAGAGAAAAAATGATAGGATCTTCCATTATCTTTTTTTGCCTCAGCCATGGCTATATGAGCATGCTTAATAATTTTCTCTGAAGATAAATTATTTTTCTTATCTATAGTAATTCCAACATTTACCTGAACATTTATTACTTTATTCTCAACTCTTCCAGAAAAATATTCAATTCTATTAATTAATATTTCTATAATGCTTTCTAAGTCCTGTTGTGCTTCCACATATGGAAGTAATATAATAAATTTATCCCCACCATATCTTGCAATTGTATCACATTCTAAAAAAACTTTATTTAATTCTTTTGCAATATTTTTAAGAATTGCATCCCCTACTTTATAACCATATTCCGTATTAATCGCAGTAAAATTAACGATATCAATAAACACAATGGATACAAGATCTTCTGCCGGCCATTTTTTATTTAATTCATAATCCAATCTTTCTAAAAAGAAATCTTTATTATATAGTCCTGTTAGTGAATCACGAAAGGTTAATTGCTTAATCTTTTGAATATTTTTTTTCTCTTCAGTTACATCGTGAATAATAGAAAATAATACTTCTGTATCATCTATTTTAATTGGTGCGCTATATACCTCCACTTTTCTAATTTCACCATTTGATAACCTATGGTTAAAGTTAAAAAAACTTCTTTTCTCATATCTTGCTAATTCCATTTCCCTTTTTATTTCTTCTTGAGATAATTGGTTAATATCATAAATATTCATATTTAATAATTCTTCTTTTCCATAACCATAGAATTTACAAGCACTTGGATTAGCATCTAAAATTCTTCCTGTATCAGGATTAACAATTAAAAAATTAGACTTATTTTCTTCAAATAAACTTCTAAATCTTTCTTCGCTTTCCCTTAGGGAATTCTCTATAATCTTTTCCTTAGAAATATCATTAATAATTGCATGAATTATATTTCTACCTGCTATTGGTAAGTTTAGTAGTATAACTCTCGAATAAAAGACGACACCATCTTTTTTCTTATGAACCCATTCAAAGGTGCTAACGCCTTTGTCCATTGTTTCATAAATATGTTTTATACTTTTATTCTTGGAATCTAAACCATCTGATTGTTGTTTTGGAAATAACTCATAAAGTTTTTTACTTTTAAGTTCCTCCCTGGAAGAATAATTAAATAAATTTACTAATGCATCATTACAGCGAATAATATTATAATTATCTAATAAGAGGGTTGGCTCAGGAATTTTATCAAAAATATTATTATATAATAAATTAATTATCTTGTTATTTTGCCTTGTATCTTCAATTAGATTTTTATCAACCTGTTTTTCTGTATCCCTATTATTAGCTTCTTTCATTTTATTCTCCCCTTAATTTATATCTTCTTATTTAAACAATTTATGATATATTATGACATAATTATACAATAAACTCAATAAAAAGGGTAAATAAAAAACACCTTTTTTAAAATGTTTAAAGGTGTTTTTGTTAAAATCTAATATATATTTTGATAAGCCTTTTTAAATTTATTTCCCATTGCCCTCCGTTTACAATCATTACATAATTGCTCTTCATCTTTATTATCTAACATTTTATTTGCATAATTAAAGGCTTCGATAGTAGTATAATATTTTCCACATCTAGAGCATTTAAGCAATTCAAAGGTTCTATTCCATATTACTCTCTTTCCATCTTTATCTAATATTTTAATTGCTTCTGTTGGGCAAACCTCTGCACATGCCCCACATCCTATACAATCCATAGAAGAATCATCATAAGGGGTGGATACTTTTTTAGTTGTCCCTCTATTGACCATTGAAATTGCATTAGTTCCAATCTTCTCACAAGCCTTAACACATAGACCACATAAAATACAATCTTCAATATCTTTATTATTCAAGTATCTATCTGGTGCTATAACCTCATATTCCTCAGCTAATCTTTTTATATACTCATTATTAGGAGTCCTTAACAGTAGAAGCATTACAATATTTTTCCTTAAGTTTATTATCCTTGGAGAATTTATAATTACCTCTATACCTTCTTTTATTGGATATACACAGGAAGAAACAACTCTTGATCTGCTGCCCTCCTTTATCTCTACCATACATAGTCTGCATCTTGCTAAACCCTCAAAACCTTTTTTATGACATAAATGAGGAATTTCAATATTATTTCTTTTTGCTAATTCCATTAGGGTTTCTCCTGCATACCCTTCATAAAATTCTCCATCTATTTTAACCTTCATATTTAGCACCGCCAATCTTTACTGCTCCCTTTGGGCATTTACTAAAACAATTTCCGCAGGTAATACACTTTTCTTGATCTATAAAGTGAGGTTCTTTATTTTCCCCGAAAATTGCATTTGTAGGACAATTCTTACTACATATTCCGCAGCCAATACATTCATTCTTATCGATATAATAGCTTGTTAAGTTTTTACATACCCCTGCTAAGCATCTATTATTTTCTATATGGTCAATATATTCATCTTTAAAATACTTAATGGTTGTAATAACTGGATTGGGAGCTGATTTACCTAATCCACACAAGGACCCCTCTTTTATAGTCTCGCTAAGTTTTAAAAGTAAGTCAATGTCCGCTATCTCTCCCTTTCCCTCTGTAATATTAGTTAATATTTTAAGCATCGTATTAATGCCTTCCCTACAAGTTGTACATTTCCCACAGGATTCTTCCGAAAGAAAATTCATATAATATCTTGCTACATCTACCATACAGGTGGTATCGTCCATTACTATTACACCACCCGAGCCCATCATTGACCCTATATCCCTTAGGGAATCAAAATCAAGGGAAATATCTAAATACTCCTTGGGAATACATCCACCAGATGGTCCTCCGGTTTGAACTGCCTTAAATGCTCTATTGTTTAAAATCCCACCACCAATATCAAATACAAGCTCACTTAACTTTGTACCCATTGGCACCTCAACAAGTCCTGTGTTCTTTACCTTACCAACTAAGGAAAAGACCTTTGTTCCTGAATTTCCCTTTATTCCTATCTCTTTAAACCAATCTGCTCCATTTATAATTATAGGTGGGATATTAGCCCAGGTTTCCACATTATTTAAAATTGTAGGTTGTCCCCATAAGCCTTTTTCTACGCTTCTTATATACTTTGCCCTGGGTTCTCCCACATTTCCTTCAATAGATGTCATAAGGGCACTGGATTCACCACATACAAATGCACCCCCACCCCTTACTATCTCAAGATCAAAGCTAAAACCACTATTTAAAATGTTTTCTCCAAGATATCCATGCTTTCTAGCATTATCAATGGCTCTTTGCATATTATTTAGGGCAAGCTCATATTCATCTCTTATATATAGATAGCCCTTGTGAGAACCTATAGCGTAACCGCATATTGTCATTCCCTCTATAATTGTATTTGGATCACCCTCCATAATACTTCTATCCATAAAAGCTCCAGGGTCTCCTTCATCTCCATTGCATACTACATGCTTTGGAAAATTATCATATTGTAAGCAGGTTCTCCACTTCTTACCAGTTGAAAAGCCTGCACCTCCTCTACCCCTTAGTCCGGAATTTTCTATTTCATCTATAATCTCATCAGGGCTATATCCTGATAAAACCCTTTGTAATGCTTTATATCCATCTCTTTCCTTATAATCTTCAATATTAAGGGGGTCTATTTCACCGATATTTCTTAGGGCAATTTTATATTGATTTCTATAAAAGTTCGCATCCCTGTGAGATTTTAATCTTTTCCTTTCCTTTGAGTCATAATATAGTAATCTTTCTATTGTCTCACCCTTTAATATTGTTTTATCTATTATTTCTTCAACATCCTTTGAAGAAACCTTAAAATAGGAAATATCATCTGGAATTATTTTTACTACTGGCCCCTTTTCACAAAGTCCATTGCAACCTGTTGCCTTAATTAAAGGCTGAAGGGAAATTTTTGAATTGTCACCTAATTTTTCTAAAAAACTTTTATACACAGCATAGCTATTATTTGCTAGGCAACCTGTTCCACAACATACTAGTATTTTTCTATTTTCATTAAATGTATCATTCATTTACCAATGCCCCCTTGTACTCATCAATTATGGATTTAATTTTTTCTTTATTCATTTTTCCATAATATTTTCCATTTATCACCATAACCGGAGCAAGAGCACAGGCACCTAGACAATTTACTATTTCTATTGAAAACAAACCGTCTTGTGTGGTATCACCTGGTTTAATACCTAATAATTCTTGTATTTCATCTAATATTGTCTTTGAATCTCTTATATGACATGCCGTACCGTCACACACTTTAATAATGTACTTTCCCTTTACCTCTAAGCTTAAAGACTTATAAAATGTTGAAATACTATAGATCTTACTTATGGGCAGATTTAAGTATTCTGATAGGCTGTTCATAACCTCCCTGGGAATGTATCCATATTCTCTTTGAACATCCTGTAAAATAGCCAAAGTATATCTCTTGCTATTCGGATAGCTTTTCATTATATTAATTGCTTCATTATAATTCTTATGGGAATCTTTATTCATATCTATCACCCTTAGAAAAATATTTAGAACATAAAAAAACGATTTGTCATCCTAAACGCAGTGAAGGATCTTTCCTTAAGATTCTTCCTCTGCGCCTAAGAATGACAAAATATATATTAGTTGGTTGCTAGTCTCCTTCTACCATCTATTGAAAGCTCTTCTACCTTTTCATCAGTTGGAATTCCTTCAGTGTCCCATCCTCTTACTTGATAATATTCTTCTAGCATTACATCTAATTCAGCTACCTTACCTTTTGCTGGACCACTGGTTAAGGGTTCATTAAGAAGTCTATCTGGTAATGTATCATCAAGTTTTGATAATCCAGCTTCTAAATTAAACATCTTTTCAAGATTCCAAATTCTTTCTCCTGTCTGTAAAACTTCATCATCAGTAAATTCAAGTCCCGTAGTACCCCTAAGCATATCTGAAATTTCCGGCAACCCTATTGCAAATGTTGTAAATAAACAGATATCAGATGAATCTACCACAGCTGTTAAATCCTGGAATGTTTTTAACAATCCTGCCTTTCCTTCGGTTACTAATGGATCGGTTTTTATTGGAATTCCTAAAATTTCAGGTGAGGTTAGATATCCTCTAACATGGCATCCTCCACGATTACTGGTTGCATAAGACAATGCCATACCTTGAATTGCTCTACCATCATAGGCAGGCATTTCTTGTTTTTTAACACTCATGGAAAACTCAGGATGACCATACTTTTCAGCCATTCTATAGGAACCTAATGCTAAAATATCTCCAAATCCTTCTCTATTCCCAGTTTTTTTAGTCAATTCTATTATGCTTTCTGCATCCCCAAATTTTAATCCTTGACCTAAATCCTCCTTAGTAATTATTCCCTCCTCATACAATTCCATTGCACAAGCTATTGTTGCTCCCATAGTTATAGGGTCTATACCCAGCAGATTACACACATGGTTAGCCTTATTTATTGCATTCAAATCCTTTACTCCACAGGAAGCTCCATAAGACCAAGCTGATTCATATTCAGGCCCTGAAACTATCCCCTTATATTGACCATCGGGTATCCTTATAACCCTGCCGCAACCCATTGGACATGAAAAACATGCTCTATTTCTAACTAGATAATTCTCCGCTAAATATTCACCGCTAATCTTATCTGCATCTTCAAACCAAGAAGTTTGCCAGTTTCTAGTTGGTAGTGAATGTGCTTCATTTAAAATATTAACTAAAACCTCTGTCCCATATGCTGCAAGTCCCTCTCCTGTAACGGGATGGTTTTGTAGTTTTTCTCTAGCATCAAGTGCAGCTTTCATGAAATTTTCTTTATTTTCTACTCCTATACCATTGGTACCTCTTACTACTACAGCCTTAAGATTTTTCGAACCCATAACTGCCCCAAGACCGGATCTGCCTGCTGCCCTATCCTTATCATTCATAACCGTTGCAAATAATACCTGATTTTCTCCTCCAGGTCCTATACATGAAACTCTGGCATCTTCTTCATTCTCCTTTAAAAGCATATCCGTAGTTTCCATTACATCCCTACCCCATAAATGCTGAGCACTTTTAATTTCTACAAGGTCATCATAAATATGAAGATATACTGGAGTATCTGATTTACCTTCGAATATAATGCCATCATAACCTGCAAACTTTAATTCAGGACCAAAATGTCCACCTGAATTAGCTGCACCTATAGTACCAGTTAAGGGAGCTTTTGCCACTACATTAAATCTTCCTGCACTTGCAGCATAGGTTCCTGTCATTGGACCTGTCATAAAAATCAATTTGTTTTCTGGGCTTAGGGGATCAATTTGTGGGTCTATTTCATCATATAATATTTTTGATCCTAGTCCCCTGCCTCCAAGATACAAACTTGCATCATTCATATTTAAATCTTCAATTTTTATGGTTTCATCCGTTAGATTTACTCTAATTAATTTTCCAGTCCATCCTTTCATTATTTAGCCACCTCCCCTAATACTTCTTTAAATTGACTAGCAATACTTCTCCTCTTTTCTAAGGTGCTGTCTAATTCTTTAAACTCTAAAGCTCCACTGGGACATAAACTTACACATTGGGGATCTCCATCACATAAATCACATTTAACTACCTTTTTAAGCCTTGAACTATAGGTCATATTGCCAAAGGGACAAGCACTTACACACATCTTACAGCCTATACATTTTTCACTGTCAAACTCTACGATACCTGTTTTCTCATTTTTAGTAAGGGCGTTTACAGTACATACTGTCATACAATAGGGTTCATCACATTGCATGCACACCATTGGAACTTCAATGCCTACCTCATCAAAGAATTGTACTGAAATAGCAGAATCCTTTGGATTAAATGTGTCATTTTTGGTAAATGAGCATACTAGTTCGCACGTTCTACAACCCGTACATTTTTCTGGAGAAATCACTATGCCTTTAGCCATTTTAGCCTCTGGTCACCCTTTATAGGCGCCAGAATCACCTCCTTTTTTTATTTATATATAAGAGCAGCGTAAAGAAATAAATACGCTTCTGCACAATAAAAGGGATTCATATATATCAAATTAATGATATATATGAATCCCTTTGCACACTGGCAGGTGTAAAAATTGCTTTTTACGCCCTATCGTTTATAACGGCCTTGATGAGTATACATAAATGTAAACTCTTATAATGTAGGATAGTTTAGTAAAGGTCATTTATAAATCGGGATAAATGAGCCTCAATATTTATTTAGCCTCCTCCTATTGGAGGGAATAGTGCTAAAATATCTCCATCCTTAAGTGAAGTTTCTATTTCACAATTTTTCCCATTAACTAAGGCTATACCAAGTTCTTTTTCTTCTATATCTAGTTGTTTAAGTATGTCCCCTATACTTATTTCTCTTTCAAATTCAAAATATTTGTTTTTCCATCTACCTCTTCTAAAGGTAGCAAATAATCTAACCTCAACTTCCATAGAAATTCATCCTTAAATATGGATTAATTTAACATTATTTTATATATATTCTATATTTATCCAAAAAATCCTTTAATTTTAAAAAATTCCTAACCTTTTATATTAATGAGAGACTAAAGTGGGTTCATTCCAAACCGTCCCTTTTTCTTTTGTGAAACAGCTTTTCTATCTGTTCATATTGCCTTACTTTTTTGTTTTTTAATATAAGAAATAATAAGTACTACAAGGGGTATAAAAGCTTGGAACACTATAGCATAATAAGAAAACACCTCATTTAATATTTCAAACATTTCTGAAACGCTATCAAATTGCCATATTGAAATTCCAATTACAATTATAGCAACAGGTATAATAAAAGTCTTATGTTCATCAATATTAAAAAGCTGACCTATTGCTACAGTAGCAGCATGTATATATACACATAAGGATCCTGTTCCTGCTATTAATAAGTTTATTGAAATAAAGGGTTCTAAAGCAACAGTAGGTAATAGAGCTGTAGAAATATTAGGGGGGAATACTAAAAAGGATATTAAATTAGGTCCTAGAAGTAATAAATCCCTTACTACTATGCTAAATAATAGAATACTAGCTATTATTAAAGATAGGTATGAAATCTTAACCATATTTTTTTTCTTATTTAAATAAGGAAATATCATAAGGAGCACAATTAATTCACCGAAGGGAGTTGTACCAACAATAAAGCCTGTTTTAAGCACAGGTTTAACCCCATCCTTTAAAATCGGAAGAAAAAAGTCATAGTTAAATTGGTTAAATAATAAAACAAACAAAAAAACCACAGAAAAAATAAGTATAGGAATAAATATTTCAGTTACCCTTGACACAACTTCAAATCCTTTTCTTAATGCATAAATAATCGATAATAATAATCCACCCATTATAAAATAACGTGGCGTTTCAAAATAGTTTATATTTATCATATATTCTGTAAAGGTTCGCAATGTAAGAGAAGCTATATGTATAAAAAACCAAATATATAATATTGAAAATATCGCCCCAAGATATTTCCCAAAGGAAGCTTTTAAGATTTCAATAAAGTTTTTCCCTGGATGCAATTTTGATATCAATAGATAAATCGTAATTAATAACAATCCTATTATCATACCAATAATAAAAGCCAGCCATGAATCTTGTTTAGCATTTCTTGCTGCATTTACTATAGGAAAATCGCTGAATAATAGTGCTATTATTATAAAGGATAATTGTATGGAGGATATTTTTATTTTACTTTGCATAGCTCTTTTTCACCTCTCAAATAAAAAACTTTACCACTTTTTCTATTATTTTAATCGGATTATTGACAGGAGCTTTATCCAAAACTAAAAGCAGGTTTATGGCAAAGCCTATTAATAGCAAAGAAAAATATATTATATATGTCTTCCTACTTTTCCCCTTCAAAATTGTTTTTAATTCAAATAAACCTATTATTAAAAAAACAATGATAAATAGTATTAGCATATCTATCCCTTTCCCTATTGAATAGTCATTGGTTGTGAGATTGTCCCAGTTCTTTCTAATTTAGCTTTTATACTTATTTCTATTGGTAATTTAGAAAATTCCTCATTCCAATTACCCTTTATCTCATCCCAATAATATGGATATTTCCCATAAATTTTGTTGCCGAATCCAAAGAAATCACTTTTATATGTTTTTTGTGCCACTTCTAAAACATTTTTAATATTTCCTTCTATTTCCTTCTCCACTGCACTTTCAAGCTCATTTAACATTTCTTCATTTGCTAAATCTGCAGATCCTTGCTGCTCAGCAAGTGCACCCTTTATTTCCACCTCAACACTTAGAATTAAATCTTCCCCTTCGATATTTACATCCATATTCCCTGATGCCCTAATTATCTCAATAGAAACCTTTTTATCTTTTTCTTTAGGATTGTCAGTAACAATAATTCCGCCATCCACTTCATCTTTTATAAATAAATAACCCCTGGTTTGAAGTATATTTAAATATCCTATTAATTTATCCTTTATAAGTACTGCTGAGCCTTCAATTTTAAAGTCTTGTATGTTTTCTAATTTTTCTTTATTTGGGGCTATAATTGTGGCTATTACACTAGCTCCATGGGCAGCTGTTAATTCGTGTACAACATCGATTAAGTTTACTTCTACAGTCTTAGCTTCTGCTATATTATTTTCAAGAATTCCTTCCAGATGAAGTGCCGGAATATTCATTAGCTTACTATCTGCATTTATTACATCCTTTGCTTTAAGACCCTTTGTCACAATTATTTTGGGAGTAATTCTCACCTCATGATCTCTTAAAAAAAAATCTAAAACATCTTTAATCCCTTCCTTTGCTAATTCTTCTCCTATCATAATAAGTCTTAAGTGGGTATAAAAGGGTTTCCTATGTATAATCTTTAATTGATCTCTAATAGCTTCAAAAATTGTTTCTCCTTGTGTGGTAGAAGTCCAAATAGAGCTTTCACTAGTACCCCCTTCTTGATTTGCTTTAATTATATTTGGTCTTAAAATCTGAAGAGTTACATCAATCTGCCCATCTTTCCCCTTATCTAAGGCTATAGCAGATGTAAAAGCTCTATCATTAATATCCATATTATCCCAACAACCAGAGCTAGTAATTATAATTAAAACAGAAATAATAATTATTTTTAGAAATTTCTTCATGGTCCAATCCTCTTTCGTATTATTTTTCCAGTCTATTTTTCATCCTATCCCTATTGCCCCATATAATAGTTCTTGGTCTTGTAATCATTGACCAAAGAGGAAACCTAACATAGCTATCCTTTAAATCCTTGGTGCTTAAGGGTGCCAAGGGAGACATATAGGGTACTCCAAAGGATCTTAGGCTACACATATGGGCTACAATTACAAAGAGAACTAATGTTATACCCATTATCCCCAATATATTAGCACTAATTAGCAATGCAAATCTAATAAAAATTGTGGCATCAGTTATTTTAGTTATAATAAATGAAGTTATAGCGGTTAGGGCTACTACTATTATTAATATATCGCTGGCAATACCTGCATTAACCGCTGCCTCTCCCAAGATCAATGCACCAACAATACTTACAGCTTGACCTACCGCCCTAGGCATTCTAACGCCAGCCTCCCTCAAAATTTCAAAAGCTACAATCATTATAAAAGCCTCAATAAATGATGGAAAGGGTACTCCCTCCCTAGATGCCGCCATAGATAATAACAATTCAAATGGAATTGCCCCCAGGTGAAATACCAATAATGCCACATATATAGCAGGTAGCATTGTTGTTAAAACAAAGGATGTAAATCTTAAAATCCGAACAAGTGAAGAAAAGTAAGGTCTAGAGTAATAATCCTCGCTTGACTGTAGATTTTCCACAAAGAGGTGGGGTACAGTTAATACAAAGGGTGTTCCATCACAGAGTATCGCAACTCTTCCCTCTAAAAGCTTGGCAGCAACTACATCAGGTTTCTCGCTATTTGCAATAGTTGGAAATATAGAATAGGGATGATCCTCTATAAATTCTTCTAAATATCCCGTTTCTAAAATTGCATCTATTTTAATCTTTTTTAATCTTTCCTTAACCTCGTCTATAATGACATCATTTGCTATGCCTTTGATATAACAAATACATATTTCAGTATTTGTCTGTTTTCCCAGCTTCATTTGCTCAAACTTTAATTTAGGGTTTCTGATTTTTCTCCTTAACATTGATGTATTGACCCTTAAGGTTTCCGTAAAGCCTTCACGAGGTCCTCTTACAACTGCCTCTGTCTCTGGCATTTCAATGCCTCTTTGTTCCCAACCCCTGGTACAAAGCTTTAGTGCTATACTTTGACCTTCAATATATATAATAGAATCCCCAGCAAGCATATCGCTAATAGATGCCTTAAAGTCCCTGGTATCCTCGGTCTCACAATCATTTAGAACATTGTACTTTATATAATAAAATATTTCTTCATTGCCTTGATTAAGACTCTCTAATATTTGATTTTGATTATCAATTAACGGGCGTACAATATCTTGATTTAGAACTTGTTTATCCACTAAGCCGTCAATATAGGCAATTATTATCTTGCTTTTTTTATCCTTTGTTAAAACTTCCCTAAGTACAAAATCACTTGCTTCAGAAAACATTGCCCCTAATTTTTTCTTTACAATGTTAATAGAAGTAGGAATTTCTTCTTCTATTGTTTCTTCATCATTTTCTTCATTAGATTTCGCGATAGTTTGTTCATTTTTCTTTTTTAGTTTCTTATATTTCCCCATTCTAAATAATTTTCTCATATGCCACCATCCTAAGAAGACCCGAGATTAAAATCTCCTCTACACTTATGGTTATGTAGAGGCGAATTCATTCGCCGTCCTTTCTTCATATTAAGTTATTTTTTCCCTCAAAGTAATTTTTATGCAAGTAGGCACAGGATAAATATCCTGCCCCTACAACTTTTTCCAAATATTATCTTAAAGTACCCGAGGTAGTAATTTCAAAGTTTACCTTTATATTGAATTCTACTTTAGCTAAAGCTTCATTCCATAATTCCTTTGACCAATCTCCCCTGTAGTGCCTGCGAAATGTTTCACCAAGCTGAATAGGATCCACCTGAAGCTTTTGAAGTTTTTCTAATAAATTATATAAACTGATTTCTAACTTTTTAGCTATCTCATCTTGGAGAGCCTGTTTTTCATCTGGGTTTTCTAAATGCATTTCTCCTGTATATCCATATAGTTGTCCCTTTAGATTTAATATGATATCAACCTTTGGTTCTTGAATATTTTTATTGCTTCTAATCTTAACTTTTGATTGAGCAAGTTCCAATAATATACTTTTTAATCCATCTACTTCTTCGGCATTTATTTTTATAGCCGCCATTCTTTTCCTTTTTTTTGCTAATCCGAATAAAAGATTTGACTCATAGGGTGCAATAGTATCAATCATTTTATCCCCCTTAAATATTTATTTGACCCACTACTTAATAGCACCCAGGAAAGTGCAATAGTATCAATCATTTTATCCCCCTTAAATATAGCTATTTCCTTTATTTCAATTTCCTCACTTTCCTTTACTAGAAAGGGTGCCATAGGGTCAGATACTTCATTTGTAAAGCTGTATATAAAGTTATGTATGTTAGTGCAGGGGTTAAATAAGGTTTCTTTTCTAGGCTTTAATAAATCTATTAAAAATGCTGTAAAATTAGGCTTTTCTGTTTCTAGTGCTTTATCATTCAAAAAATCCTCAACAGTACCATTTACAATGGCAATAAATACATTGTTACCTATAACAGGATCTTGGTATATCTCCTTTACTATATGCTCTAAACCTCTTTTCCTTGCAAAATCTTCACTAAATAAAACAACCCTTAGTTGTCCAAAGTGAATAGATTTACATGACTTTTTAGATACATCTATAAGAGCTTCCCTTGTCACATCTATTTCTGTAGAATAGATTTGTGTCTTTGCCTCTGTCTCACTGTCAGTTTTAGGATAGGCTATTGTCACTTTGGACTTACCTTCCTTTCCCATGTCATAGCCTATAACCTCTACTAAACCAAAATCCTCAAGCTGTGCTTGTTCTAATGGTTGTGAACAACCATTAAAGATGAGTATTAATAATATCAGAAATAAACAAATATTTTTTTTCATTCTAACTTACCTCCAGTTGACCTAAGCTTATGAATTAAAAGTAGCAATACAGGTAATAAAATAACACCATAACCAATATATATATGTAGCTCTTCTAGTAGGAATTTTTCTATTTTAATGGGAATTGGTAATAACGGAAATATAGCTATAATGAAGACGCTGACATAAAGATGCATAGTCTTAATCTTTCCCAATAAAACATCTATCCCCTTTTTTGTCATCCATAAATAAGCTACTGTAGTTGATAAAATTAAAAATACCCAAAATGCAACTATAATATTTTCAAGCCTTTCAATAAAGGAAAACTCTATTGCTTTCATAAGTGTCAATAGTGGAAATTTAATATTTTCAAGTTGCCACGGAGAAAGATATACAGTACAGGAAAAAACTCCCACTATATATACAGGTATAGTAATCCAGATACCTATGGTTGTGTATTTAAAGACTTTTTCCTGTTTTATTATATAGGGAAAATAAAACATAATAAGTTCAAATCCCATAAGTGATGTAAAACCGCTATGAAAAGCTTTGGCTGCCTCCTTAAGGGTAAAATTAAAGAGAGGGAATATATGAGAAGTAGTTCCCGTTGTTATAGACCACCAAGCTGTAAACATTATCCATATAGTAAAGAAAAATCCTATAATACAGAATCTTGCAACTAATTTAATCCCACCGGTGACTATATAAATCATTACCCCTAGTAGAAAGAAAAATGGAATAATGATTTCTCTATTGGTTAATAGGGTTATCTGTAGAAGAGTTAAATATCCCTTACTTACGGTAATAACTATTAAAATTCCATAAATTATAATAATTATATTAACTATTTTTCCTAGCAGCTTTCCTAATAGCTTCTCATTGATTTCAAAGAGATTGTTACTAGGATATTTTAGACCTAGTTTAATCATTGGAATTATAGCAATATTAGCTACAATGCCAAAGATGAGTAACATAACCCATTGATTGTATCCCATGGGACTCAGATCCCTGGATAAATATAAAGCACCTAATCCTGTCATTGCACCATTTATTAGAAATATTACATGGTAATTATTTAACTTTTTATACTTTCCTTTATCCATAAGAATAATCTCCTAACTTACTGAATTACTCTATTCTTCATCTAGGGGTCGGATTAATTGTTTTTTAGCTCTAGACATACCTTTTCTTTTATAAAGGAAATAAATAGGGGCTCTAAATACACTATCAAATAAATCACTATAGGTTCTTGGAATAACAGGAGCCATAAGGGGTGTTCCTAAGGATGTTAAATTAGCTAAATGTGCCATTAACCAGGCTAAAATAAGTAATTGTCCATATAGCCCAAAGAATCCAGATACGATTATAAAAATATATCTGATAACCCGGGATGCATTACTCATTAAAAAGCTAGGTGGTAAAAAGGATAATAGAGCTGATAGAGATACTAATACTATTAAAATATTACTGGCTAATCCCGCATCTACAGCTGCAGTGCCAATAACAATACCACCTACAATACCGATAGTTTGTCCAATCTTGGTAGGCATCCTTGCTCCTGCCTCCCTTAAGACTTCTATAACAACCTCTATTATCAATACCTCTATTACAGGGGGGAAGGGTACTTTCATTCTAGATTCTATTAATAATTTTAATATTGGTGATGGCAGCATTTCGGGATGATATGTTAATAGAGATATATAAAGGGGGGTTAAGGTAATAGTTAAAAAAAACCCTCCAAAACGCAATAAACGCAATAATGTTATAGTTGGCCAGCGACCATAATAATCTTCAGTACTTGAAAACATTTCAAAAAAAGTTATTGGTGTAGTAATTGCTTCTGGGCTGTTGTTTAACATAATAACTATTCTTCCATCTAAAAGTGCTGATACTACATTATCTGGTCTTACCGTAAGTCCAAGTTGTGGTATGGGTGAGAAGGGCTTATCCTCCAGTATTTGTTTTAATGTGGAAATTCCCCAAATTCCTTGAATCTCAATATTATTTAATCTATATAAAACCCTATCTATGTTTTCCTTATTAGCTATATTTCCCATGTACAATACTGATACCTCATTTCTAGTCTCAGTACCTAGTATTAAGTTTTTTACCTTTAATTGTGAATTTGCTATGCGCTTTCTTATTAGTCCTATATTTTGATCTAAATTCTCTGTAAAGGCATCACTAGGACCTAATACCGTAGTTTCATTTTCAGGTGCTGTTATATTTCTAGTGGGTGTTTTCTTAGTATCTACTTTAATTATTTTATTGTCCCCTTGGAAAAATAAAACAGTATAGCCCCTTGTAATATCATAGATTAATTCTGGTAAACCATCAGGTTCAACTTTTTCTGCTAATTTCAACTTATTATCCTCATAGCCATTTGTCATGTTATCTAAAGGATTTAATATCGTCTCTTGAAACACTTCTAAATTAGTCATGGTTTTTAAAAATATAAGCGTAGCCTTTTCCTGACCCACCATAATATCCTTTATAATAATATCATCTATATCAACTAGTTCTTTCTTTAAAGCTTCTAATGTGATTATCCCTTTGCTTTCTGGAAATATAATATCCTTTTCTTCTTGTTTAATATTTTTCTCGGTTAATGATTTTCTAATTCTTTTCCATATGTTCATATATAACCCATCCTAAAATCCTAAATTAGTCGCTATCTATTAAGTATTTCCAAGTAGTTTAAATATATGAATAAAAAAAAAGACAGAGTTTATCTGTCTTTAAATACTTCTTATAAATTTATATATTTAATGGGGTTTATTGGGACTCCATTTTTTCTCACTTCAAAATGAAGATGGGGTCCTGTTGATCTACCTGTATTTCCTGACTTAGAAATTACCTGACCCTTATATACCCTTTGCCCCACCTTAACTTTTAGTGAGCTATTATGGGCGTATCTTGTTTCATATCCGTTTTCATGGTTGATAATTACTAACTTCCCATAAGCACCGTTAGTCCCTGAAAAGGTAACCCTTCCTCCATCAGCTGCTTTTACTGGAGTTCCTATAGGCATAGCTAAGTCTATACCATCATGCCTTCTACCCCAGCGGGATCCAAAACCAGAGGTGAATCTTCCCCTTGCAGGTGTAGCAAATTTGCCTGTAGCCATGGTTTTTGGTCTTTCCTTAGTTCCTCTTATGACAACCTTTGTTCTTGCTTCTTCTAATACCTCTTCTTTTAGGATGTTTTCTTTTTCTTGGATACCATTAACCCTTTCTATCTCCACATAGATCTTCTTTTTGCCCTCTACACCTTGAATTTTTACCTTAGACTCTCCTTCATACAATGTCTCCGATCCTTCATATTGTACTTCAAAGGGGATATTCTCTTGGTAGGTAGTAGTTTCAATAGTTCTAACATTTATTAAGGGTTCTGCCGCCATAACAATAAGCTCTTGACCTATCTTAATCTTATCTAAATCTTCATCTGGATTAACTTCTTCCATTTCCTCTAATGTAAGTTCATATTCTGTCATTATATCCCAGACGGTATCTCCATCCTTTACTTTATATGTTTTAACCTCATCCCTACCTAATAAAATATAGTCATATACTTCAACTTTCCTTTTTATTTGATTAATGGAAGTTGCTTTTTTCAATACCTTTATATCCTCCACAAAATCAACTTCCCTATATTCTTTATGCTCTTCATTGAATTTATACTTTTCCTTTAATTGGGTTAAAATATCCTTTGCTTCTTTTTCATTATTTAAATAAGCTATATCTTTTCCATTAACATTTATAGCATAGGCTTCAACTCTTATCTTAATTGCATCCTGAATTTTTGTCTTTAATTCCTCAAGTGTATTTATTTTCTTCCCATTAGGATTATTGGTTTTCTCTATTGAAATTTCCTGATTTATAATAACATCTTTTTTTAGGGTGTTTCCCATATCGGCTTTTATATCTTGAAGTACCTGTTCTACTTCTTCTTTATTTTCTATAATACATATTGTTTCTCCATCTACCATCACAGCATATGCTGACTTTGTAAATGCCATTCCTATTAAAGAGATAGCAGCCACAATTATAAGAACAATCATTATTTTTAATTTTTTATTATGTCTAAAATCAAATGCCTTTTCCAAATGTAAAAACTCCCTTCATAAAGAACTACTTTGTATTATAACAGATTTTTACTTCTGTTACAAAAAGTATTTAATTTTTACAATTTGGATATATTTAATTATTAATCTATGGTTTTTGTTGAATCCCCAACTAGTTTGTTTATGGTTTTTAATTCCTGGTCAGTGAAGTATCTCCATTTTCCAATAGGTATATTTTTTAATGTAATATTCATTATCCTTACCCTTTCAAGCTTTACAACATTATACCCTAGATATTTACACATTCTTCTTATCTGACGATTTAATCCTTGGGTTAAAATTATTTTAAAAACATATTTACTTTTTTTCTTAACAATGCATTTTCTAGTCACAGTATTTAAAATAGGAACCCCCTCTGCCATGTTCTTTATAAATTCTGGAGTGATAGGTTTATCTACTGTAACAATATATTCCTTATCATGATTATTACTTGCTCTAAGTATTTTATTTACTATATCTCCATCATTTGTTAGAAATATTAATCCTTGGGAATATTTATCTAACCTACCCACATGAAATATCCTTTTAGGGTAATTTATGTAGTTAATAATATTATCCTTTACCTTCCTATCAGTTGTGCAGGTAATTCCTACAGGCTTATTAAATGCTATATAGATAGGCTTTTCTTGTTCCTTTAAAGGCTGCCCATTAACTTTAATAAAGTCTTTAGTGGTTACCCTAGTACCCATTACTGCCTTTTCTCCATTGACTGATACCTTCCCCTGCTCTATTAATTTATCTGCATCTCTTCTAGAACATATTCCTGTTGAGCTGATATACTTATTTATTCTAATACCTTCCTTGTTATTCTCCATGTTTTTCTTCCTTTATCACTTTTTTAATTATATTTTACACTATGTCTGAATTTCATTCAAAGACACTTGAAATATACATACTTAGTTTTTCTTTAAAAATAGTTGACCTTAAATTGCTTTTTTGGTATTTTAAGAGTAATGTTAAAAAATTGCCAACTAGGGGGTTTTACATGCGAAATGTATACCATATAGACAAAGCACCACCTGAGGTAAATAAGATTTCAAAAAATACCAAATATATTATAATTTCACTTTATGCTTTATCTCTAATTATTTTTGGTTTATTTTTGGATTCTCCTCAAAATATTTTAATTGGTTTAAAGCAAATAATTATTGAACCTGATTTACTTATTACTGATTATATTGGTGTTGGAGGATTGGGCGCAGCTTTTGTTAATTCTGGTCTTATAACCCTTTTATTTATCCTTTTTTTATATAGATTAAAATTAGAATTATATGGAACAGCAATAGCTGCTTTATTTATTATTGCAGGTTTTTCATTTTTTGGTAAAAACCTCTTTAATGTATGGTTTATTATAATTGGGGTTTATTTATACTCAAGATTTCAAAGAGAAACCTTTTCTAGATATATATATATTGCGCTTTTTGGTACTGCATTGGCGCCTCTTACAACAGAATTATTATTTACTATAGCACAGCCCTTATATGTAAGAATACCCTTAGCAACATTGACAGGACTTGCAATGGGGTTTATCTTACCCCCACTATCAACCTTTTTACTTAGGGTTCATGAGGGTTTTAGTCTTTATAATGTTGGTTTTACTGCAGGTTTAATAGGAACTGTCTTTATGTCCATTTTTAAATCTCTGGGTATGTTACCAGAACAAAGAATGGTTTGGACAACAGGTAATAATTATATGCTTTTTATTTTTTTGTTTTCTATGTTTATCTCTATGATAATTATAGGTTATTTGTTAAATAATAAATCCTTTAGGGGTGTTAAGGATATTACTGAATATCCCGGTAGAATGGTTACTGATTTTGTACAAATTCAAGGTTTTTCTCCTACATTAATTAACATGGGTATCTGTGGTATTATTGCTATAGTATATATAGTATTAGTCAATGGTGATATTAATGGTCCTACTATAGCAGGTATATTTACTATCGTTGGATTTTCTGCTTTTGGTAAACATCCTAAAAATATTCTGCCTATATTTTTAGGAGTATACCTTGGATCCTTAGCTTCAATATGGAAAATTAATGATCCACGCATATTACTGGCAGCTTTATTCGGTACTACACTAGCACCTATTTCAGGAGAATTTGGTTGGAAATATGGAGCTCTGGCTGGCTTTTTACATTCATCCATCGTACTAAATATTGGTGTATTACATGGTGGTATAAATCTATATAATAATGGTTTTGCCGGTGGACTTGTAGCTGCCTTTTTAGTTCCTATAATTGAAGTTTTTAGAAAGGATGATAATTAGTGAAGCATAATAAAAAAAGAATCTGTAGAATAATGGATGAATTAATGACCTTTCTTTATTCTAAGGGTGCAACAGATATAACAGTAAATATTAAAGAGGATGAAAAAAAATATATTATTTATATAAAGAGTGATTTTAAAGAATTTAATGATAATGAAGTTGAGAGATTAATTAAACGTTTAAATATACCAAGGCAAATAGAGATGGAGGAATATTATTGGGAATTGACAGGTGAAAGTGATGTTGACACCGAGCTTACATTAGTAGGAATGATGACAGATAATGGTGAGGTCAACTTTCTAGATGATAACAACATAGAAATCACTTTATATCGATATAAATAAGTTCAAATAAAAAAGTAGCCATGCTACTTTTTTTATTTGAATATTTTACATAATTTTGGGTAAAAGGGTTATAGCTATTGTTATAGCTCGCTACTTTGTTGTTTTTATTATATATGAGGAGGAGATATTTATGAGTTTTAAGGTAAATGATAATGTTACTTGGGTAGGTAAAACTGATTGGGAATTAAGGAGCTTCCATGGAGATGAATATTCTACATATAAGGGTTCTACTTATAATTCCTATCTTGTTAGGGATGAAAAAACTGTATTAATCGACACTGTATGGCAACCCTATGCGAAGGAATATGTTGATAATCTTAAAAAGGAAATTGATTTAAAGGAAATTGATTATATAATTATAAATCATGCAGAAATAGATCATAGTGGAGCTCTTCCAGAGCTTATGAAGGAAATCCCAGATACTCCTATTTATTGTTCAAAGAACGGTATTAACATTATTAAGGGACATTATCATCAGGAATGGAATTTTAAAACAGTTAAAACCGGAGACACGCTAAGTTTAGGAAAAAAAGAGATTATATTTATTGAAGCTAGAATGCTCCATTGGCCTGACAGTATGTTCTCTTATTTAACAGAAGATAGTATTTTATTTAGTAACGATGCCTTTGGACAACATTATGCCTCTGAATTTATGTATAATGATCTAGTTGATCAAGCTGAACTGTATCAACAGGCTATTAAATACTATGCAAATATACTTACCCCCTTTAGTAAGCTAGTGGAAAATAAAATCAACGAAGTAATAGGTCTTAATGTCCCTGTAAATATGATTTGTACAAGTCATGGCGTTATTTGGAGAGAAGACCCGCTGCAGATTGTAAATAAATACATGGAATGGTCTAAGGATTATCAAGAAAATCGATTAACTATAATTTATGATACCATGTGGAATGGTACTAGAAGAATGGCAGAGGCAATAACTAAAGGAATTAAGGATGTAAATAAAGATGTGGAGGTCATTTTACACAATACAGCTAAAACAGATAAAAACGAAGTAATTACAGATGTGTTTAGATCCAAGGCTATACTAGTAGGTTCTCCTACCATTAATGGTGGATATCTCCATTCAATTGCTGGAATTCTTGAAACAATAAGAGGATTAAAATTTAAAAAGAAAAAAGCTGCTGCCTTTGGAACCTACGGATGGAGCGGAGAACAGGTTAAGATGATAACTGAAGATTTAGATAAGGCAGGCTTTGAAATAATGAATGATGGCATCAGAATTCTATGGAATCCTACTGATGATGCATTAAAAGAATGTTATGAATATGGTAAGAATATTGGAAATGCTATAAGATAAACTAAAAATATATTCAATTATTGATGACAAAAACACTTGGTATCCAAGTGTTTTTGTAAATTTACCAAATTTACAAACTTAAAACTTAATTAATTTTATTTCCTAATCCAGGAAAATACATATTCCACATGTTCCGGCAAGAGTACTTCTGGTTGAGATGTTGTATCAAAATATCCTTCCATTCCTTTTTCTTTCACCGAAAAATCAAAGTGAGCTGCTGCGATTCCCATATCAATTCTTTGTATATCATAGGAAAATTTTTCGCTATATTTGGGCTCTTTATACTCATAAAAATGACATCCCTCACTATCCACCACAATCCTCCAGGGTTGCTTATTGGATGCTGATGGCCCTAAACGAACCATTTCCAAGGGAAACACCAAATCCCCTGCCTCTTCTTTTGTAAGAGGTGCCTGAAAATCATTGTGATAAAATAATTCTTCCCAGTTTTTTCGTTGATCGGCTTTTATCATTTTTCGCATGGCGACTTCTACAGTATGTTTCTTCGCAGCTGGATATCCATAGGGTGTGATAATAGGAAATAGTTCATCTTCCCCGATCTTCATAATCTTTGAAAACTCTTTCCTATTAAATGTGCCACCTAACCAACAAGTTCCGATACCCAAATGGGCTAGAAAAATAACCACTGCCTCAAATTCATATCCTAATGCTTCTAATGCCATGGGTCCCTTCTTAATACTGCTTCCAATATATTGCTTTGCTCCTTTAATAACACCATAGGTACCGAGGTTTTTTTGGTTTTTGATATCCTTATTATCTAGGTGATGAAAATGGACTTTTCTCCCAAAAGGATTATCCAAAGATTGTATAAAAGTATGAATCAAATTCTTTGTTTCATCTTCAATCTCTCCTCCAGTATAATTTCTAACACTGTATCGTTTTCTTACTGCTTCTTCTATTGAAAAATCAATATTCACTAAAATTACTCCCTTCCATTATATGATTATGTTAAAGCTTCTCGTCGATATTTATTAATAACCACATTTATTTCTCCGCCGATAATAATTATAATAGAACTAATATATAACCACAAAAGAACCACAACAATGCTCCCTATACTCCCATATATATTGCTATAATTTGAAAAATTATTGACATAAAAGGAGAATCCTAAGGAAGCACTCAGCCAAAGAATAACCGTAAAGACTGCTCCCCAAATGACTTCTGAAAAAGCAAGTTTTTTATTGGGTGCATATTTATAAAACACCGTAAAAAATAATATCATGACAATAATAGGAATTGGAAATCTTAAGATACTCCAAATCTTAATGAAATAAGTAGAAAGTCCTAAAAAATCAAAAATATAGGTTCCTATAATTTCTCCAAATACAATAAAAAAAAATGTAAAAAGTATAACAACTGGAACTCCTATTGTGGTCAGAAATGCAATCAGTTTAACCTTTATAAATTTTCTGGTTTCTTCCACATTATAAGCAATGTTAACCCCTTTAATAAGGGCATTTGCGCCTTTTAAACTACTCCAAAGAGTAGTGATCATCCCTATTGATAATAATGTCCCGCTTCCCTTTGTAAAGACTTCTTCAATGGTTTCAAAAATAACATTATGGGCTTGCTGAGGCAATAAATTTTCTATGGTTTCAATGATCTGCTGATAATCTAAAGGGGTATATTGAAGTATACTTAGCATTTACCTTATTATATACCCTTTTTAAAGTTTATTTCCCTTTATTTAAATATTTATCCTTTCCTTACATCTAATAATTCTTCTATTTTACCATTATGCAAAACTGAAGATGATGAGAAGGTTTATTTTTTTTGGTTGACATTATTTAACACTTTACATATACTATAATTATCATATGAATATATGCTCATATATTTGTTTTAAGGAGGAGTTATATGAATAAAGACATAGAAACCTGTAATTGCATCATGATACATGATGATACCGTAAATAAAGTAAAAACAAATTTTCTTAAGGAAGAATGCTTATATGATTTAGCTGAATTCTTTAAAATCTTTGGAGACTCTACCCGTATTAAGATTATATTTGCCCTTTATAAATCCGAAATGTGTGTTTGCGATTTAGCAGAGGTGGTGGGAATTAGTCAATCGGGAATATCTCATCAATTAAGAACACTTAAACAAATGGATATTGTTAAATATAGACGAGATGGTAAGGCTGTCTATTATTCCCTAGACGATCATCATATATATGATATATTAACAGCAGGATTTGCTCATATTTGTCATAAGTAGAGGAGAATTATCATGAATATAAAGAAATTATTTTTGCAAGATTTAAATTGTGCTGATTGTGCTTATAAAATTGAGAAAGATATTAATAATATAAATAATGTAAAAAGTGCAAACCTAAACTTTTCAAATTCTACTATTACAGTAGATATTAAAACTAAGGAAGATTGGGAGTATGTTTATAAAAATATAAAGGAAATTGTAAATAAATATGAGCCTGATGTAAAGATAATAGAAAATATAGAGGATATTCATTCCTTACATCACCACAATTTTATAGAAAAAGGTTATTCTAAGGAGCGTGTTTTTATTTTATTTGGAATAATTATTTTTTCAATTTCTCTTATCTTTACCTTTAATTTTCCTGTTAATTTAATACTATTTATTGTTGGTTATTTATTAATAGGTGGAAAGATACTCTTAAGGGCAATTAAAAATATTTTTAGAGGGCAAATCTTTGATGAAAACTTTCTAATGTCCATCGCTACCTTAGGTGCCTTTGCCATTGGGGAATACCCTGAAGCTGTAGCTGTTATGCTATTTTATCAAATAGGAGAATTTTTTCAAGATATGGCTGTGGATAAATCTAGAAAATCAATACATGATTTAATGGATATTAGACCAGATTACGCTAATCTTAAGATAAATGAGAAAATTACAAGGATACAACCTCAAAATGTAAATATTGGCGATATTATTATTATTAAACCTGGGGAAAAGGTTCCTTTAGATGGTAAGGTCTTAGATGGTGAATCAATGATGGATACCTCTGCCTTAACTGGTGAATCTAAACCTCTAAAAGTAAGAACAGGGGATGAAGTCTTAAGTGGCTTTATTAATAATAATGGTTTAATTACACTAGAGGTCACAAAAAGCTTTGGCGAATCCACTGTATCTAAAATTCTAGATCTAGTAGAAAATGCCAGCAGCAATAAAGCATCAACTGAGCAATTTATAACTAAATTTTCTAGGTATTATACTCCTATTGTTGTTTATGCTGCTATGGCACTAGCAATAATTCCTCCCATTGTTATAGGAACAGGATTTTCTCAATGGATATACAGAGCTCTAATATTTTTAGTTATCTCTTGTCCCTGTGCATTAGTCATTTCTATTCCATTGGGATTCTTTGGTGGCATTGGAGCCGCATCTAAAAATGGTATATTAGTAAAGGGTGGAAATTATTTAGAAGCATTAAACAATATTGATATGATAGTTTTTGATAAAACTGGTACTTTAACAAGGGGTACATTTGAGGTAGTGCTAATTAAACCTTATGGGGAATTTACAAAGGAACAGCTTTTAGACTATGCCGCCTATGGGGAATTTTATTCTAATCACCCTATCGCTACATCTATTCTTAAGAAGTATGATGGTTCTATAAACAAAGAGGATATATTAGAATATAATGAGCTTCCCGGCTATGGAATAAAGGCTATAGTAAGGGGTAAGGAAATTCTTTTGGGTAACAATAAACTCATGAACAAGGAAAACATTAAATATTCCCCTTCTTTGGAGATAGGCACAATTGTACATGTGGCTGTTGAAAAACAATATTTAGGCTACCTAGTAATTTCAGATGAAATAAAAGCTGATACAAAGGATACTATAAAATCCCTTAAGTCATTAGGTATAAGAAAAAGTATCATGTTAACTGGAGATAATAAAATGATAGGGGAGAGTATTGCTAAAGAGATTAATTTAGATGAATTTTATGCACAACTGCTTCCCCAGGAAAAAGTTGAGAAGCTAGAAGCATTAGAGCTGGAAAAGCTAAAGGGTAAAAAGTTAGCCTTCGTAGGGGATGGGATTAATGATGCTCCGGTTTTAGCAAGGGCAGATATTGGGATAGCTATGGGGGGTTTGGGATCTGATGCTGCTATTGAGGCAGCAGATGTAGTCCTTATGACCGATGAACCCTCTAAAATAATAAAGGCTATAAATATAGCCAAATTTACTCGCAGTATAGTGATACAAAATATAATATTTGCATTGACTATAAAAATAATAGTACTTCTTCTAGGTGCCCTTGGAATTGCCACTATGTGGTCTGCTGTATTTGCCGATGTGGGTGTATCCTTGATTGCTGTTTTAAATACCCTGAGAGTTTTAAATAGTAATGGTGTTTAACCCTTTCTTTTTAAGGGAAAGTGGGGTATACTATAATTAGTTTATACCAGGTACTAATATCTAATACTATGGAGGTTTTTTATGAATTTACCAGAATTAAAAATTGGAAATCTTGTCGCTAAGATACCTATCGTACAAGGTGGAATGGGAGTTGGCATTTCTCTTTCCTCTCTAGCAGGAGCTGTTGCTGCCCAAGGAGGTATAGGAGTAATATCAGGAGTTGAAATTGGCTTTAATGAACCTGATTATGCAAAAAATAAAAAACAAGCAAATATAAGGGCACTAAAAAAGCATATACAAAAAGCAAAGGAAATGTGTATGGAGGGTATCATTGGTGTTAACCTTATGACTGCTTTAAATAATTTTGATGAAATGGTACTTGAATCTGTTAAGGCAAAGGCAGATATTATATTTTCAGGAGCGGGTCTCCCCTTAAATCTTCCTAGTCTAACTAAGGACAGTAATACTAAAATTGCACCTATTGTTTCCTCAGGGCGAACAGCTTCTGTTATTTGTAAAAGCTGGGATAAACGCCACCAGGTTATACCCGATGCTATCGTAGTGGAAGGACCTAAGGCAGGAGGACATCTAGGTTTTGCTGAAGAAGATTTAGATAAACCGGAAAATAGCCTACACAACTTATTAAAGGATGTGCTAAATGCTATTAAACCCTATGAAGAAAAATATAATAAAAAAATCCCTGTAATAGCAGGGGGTGGAGTATTTGATGGTAAGGATATAGTGGATTTAATTCAAGCCGGTGCTGCAGGAGTACAAATGGGAACTCGATTTGTACCTACCTATGAATGTGATGCATCAGAGGAATTTAAAAACGCCTATATTAATGCCGGTAAGGATGATTTAAAAATTATTCAAAGTCCTGTAGGAATGATTGGAAGAGCTATCGGAAATAGCTTTATAGATACTGTAAAAGCGGGTGCAGGAAAACCCATCCGTTGTATTACTAATTGTCTAAAACCATGTAACCCAGCTAAAGCACCCTATTGTATTGCACAAGCATTAATAAATGCACAAAAAGGGGAAATGGAATCAGGATTTGCCTTTGCAGGAACTAATGCCTATAGGGTTAATAAAATTCAATCCGTAAAGGAAGTAATACAAGAACTATTAGAAGAAGCAAAAAAATATTAATATCACTGGGACGGTTTTTTCGATATATTTTATCTAACCGTCCCTTTGATATTTTTTATTTGAGAATAGCGTAGACGCAGTCCTCTATATGTTTCATTCCTAAGGAATCTGCTCTTTCTAATACATTTTCATTCCAGGTTCCTGGTTGGAACCATAGATTTTTTATTCCTATTTCCTTTGCCTCTTCTACTGCTTTTATAGTAATTGGAGGTGGTACTACAAAATCTACAACCTCAGGCTTTACTGGTAATTCAGTAAGGGAATGATAGCATTTTGCTCCATATATTTCATCATATTTTGGATTAATAGCATATGCATCATAATTATTATCCAATAATGTTTTCCATATTTTATAGCCAAACTTTTCTTTATTTGGTGTTACTCCAATTACAGCCCATATCTTTTTCCCCAACATAACTTCTCTATTATTAGACATTACATATCTCCTTCCTATAATTACTTAATATTATATTACCCAAAGTTATATTTAAATAACAATTTTTAACCTGGACTTCCTCCAAAAAGTGTATACCGTATAAGCGTGAATCAAAAAAGCAGATCAAATTTGATCTGCCATTTTGCTTATTAAATTATTCTGCAAGATCTTCTATGGAGTCAATATCCATATAAGCTGGAACAACTAATCCGATTTTTGCTTCTTCTAGGTTAGGACCTAAATCAACAAACTCACCTTCGAATTTCTCATAGTGATCGCCATGGGTACCTGGTAACCAAGCTGCAACAATTGCATCAGTATTGGCAGAAGCAACTGCTTCCCACATTGGTCCATTTTCAACTTGTTTAAGATCTACTTCATATCCCATGTCTCCTAATACTGTTCCAATTACATTAGTAGAAGCAATCTCAGTATCCCATGCAACATAAGCTAGACTTATTGCTTCTCCGTCTACTTTCTCTACTCCATCTGTCCATTCACTTACTTTGTCTTGGTTGTCATCTACCCATTGTCTTGCAACATCTTCTGGATCTCCACCCTCATTAATTTCACTCATAACAGCTTCCATATCAGCGTGTTCCCAATAGAAGTTGTCTAAGATTTGATTGGCTTCTGGCATATCTTCTTCTAGTCCTAGACGAGTAATAGTATTAATAGTTTCAGCTTCACCAAAAGAACCCTTTGGATCATCTAAATATTTTAATTCATATTTTGCAAATTTCCAGTGTGGACTCCATCCTGTAACAACAATTGGCTCTTCTTTTTCAATTGCATCACCTAATGCTTGAGTCATTGCTGCACCCGAACTTGTTTGTACAGTAAAGTCCAACTCATAGTCCTCTACTGCTTGTTCTGCAGCTGCTACAACACCAGCACCAGCATCTATACCCGTAATAGTATAATCTAAAGATTCTCCAACAGATTCTCCACTTGCTTCTCCACCTTCAGTACCTTCGTCACCATTATCTCCAGCACAGCCTACAGTTAATAATGCTAAAATAGCAAGTGTAACTATGCCGATTTTCTTCCAATTTTTCTTGAACATAAATCTTATTCCTCCTTTATTACTTGTGGAAATTAACTTTAGTATTTTCAAACATGCTATTAAACCTAATTAATTACACCTAGAATTTTATTTTACTTTTCATGTTTGAATTATGTAACTTCCATTTATCTTAATAATATTGCTTAAAAGTTTTAAGCAATTTATTATACAAAATTGATTATTTATACTTTCTTTTTATTTAATACTTGTATTAATCTATCTAAAATTATTGCAAGTATAACAATTGCCAAACCAGAAGCAAAACCTTTTCCAGCTTGATTTCTTCCAATCGCTCTATATACTTCGGTACCAAGACCTTCTGCACCGATCATAGATGCTATAACAACCATAGATAATGCTAACATAATTGTTTGGTTAACACCTTGCATTATTGTATTTTTTGCAAGGGGTAATTGTACTTTAAATAGTTTTTGTTTCCCTGTGGATCCAAATGCCTCGGCTGCTTCTATTAGCTCAGTTGATACTTCACGAATACCTAAGTTAGTCAAACGAATAACAGGGGGCATTGCGAATATAACCGATGCAATAATACCTGGTACCATTCCTATTCCAAAGAAAGAAACTGCAGGAATTAAGTATACAAAAGCAGGCATTGTCTGCATAAAATCCAATAATGGTTTTACAATTGCTTCTACAGTTTTATTTTTAGCCATCCAAATTCCTAGTGGAATACCTATAACAACTGCTATTAAACTGGCTACTAATATTAATGCCAATGTAAGCATTGTTCCTTCCCAAAAATCAAGATTCCATATTAAGAGAAGACCTACTAATACAAATACAGGCAGTCCCCATATTTTCTTTGTAATGTATATGGTTAATCCCACTAGTACAGCAATAAAAACTAATGGTGGAAATATCATTAAAATACTACTAATTGCATTAACAAGCATATCTAAAAAGCCTTCAATAGGATCAAATACCCATTGGGCATTAGATCTTAACCATGATACTAAAGCATCTATCCATTCAACTAATGGTAATTCTGGTATATTATTCATCAGGATTCACCCCATTTCCGGCAAGAGCTGCCAGTACTGCACCTCTGACAATAATTCCCTTTAATATCTTATCTTCAACAACTGCAACTGGTATTGGAGTATTATGAATAATTTCAAATAAGTCATTTAATGAAAAATCAGGGGAAACCATAGGAACATCAGTCTCTAGTACCTCATGAATATCTTTAATTCCATTCTTAACAGCATTTGAAGCTACTTCTGCTGTTACAATTCCCTGCAACTCTTTGTTTTTATTCGTCACATATACACTTGATATTCCTGCTTTCTTCATCCTTTGAAGAGCAACCCTAGGACCATGTTTATCTACATCTATGGTTTCTGGGCGCTTCATAACATGTTGTGCAGAAAACACCTTTGATCTATCCACATCTTCTACAAACTTTCTAACATATTCATCAGCAGGATTTGTCATTATTTCTTCTGGAGTTCCAATCTGTACTATAATTCCATCCTTCATCAATGCAATTCTATCACCTATTTTAAGGGCTTCATCTAAGTCATGGGTAATGAAAATAATTGTTTTTTGCATGGCTGCCTGTAGTTCAACTAATTCATCCTGCATTTCTTTACGAATTAGTGGATCCAGTGCTGAAAATGCTTCATCCATTAATAATACATCTGGGTCATTTGCTAAGGCCCTAGCAAGTCCCACTCTTTGCTGCATTCCCCCAGAAAGTTGTCGAGGATATTGTTCCTCATATCCCTCTAATCCAACACTCTTCAATGATGCAAGTGACTTTTCTCGGATTTCTTTCTTATCTATTCCTTGTACTTCTAATCCGTATCCTGCATTTTCCAAAATAGTGCGATGAGGAAATAGTCCGAAGTTTTGAAAAACCATGCTTAACTTCTTTCTTCTGGTTTCTATCAACTTTTGTTTATCCATCTTTGCTAAATCTTCACCATCTATTAAGACACTACCTGCACTAGGCTCAATTAAACGATTGATTAATCTAACAAGAGTAGACTTTCCACTTCCGGATAAACCCATAATAACAAAGGTCTCTCCAGAATACACTTCAAATGACGCTTGGTTTACACCTATAGTCATTCCTGTTTCTTTTAAAATATCACTTTTTGACTTTCCTTCTTCCAATAATTTAATCCCTAGTTTTGGATTTTTACCAAAGACCTTAGTCAAACCTTTAACTTCAATTTTTAGCATTTATTTCACCTCATTCATAGCTAAATCATATATTGTATCTTGTTATTATGTATACAATTTTTATCGGACAGTTATATATTCTATAAAATTTATCAAGAAAGTTCAAATGCTATAACCGACAATTTTATACATTGTAAAGGTTGTAACTTCAGTTTTCCATTCAACTGATTGGTTATTCCTAAAAATGCTCTGCATTTCTGCCTTACAGAACTAAATTTAGCAATTTCTAACTTTCAGTATTCCCATAAATCAGATAGTATTATTCATTTATCACTTTAGCTGAAAAGTAAAGTAAGGTGGTAGTACCGCAGCTAATATGCATAAAAAAAGCAGCAAAGCTGCTTTTACTAGAGCGTGTTTTAATATACACAAATATAAAAATTTTCTATGGAACTAATAAGATTATTATAATCCTTAATGAATGTAGCTGTATATTATTTTTTATTTTTTGAACTTCCTAATTTATTCTCTGTACCCTTAATTAATCGTTGAATATTCGTTCGATGTTGAAAAATAGCCAAAAGTCCTACTATTAATCCAAATATCACTGTTTCCGTAGGACGACTTAAAAATAATAAAGCAATGGGAAGGGAAGCCATTCCCACTACAGAGCCTAATGATACATATTTACTTTTAATAATTAATATAATACCTAAGGAAATTGCAATAATAGCTGCTATTGGGTCCACTACAAAAAATACCCCCATCGATGTCGCTACTCCTTTTCCACCTTTAAATTTCAAAAGTATTGGGAAGTTATGACCTATAATAACGGCTATACCACATACTAATGCTAATTGCATATTGCCAAATTTAATAGCCAACATAACTACTATAGCACCCTTTAGTGCATCCCCTAAAAAGGTAATCAATGCTGCCTTTGGTCCCAATACTCTCAGTACATTGGTTGCTCCGGCATTGCCACTTCCATGTTTTCGAATATCTATCTTTCCTATCTTTTTGCTTATAACATAGGATGTTGCAAAATTGCCCACAAGGTATGCTATTATCACCCAAAAGAAATACTCTTGCATTTTTTCCTCCCTAAAATTAATAATTGTTAATTATGGTAATTCAAGTTTACCATATTATTATTCATACCTGCAATAGAAAAGAATTATTAATTTCCCAAACAATGCAGACCATTTAATTAAGCCTATTAATCTCCCGATACGCCAATTATAGATATTTTAATTATTCCAAAAAACTAAGTAAGAAACTGTGATTTCTGTATTGAGTTTGTATAATCTTAAGCTTATCTTAATTTTTCTTTTAAGTAAAACTATGTTAAAATTTTATTAGTAACTAAAAGAAAATGGAGGGAAAAAATTGTATCGTAAAATCTCTTATCTGCTTTTTTTAATTGCCCTTTTAATTTTATTATCCATGGATTCTCATAATACTATTACCGATGAAGCTATAATTATTGCTCAATCTGACATATATCCATACAGCGCAGAGGAACTTTCCCAATATAATGGTAAAAATAATCAACCTTCTTATGTGGCTTTAGATGATATTATTTACGATGTAAGTAATTTAGAAGAATGGAATGATATGCAAGAGGACAACTCCTTAGCTGGTAAAGATGTAAGCGAAATAATTAAGGATAGTTCTATCAAGGAATTAATAATTGAAGAAGCTCCAGAAGTAGGAATTTTACAAGAATAAAATTATTTATAGAATCAAAAAAACTAGTCATGCTAGTTAAAGTATGGTGCCGGGGACCGGAATCGAACCGGTACGATCTTTGAAAATCGCAGGATTTTAAGTCCTGTGCGTCTGCCAGTTCCGCCACCCCGGCGGATATTTATTTTTTTTGAAAATGGAGGCGCCACCCAGATTTGAACTGGGGAATAAAGGTTTTGCAGACCTCTGCCTTACCACTTGGCTATGGCGCCTTGGAGCGGAAGACGAGATTTGAACTCGCGACCCTCGCCTTGGCAAGGCGATGCTCTACCACTGAGCCACTTCCGCTTAATTTATGATGGTGCCCAGAGGCGGAATCGAACCACCGACACGAGGATTTTCAGTCCTCTGCTCTACCGACTGAGCTATCTGGGCAATAATATTATGGCGACCCGGAACGGGCTCGAACCGTCGACCTCCAGCGTGACAGGCTGGCATTCTAACCAACTGAACTACCGGGCCATAATGGTGGTCGCAATAGGGCTCGAACCTATGACCCCCTGCTTGTAAGGCAGGTGCTCTCCCAGCTGAGCTATGCGACCAATGTTGTCGCTGTATTTAGCGACATATATTAGTATATATCAAATTGTAATAATAGTCAACGGGAAAATTTGACCATTTTTTTAAAAATTTCTTTGATTTCTAGTGTGTTTTTTTTATTTTCCCTTAATAATCTACTTTATTTAAAAGATTTATACATTTATAGTATTCTTTTATTTACTACTTTCTAGTAGTTCCTCTAATTCATCCTTTGAGAAATTGTATTCAGTATTACAAAAATGACACTGTACATCAGCCTTACCTTCTTTTTCAATCATATCTTTTAATTCCTTTTCACCAAGGCTTATCAATACCTGTTCTAATCTACTACGATTACAATCACATTTATATTCTACCACTTTTCTATCCGAATATTCAACTATAAAATCCTGAAGAATTATTGATAATATTTCCTCTGGACTTTTACCCTCGGATAGTAATTGGGTAATGCTTGGTAAATCTAATATCCTCTTTTCTAAGGACTCAATAACATGTTCTGGACAATCAGGCATGACCTGAATAATAAAACCACCTGCTGCTTTAATACTCATATCTCTATCTACTAATACCCCCAGGGATACTGCCGAAGGTGTTTGTTCCGATACAGCGTAATAGTGTGCTAAATCCTCAGCAATTTCTCCATTTACTAAAGATACTTTCCCTACATAGGGTTCCCTTAATCCTAAATCCATAATGATAGTTAATGTTCCCTTTCCTACAGCTCTTCCCACATCAAGTTTTCCACTGCTATTTAGGGGTAATTCTACATTAGGTACTCCCGCATATCCTTTTACCTGACCTATTTTGTTACCTGTTGACAATAAAGTGTTTAGTGGCCCATCCCCCTTTAATTGTACAGTTAACTTATCATTCTTATTTTTAAGCATTTCACCCATCATAGCTGTAGCTGTTAATACCCTGCCTAATGCAGCAGCTGTTAATGGTGTTAAATTATGAATATCTCTTGCGTATTGAACCAAATTTTTAGTCGTTGCAGCAAAGGCACGAATTGGTACATCCTTTGTTCTTGCTCTAACTAAATAATCTTTCATATTAATTTCTCCTTTGTAATAGAATAGCGTATATATTATATTTTAAATTATTTTATATGTTAAATAAAAGTATTACAATAATAAAAAACCCTATGCATCAGCATAGGGATTTTGGCTACTTCAATGTATGATTAATTAGTAAACTAATTATGCTCTTTGTACATTTGTAGCTTGAGGTCCTTTTTCTCCTTCAACAACTTCGAATTGAACTTCTTGTCCTTCTTCTAAAGTTTTGAATCCTTCCATGTTGATTGCAGAAAAATGAACGAATACGTCGCTACCATCTTCTCTAGAAATAAAACCAAAACCTTTTTCTGCGTTAAACCATTTTACTGTACCTTTTTCCATCTTAAACATTCCTCCTAAAACTTAATACAAATTGAGATAGCACATCCACCACACAAACCTTAATTTCTTAAAAGCCTAAGTAGTTTCATTACTTCTACTCTAGTTTATCACTAAAGGTATGTGGTGTCAAACATTATTATAATGTTATTTTTTATATAATATATTATATAATCTTATAGTTCCCTATTAAAAAAAAATAATACTGGAGGGAATTTCATAAAGACTTTTATTTTAATGCAACATATTGTATTCTTTCACTAGTAAAATTAGGTTTTTCTAATGAATAAGCTGAATAATAATCTATTTTTTTAAAACCTGCATGTTTTAATAATTCAATAACATTATTTATAGAATAAGCTTTTTGTTTATGAATTTCATTAAATCTTTTATAATTTTCTTTGTTTTTTACAAAAAAACTTAATTCAAAATCAATAATTTCTTGATCCTTATTATAATAATTTTCCCAGATATATGATATTTCTTCTCCTGCATAGGCAAATGTTTGTTCAGCCAAAACCTCTTCAATCTTGTATCTTGAATTCATATCAAAAACAAAAATACCACCCTGTCTTAGGGAAGTATAGACACGGGAAAATATACTTTGCAGGTCCTCAACCTTTAAAATATAATTCAACCCGTCACAAGCACATATTATAGCATCCTGCTTTGTAAAACCTTGGAAGTTTATCATATCTTGACATATCCATTGAATATTTAAGGAGTGTTCCCTCGCCTTTTGTTCTGCAATAGAAAGCATATCCTGTGAGATATCTATTCCAATTATATTGTAGTTTCGCTTAGCTAAGGGAATAGTAATATTTCCAGTCCCACAGGCAAGATCTATTATATTTTTTGGTTTAATATTAAATAGTTTAAACATCCTTTCAATGTATTCTGTCCAAGCTTTATAGTCAACATTCTTCATTAATTCGTCATATACTTGAGCAAACTCTTGGTACATTATTGCCCACCTCTATTTTTCATCTATTTTCTGTTTTGCCTTCTTTTTACTGGTCATAATACCGCCAATCCTACCTGTTTCTCTAGCTGTTAATCCTCCCCAGCCAAGCTTATTAACCTTTTCCATTAATCCTAACTCCTCAGCTATCTCATATTTTAAAATATCCTGTGGCGTTAGTTCCTTCTTCTTCTTTTTAGTAGATTGTTTTGATTTCGCCATATAAATGCCTCCTTTTATCTTGAGTATTATATGGATTTAGATTTTTTTTTATACTTTTAAACATCCCTTTATTTTCTAAAAAGAAACTTTTTACCCTTCTTTTTTCTTATTATTGAATGAATAATTGTATAGGCTACAAAAATCACACCACCAGCGATTAGTATTATGGTATTATATTCTCCATTGATAAATTCTAACTTTAGTTTTTCAAATCCCTCAGGCACCCTGTCCTCTTCAATAACCTCATCTATTACCTCTTGAGGTATCTTATCTATCTGACTTTCAGCCCAGTCTTGATATATAAAGCTATAACTGTTATCTTCCTTTACCTCACTTAAGATGCGATAGAGTGTTTTATAGTCCTCTGTTTTAAAAAAGCATTTTATTCTATTATATGTTATTAAATGTTGTAACTTCTCTTGTATCCCCTCGTAAAAAATTGTTTCTTCTTCTACAAGCTTGTAGATTATTAAGCTTTCTTCTGGTTGATCCTCTTGTAAATATGCATCAGCCATTAGAAAATATATTTCCTTTTGTAGCTTCTCATCCTCTGGATTTTGAATATATTCCTTACCTAATTGTATAACATTTGTATAATCCTTACTTTTATAGGCATCTACTATTTTATTAATTCTATTTGAGCTATTGGCATCAAGAAAACTTAATATCTCATAATCTACAGAATAATAATCAAAGTCAATACTTGCATCATTTTCTATTGTATCAAAGGACCATTTTAAGGTGAAATCCTCCTCTAATTCTGGTTTTATACTAAATTCGTTACCAAAATTATAAATTTTCACTTCATTATTATCAAAATTTACTATTACATTAACATCAGGATTTCCCTGCCAAAAATTAATATGATCCATTTGATAGGATATGAGGTATTTACTATCACTGACTAATTTATTATCTACCTGATAAGTATATCTTACTAATCTCTTCTCCCCTGGTTTAAAGGGCGAAGGCCAGGTTCTCCAGTTATTATAATCTTTATCTAGACCCTGGATTTGCTCATTTATACTATCACCACTTACCTTCTTACTATAATATTCATAGGGTGATACCCAACTTTTAAAGTTTTTTAATTCCACTTCATGCTCAGGTACTCCAAAATATGCATTTATAGTTTGATCTGTGGTATTCTCCACTTCATATTCTGCATCAATAGAGGCTGTTTGATCATTATTTATACTAATATTTATATTGACCTTATTTAAATTCATATTATTACCTTGAATCAAATAGAGTCCATGACCTGTCCAACCAGTTGATTGTATTTCAGCTAAAGCGGTAGATGGGAAAATCAGTACATTAAAAATAATAATTGCTGTTATTAGTATTTTTTTCACTACAATCTCCTCTTCCTTATAATCTCTAAATTGCTCCCAGTTTTTCTAAAAGATTCATATATACTTGTAAAGCAGTTAATAAAATCCTCTCATCAAAATTAAATTGATTAGAATGCAAACTGTGTATATATCCCTGCTCTATATTTTTCGATCCCAATAGAAAAAATAAACCCGGCACCTCTCTTTGATAAAAGGAAAAATCCTCAGCAATCATTAGAGGTGTAATGTATTCAAATTTTTCTTGAGGAATTACTTCCTGCAAAATATTAAATAGTTCTTTATCATTATCCACGGAAGGATATAAATCTCTAACTTCTAGATCAATTTCACATTCATGGGTTTGAGCTATCCCTCTTACAAGCATATTCATTCTCTTTTTCATATCAAAATAAATCTTTTCCTTAAATGCTCTCATAGTACCTTCAAGTACTGCTTCCCCAGCTATAATGTTTCTGGCTTCTCCACCCTTTATGGCTCCAATGGTTATTAGTTTTCCCTCTATGGGATCTATATCCCTGCTTATAATACTTTGAATTGCATTCACCATCTGGGCGGCTATAACAATACTATCCTTCCCATCCTGGGGTCTTGCTCCATGGCTACTCTTACCCTTTATATATATATCAAACTCCCCTGTTTGAGCCATCATGGGACCTGGACAGCATCCAATTTTTCCCTGTTCTATATCTGGATAAATATGCAATCCAAAAATAGCATCAACATTATATTTCTTTAAAACTCCCTCTTCTATCATGGGGAGTGCTCCACCAGGTCCTTCTTCTGCCGGTTGAAATATAAAAAGAATATTATCCTTTAAAAACTCCCTTTTTTTATATAATAGTTTTGCTAATAGTAATAAGGTAGACATATGCCCATCATGTCCACAGGCATGCATTTTCCCCTTATGAATAGAACAATATTTTACATCTGTTTTTTCCTGTATAGGGAGCGCATCCATATCTGCTCTAAAGGCATAGGTTTTAGTACCTTCTGTTCCAGAAATATAGGCAACCACACCTGTTTTAGATATTTTTTCCCTTACTTGTAAACCTATATTCTTAAGATAGGAAACGATAAATTGCCTGGTTTTTTGTTCCTCAAAGGCAATTTCAGGTATTTTATGTAGCTCTCTTCTTAAATCTTCAGCTTCTCTATATAGTTCTCTTATATCATCTGATACATTTATTTCCACTACACTATCCCCTAACATTATTTCATTTAATCATTATAATAATTATATCATGACAATAGATAATTTTATAATTTATTCTTATTTTTCAACAAGTATTTCTTTTATTCGACAAGCTTGATATAATAATACAAAGACAATAGATTTGGAGGTTACATAAATGGAAAACTTTAATAAAATAAGCATTCAAGAAATGTCTAAAAAAGATATGTATACTATCATAAATGCCCTAGACTTAGCTGCACACAATACTAAGGATTGTGAATATACAGAATTAAAGAATCAGATTATGAAGCAATTATGTAATTTAGCTGGTTGTAATGAGGATGAATTTTTAGTTTTTCTTCAATCATAGTTTATAAATAAATTTGTTTTACACAATATGATTTACATAGTTATTGTTTTTATGTATAATAGACACAATAAAGATAGAGGTGCATTTTTTATAAGTAAATTTCCAGAGAGATATAGGTCTTGAGGAAGGAATTTGAAAGGAAAAAATGCCGAAGAAAAAATTTCCCTATAGAAAGATTTTCTGGGCTTATTGTTAATAGCAATAGGACTGTCATCAATTCTTGATGTTGCGCTATCTGTGATTCTATTCCTTTTAACATTTTAACAAAAATGATAGGAAATTCACAGCTAGCTAAACTAAGCTAGCTTTTTTTATTATAAGAAAGTTGTAATTTATTATAATAAAAAATACTGTCTTATATAAGTAAGCAAGAATATTTAGATGTCAGTATAATATTAATAAAGAAGAATAAATATAAAATGAAAGGAAGATGTCAAAATCATGAATAAAAAATTAAATGTGGCTGTTGTTGGAGCAACAGGTATGGTAGGGAGAAAAATGTTAGAAGTTTTAGAAGAACGAGATTTCCCTATAAAAAATCTGTATTTGCTCGCATCTTCTAGATCAGCAGGTAAGGAATTAGAATTTAAGGGTAAGAAATATATTGTAGAGGAATTAAAGGAAACATCCTTTGATAGGGAAATTGACATAGCTTTATTCTCTGCAGGGGGATCTACCAGTGAAAAATTCTCACCTATAGCTGCAGCAAATGGGGTAATTGCCATTGATAACAGCTCTGCCTTTAGGATGCATGATGAAGTCCCCTTGGTAGTCCCTGAAGTAAACCCTGAGGATGTGGAATGGAATAAGGGTATTATAGCTAACCCCAATTGCTCTACAATTGAAGCAATGCTACCCCTTAAAGCACTACACCAACAATATAAAATAAAGCGAATAGTTTTTTCTACATACCAAGCAGTATCAGGCTCAGGGGTAAATGGTTTTAAGGACTTAGAAGATGGTATAAAGGGTAATGAGCCTAACTTTTATCCCCACTCAATAGCCTACAATTGTCTTCCTCATATTGATTCATTTTTAGAAAATGGTTATACAAAGGAAGAAATGAAGATGATTAATGAAACAAGAAAAATTCTTCATGAACCTTCAATGAAAATAACTGCAACAACTGTACGAGTACCAGTCTTCTATGGTCATAGTGAAAGTATTAATGTTGAATTTGAAAAACCTTTTGAAATTATGGAGGCAAGAAAACTATTGGAGGAAATGCCTGGAGTTATAGTAATGGATGATCCAGCTAATGATGTTTACCCCTTAGCACGACTTGCCCAAGATAGAGATGAAGTTTTTGTAGGAAGAATAAGAAGGGATGAAAGTGTCGAAAGTGGAATGAATCTATGGATTGTAGCTGATAATATAAGGAAAGGTGCAGCCACAAATACTGTGCAAATTGCAGAGCTCTTGATTAAAAGTTTAAACTAATTAGTTTTATTTGTTTTATGTATAGAGGTAAGTGATAATTATTATTAAAATTGAAAGGATGATTTATATGACAATTTTTAAAGGTTCTGGTGTTGCCATAGTAACACCCTTTAACGAAAATGGTATAAATTTTGAAGCTTTTGGAAGAAATTTAGATTGGCATGTAGATAACGGGACAGATGCCATTATTGTATGTGGAACTACCGGTGAAGCCTCAACTATGAGTCAAGATGAACAGGAGCAAGCCATTAGGTTTACAGTAGAAAAAATCAATAAGCGTATTCCGGTTATAGCAGGAACAGGTAGTAATAATACAGCTCATGCAATCAAAATGTCTAAATTTGCAGAGGGTGCAGGTGTAGATGGTTTATTAGTTATTAATCCATATTATAATAAGTCTACACAAAAAGGCATTATTAATCACTTTAATGCTATAGCAGATGCTGTATCTAAACCTATTATTGTATATAATGTACCTGGTAGAACGGGCATGAACATAACTGCCTCCACTATGTCTGTGCTTTCAAAACATAAAAATATTGTAGGAGTAAAGGAAGCCAGCGGGAATATCAGCCAAATTACTGATATTGCAATGTTATGCGGACCTGATTTTGATATTTATTCAGGAAATGATGATCATGTTGTTCCATTACTATCCTTAGGTGGAGTTGGGGTAATCTCAGTTTCTGCAAATATTATTCCAAAGGATATGCATGATATGGTTATGAAATATTTGCAGGGAGATGTAGCTGGCAGCTTAGAACTTCAGCTAAGAACCAATATTATTAACCACGCTCTCTTCATAGAGACAAACCCAATTCCTGTAAAGACTGCAATGAATTTATTAGGATTTGAGGCTGGACCTCTAAGACTTCCACTAGTAGATATGGAACCAGAAAATCTAAATAAATTAAAGAAGGCATTAACAGAATATGGGTTAAAAGTATAAATAGGTGGAAGGTAGAATCTAAAAGGTATTCCTTAGGGTCTGGTAGATGGTATAAGAAAAAATCTTAAACAAAGTTCCATCTAGTACCATGAATTTGGTTTTTCTACCTTATACCATATACCTTCTACCTGAATTATATAAGGAGGTTTCTTATGTTAAAAATACTATTAAGTGGATGTAATGGTACAATGGGTCAAGTGATAAAAAATTTTGCTGCCGATAATCAACATATAAAAATTACTGCCGGATTTGATAAGGATCCTAAAAAATATAATAATGATTTCCCAGTATATAGTGATATGCACCTATGCCACGAGGATGCAGATGTAATTATTGACTTCTCTCACTTTTCAGCTTTTGAAGATGTAACTGATTATGCAAAACAAAGAAGGCTTCCATTAGTAATGGCAACTACTGGGCTAAATGAAGAAAATGAAGATCAACTAAAAGAATTATCTAAGCAAATTCCTGTTTTTCGAACGGCAAATATGTCCTTAGGTGTAAATGTTATTCTAGATTTAATTCGTAGAGCTTCTAAGACATTATCTGATACCTTTGATATTGAAATTATCGAAAAACACCATAATAAGAAGGTAGATGCCCCTAGTGGAACAGCGTTAATGCTTGCCCAGGGCATAGATGATGCCTTAGAAGGCAAAAGTAATTTTGTCTTTGGTCGTCATACAAAACAAGACCATCGTGAAAAGAAAGATATTGGTATACATGCTATTCGAGGCGGTACTATCGTAGGAGAGCATTCAGTACTATATGCAGGAATGGATGAGCTAATCGAAATAAAACATACTGCTTTATCCAAAAATATATTTGCAGGCGGAGCAATTAAAGCAGCAAAATATATAGTAAATAAGAAAAATGGTTATTATAACATGGAAAAACTACTGGAAGAAAACCAGTAAAAGGGTGGACAGGGTCGTCCACCCCTACACAAATTCGAAATACCCGGGTGGATAGAATCGTCCACCCTACACAATAAATAAAAAAGGATGATTATTATGGATCAAAAAAATAAAAATGATAATTATGATTTAACAAATCCTTATGAGATTGCAAGATACATAAAGGAAGCAAAGAAATCTACTCCCATAAAGGCTTATATTGAAGGTAATCTTAATGACTTGGACTTTGGAAACATTGAAAGCTTCGGACAAGATCAGCTATGGATACTATTTGGTGAAAAGGAAGAAATCATTACATTCTTAGAACATAATAAAGATAAGATAAATAAATATCGTGTTGAAAATGATCGTAGAAATTCTGCTATTCCCCTTTTAGATCTTAAAGATATACAAGCTAGAATAGAGCCTGGCTCCATTATTCGTGAGGGTGTATATATCGGTAAAAATGCAGTTATTATGATGGGAGCTGTTATAAATATTGGGGCAAGCATTGGAGAAGGTACCATGGTTGATATGAATGCTGTAGTTGGTGCCAGAGGTACCCTGGGAAATAATGTACACTTAGGTGCAGGCGCCGTTGTGGCAGGAGTATTAGAACCCCCAAGCAGCACCCCAGTTATTATAGAGGATGATGTATTAATTGGAGGAAATGCAGTTATCTTAGAAGGTGTTCGAATAGGTAAGGGAGCTGTTGTAGCTGCTGGGTCTATTGTAACCCAGGATGTAGAAGCAGGCATGGTTGTAGCAGGTTCACCAGCAAGAGTTATCAAAGCAAAGGATGAAAAAACCATAGATAAGACAAAGCTATTGGATGATTTAAGGGGATAAAAAGGGAGGTGTGCATTTGACAATACTTGTTCAAAAATATGGTGGTACCTCTGTTGGTACTATTGAAAGAATAGAAAAGGTTGCAAAAAGAATTATTAAGAAAAAACTAGAGGGCTATAAAGTAGTTGTGGTAGTATCTGCTATGGCTAAAACAACAGATGAGCTTTTGACTATGGCTTATACCATGAGTAAACATCCTCCTAAACGGGAATTAGATATGCTACTATCTACAGGAGAACAAATTTCCATTTCCTTATTATCAATTGCTTTAAATGAGCAGGGACATAGTGCAATTTCCTTTACGGGATCACAAGTAGGAATTAAAACGACTGGATTCCATACTAAATCTAAAATCTCTGAAATTGATGGTACAAGAATTAGAGAAGCTTTAGAAGAAGACAAAATTGTAATTGTAGCAGGTTTTCAAGGCATAAATGAAAATGATGATATTACAACATTAGGAAGAGGAGGTTCAGATACTACAGCTGTTGCACTAGCTGCTAGCTTAGAAGGTGAATGTCAAATCTATACTGATGTTGATGGTATATATTCCATTGATCCAAGGGTATATACTAATGCTAAAAAGCTAAACACTATAACCTTTGAAGAGATGTTGGAGATGGCAAGCTTAGGCGCTGGAGTAATGCATTATAGGGCTATAGAGCTAGGAGAAAAATTCAATGTTCCTATATATGTTGCCTCCAGTATGTATGATGCAGAAGGAACCTTGATTAAGGAGAGTGATAACATGATGGAAGGCCCTGCAATTACAGGTATGGCTATTAACAATGATGATGCAATGATAAGTCTTAATAATGTTCCCCATAAAATCGAATTAATCGCCTCCATATTTAATTCCCTAGCTAAGGAAGATATAAATATTGATATGATTAGTCAAACCTCCCCTCAAAATGGAATGGTTTCTATTTCCTTTACATTACCTAAGGGGGAACTTACAGACGGCACAGAAATTATAAATTCCTATATAAATAAATACCCTATAATACACATGGACATTAATGAGGACATTACAAAATTATCAGTAGTGGGTATTGGTATGCGAAGTCAATCCGGAGTAGCTGCACAAATGTTCATGCTACTTGCAAAGGCAGATATCCCAATACATATGGTAACAACCTCCGAGATTAAAATTTCATATGTTATCCACCCTGCTGATCAACAAAAAGCTGTACAAACCATAGCAAAAGCCTTTGATCTATAAGCTTATAGAAGGTAGTGACAATTCACTACCTTCCTTTTATCTTCATTTCTATAATTGATTTAAAAAATTTTTTACCTTATGATAAACATCTAGATCTCCTACTACCACTATGGTATCTCCGACCTCTAGAGTATATCTAGGTCCCGGTGAAACAATCATATTTTCTCCTCTTTTTATTGCTATTATGGTGCCACCGGTACTCTTCCAAAACTCTACCTCTGCTATTGTCTTCCCTGCACTTGTATAATCTTCATTTATATCTATTTCAAAGGGATTATAAGGGGAAATATGTTTTAGATTATCACTATATTCTATAAGATTATTTATCAAATCTATAAAGCGAAGTTCCATTTCATTTCTTTCCTTTAATAATACTCTTAATTCCTTCTTAATACTGGCTAAGGAACTCTTTCCCTTATATTTTTCAATAAATTCAAAGGCTAAATCCTTTGATAAAATAGTAACTCCACTTCCTTGACTTACCCGCACTACACCAGCCTCTGCTAATAGTGTCAGAGATCTTCTTATGGTTTCGGGTGAAACATTATATAAACTAGCTAAGGTGGATCTTCCATATATCCTCTCCCCTATAGTTAATTCACCCTTAACAATTTTATGAGCCATATCTAAGGCTATCTGTGAATACTTAGATAAACCCCTCATCCTGCACTCCTTCTTTCTTATGTATTTTTATTTGGTATTTATTTTATACCACTATCCTTTATCTAATACCTAATTAGCAACTATTCTAATATAAAAGTTGTCAATTGTCAATTTAAAATAAATACATTCTAAATAAATGAATTTTAACATGAAAACGTGTAAAAGTCACGCTCTTTTAAAGCCAAAAAAGCACCAAAAAAGCACTACTTTTAGTAGTACTTTTATTAAATTACATATGTAATAACCTATTGGATTTTTTATTCTACTTCCATCTTTGAAATTGAAACCTCATATGCAGTTTTATTTATTGTTTCTCCACTGGGAAATTTTTTTTGGTATTCTCTGCTTTGAATTCTACCCCATATTTTTATTCTCTGTCCAACCTCAAGCTTTTCTGCAAAACGAGCATTTCTTCCCCAGGCTATACAAGGAATATAATCTGATTTGTTATAGGGCCTATTAACAGCAATAAGGAGATCAGTAATTTCTCTACCAAAGGGGGTTGAACGATAGACAGGATTTTTACAGATAAAACCATCTAAATAAATTTGATTAGGGTTTTTTATTTCTTGATTTGGTGTAATAATTTTTATTTCCTTAACAAAGGTTACTAATATTAATTTATTATTGCCATTTATAGTCTTATTATAAGAGCGAAGCTGTCCATCGACTAACACTTCATCTGATTTTTTTAATTCTATTCCTTTGGTTAACCTCTCTGAAATTGTTATGGGTAAAACATCTTTTATCTCACTTAGTCGTGGTATTTCTATATAAGTATTATAAAAACCCTCCCCATAAATAGAGTGACTAAATTCAAGATCTTCCTTAACCTTCCCCTCCATGATTACCTTATTTGTGTCATTACTATTGTTTATCACTTTTACACTCCCTTTCTACTCTGTTGTACTTTTACTTAAAGACCGCAGTATAAGATATTAATATTCAAATTGTCCCAATAATATGAAAAAAAAATCTTTCATAAAGAAAGATTTTTTATATTTGGGAAATTACATTTTTTAATATGTTATTTTATTAATTTTTGAATGATTTCCTTGCCACTATCCATACCATGACCGCCTAATAGCATGATGAGATCTTTGCTTTCAGCTTTTAAAAGGATTTGCTTTACGCTTTCTTCTATTGTCGGGTTAAATTTAAAAGGAATATTTTTCTTTTTTAGTGTGTTTAAAAAGATTTCCCTTTCATTAGGATTTACTCTAGATCTTTCCTCTAAGGATTCTTTGTATTCAGTGACATATAAATCATTTATTTCAAGTAATGAACACCAATTCCCTATAATTTCGGCATTTTGCTGATTTATTTCTATTCCCCTATTGCCCCTTATACCAACTAATACATGTACATTTTTATAGTCTATACTTTGAAGTGCCTCAAATGCAGCCTCAAAGCTACTGGGATTATGGGCATAATCATCTAAAATATAAAAGGGAGACATAAAAGAATACTCTAATCTTCTTGAAACTGGTTTAAACTTCTTTAATGCTTTTTGTATTGAATCTATTGGTATTTCATAAATAAGTGCAGTTGTTATTGCTGCTAGTGCATTGTATATATTATGTTGTCCTAATAGGTTTAGTTCAATAGGAAATTCCTGTACATCTATCCTATTTTTTTTATAACTATCTAAGGATCGTTGCAAACAATAATTAAATTTAATACCCTGCCCTGCATCTATACTTGATGCCGTTATTGTGGATTTTGACTTTAATCCATAGGTAATAATATAAATATTTTGTTGTCCTTCTAACATTTTTAACGCCCATGGATCATCCCCATTAATAACAGCTCTGCTATTATTCTTTAAACCTTGGAAAAGTATTTTTTTACTATTAAAATAATCTTCAAAGCTTTTATGATAATCTAAATGATCACTGGATATATTTGTAAAAATAGCAGTATCAAAATCAATGCCCTCCACTCTTCTCTGTTTAAGTCCGTGGGAGGATACCTCCATTACCGTCCATTTTATTCCTTTTTGCTTTGCATTATATAAGTATTCATTAATTTCCTCAGAAGAGGGTGTGGTTAGCATTGATTTTTTACTATTAGTTCCTATTTTAAATCCTTGCCCACCCATAAGAGCAATTCCTCTGTCAGCTTGATTAAATATTGCCTCAATCATATGGGTAGTAGTAGTTTTTCCATTTGTACCTGTTACACCAATGACCTTTATTTCATTTTCTGGCAAGCTATAAAAAAGTTTATTCATTTTCGCCAAAGCTATGCGTGCATCCTTAACCTGTAAATGGGGATTATTAGTTACAATGTTTTCTTCGCTTATTATTAAAGTTGCACCATTTTTCTCTGCATCCTTTATATATTCATTACCATCCTTTTCTTCACCTTTTATTGCTACAAATATATATCCTTCTTTTACTTTTCGAGAATCAGAAGTAACACCATTAAATATAAGTCCATTATTCTCCATATGTAACAACTCCTCCGATAATGAAGATATCATTATGTTTTGCTATTTTTAATATTTTAATACAAACACAAAAAAAGAATTGGAGTTTATACCAATCCTTTTTATCAGTTATCAGTTATCAGTTATCAGTTATCAGTTATCAGTTATCAGTTATCAGTTATCAGTTATCAGTTATCAGTTATCGGTTATCAGTTATCAGTTATCAGGAAGATCTTATAATAATTTTTCTGATATCTCTTATCTGGTAACCGGTATTCTACCTTCTACCTTCCATCTAATTTTTTATCTGCCTACCCTCATGATCAATATAAAAATTATCTTTATATATTAATTCTGAAATAGGTACTATTTTATAACCCTCTGATTGTAAATGCTCTAATATTTTAGGTAAAGCCTGGGTCATATACTTAGCATTATTATGAAATAACACTATTGAACCATTTTGCACCTTTGATTTTACCCTTTGAATAATTGGATCCACCCCTTCTTCCTTCCAGTCTAAGGAGTCTACATCCCATTGTATGGTGTAATAACCTAGATCCTCTGCTGTAGTTAATAGGGTATTATTATAGGATCCGAAAGGTGGTCTAAATAGTATAGGCTTTTTACCTGTAATCTTTTCAATCTTTTCTCCTGTAACATTTAATTCGTGGATAATTTCCTCCTGGGATATCTTTGCCAAATCAGGATGAGTGCTTGAATGATTTCCTATTTCATGACCGGCTTCATGTATCTTTTTCACCTGATGGGGATATTCATCTGCCCAAAATCCCACTAGGAAGAATGTAGATTTAATATTATATTCCTTTAGTATATCTAGAATTTCTTGAGTAAATTCGTCACCCCAAGCTGCATCAAAACTAATAGCAATCTTTTTCTCTGGAATCTCTACACTATATATAGGAATTTGACGATTTTGATCCAAAAAGGCTTGAAATACTTTAGGGGTCATTCCCTGGGTGTAGAGAATAGAAACACTAACTAATATAAAAATCATAACATAGATAACAGCATTTCTTTTTTTTATAAATAATACTTTCAAAGGACAAAACCTCCTTTTTTCCCTTTACTTAATTTTATTCTGATTAAAGGAGGTTATGCTTTTTTAAGTTATTTTTAGATAATACAGCTTAAAAATTCTTCTTTAGTAATATTACCAAAGTATAGTTCAATAGGTATTTCATCTAATGTCTCTATTATTTCCATTTCTCTATATTTAACTCCCTCAAGACTTTTTTCAATATCCTCTACATCTCCACTGCCAAAGAAATCTCCAAATATCCTGCATTTTGTAATTAATCCTTCAGCTACATTTAGCCTTACATCTATTAAGCCAATAGGGAAACGGTGGGATTTTTGAAGGTCAAAGGCAGGGGATTCTCCCCAATTCCATTCCCATGTATCGTATTTTTCCTTAACCAGTTGATTAACATTTTCTATATCTTCATCAGTTAGTTTATATTCCTTTACTGCACCTTCTTCTTCAAATAGATATGTTACTAATAATTCCTTAAATTCATCAATGCTCCTCTTTTTAGGGAGATAGTCAATGATATTAGTTACTCTGCTTCTAACTGATTTTATCCCCTTGGATTGGATTTTTTCCTGTTTTACATTAAGTGCCTTAGATAGGTTTTCCATTTTAGAATTAAATAGTATGGTCCCGTGATGTAATAATCTATTTTTATGATAGTATTGTGCATTGCCCGAGAATTTTTTCCCATCAATGGTTAGATCATTTCTTCCGGATAGCTCAGTCTTTATACCCATCTTATCTAGTGCCTTTATAATAGGAAGGGTGAATTTTTTAAAATTACTTACATCCTCCTTACCCGCCTTAAGAATATATGTAAAGTTTAAGTTTCCCTCATCATGATATACAGCTCCACCACCAGACATTCTACGGACAACATAAATGTTATTTTCCTTTACATATTCACTGTTTACTTCTTCAATGGTATTTTGATGTTTCCCAATTATTATTGCAGGATTGTTAATATACAAAATTACAAAGGTCTCCTCTGAAGACAGACTCTTTTTTAATATATACTCCTCTAAGGCTATATTAAAATAGGCATTATTAGAATCATTTCTTACATATAACATTTATACTCCTCCTCTTAATTAAATTAATAGTGTTAATTCTATCTAATTAATAATATACATTTAAAGTATTACTTAATAATAATTATATTTAATGCTTTTAAGATCTATCCGGGGTGATAATATGAAAAATCAAAGTTTATTATTTTCTACAGCAGTACTTGCTGGTGTTAATGTATTAATTAGAATTTTAGGCTTTGGTTATAGAATTGTTTTAGTAAGATTAATCGGTGCCGAAGGATTGGGTTTATTTGAATTAATATCCCCTATTACTATGCTAATCTTTACATTAGTAGGGTCAGGTGTGCCCATTGCTGTAATTCGTTTAACCACTCAATCCATAGCTAATAATAAACGGGATCAAAGCTTTAAAATTCTAGAATACACCTCCTTTATAATGATATTTGTATCCCTTATCCTTTCTATTTCACTATTTATAAGCGCCCCCCTTATTGCCAATAATATTTTAAAGGATGAAAGACTAGTAACTCCACTTTATATACTAGCTCCCGCAATACTTTTACCCTCTTTAGCTGCTATATTAAGGGGATATTTCTATGGAACAAAAAATATAACACCCCCTGCTCTTAGCCAACTCATCGAGCAAATAGTTCGTATGATGGTTGTATTAACACTTCTAAGTATTCTATATCCCTTTAGTGAGGATAAAGCTATATCCATTTCCATGGTTGGTGTAGTTTCAGGAGAACTAATGGGATTGTTCTTACTTTACTTTTTCTTTAATAGGACAAAAAGAAAGTTTCTAATGGAAAATAAAATCAATAAGCTTTCCTTCCTTAAGACCATAGGAAAATTTTCTTCAATTGCTCTTCCCATTACATTTTCTAGAGTTATTAGCTCACTATTACGGGTAGTTAATTCTATTATTGTACCGGGGCGATTAATGAGATCTGGACTTGATAATACTGCTGCTCTTTCTAAATTCGGTCAAGTTAATGGTATGGCAATGCCCCTTCTTTTTTTACCCTTTACTCTAACCTCCGCATTGGTTATGAATTTAATTCCTAGAATTTCTGAAGCAGTAGAAAAAAAGAATATGCCTGTCCTACATCATTATGTTGATAAGACCTTTCATATAGCTTTTTTTATTGGTCTGCCCCTAAGTGGTATGTTTTTTATCTATTCCAATGAGATATTTTCCATACTATATGGGGATCCCAATGGAATATTTTTGACACAGCTTTCTTTCGCTACTTTGTTTTTATGTATATATCAGATTTCTACCTCTATATTACAGGGTATTGGTAAACAAATTATCTCTACAATTACATATATAGTAGGAATGCTTATACAATTAATAATCACCTATATCCTAGTATCATTACCTAGATATCAAATTAATGGCTATATTTTATCCTTTCTCATTTCTTTTTTCTTTATCTCTTTATTCAATTTTATATTAGTATTTCATTTCACTAAAATGAAAATCAATCTAAAAAAATGGATAATCGTCCCCAGCTTGTCTTCTATTGGTGCTTTAATTATATCAAAATATTCATTTAATTATTTAATTTTAAACTTCAATAATATTATTGCCTTTTTTACAGCTATTTTTATTCTGGCAATTGTTTATCTGCTGTCTCTATTTTTCACTGGAAATTTACAAAGCATATATAAAAATAGAAAATTGTAAATGACAAGGTCAAGTTTGTTTATTTTTGTAAGTATCTCTTATTTTGTTATAATTAAGAGAGTTAATGTTTATTACAAGAAAGAAGGTAATATTATGCTATTAGATTCTAATATAGCTGAAAATAAATTATTATTATTATATGTGTTAGATAAAATGAAACTATCCTTGTCCAGCATCCAAATTACACAAATTGTTTTAGAAAATACCACTATTAATTATTTTACATTACAACAATATATCGATGAATTAACAAAAAATGAACTTATTACTAAAAATCTCTCCCAGGGCAAAGCTTATTTTAATATTACAAAACGAGGCAAGGAAACCTTAGATCTATTTATTAGTCGTTTACCAGAAAATTGGAGTAAGGATATAGACAATTATATTTCAAAAAACCGAAATTCTATTCTAGATGAAAGTCATAATATCGGAAGCTATAGAAAAAAAGGGGATGGGGAATTTGAAGTTCAGCTAAAAATTCTAGAAAATGAAAGCGAATTAATTAATTTATCCCTTGGTGTTGCCACCCATCAACAAGCTGAAGATATTATCAATAATTGGAAAACAAATGGAGAAAAAATCTATGCCTCCATTATTAAATCCTTAATAGATAATTATTAATGCTTATTAAGATGTTAAAAAAGTGGGTTACGGGAGGATCACCTTTCTAATATTGCAATCCCATTTGGTGACTTCCCAATTTTTATGTTATCTATTAGCCGTTCTTCTTTTAATGAAATTATAGATAGAGTCCCAGCCCCTATATTTGTTGTGTATAGGTTTTTCTCTTCCCTATCAATTGCGATTCCCCTTGGCATATTACCGGTTTCAATTCTTTTTGTCTCTTTGCCTTCCTTAAGGGAGATTATGGAGAGTGAATTGCTAGTGCTATTAACTATATATAAAAATTCTCCAGTAGATGATATAATCATCTGTCTTGGTATTTTACCTACACCTATTCTCTTAATAATCCTTTGACTTTTTAAATCAATAATAGCAATAGACCCACCTTCATCAGATGCCATATGACTATTACTTACATATAAAAGATCTTGATTTGGAGATAGTAAAAGATATGAAGGACAGCTTTCTACTGCAATCCACTTTGTTAATGAATTATTATTACAATCAATAATAGATATCTTGTCTTCATACATATTTGCAACATAAAGCTTATTACCCTTATTTGCAAATATTAAACCCTGGGGCAATTCTCCCAAAGGCAATTGATATGTTAAACGCTCTTGATTTAAATCCACTATGGAAAGGGTATTAGAATCTCCATTAGTTACATAGGCAATCCTCCTATCCCAATCTATATCAATCTCACAGGGATATTTTCCTACACCTATTCGATTTATTATTTTTTTATCTAGAATATCTATAATAAACAGACTATTATCATAGCAGTTAATACAATATAATAAGTTCCCCTCGGGATTTATCTTTAAACTATAGGGTCCTATTGTAGGTTTAGAAGAAATTTGATTCCCATTAATCTGTATCATAGAATGTAGATATAATTTGTCAATTTCTTTCATATCAACAGCATCAATAATGGATATAGTATCTTCCCCAGTATTTGCAGTAAAAATATATTTCTCTAATTGCAAGCTTTCCACCCCCAAGGAATAAAACATAATCAGAATCATAGCAGCCTAATTTATCTTATGTATTAAATCGGGAATGGTTACCAATTTTCTTATCTCCTATCATACAAAAGAATAATAAAAGAATAATAGGGACGGTGACTTTAATTTCCATTTTATGTAAATTAGCCTTTAATTAATCACCCTATTAGTAAAATTATTTTCTAACTGGAAAATAATGGAGACAAAAGTCACCGTCCCCAAAAGCTCTTTCTTGCATCTCCTATCATATATAAGGAGCCTGTAAAGGCAATGACCTCTTCTAAGCTACTTTTTTTTGCCCACTTAACTGCTTCTTCAATTGAATCCATAGATCTTACCTTAGTTTTAGGGTTAATTGTCGTAATTTTTTTAGCTAAATCTTGTGCTGACATAGCTCTTGGATTATTGGGAGCTAGAGTAATTACTTCCGTGGAAATCGATAATAGAAGATTTAACATCTCATCAATATTCTTATCCTCTAATATTCCTAGTATCAAAGTTATTTTCTCCTTTGGAAAATATTCTTTAATAGCTTTACAAAATGCTTCTGCTCCTTGGGGATTATGTGCTCCATCTAAAATTATTAGTGGTTCCTTTGATATAATCTCAAACCTGCCTTGCCAGATAGTATTTTTAAATCCCTTTATTATAGCATCTTGGGTTATCTTAAAATATCTTTTATTTAAAACTTCTATTGCCTTTAATATGGTAGTAGCATTATATATCTGGTGTTTTCCTAATAGCTTCATTTCAACTCTTGGTAATAATAATTCTTCACCCTCATATGAAAATACCTGCCCTTCTAAGGAACTTTCAATAATGCTTATACTTTCTTTTTTTACAAAATACATATCCGCATTTTTTTTCAATGCAATTTTTTTAATTACTTCTTCCACTTCATTGGGTTGGGGATACACTACTACCCTGCCATCTTCTTTTATTATTCCTGCCTTTTCAGCTGCAATTTCCCCAAGGGAATTTCCTAATTGCTGCATATGATCCTTCCCGATTGCAGTTATTATAGATACCTCTGAGCTTGGTATAATATTAGTTGCATCTAGCCTTCCTCCTAAGCCAACCTCCAAAACTACTAAGTCAACTTTTTCTTGGTGAAAATATAGCAATCCAATGGCAGTGACTATTTCAAACTCTGTAGGATGTTGCTGCCCTTTCGAAACCATAATATCAATGGCATTCTTTACCCTTTGGGTTATATTAGCTAATTCATCCTTATTTATATATACTCCGTTTATTTGAATTCTTTCGGTGAATTCTTCTAAATAGGGAGATATAAATAAACCTACCCTATAGCCCTCCTCCTTTAATATACTATGGAGTAATACACTGGTGGATCCCTTACCATTAGTACCTGCAATATGAATAAATTTTAAATTATCTTGTGGGTTACCAAGAATATTTAAGAGGTTTTTCATGTTTTCCAAACCCAGCTTCATCCCAAATTTATTAGTATTATGTATAAATTCTAAAGCTTCATTATAATTCATTATTCCATCGTCCCTTCTTTAACATCCAAATGGGGGGTTTTGTTCCCTACTATACCATATCCCTATTTTCTGTTCCCTGTTCCCTTTTCCCTGTCTAAATAGGAATACCCTAACACTACATCCACACTATTAAAACTTGTATCATAAGTGGAATTAATATTGCAGTGGCAAGACCAGTCAATCCAACGGATAGTCCTGACATGGCTCCTTGTATTTCACCTTCTTCTATTGCTCTTGCTGTACCTAACCCATGGGAAGCCGTTCCCATTGCAATTCCTTTAGCTATTTCATTTTTAACACCAAAAATCTTTAATATCTTAGGTCCAAAGATTGCTCCAAAGGTTCCTGCAAATATTACCCCTAGGATGGTTATAGAAGTTATTCCTCCTACAAGCTCAGTAATATCCATAGCTATAGGGGTGGTAACCGACTTTGCTAATAAAGAAAGATTAATAATTGTATCTAATCCAAAGAGCTTAGACAGAAAAAATATGCTTGAAATCCCTGTGATACTGCCTATTAAAACACCTATTATTATAGGTAGTGCATTTGATTTTAATAATTCCCATTGTCTAAAAAGAGGTATTGCTAATACTATAGTTGCAGGTCCTAGAAAAAAACTAATAATATTAGCTCCAGAACTCATATATCCCTGATAATCAATCTTAAAATATAACAGGATAGAAATAAGAAGCAATTCAGTAATAATTATTGGATGAGGTGAATATTTTTTATATTTATGATGAAGTGTATGGGCAAAAATATAAACTACTAATGTAATCACTAATCCATAGGAACTATTTTTTATAATATCAATCATTTAATTTCCTCCTTCTTAATCCTATTAAAAATTGAACAGCATGCCCGGTTACTACTAATGTTATCATTGTACTTAAGACTATGACTATAAATATAGGTATAAACAAGGGTAATACTGTATCAAGATGGTCTATAATACCAATTGCTGATGGTATATATAACATTATAAGAATACTAAGTAAAAAATCTCCTACTCCCTCTATATCTTTTAACTTAACAACCTTAAATATTAAAAGAATTAATAAAATTCCCATACCAAAAACAGTTCCAGGTAGAGGTATTGATAATACTTGTACTAATACTTCAGAAATCATCTGAATAGTAATAATTATTGCAAATTGTTTAATCCATTTCAATTAACTCATCCTTCCATGTTAAAGTAAAACATATATATACCCTTATTGTAATATTATAATAATAGCTTTTTATATTATAAGGAAGCGTACAAAAAAAGAAAAGCCAAGGGAGTGCTCCTTGACTTATAAAACCTTACTTAAGAACTCTTTTAATCGTGGATGGGTAGGATTATTAAAAATTTCTTCTGGTGTACCCTCTTCCACTACTAAACCATCATCCATAAAGAGGATTCTATCTCCAACTTCTTTGGCAAAGCCCATCTCATGGCTAACTACCATCATGGTCATACCCTCTAGGGCAAGATCCTTCATAACGCTTAATACTTCCTTTACCATCTCAGGATCTAATGCAGAGGTTGGCTCATCAAATAGCATTATTTCAGGTTCCATTGCTAAAGCTCTTGCTATGGCAATTCTTTGTTTTTGACCACCTGAAAGCTGTACAGGATAATTATTGATCTTATCGATAAGACCTACCTTATTCAACAGCATCTTAGCTAAATCTATAGCTTTTTCTTCTGATAATCCCTTTAGTTTCATAGGAGCTAGGGTAATATTTTCTAGAATAGTTAAATGAGGAAATAGATTAAAATGTTGAAATACCATTCCAACCTTTTGTCTTACTTTATTAATATTTACATTAGGCTGTGTTAATGATTGCCCATCGATTAGAATTTCCCCTTGGGTTGGTTCTTCTAAAAGATTTACACAACGAAGATAGGTACTTTTCCCTGATCCACTGGGACCAATAACAACCACAACTTCACCCTTTTTTACCTCTTGATCAATCCCCTTTAATACATGAAGCTTATCAAAATTCTTATGGAGATCCTTAACGATAATCACTTCGTTTCAACCTCCTTTCCACTCTATCCATTACACTGGAAAGACCTAATACTAAAATAATGTAAATAATAGCAATTATAATATAAGGTTCAAAATGACTATAGGTTGCAGCTTTTATTATATCTGCTTGTCGAACTAAATCGGCAGTCCCAATAATTGATACAACAGAAGTCTCTTTTAATAGTACAACAAATTCGTTTCCTAGGGCAGGTAAAATATTTTTTATCGCCTGGGGTATAATGATATATCTCATAACCATTCCATGGGGCATTCCTAGAGAACGCCCGGCTTCCATCTGACCATAGTCAACCGCTTGAATTCCCGCTCTAATAATTTCTGCAACATAAGCACTACTATTTAAACCAAAGGTGATAACTGCTGCTAAATAAGGTGGAATGTTAAACCCTAAAAGAGGGTATGTCCCATAATAAATAATGTATAGCTGTACCAAAACAGGTGTACCCCTAATTATTTGTATATAAATGTTAGCAATCCATTTTAATATTTTTACCGAGGATAATCTTAAAAGTGCCATGATTAAACCTACAATAACTCCAATAAAAACAGCCACAAAAGATATCTGGACTGTAACCTTTAAACCTTCAACAAATAAAGGAGTGTATTTTGCCATAGAAGCAAAATCCATAGTATCCATCCTTTCCTTTCTATAACTAAGTAGCTTGTAAAACAGAAAAATTAGGTAGATGACAGATAGGTTGTTTAACCTATCTGTCTGCTACCTTTTTTGTTTATCGTTTCCTATTGTTTTATTATAATTAATTTACCTAGTTTATTCAAACCATTTTGAAATTAATTCATCATATTTTCCAGAATCTTTTATTTTTTGTAAGGCATCATTTACCTTGTTTAACAATTCCTCATTACCTTTAGGTAATGCTATTGCGAATGGATCTTCTCCCTCATTAAGTCCTTCTGGCACAACTACCTTTAGCTCTGGATTTTTTTCTACATAGGCATCAGCAATAGAATCTTCTAAGATTACTGCATCAAGTCTTCCATTTTTTAAATCTAGTACTGCATCATTAACCTTATTAAACTTTTTAACCTCTACGCCTTCAAATTCGCTAATTACATCATCACTAGTAGTACCTAATTGAGATCCTACCTGCTTACCCTTTAATTGATCCATATTTGTAAGTTCTTCAGCGTCTTCTTTTACTAATATAGTTTGTGATGCATAATAGTAAGGATCTGAGAAATCTACCTTTTCTTTTCTTTCTTCATCTGGAGCCATACCAGCAATAGCCATATCTATTTTCTCTGACTGAACTGCTGCAACCAAACCATTAAAATCCATGTCCTCTATTTCAATTTCTACTCCTATTTCCTTACCTATTTCATTTATTAAATCAATATCAAATCCTACAATTGTGTCTTCTCCATCAATTACTTCATGATTCTCAAAAGGTGGAAAATCTGCACTAGTCCCTACCTTAAGTGTTTCAACTTCTTCTTGCTCCTCTGTTTGTTCACCTGCTTGTTCTTGTTCTTCAGTTTCCTCTGGTGCTTCAGAACTACATCCAATAAGTCCAAATATAAGTACAAATATAAGTAATACCATTAATCCTTTTTTCATTTTATTTTACCCCCTAATATCTTTTAATCAATTTAATATAATAATTATACATTAATATGTATAAACATGCAATACCTTTTAATTAACTTTTTTTATTTTCCAATAACCTTGCTTGTTATGTTGTTTCTCTAGCTCAAAATCATATATATGCACAATATTATAATTAGGGTGTATATTAGAATTATAATAAAATGCCCTATTAATTTTCCCCTCTTCGCCAAAACCACCTAAAAAATAGTATATGGGAGGTGCAATTGATGTCCATTCTTTTTCCACGCTATTTATAATAGCTTTTAATCCCCTGGTGTTTTGCAATTCTTTAACTAAATAGTTCATGGCTTCTTCTTCTAAACCTAGTTCATAAGCTTCAAAGAATGCCCCTATGGTTTTATTAGGTGTTAACGGCCATCTAGGGCTATCCTGCCACCAGCTTATTGTTTCTTCTATTTTTATGTATTTATTTTCCTGCCATTGGTATTTTATTTTATCATAATGATCTACAGTATCATATAGTCTTTTCTCAATTTTTATATTTCCATTAGGAAAAACTTCTATACTTTCTCCATGCTCCCAAAATAATCTTTCCATCCTTTCATTCCGATATTGATATATTTCAACATATTTGTGGGTTTGACCAAGACTTCCTTTAATAATTACTTCCTTAATATTATCTTCATTTACATCCCGGATAGTCCATATGAACTCATCATCTTGATAATTTTTTAAAATAATCATTGGAGAATCATTTATCCTCATAAAATAATTTTCCCCTTGTTGTATAATCCTTAAGCGTTCAAAACTATTTTTATTATCAAAGTCTACACTTTCTTCACTTATTATGCTGGTTTTATCCTCTTTACCAATATTAGCTAAATTAGTGGGATTTAATAATATTTCGAAAACCTGATTAGGCCATTCATTAATATTTAAATTTCCCCAAAAGTCCTGATTCTCTGGAATAGAAAGCTTACCATCTATAAATTTTAAATCCCTTTCCAGAGGTAGCTCAGAACCCACTGGTTCAACCCTAATATGTATATTTTCATCTGTATTTATCTTGAATATATAGGGTGTTTTATTATCAACCATCCTCCTTTCAGGGATTTCTTCTTTATTTATAAAAAGCCTTGAGGGCGTACTGGGAGCGATAACTAATACTACTTCTTCATTTAATACTCTAAAAACGGCAGCTTCACTCCAATTGCTAGTATGAATAAAAATCATTAAAAATATTAAAACTAAAAAAGCAATAATATATATGGCTTTTCTTCTAAATATATTCCATGAAAATGCCCTTATATAAAACATATCTATGTCTCCTTTTTTCTTATTATTAAAATTTATGGGATTGTATAGAAAAAAATTACAAATGTATTAATAGAAAAGAATTAAATATAGTAAATTTATAATTTATCAGGAAAGGTGGAAATGTTTTGAAAAGTATAGACATATTAGTAGATGAGCATAACAATATTAAAAAAGTCCTTGGAGTTATCAGAAAGGCATGTGTTCAAATAGTAGAAGATGGAGAAATTAATCATGAAGATTTTTTTGATATGATAGATTTTATTAGAAATTATGCAGATAAATATCATCATGGAAAAGAAGAGGATATGCTTTTTATTGATATGTCAAAGGAATTGGGTAATGACATAAAAAATGGCCCTATACAAGGAATGTTAATTGAGCACGATTTAGGTAGAAGATATATAGGAAATTTAGATATTGCTTTAACTAAGCATCAAGGTGGAGATAAGGATGCAAAGGTAGATATTATAGCTAATGCTATTTCCTATGCTAATTTATTGGCAGAACATATCCATAAGGAGGACAATGCCCTGTACCAATTTGCAATCCGCAGATTAACTGATAAAACAAAGGACAAACTTAATCAAGAAATTGAAGAGTTTGAAAGTCTAAAGGAGCATCAAGATACAAGGGAAAAATATATAGAAATGGCGAATAGATTACAAAAGAAATATCAATAGATGATTATCTCCTCATTTCGGGGACGTCCTCATTTCGGGGACGGTTCTTTTTGTTCAACAGGGCGGGTGTAACCCGCCCCCTACCATTGATTCCGTTCATGACATAACCCTATTTATCTTATCTTCTTTCTAATTGTTTTCAACATAGCAAATATTAATATAAGGACAAATATTCCAACAACAATAGGGGTAAAATACCCAAAATATCTATTAAAATTTCCCACAGTCTTATCAATAAGGGTAATCTTTTCTTTATTATAAAGGGTAAAGGTTAGATCCTCTTTTGGCAATTCTTCAAATTTAACTTTATATATATTATCTTTCCTTTGAAAATCCATATTAGAGCTGACAATATAAGGTAACTCCTCGCTAGGGATGACCTTTATATTTAAATCCTGAAAGCTATCCCAGTATTGTGCGGGATTTAAAATATAATCCACTATGTATATGGGATCTGGGGTTTTTGATCTATCCATAGTTGTCGTTGTTTTATAATTGACCTTAATCTCTTTTTCAGTATTTGGTGGAAAATCTACAATATAAACAATTACAAAAATACCTTCATAATTGTTAGCCAAAAGATCCCCTTCTGAAGCAAAGCCACCATTTCTTTTAAATGCTATATCTAATTCCCGTGCATAAAAATTATATAGCTGGTCTACTGATATTGCTTCATTAAACTCTGGATTTGCAATTTTACTTATATAATCAAATAGGTAAGTTCTAAGCTCTACTTCCTGGGTTTTAATACTATAATTCGAAAAATCCACCTCATTTTGAAGTTCTCCATCGGTATATGCTCCTAAGTCAAAATCAATATCTTCTCCTAAAACATAGATTTCTAAAGTGGTTGGCTTATTACACCATACACCCACCCTCATTTTTTCTCCGTCCCTTTCTACAGAATTAAAATCATTGGCTAGAATTTTTGTCTGGTCAGCTTCATAGGAGAAGCTTATGGCTAATTTAATCTTCTGATCTTCAGGCGGATTAATATCTATGGAATAAAGCTTCCCTCTTTCATTCTCTTTAAAGATTTCTGCTTCGTAGGGCTCTTTTCTAATGGAGCTTATTATACCTTCAAAATCATAGCTTTCTGATGTGTTTTCACTATTAGTAAGCCCTTGTTCTTTAACATCTCCTCCTATATAAAGCTCATAGGGAATCTCTTCTTGATCTATTCTTATCTTTATATCATCTTCTTTAGAAAGAAGACTTCCTACAAAGGGAAAACCCATTTGAACCGTAAGTTCTTTATCGGTGGGATTTTTCATCTGGTAGGTTGCGGTTACATCACCGCTTACTCTATAATCTAAATGCTCACCTTCTGAGAAATCAAAAACTAGTTCCTCACCATTAACTACAATAGGTGAATTTTCATCAATAGCCATAGTTTCCCATGAGGGATATCCCTGCCAATAGGTAGGTCCTGAATTTGCGGAAACAATAGTAGGAAAAATTAATAATAATATCAAAAATAGTATGCAAACCTTACGACTCTTCATAGTAATTCTTCCTCCCTTTTAATTCTCTAGCCTCGTATTTGTTAAAATATGCAACAAGGTTATGTTCATAGTCTTTGTTGCTTTAACTTTTGTTTTTCACTTAATAATTTTTCCTTATTAGGTTTTGTGTCGTCCAATAAAAAATTTGCCCAATCCAGCCCAAGTTTATCGGTATTCTCTTGCCAATAGAGCATGCGATTGTAATAATAATCTATCTTTTCGCTGACTGGTTTATGAAAATTATATTGTCCGTATTTTAACACTATTGCCGTTAATTCATAGATAGGTAACCCCAAAGCGTGTGTTTCAACATGCACGGTTGCCCCAGCATGACCAATTGCGTGACACAACGCCCCATATTCATTATCATCGATTTCTTTTGCAACTGCATGTGAGTCTAAAATAGCATGTTTTGCCATAGGCATTTTAATTTCCCCTCTTGCCCAAGCCTCACAGAGTTCCAAACAATTTCTGGGCCTTTTTTCTTTAGGATATTTTGCTTCAAATTGTTGCAAAGATAATTTTGCACAATCTAACGCCCACATTACAATGGTTCGATGATTCTGTAATTGAATTAGTTTTATCAGCTCGTGCAAGCATTGACTGTCACGAGAAAATAATAACTTGTTTCTTTTCTTTAATTTAATTTCTACATCTAAATACTCGATATTAAACCCCTCCCGTTTTATCAAGAAATCATTAAGTCGTATAAATCTACATATAAGCAATAAATTTGAGGGTATTTTACATGTATATAGTGGGTTTTATGTCTCCATTCCAACGAAAGGAAAAATGAAGCAAAAAGAACCGTCCCTATTGCTTCCTATTGCTTCTTCTATTACATTACTTATTATAAGATTCTAATCGTTCTAATATCTTTTCCATCATTTCTTGGTATTTCTTTTGTTTATCTCTTTCCTGCTCTACTACTTGAGCGGGTGCTTTTTCGGTAAATCCTTTATTTGCTAATTTACCATTAACCCGTTTTAATTCTTGCTCTAAGTTTTCCTTTTCTTTTTGTAGTCGTTCTATTTCCTTGTCCCTATCTATTAGATCCTCTAATGGAATAAAGATTTCTACTTGATCTACAACAGCAGAAACAGCATTTTCAGGAATGTCTTCTCTCGCAGTCTTAACTATTACCTCTGAAGCACTGGCAAGTTTTTGGAAGTATACCTCTGACTTCTTCAAGATAGTATCAACCTTTTCACTATCTGCAATCAAGATAACCTTTGCCTTCCTAGAGGGTACGACATTCATCTCTGCCCTTGCATTTCTAATGCTTCGAATAATTGACATAATTAATTTTAACTCATCTTCTTCTTCTTTGAACATCAAATCTTTTGTATATTCCGGCCAGGAAGAAATCATAATACTTTCCTCGTCCCCTGGTAGATGAGTGAATATTTCTTCTGTAATAAATGGCATAAAGGGATGTAATAATTTTAGAATATCCTTCAACACCTTAACTAAGGTTACCTGAGCTGCAATCTTACTATTTTCATCATCACCATATAATCTTGGTTTTACCAATTCAATATACCAATCACAATATTCGCTCCAAATAAAGTCATAAAGCTTAGAAGCTGCAAGTCCTAACTCATATTTATCTAAATTATCTGTAATATCCTTTACCATGGAATTACATCTACTGATTATCCACTTATCTGCACTTGCTAAATTATCATTTGCAATATCCTCTTTTTGAAGAACATCATCATCTATATTCATTAATACAAAACGGGAAGCGTTCCAAATTTTATTGGCGAAATGTTTATTTGCCTCTACCTTTTCCATATGCCATCTAGTATCATTTCCCGGGGAATTGCCTGTTATCAAGGTGTATCTAAGGGCATCCGCTCCAAACTCCTCAATAATCTCCAGTGGATCTACTCCATTTCCTAGGGATTTGCTCATTTTTCTACCCTGGGAATCTCTAACAATACCATGAATAACTACATCACTAAAGGGAGTTTCTCCCAGTGCCTCTATTCCTGAAAATATCATTCTTGCTACCCAGAAAAAGATAATATCGTAGCCCGTTACCAAAACATTATTAGGATAAAATTTCTTTAAATCCTCTGTTTCACTAGGCCACCCCAAGGTTGAAAATGGCCATAGCGCCGAACTAAACCAAGTATCTAATGCATCCTCATCCTGTCTAAATTCATTAGAACCACAGCTACAGCTTTCCGGCATATCCTTGGCTACAATCAATTTTCCGCATTTCTTACAATAATAAGCTGGAATACGATGTCCCCACCATAATTGACGAGATATACACCAATCCCTTATATTCTCCATCCAATTATAGTAGGTTTTATCAAATCGTTCAGGAACAAATCTTGTCTTTCCTTCACGCACTACCTCTATTGCTGGTTCTGCTAAGGGTTTCATCTGAACAAACCATTGATCCGAAGTAATAGGCTCTACTGTTGTAGAACACCTATAACAACCTCCAACATTATGATTATGACTTTCTATTTCTACTAATAAGCCCATACCCTTTAAATCTTCTACAATAGCTTTCCTTGCTTCGTAGCGATCAAGACCTTCATATTTTCCAGCATGCTCATTCATTGTGGCATCATCATTTAGTACCCTTATTTGTAGTAAATCATGGCGAATTCCTACTTCAAAGTCATTGGGATCATGTGCTGGGGTAATTTTTACAGCCCCAGTTCCAAATTCCCTTTCTACATATTCATCTGCAATAATTGGTATTTCTCTATTCATTAAGGGTAGCATTATTTTCTTACCAACAAGATGTTTATATCTTTCATCCTCAGGATGAACAGCAACTGCTGTATCTCCTAGAATTGTCTCAGGTCTTGTGGTTGCAATAACAATAGTTTCATGACTATCTATTATAGGATATCGAAAATGCCACAGAAATCCATCCTGTTCCTCATATTCTACCTCTGCATCCGATAGGGCTGTTTTACAATCAGGACACCAATTAATAATACGGTTCCCACGGTAGATTAGTCCTCTATTATACAGTTCAATAAAGATTTCCTTTACAGCCTCACTGCAGCCCTCGTCCATAGTAAATCTTTCTCTAGACCAATCACAGGAGGTCCCTAGTTTTCTAAATTGATTTGTAATCCTCTTTCGATACATATCTGCCCAATCCCAAGCTCGATCTAAAAAGCCCTCTCTACCAATATCCTTCTTAGTTATTCCTTCCTTTGCCATTGCCTCTACTACCTTTACTTCGGTAGCAATACTGGCATGATCAGTGCCAGGTAACCAGAGGGCTGCGTAACCTTGCATTCTCTTCCAGCGTATTATTATGTCCTGAATAGTCCCATCAAAGGCATGCCCAATATGAAGCTGACCTGTGATATTAGGTGGTGGCATTACAATGGTAAAAGCTTCTCCTAGTGGGTTTGTTTCAGGTTTAAAATAGCCCCTTTCTTCCCACTTAGCATATAACTTATTTTCTACCTCAGTTGGATTATAAACCTTTGCAATATTTTGTCTTTCTTCCATTTTATTTCCTCCTTAAGTCTTATTGTGTAAATTTCTAACTTATAAAATCTCAAATACAAATAACATTCCTATTATTGCAATTATTAAACCTACAATCTTAAATGCCAATAATGAAACTTTTTTTATGATCTTTGTAAAAAGTCTTGCACCATATACTAATATTGCTCCAATAATCATTAAGGTAATTCCCTGGGACATAATTTTCACTCCTCTTAAATCTGGTATAAGGCAGATACTCATCTTTCAAAAAAATAAAAAACTCCATCCGGTTAAGGACGAAGTTAGCTTCGCGGTACCACCTTAGTTCTCAAATGAGCACTTAAAATTATTAACGAATTTCTCCGGTTCAATCTACTAAGCAAAGCCTTTCAATATCACAATTCAGGAGCTACCTTGGAAAAAGTCTGTATCAGGAAATCTTTCAGCCCATGAATTTCCCTCTCTAGGATAGTGCTTCTTCTACTCCTCTCCATCATCACTTTTAAAATTTATACTTTTTTACCATTATATAATAATTCCCCACTTTGTCAACTAATACCCAGATTTTTTAATAATTTAAAATATAGTGTGCTATACTTATAATGGGTGCTAAGCCTAAGACTAATTATTGCCCAAAAAAATTTTTTGTCATATAATAATTATTATTAGTTCTTTAATAATTTTTTAGGAGGTGAACCAAATGGATGATGGACCCTTATCATCTATAAATATTATTAAAATAAGGATTGCCCCATTCATCCAATCACCTTAGATGTAAAGGGGAATCCACAATATGAAAAAAGGAGGAATCCCCATGGAAGAAATTCTAGAAATGCTTGAAAACAAAGAATTTAAAAAACTCCGACTAGATATTGAAAATAAACAACCAGCAGATGTCGCAGAGCTAATAGAAGAATTAAGCGATAAGGAGAGCTTACTTCTTTTTAGATTATTACCTAAGGATATGGCAGTTGATGTTTTTTCCTTTATGGAGCCCTATTATCAAGCTAAACTCTCTGAGTTAATTAAGATTGATGAATTAAGAGAATTAGTTAACGAACTAAATTTTGACGATAAAATCGACCTATTAGAAGAAATACCAGCTAATCTCGTAAAGAAAATACTACAACACTCCCATGATAGTGAGAGAAAACTAATTAATCAATTTTTAAATTATCCTGAATACTCAGCTGGCAGCCTAATGACTATAGAGTATATAGATCTAAAGAAGGAAATGACTGCTGGTAATGCAATTGACTATATAAGAAACAATGGCTATGAAAAGGAAACAATATATACCTGTTATGTAATAAACAACTCTAGAAAATTAGAAGGTATTATTTCTTTAAAGGATATTATATTAGCTGATGAAAATGAATTAGTAGGAGATTTAATGGAAAAAGACTTTCTTTCCATTACAACAACTGAGGACCAAGAAGAAGTAGCAGAATTATTTAAAAAATATGATTTTTTAGCTATACCTGTAGTTGATTTAGAACAAAGACTTGTAGGTATTATTACAGTTGATGATATTCTAGATGTTATAGAGGAAGAGAATACCGAGGACTTCCATAGAATGGCGGCACTACAGCCTACCGAAAGGGATTACATGGATTCTAGTGTATATTCCCTTGCAAAGCAAAGATTACCTTGGTTAATGGTATTAATGATTTCTGCAACATTTACCGGTGCCATAATTAAGGGATATGAAAGTGTTTTATCCCAGGTTGCTGCTTTGATGGTTTTTGTTCCAATGCTGATGGGTACAGGCGGTAATGCAGGATCCCAATCCTCCACCCTTATAGTGAGGGGAATAGCATTAGGAGAAGTTAATACTAAAGATATACTTAAGGTAATCTGGAAGGAATTCAGAGTAAGTTTAATGGTAGGGTTATCCCTTGCAATATTAAATTTTTTACGAATACTATATGTCGAAAAATATAATGTAAACATAGCCTTTACAGTAAGTTTAACATTAATTATTACTATTATGCTCGCCGAATTAATAGGTGGTACACTACCTATTGTTGCAAAAAAGCTAAATCTAGACCCTGCAATAATGGCAAGTCCAATGATAACTACAATACTAGATGCATTAGTGCTTATAACATATTTTACTGTGGCAAATCGTATTTTAGAAATATAAATAAAAAAATGAAACCAAGTTTGGTTTCATTTTTTATTCTATGATAGGTCTTACCTAAATAAATCAACTTCCACCATATACCATATACCTTCTACCTTCTACCTTCTACCTTATATCATAATTATCTCCCCTATTTCCTCAACTCCATAACCACCCATCTCTAACAATTCCTCCTTAAAATCCTGGGAAGTAATAGCATTTATAAAGGCTTTCACTATATCCATCTCAAGATAATCTGCAGGAAGTAAAAAGTCATAATGTTCCTCCCCAATAGGTATAAAATCTAATCCCATTGCTTTAGCTGCTGAATAAACTCCAACTCCTACATCTGCTGTATTTGATGTGACGGCTGCAGCAACAGACATATGGGTTGTCATTTCTCTATCATAGCCCACTATTTCTTCTTCACTTATACCTGTCTTTTCAAGCATATAATCAACTAAAATCCTAGTTCCTGCACCTCTTTGTCTATTTACAAATATAATATCCTCTCGTGTTAAATCCTTAAAATCTTTTATATTCTTAGGATTACCTTCAGAAACCATAAATCCTTGTATCCTTTTTACCCCTTTAATTAGAGCCATCCTTTTATTTGAAAGATATTTTTTAGCATAGGGAATATTATATATCCCGGATTTGGGATCTAATAAATGTATAGGCGCAATATGGGTTTCTCCCCTTCTTAGAGCCATAATTCCTCCCATACTGCCAACATGAGCCGAGGATAAAAAGTGCTTATCATCTGATTTTTGCATTCTATTAGAAATTATATCCATTATTAAATCATGACTTCCTATGGATACTAATGTATTTTCAATTTGTTCCATATCCTTAAGTAAGCTTACCCTTACCTTTTCTCCTGCTTCTACTCCCTCACTATTTTGTGGGATAACTAATACCCCATCAGCCCTTACTAAAGACATTGTAACTCCAGCTCCTCTATTTAATGGAGTAGCTATTAGGCGATTACCTACCTTGCCTAATTTGATTCTTACATATTCTTTATGCTGTAATGATGATACCATTCTTTTAGCTATGATTGCTTCTACCTCATTAGCCCTCTCTTTTTTTCCCCCTAGGAAATTATATATAAGGGGCTTTGCAAAGGTTTCAAAAACAAAGTATGCCGAAACAGGATATCCAGGTATTCCAATAATAGGTTTATTTTCTATAATGCCCAAAACAGTTGGTTTGCCAGGCTTTGTCGCGATACCATGTACCAAAAGCTCTCCCAATTCCTTTATTAAGCTAGCAGTATAGTCTTCACTTCCCGCAGAGGATCCTGCATTTATAATAACAATATCATTTTCCTTGGAAGCCCTTAATAGTGTATCCTTTAAAAGATTATAGTCATCAGGAATGGGTGAAAAACGATTTGCCTGCCCTCCTAATTCGTTTACTAAGCCTTCAAAAACCCGAGAGTTTGATTCAATAATACTTCCCTTTTTCATGCTTTCTCCAGGCTCTATTATTTCTGTTCCCGTTGGAATAATAGCAACCCTAGGTTTATTAAACACCTTTATATGGGTAACCCCTCCACTTAGCATTGCTCCGATATCCATTGGTCTTATTTGATGATGGGATGGAATTATCATCTCATTAGCTACAATATCCTCCCCAATAGGTCTAACATGCTGCCAGGGTGAAGCAGATTTAATGATTTGTATTGTATTATCATCTAATGTTATTACATCCTCTATCATAATAACAGCGTTATAGGGATGCACTATTGGATCCCCTGTATCTATATAGATAAAGTCCTCATTCAACCTTAATTTTAATGGATGCCCTTCAGTAGCTCCAAAGGTTTTTTGAGCTTCTATTGCAATACCATCCATTGCAGATGCATTATAATTAGGAGAAGAATATCTTGCAAATACAGCTTTACTGGTTGTCCTATTTTGAGACTTAATCACTTCAACTTCTTCAGAAAAGCCTTGCTTATATGATTTTTCCACCTTATCTAAAAAAGTATGTAGGGCTTCTTCTACCTCTACATTAGAAAGATATATATTCCTATCTATATTTTTCATCATTATTCTATTCCCCTCCACTTTATAGTAATGTGACCAATACCTTATCTCCCTTATTTATACCTTCTTTGTTTGTATGTATTTTTATAAATCCATCTGAACGGCTTAATGTTGAAATCGACCCTGATTTACCATAAATAGGTTGTGCATAGATTCTTTCGTCCTTCTCCTGCAGCTCTACCATTTGATATGTCTCCTTACCCGGTGCCGAATGAATATTTTCATTGGAGATAGCTTCCTGTTGTATATCATCTATTTTATCTATACACAGCATTTCCTTTAAAATATATCCTACAAAAATACGACAAATAATCATTGCTGATACGGGATGTCCCGGCAGCCCGAAAACTGCAGTATCTTGAATTTTACCGATAATTGTTGGTTTTCCAGGCTTAACAGCTACTCCATGTACAAAAACCCCTGGCTGTCCAAGATCATCAATCACCTTCGCCGTAACATCCTTTATTCCCACAGAACTTCCTCCTGAAATCAATACAATATCATTATCAGCTATAATACTCTCTAGATTTTCTCTAATAACTTCATAACTATCCTTAAGAAGTAGTCTTTCAGTAACCTGTCCTCCTAGATTCTCTATTAGTGCTCCCAAACTATATGTATTTATATCTCGGATTTGCCCTATTTTAATCTTTTCTACAGGTGGTACAATCTCATCTCCTGTGGATATAATAGCAACCCTCGGTTTTTCAAAAACTTTTATACTATTTAACCCCATAGCTGCTGCTGATCCAATATCATGGGCTGTTAATTTTTTCCCCTTTTTAAATAATAATTCATTCTCTTTAATATCTTCTCCGCGAAATATCATTCCTTCTCCAGGTGCCACTGATCTATAAACTGCTATAGTATTCTCATCTAAGTTTTCTATATGTTCAATCATAATAACTCCATCTGCACCCTCTGGAATCATACCTCCTGTGGGAACATATATGGCTTGACCTCCCTTTAAAGGCTTTTGCGCCACCTCTCCCATCTCCACACTATCTATAACATCCAAAAATACAGGCAGGCTGTCGGAAACCCCATAGGTATCCCTAGTCAATATAGCATATCCATCTACAGTAGATCTATTGAATTCTGGAACATCAAATGAAGCATAAACATCATCATATATTATCCTTCCACTTGCTTCCTTTAAATCTACCTCCTCTGGTTTGCCATGGAAATCTGTAAAGTGAAATCTCATTTTTCCCTTAGCCTCTTTAGTGGTATCCACCTTTAACATTTTCATATAAAGCACCCTCTCTTAGCTAATAAACTCTTTATTAATAAGATTCCTTGTAACAATATTTTGAGGATTTTGCATTATCTCCTCTATGTCTCCCGCTTCTATTATCTCTCCTCTATCCATGACAATTACCTTGTCACATATTCTCTTTGCCTGGGCTAAATTATGAGTAACTATTATAATGGTTGTTCCCTTTGTTTTATTAATCTTCTTAATCATATTTTCCATTATAACCATAGAATTAGGATCAATATTTGCTGTAGGTTCATCTAATAAAAGCAATGAAGGATTAAAGGCAAGGGCTCTTGCTAGTGCCACCTTTTGTCTTTCGCCCCCAGAGAGGGTATTTGCCCTTTGCTTTTCTAAATCCTTAATTTCCACATCCTCCATTAACTTATTTACTTCATTCTTTATTTCTTGTTTTTTAAATTTCCTTAACTTAAGAGGATATGCAATATTATTATACACGCTTGTCGTTAATAAATAAGGATGTTGAAATACTACAGTTATCTCTTTATATATCTTGTTAAAGTCTTGTTCTCCATCATATAGAAGTCTTCCTCCACTAGCCTTTTCCAGACCTCCTAAAATTTTTACCAAGGTACTTTTCCCTGCCCCATTTGCTCCTACTATGCCGATTATTTTACCTTTTTTTATATTATAATTATCGATATTTAGTATCAACTTATTATCATATTCTTTAGTTATATTTTTTATGGATATGTTCATAATTATTCCTCTCCTTGAAAGTGATATAATACGCCATTAACAATAAAAGATATAACTAACAATACAATACCAATAGCAATTGCCATTTCATAATCCCCCATACTTTTCAGCATAGCTATTGATGTGGTCATTACCCTAGTATGTCCTTTTATATTACCTCCTACAATCATTACTGCCCCAACCTCTGAAACTGCTCGTCCATAACCAGTTATAATTGCAACAAATATTGGAATTCTAAGCTCCCTAACTATTAATAATCCTCTTTGAAAGTAATTAGCTCCTAAGGTTTTGCCAACATTCATAATGTTTTTGCCATCTTCCTTTGTCCTATTATAAACAATTCCCATTATTATAGGAATAATGAGAATTGTTTGAGCTATAATCATGGCTAAGGGAGTATAGTTTAACTCCAAATAACCTAAGGGTCCTTTGCGGGATAATAATAAAAATACTACTAATCCAACAATTACTGGAGGCAGACTCATAAAGGTATATAAAATTCTAACAACTATCCTTTTTAGAGGAAAGTTTATGTTTCCAAGTAATATCCCTAATGGAACGGCAATAATAGTAGAGATCCCAGTAGAACTTAGGGATACAATAAGTGATAATAATATTATTTGATAAACTTCTTTATCAAAGGATGTAAGTAAATTGATTGCATTAATAAAAACCTCAGCCATGTAATTCAACTCGCTATCTAGTAAATTTATTTTGCATTGGGAATAAATAGAGATTGTCCATATTCATCTTGACCAAACTCTTCAATCAAGCTTTGTGCCTTATCTGATAGAATCCATTCTATAAAAGCCTCTGCTCCTGCATTATTTATTTGATCGTTTTTATCAGGATTTACTGCGATTACTCCATATTGATTAAATAATCCTTCATCACCTTCTACTAGCACCTTAAGATCTAAATCCTCACTCATAGATAGATAAGTAGCCCTATCTGAAAGGGTGTATCCTAACATTTCTTCTGCCATCTGAATTGTATCTCCCATACCTTGTCCAGCTTCTATGTACCAATCCCCAGCTGGCTCAATCTCCGCAGCTTCCCAAAGCTGAAGCTCCTTTTTATGGGTTCCAGAATCATCGCCTCTAGATACAAAGGTTTCTTCACTGTCCATAATGCTTTTTAATGCGGCAACTACATCTGAGGAATTTTCACTTATATTTGCTGGATCACTTTCTGGACCAATAATAACGAAGTCATTATACATTACATCAAATCTTTCTAAACCATGACCTGCACTTACAAACTCTTCTTCAGATGCCTTAGCATGTACTAATAATAAATCAGCCTCTCCATCTTCTCCCATTTGAATGGCATTTCCTGTACCAACAGCTACTACCTTAACTTCAATTCCTGTATCCTCTTTGAAAATCGGTAGAATAAAATCTAATAATCCACTGTTTTCTGTACTGGTAGTTGTTGCCATAATAAATTCCTTATCTTCTACCTCTTGGGCATTTTCCTCACCTGTGTTTTCCTCAGAAGTCACATCCTCTGGTTCTGTTTGCTCTTGTGTACAGCCACTTACTACCAATAATAACATTAGAACTAAAGCAATAGCTAAAAATAACCCTTTCTTTACCTTGTTTCTTTTCATTTTTCATCTCTCCTTCTGATTTTTTAGGGAATTAATTCCCTTTTTTGATTGTCCAATTCTTATCCACTCTTGATTCAGAAAAGAGATAGTTAGATAGTTTATTGCAATAAATAACTATAACAACTTTCAAGGTTGTAAAAAAAGCGGTGTAAAAATAAAAAACAACCCTGAAAAAGGATTGTTTTTATTTTAAAAATCCTTTTCCTTTCCAAGAGTGGGAGGCATAAAAATTTCTCTTTACACCCATCGGCTGCATTTTCATAGGAAGTTATTCCCTTAGATAATACAGCTCGGAAAAAGTTTGAAGTTTTTTTGACAATCTGTATAATATTAATACTATTCTACATTATTTGCCAAATACCTTCTTATATCAAGAACTTTTATTTAAATAAGAAAGCATTGGAAAATTGCACGCAATTGTGAAATAGAATTTTAAGAGTATATTAGTTGTTTTTAAAAATCTCCTTAACAACTTTAACAATTCTATCACTATTAAGCCCAAATGCCTTTTTTAGATCCTCTGGACTGCCGGATTCTCCAAATCTATCCTCAATACCAATGGACCTTACTAAAACTGGTTTTTCTTGAGCAAGAACTTCCTTTATAGCACTACCCATACCACCTGCAAGCTGATGCTCCTCAGCGGTTACAATAGCTCCGGTTTTTTCTGCTGCCTCAATAATTGTTTCTTTATCAAGGGGCTTTATGGTATGGTTATTAATTACCATTGCTTCTATACCGTCCTTTGACAATTCCTCTGCTGCCACAAGACTTTCATAAACCATTGCTCCACAGGCAATAATAGCAATATCAGATCCATCCCTTAGACAATATGCCTTACCAAGTTCGAAGGGTGTATTTTCGTCTGTTACTACAGGCACATTTTCTCTTCCGAAACGAATATAAATGGGCCCATAGGATCTTGCGGCTGCTAGTGTAGCCTTCTTTGTTTCATAATAATCAGAAGGAACAACAACTCTCATATTAGGTAAGCATCTCATTATAGATATTTCCTCTAATGCTTGGTGAGTTGCTCCATCAGGACCAACTGAAATACCTCCGTGGGCACCTCCAAGCTTAATATTTAAATTGCTATAACATACTGTAGTACGAATCTGGTCCCAAGCTCTACCAGCTAGAAATACTCCGTAATTAGTAACAAAGGGAACCTTCCCAGCAAGGCTCATTCCTGCAGCCACACCCATCTGGTTTTGTTCTGCTATTCCAATATTATAAAATCTGTCTGGAAATCTATCTTTAAACATATCAACTTTAACAGATGATGTGATATCAGCACCTAGTGCTACTACATCCTTATTTTCTTCTCCAGCTTCAATAAGGCCTTGTCCATAACCTTCTCTAGTTAATTTTAATTCTGGATTTTTTAAATCTATATTCATTTCAACTTTTAACATTGTTTTTCCTCCCTTCTAGTCTTCTAGCTCTGCCAGTGCTGTTTCTAGCTCCTGCTTATTTGGAGCCTTCCCATGCCATCCTGCAACATCTTCCATAAAGGATACACCTTTTCCTTTTATGGTTCTAGCAATAATTAAAGTAGGCTTACCCTTATATTCTTCCGTTTTTTTAAATGCATTTTCTATATCTACCACATTGTGACCATCAATTTCAATCACATTCCAATTAAAGGATTCCCATTTTTCTTTAATTGGATTAATGTTCATTACCTCTTCAACCTTACCATCAATCTGAAGAGTGTTATTATCTACAATTCCACAAAGATTATCTAGCTTATAATGACCTGCTGCCATTGCTGCTTCCCAAATCTGACCTTCTTGGGTTTCACCATCACCCATCATACAATATACACGGTGGTTTTTATCATCACTTTTTCCAGCAAGAGCCAATCCTGTTGCAATAGATAAACCTTGCCCCAATGAACCTGATGAAACCTCTAAACCTGGAGTTTTATGCATATCTGGATGACCCTGTAATATGCTACCAAACTTCCTTAAGGTTTTTAACTCCTTTGAATCAAAGTATCCACAATCAGCTAAGACAGCATAAAGTGCTGGTGCTATATGTCCCTTTGAAAGTATAAATCTGTCTCTCTCCTCCCAGTGGGGGTTTTTAGGATCATGCTTCATAACATTATTGTATAATACAGTCATGATGTCTATTGCAGATAATGATCCTCCTGGATGCCCTGACCCAGCATGATAAAGCATATCAAGAATATTTATTCTAAGTTGCTTTGCCTTATTTTCTAATTGTTCTGAATTTAATTTAGTCATGTTTACCTCCTTAGTTTGTATTATTATTAGATATTCTAATTGATAGTGCAAGAAAAATCAATTTAGTTATTTATATAACTAATTAACGAAAATCTATGGGATGAGCATTAGTTTTTGTAAAATAAAGATTATAATGTATTCTATATACAATAAGTCCTATAAAATAGAAAATATAAATGGTTAGGAAGGTGCTTTATGGAAAGATATATTAGGAATATGTCCATGCTAACCCCTGAAGAAAATGCCAAACTTAATGATTATAAGGTATGCGTGGTAGGCTGTGGAGGTTTAGGAGGCTATATAGTCGAAATGCTTGCTAGATTAGGAATTGGCACAGTAACAGTAGTGGATGGAGATGTTTTTAATGAATCAAACTTAAATAGGCAGCTTTATTGTGATGAAAATACACTGGGTAAAAGCAAGGCAGAAATGGCTAAAGAAAGAATACATATTGTAAATCCTTTAGTTATTATAAATTCTTTTACAGAGTTTCTAAGGGAAGATAATGCTAATGAAATACTAAAGGGGCACCATGTAATAGTAGATGCCCTAGATAATATCCCAGCTAGAAAATTAGTACAAAGTTATGCAGAGAAACTAAACATTCCCTTTGTGCATGGAGCCATAGCTGGCTGGTATGGACAGGTTTCCACTATACTTCCTGGGGATAAAACCCTTGATGTTTTATATTCCAATAAGGAGGAAAAGGGAATTGAAAATAAATTAGGAAATCCCTCCTTTACTCCAGCCCTAGTAGCATCAATTCAAGTAAGCGAGGTTCTAAAGATACTTATTAATCGAGGTGAGCTTCTACAAAATAAGATATTATATATAAATTTACTAGATCAAGATTATTCTATAATAAATTTAAAAAATAAGGAGATTGTTAAATGAAGAAAATAGTAGATAAATTAAATAAAGAAGAAATGGTATACAGTGAGGAAGAAAGATCCCTTTATCATAAAAATTGTGCTGAAATATTATTAATGGCAGCAAATGAAAAATATAAACTTGACCTTGATAATAAATTCTTTAAAGCAATATGTCCATTCGGTGGAGGAATACAATCAGAAAATACCTGTGGAGCATTAATTGGTGCCGTGTCAGCTTTAGGAATTATGTATACAGAAGAAAAACCTTCTAATAATGAAAAGATGAAAAACATTACAAAAAAATTCGTAGAGGAATTCGAAAAGGAATTTGGAGCAATTGATTGTAAATATATTAAAAAACATCACCGTGATGAAATAACGGGATGTGATTTAGTGAAAATTAGGGCAGCAAAAGTCTTTGAGAAGATAATAAATTATGATTAGAGCAAAAAATAGAACCTAAAATTATGGACCAGGGAAAAAGTAATTTTTTATGCATTACACCGTAAAATGTCTTTCTGAGTGAAAGGAAGGAACTTATAATCTCAATACTATAAGTTCCTTCGCAAAAACTCTAAATGCCTGCCAAGGATTTTTTCTAGTGTAAACCTTCATCTGTCTCCATTAATCCCTTTAGAATAATCAATTCATCTATTGTTACAAATTCATATTCTTGCTCTCTTAGTATATCAATAATATCAGGCAGAGCTTTAACAGTATTAATTCTGTTCCCACCATAGTTTTTAAAAATATCCCCACTATCATGAAATAAAATAATAGAACCATTTTTTGTTTTTCTAATAACCTTCTTTATAATATCCGTGTATCTTAGCTCACTCCAGTCCTCAGAAGAAGTATCCCATAATACCATTGTATATCTGTTTTCTTCTAGAAGCTCCAAGGCATAAGATGAATATACACCTCTTGGAGGACGAAATAATGTAGGTTTTTCTCCTGTAATTTCTTGAATTCTTTCTTCACCCTCTATAATCTCCCTGTATGTTTCTTTATTAGATAGAGGTATTAAGCTTTTATGGGATAAAGTATGATTCCCAATGGAGTGCCCTTCCTCCTGCATTCTTTTCACTATTTCTGGATATTTCTCAACATTAGTTCCTACCAAGAAAAAGGTGGCTTTTACTTCCTTTTCCTTTAATATATCAAGTATTTCTGGAGTATATCTAATATCTGGTCCATCATCAAATGTTAATGCAATATATGCTAATTCATCCGGCCCCTTACGAATTATATCCATCTGAGCGCCAAAGCCTTTATAGACATATCGGTTGAAAAATAACAAAATCACAACAACGGACACTAATATCACAGACATAAGCTTATAAAGTCCTTTCCTTGAAATCTTAATAAATCTTATCTTAATTTCCATAGTTTCATTTTCTATCCATTCTAATAATGAGATAAGAAAACTAAAAAAGGCTAGAATGATAAATGGATCTGGTATTTTAAGAAAGATCATAATCCAAGGTAAAAGAAGATTCTCCAGTAAAAACGCTCTTAAATGATTATGGAAAATATAATAAAAGAATAAATGTATTCCTATTCCTAATATCCCAATATAAGGAGTTGCAGCAATAAACACACCAAAGATAATATATCTACCAATAAACTCTCTTTTATATCCATAAGCTATAGGCCATTTATACGCTAAAGTAACACCCATTCCCGCTATTAACATAGATAAGCCAGTGTGAATATAAAGTCTTGCTGTCATAACAGCAATAATTCCTAATAAAAATTCAAATATCTTCTGTTTTCTTTTATCTTTAAATTGAAAATGTATTTGACCTAAAGCATAAGTTAGTATAAATATATAAAAGAATGATGTCAACATATTATATACTCCCATCTAAATAATAAAGTAATGTCTAATTATATAATATTAATATATATAATACTAGATTACCTTTAAAAATATTATTTAAACTAAAATAGCTTAGGAGAGACATTCCCCTAAGCCAAACTATAAGTTTATTTCCCTTTATAATAAACCTGTTAGAAAATATAATATACCTAATATAACTACAAGCCAAATTACAAACTTTAATACCTTAAAACCTATTTTTATTATTATTAACACAACTAATATTCCAATAATTAATTCCCACATCTTAAATCACCTACTTAACATTCTAATTACTTCACTATATTGTAACACATGATAATGGTGAGATAAAATATAAGATATTAATTATTATATAGTAGCTAACATTATAGCCTTAATAGTATGTTTTCTATTTTCTGCCTCATCCCAGACCCTTGATTGGGGACCTTCTATTACCTCAGTTGTTACCTCTTGTTCCTTTATTGCTGGTAGACAATGTAGAAAAATGGTGTCTTTTTTTCCAGTAGCCTTCATTAAATCTTTGTTAACCTGGTAGGGAGTCAATAATTTTAATCTTTCTTCAGCTTTATCTCCCTCTCCCATAGAAACCCATACATCTGTATATACAGCATGTGCCTCTTTAACTCCCTTTGCTATATCATCAGTTATAGTGATAGTGCCCTGGGATATCTTGCAGTATTCCTCTGCTTCTTTTACTAATTCCACATTAGGCATAAGCTGATTAGGAGATACTATGGTAAAGTGCAATCCCATTTTAGCACAGCCAATCATTAGGGAACTAGCAACATTATTTCTTCCATCACCGACATATGCTAACTTAACGCCCTTTAATGTTCCAAATTCCTCCTCTATGGTCAAAAAATCTGCCAAAACTTGAGTGGGATGATAAAGGTCTGTCAACCCATTATAAACCGGAACTCCTGAATAATCTGCTAATATCTCAACCGTCTCCTGCTTAAAACCCCTAAACTCAATAGCATCGAACATTCTTCCTAAAACCCTAGCAGTGTCCTCAATAGATTCCTTTACTCCTAATTGTATATCGGCAGTAGAAAGAAAAACAGGATGTCCACCTTCTTCTCCAAAGGCTGTTTCAAAGGCACACCTCGTTCTTGTGGATCGCTTTTCAAAAAGCATAGCAAGTGTTTTTCCTTTAAATCTTTGATTTATATTACCAGCCCTACTTTCTTCCTTTACTTGTTTTGATATTTTTAGTAAATGCTTTATTTCCTCAGGTGTATAATCCTTAAGGGTTAATAAGCTTTTTCCCTTTATATTAAAACCCATTTTATTTTCCTCCTTTTTGTGGAACGACGAGGGCGTCGATCCCTTAAACACATATAATTCATCCGGAGATTGAAATCTCCTCTACTATATATAAAAATTGTAGCGGCGAATTCATTCGCCATCCTTATGTTCCATCATTATTCAAAAAAACCTTTGCATTTTCAATCATTATTATTACATTTTCCTTAGAAGTGGACCCTTGAGAAAGCTTTGAATTCATACAGTTTTCTATCTTAACTGTTTCTAATATATCCTCAGTAAACACACTTGAGAAACTTTTAAATTCATCTAAGTCTAACTCCTCTATTGCCTTTCCATTATTAATGCAATAGAGAACCATCTTGCCTACTATCTCATGTGCCGTTCTAAAGGCCACTCCTTTTTTAACTAAATAATCTGCTACATCTGTTGCATTCATAAATCCATCCTTAGTAGCCTTTTTCATATTCTCACTTTTCACTTTCATGGTACTTATCATAGCTTCAAAAATTTTTAAAGAATCACTAAGATTTTCCACTGTATCAAACAATGGTGGCTTATCCTCCTGCATATCCTTATTATAGGCTAGGGGAAGAGCCTTCATAATAGTCATGATATTTATTAAATTCCCATATACTCTACCAGTTTTCCCCCGGATAAGCTCTGCAATATCAGGGTTTTTCTTCTGGGGCATTATACTGCTTCCTGTACTATATGCATCATCCATTTCTATAAAGCTGAATTCTGCAGAGCTCCATAGTATTAATTCTTCACAAAATCTGCTTAAATGCATCATTATAACAGATGCACCATTTATAAATTCAATAATAAAATCCCTGTCACTTACAGCATCCAAGGAATTTTCACATATTCCATTAAATCCCAATTCCTCAGCTAAGAACTTCCTGTCGGTATTATAGGTAGTACCTGCCAAAGCACCTGCCCCTAAGGGCATAATATTAACCCTTTTTTTACAATCTATTAGGCGTTCTAAGTCCCTCTTAAACATTTGAAAATAAGCCATAAGATAATAACCTAAATTTATGGGTTGTGCTCTTTGAAGATGAGTATAACCAGGCATAATAGTATCTACATGTTCATTTGCCAAATGGCATAGGGTACTTAATAAATTCATTAATAAGTCAGCTATTTCCCCGATTTCCTCCCGTAGATATAATCGAATATCAACAGCTACCTGATCATTTCTACTGCGAGCAGTATGTAGCTTTTTTCCCACATCTCCAATTCTATTAATAAGAAGTTTTTCTATATTCATATGAATATCTTCATATTCAATAGAAAACTCTATTTTTCCCCTTTCAATATCCTCTAATATTGAATTTAGCCCATCTATTATATATTGTTTTTCCACTATTGTTATAATATTAGATCTAGCAAGCATCTTAGCATGGGCAATACTACCCATTATGTCATGCTTATATAGCTTTTTATCAAAGGAAATGGAAGCATTAAAGTTATCCATTATTTCTGCAGCTTCCTTCTCAAATCGTCCTCCCCAAAGTTTCATAATTTCAAAGCTCCTTTTTTACGGGAGCCCAAAGGGCTCCCCTACATTTCTACCTTATACCTTCTACCTTTACTGTTCCCTAGTCTGTTGCCTATTATTTCTCTTCCTTTTCCTTCATTAAAGCCTTTATTGTAAGTGGAAGACCAAAGAGATTAATAAATCCTTCTGCATCCTTTTGATTGTAGACATCATCCTCTCCAAAGGTTACAAATTCCTCATTGTATAAGGAGAATGGAGATTCTGATCCTGCAATGGTGAAATTGCCTTTATAAAGCTTTAACTTAACCTTTCCAGTTACATTCTCCTGGGTAACATCAACAAAACCATCTAAGGCACTCTTTAGGGTAGTAAACCACATACCATCATAAACTAATTGAGCGTATTTTTCAGAAACAGACTTTTTAAAGCTCATAGTAGCTCTATCTAGGGTTAACTTCTCTAATGATTTATGTGCCTTATAAAGAACAGTCCCTCCTGGTGTTTCATAAACTCCTCTTGATTTCATACCTACTAATCTATTTTCTACAATATCTATTACCCCTATACCATTTTTTCCTGCAATTTTGTTTAACTTAATCATTAGATTTAGAGCATCTAATTCTTCTCCATCAACCGCCACAGGTACACCCTTATTAAATTCAATTTCTATATAGGTTGGTGTATCTGGAGCCTTTTCTGGTGGTACAGTCAACTTATACATACCGGTATTATGCTCATTCCATGGATTTTCTAATTCTCCACCCTCATGACTTAAATGCCATATGTTTTCATCTCTGCTATAGATATCCTTTTTAGTTACTGGTATGGGGATATTATGCTTCTGTGCATAATCAATGCAATCCTCCCTTGATTTAAAATCCCAAATTCTCCAGGGAGCAATTATTTTTAAATGGGGATTTAATGCCTTGATAGTCAATTCAAATCTTACCTGATCATTCCCCTTACCTGTCGCCCCATGGGCAATAGCAACAGCTCCCTCCTGCTCAGCTATTTCTACCAGCTTTTTAGAAATAAGAGGACGAGCAAAGGATGTTCCTAATAGGTAGTCATCCTCATATACTGCCCCTGCCTTTATGGTAGGGAAAATATAATCTGTTATGAATTCTTCCTTTACATCCACTATATAAGCCTTACATGCTCCTGTTTTAATTGCCTTTTCATATACTGCATCGTAATCCTCTTCCTGCCCTACATTTACACATACTGCTATTACATCATAGCCGTAGTTTTCCTTTAACCATGTTAATATTACCGAAGTATCCAAACCTCCAGAATATGCCAATACTACCTTTTCCTTTTCCATTTATATACCCCCTTGTTTTAGTTATCAGTTATCGGTTATCAGCTATCAGGGAACAGTAAAACCATTAATTCTTTTTGGGTTGTTTTTTGTCTGTTGTCTGTTCCCTGTTGTCTGTTTTCTGTTCCCTGTTGTCTGTTCCCTATTCCCTAGGATCTATAGGACCCATTTATCTTTACATAGTCATAGGTTAGATCACAGCCCCATGCTTTTGCATTATAGTTCCCATCATTTAAATCAACTATGATATTTATATAGGATTCATCCAGTATTTCCTTTGCCTTTTCTTCACTAAATAATAGTCCAGCTCCATTTTTAAATACTTGTTCCTTACCCTTTGCATTTTCATAATATATATCCAGCTTATCAAGGTTGCAATCAACCTCTGCATAACCAAGAGCACACATAATCCTTCCCCAGTTAGCATCGCTACCAAAGATAGCTGCCTTTACCAGATTAGAAGATACAACAGAGCGGGCAAGTATTCTAGCAGCATCCTTTGACTGGGCATTATATAGTGAAACCTCAATAAATTTTGTAGCTCCTTCCCCATCCTTTGCAATCATCTTTGCCAATTCTTGATTTACATAGTCTAAGGCTTCCTTAAATTCTTTAATGTACTCCTCACTATCATCAATTAATGGATTCTCTGCTAATCCATTGGCTAATACAATAGCCATATCATTAGTGCTTGAGTCTCCATCCACTGAAATCATATTGTAGGAATCATCAACGCTTTCCTTAAATATCTTATTTAAACACTCCTTAGAAATATTAGCATCCGTTACAATAAAGCTTAGCATAGTAGCCATATTTGGATGGATCATACCAGAACCCTTTGCAATTCCACTAATAGCTACAGTTTTTCCACCAATTTCTACCTCTACGCCTATAGTTTTAATAAAGGTATCAGTAGTCAATATAGACTGGGCAACATCCTTACCCCCGGCTTTAGAAATCTCTTCACAGGCAGTTTTTATTCCCGGTAGAAGAATATCCATGGGTAATTGTACTCCTATTACTCCAGTGGATGCCACAATCACATTTTCCTTTGGAATAGCTAAGCAATTCCCTGTTTCTTCTGCCATTTTATTTGCATTTACTAATCCTTCTTCTCCAGTGCAGGCATTAGCATTACCGCTATTTATTACTATAGCCTGGATAAAATCTGATTTTATAGTCTCTATGGCTAATAATATGGGAGCTGCCTTTGCCTTATTTGTTGTCATAAATGCAGCTGCAACAGCTGGCTTTTCAGAATATATTATTCCCATATCCTTTTTACCGCTTTTCTTAAGTCCACTGCTTATTCCACTTGCTTTAAACCCAGATATATCTGTAATGGTTTTATCTTTAATAATTTTCATATAATCCCCCTCTTTTCTCCCTACTAACTAGGGCAACATTGCTAATAATCCTAATCCTTTGTTTTCTTTTATATTAAATAAAATATTCATATTTTGTATAGCTTGACCTGCAGCTCCCTTAACCATATTATCAATTGCAGAAACTACAATTACTCTTTTGGTTCTTTTATCAACCCTAAGGGCAATATCACAAAAATTCGTTCCCTTTACCCATCTTGTTTGGGGTAGTTCCTCTAATATTCGTATAAAAAATTCCTTACCATATTCATTCTTATACAGCTCATATATTTCTTCCTCAGAAATATCCATCTTTAAATTTCCATAGCAGGTAGCTAAAATCCCTCTATTCATAGGAACCAAATGGGGTGTAAAGGATAAGGTTATTTCATCCCCACCTAAGATAGATAACTCCTGTTCAATCTCCGGAGTATGTCTATGACTGGCAATTCCATATGCCTTAAAGGACTCATTTACCTCCCCATATATAAAATCTGTTTTAGCAGCTCTACCCGCACCTGATACTCCAGATTTTGCATCAATAATTATAGATGAATTATCTACAATATCAGCCATTACCAAGGGAGCCAGGGCTAAAATGCTTGCTGTAGTATAACAGCCAGGATTTGCAATAAGATTTGCACCCTTTATATACTCTCTTTTAAGCTCAGGTAAACCATAGACTGCACTTGGTAATAATTCAAGAGCATTATGCTCTAATTTATACCACTGTTTATAAATATCAGCATCCTTTAATCTAAAATCCGCACCTATATCAATTACCTTTACCCCTTGTTCAAGACACTTTCCAGCTATATCAAATGCTTTCCCATGGGGTAATGCAATAAATACCACATCTGTTTCTGCAAGATATTCATCCATGTCTTGCATTTTTATACATTTATCCTGTATAAATCCTGTATATTGACCATATACCTTATTAAACTGAATATCCGCATAAGTATGAGAAGTTAAAAAGTGGATGCTACATTCAGGATGATGATGTAATAACCATACTAATTGTTGACCTACATAACCAGTAGCACCAATAATTCCAGTTTTAATCATATCGCTCCCCCTTATTATTTTTATATAATTATACATTCTTTTGAATAATAATTCAAGATATTTTTTAAAATTTATTGAATAATTATTAAATATTGTGTATAATTATTACTATCATTAAGAAAGGGGGAGGATTTATGAACCAACAAAAAGTTGCCATATTGATTGAGGCATTACCATATATTAAGAAATTTGCCGGTAAAACCTTTGTCATAAAATATGGTGGTAGTATTATGAATAATGAAAAATCGAAAAAAGCCTTTATAGAAGATGTCGTTTTAATGAATTTAGTGGGAATAAGAAGTGTAATAGTACACGGTGGCGGTCCAAATATATCCCAAATGCTGGATAGGCTACAAATCCAAAGTGAATTTATTAATGGTCTTAGGGTAACCACCAAGGAGGCTATTGAGGTTGTAGAAATGGTATTATCTGGTCATGTTAATAAGGAAATATCCTCTGATCTTTGTAAGCATGGAATCAGTGCCATTGGATTAAGTGGTAGAGATTCTAACTTAATTCGAGCTAAGAAAAAATATTTATATAAGGAAGGAAATCCTATTGATTTAGGATATGTCGGTGAAGTTACAAATGTAAATTCTAAATTTATTTTAGAATTATTAGAAAGAAATCGTGTACCCGTTATATCCCCTATCGGTAGTGATATAGGAGGAAATATATACAATATTAATGCTGATTATGTTGCATCTGCAGTTAGTGCAGCCATTAAAGCAGAAAAGTTGATTTTATTAACTGATGTAGAGGGTATTTATGAGGATGTCGATGATCCATCTTCCCTTATCTCTATGATTACACTTAATGAAGTAGATGATTATATCCAAAAGGAGATTATATCGGGGGGAATGATCCCAAAGATTCAATGTTGTGTTCAAGCAATAGAAGGTGGTACCCAAGGAGTACATCTAATAGATGGGCGTAGGGAACACAGTCTATTATTAGAAATATTTACCCATAGTGGTATAGGAACAATGATAAAGGGAGGAAATAAATAATGTCAAAGGAAAATATTATGAACACCTATGCAAGATTTGATGTGGTATTTGAGAAGGGTTATGGAGCAAGACTTACAGACATTAAAGGAAGGGAGTATATTGATTTCGTATCGGGAATTGCGGTAAATTGCTTGGGTCATAGTAATCCGGCAATTGCAAAAGCCCTTGCAGAACAAAGTCAAAAACTAATCCATATTTCTAATCTATATTGGACACCAACCCAAATGGATTTGGCAGAAAAATTAGTACAATATAGTGATCATGATAAGGTCTTTTTCTGTAATAGTGGCACTGAAGCAATAGAATTAGGGCTTAAAATAGCAAGAAAATATGGAAAAATTAATGGAAATGAAGATAAAACAGAAATTATATATTTTAATAATTCCTTCCATGGTAGAACTATGGGAGCCCTATCTGTTACAGGACAGGAAAAATACCAAAAGGACTATACACCCCTTATAGCAGATACAAAATCTATTGAATTTAATAATATTGAATTATTAAAGGAGGCAGTTAGTGAAAAAACCTGTGCCATTATCTTAGAACCTGTACAGGGAGAGGGAGGAATTATAAAGGCGGATGTAGAATTCCTGAAGGAGGCACGCAAGCTTTGTGATAAATATGATGCTCTTTTGATTTACGATGAAGTCCAATGCGGTATTGGAAGATTAGGTACATTATTTGCTTATCAAAGTTTTAATGTTACGCCAGATATTATATGCATGGCAAAGGGTCTAGGGGGAGGCTTCCCTATAGGTGCTACTCTAACCAATGAAAAAGCTGCATCCGCAATGGTACCCGGGGATCATGGCTGTACCTTTGGAGGTAACCCCTTAGCCTGTTCAGTAGGACTTGTGGTGATAAACGAGCTTATGGAGAATGGCGTACTAGAACAATCCATTGAAAGCAGCAAATACTTAATGGAACAATTAAATATTCTAAAGGATAAATATCCACTTATTAAAAATATTCATGGAATGGGTCTTTTATTAGGATTAAAGATAGAAGATAATCCTAAAGCCTTAATAGAAAAATGCTTAGAAAAGGGCCTTTTATTAGTAGGAGCAGGGCAAAATGTTATTCGAGTATTGCCCCCATTAAATGTAAGTAAGTCAGATATAGATGCTATGTTAGTTATCCTAGAAGATTCCTTGAAGGAATTACAATAACAAAATACAACAAGGCTAAATCACCTATAAAAGGAGCGAATAGTTTCGCTCCTTTTATTTTTTATTTATTTATCAATTTAGGCATAAATACAGATGCCTTTTCATTTCCTTCTAATAATTCAAGGATAATGTTTTCCTTACTCCCATTAGCAAGCACCATGGGTATCCCACATTTATTTACCAGCTTAGCAGCCATAATCTTAGTGTGCATACCTCCGGTACCAAAGCTGTTGGCCTCTCCTATTTCCACCATTTCATCAATTTTATTGATATCGGAAATCTCTTCAATTAATACAGCATCAGAATTAACCTTAGGATTTTTATCATAAATGCCATCTATATCACTTAGAAGAATTAATAAATCAGCATTCCATAGATTAGCAGTATAGGCAGCTAATGTGTCATTATCTCCTATTTTAATTTCCTCTACACTTACACAATCATTCTCATTTACAATAGGTATAACCCCTTCATCTATTAGAGTAAATAGAGTGTTTCTTATATTTAAGGTCCTATTATAATCAGTAAAATCCTCCTTAGTAAAAAGCATTTGCCCTACATGAATATCATGTTCATTAAATACCTTTCGATAGGCGTCCATTAATTCTACTTGACCTATTGCACATAGAGCTTGTTTATAATGAACATCCTCCTTCAACTTCCATTTACCTAAAGTAGCAACCCCAGCTATCCTAGCCCCTGAGGTTACAATTACAACCTGCTTGCCCTGTTTTGCTAAGCTAATTATTTGTTGTACTAATTTTTCTAAATACTCCTTATCCACATGACCCTTATCATCTGAAAGAGTATTTGTACCTATTTTTATAACAATCTTTTTGCTTTCCTTCATTAATTTACTTATACTCATTAATATCTACTCCCTTATTTGTCCATTGCCCAGAATGGTATATTTGATAGTTACTAGCTCTTCTAAACCAACTGGACCACGGGGAAGCATCTTCTGGGTGCTTATACCCATTTCAGCACCAAAACCAAATTGTCCTCCATCAGTAAATCTAGTTGATGCATTTACATATACAGCTGCCGCATCTACTCTTCTTTGGAAAAGCTGAGCATTTGCATAGCTTTCAGTTAGAATAGATTCTGAATGCTTAGTGCCATATTTTGAAATATGGGAAATGGCTTCCTGGACATCCTCCACTACCTTAATAGCTAATATATAATCTAAATATTCCTCAGCCCAATCCTCTTCTATGGCAAGACTTACTGGAATAATATCCTTGGTAACTTCACAACCCCTTAACTCAACCCTATCCTTTAATAATTCATAGAGTTTTGGTAGAAACTCTTGGGCTATATCCTTATGAATCAGTACATTTTCAATGGCATTACATACTCCAGGTCTTTGCACCTTTGCATTTTCAATTATCTTTAATGCATTTTCTTGATCTGCACTTTGATCTACAAATACATGACAATTTCCAACTCCTGTTTCTATGGTAGGAACAGTCGCATTTTTTACTACAAAATCTATTAGACCCTTCCCACCCCGGGGAATTATTAAATCAATATATTCATTCATTGTCAACATTTCCTTAACCACATTTCTATCTACATCTTCCACCAATTCAACCACATCTTCTGTTATATCACTGTTTTTAAGCCCATGTTTTATAGCTGCTACTAATGCTCTATTGGAATGAATAGCAGTAGAGCTTCCCCGCAAGAGTATTCCATTCCCACTTTTTAACGCTAGGGCAAAGGCGTCCACAGTAACATTTGGTCTAGATTCATAGATAATACCAATGACACCCAAGGGTATAGTCATTTTACTAATGGTCAAATTATTCTCCAAGGTCCATACTCTATTACTTTTCCATATAGGATCCTTTAGATCAATAATTGATCTTATTCCTGCTACCATATCTTGAATTCTTTCCTCATTAAGCATTAGTCGATCAATCAGACTTACCTTCATGTTGCTTTGTTTTGCTGCTTCAACATCCTTTGAATTCTCCTGTAAAATAAAAGATGTATTTTCCAATAGACTTTGGCATACCTTCTCCAAAGCAATATTTTTGCTGTTTGTATTTGCAATCTCTAGAAGTAAAGCTGCCTTTTTTAATCTTTTACATTGATTTTTAATTGACATCTCAATCCCTCCCATAAAATAAAAAAATCCCATCCCACAAAGGGACGAGAGTTACCCGCGGTACCACCCTAATTAACCAAAAATGGTTCAACTCAAATTTAATGTTCATGAGCGGGTTCAAAGGACTAAACTTGTAAGATTCCCACCATTCACTTACTCTCTGATAGTATCATCCCTCTACTATTCTCAATCATAACATTTATTATTATAGAATATTTTCACTAAATTATACAGTATTTGTAAGTGTATGTCAATGTTTATTTTAAGATAGTTGTCAGAATATTACATATTATTTGACATGAAAAGTCTAAAGCTATAGAATTATATATTAAATATAGATAAAAAAAGAAAAGAGGTCATAAAAGTGAAAACACCTACTCGAGAAGAAGCATTAAGTTTATTAAAAGAATACAATAAGGATGAAAGTCTTATCCGTCATGCTTTGACTGTTGAAGCTGTAATGTTACATTTTGCAGATCTTTATAATGCAGAGAATAAAGAAATGTGGGGAATTGTCGGTTTAATTCATGATCTTGATTATGAGATGTACCCTGAGGAGCATTGTACAAAAACTAAGGAAATTCTAGAGGAAAATAACTGGCCTGAGGACTACATAAGAGCAGTAGTAAGTCACGGTTGGAAATTATGTTCTGATGTAGAACCAAAATCCCAATTGGAAAATGTTCTATATACCATTGATGAGCTAACAGGTTTAATATCTGCTACCGCCATTATGCGCCCCAGCAAAAGCATTTTAGATCTAACTACCAAGTCTGTTAAAAAGAAATGGAAGCAAAAGAGCTTTGCTGCAGGCGTTAAACGAGAGGTTATTGATGAAGGAGCCCAAAGATTGGGAATGGAAAGAAATGATGTAATAGAGGAAACCATTAAGGGAATGCAAAAGGTTGCCGAAGAAATAGGATTAAAGGGAGAGCTTTAAATATTAAACCTATCATCCAATTAAAAATACATAGATGGGTACGACAAACATATAGAGTATTGTTGATAATCCCACCATATAAGCAGCATATTTTGAATTTACATCATAGTATTCAGTTACCAAGGCTATTTGAGTAATAATTGGACCTGCACCTTGTATTATAAAAACCTTTCCTAAGAGACTGGGTAATTCAAATAAAGATAATAACAATATTACTATTAAGGGGCTAATGATAAATTTTCCTACTAAGGCAACAATAGTAGTAAAATTTATCTTCATCTCCTTAAAATCTATATTATATATAACCGTACCTATAAAAAACATTGATAGGGGAGTACTTAATTGCCCTATATAATTAAATGAGGTATTTAAGAAAGCAGGTAATTCTACTTTAAATACTATAAAAATAATTCCAATTATAAATCCTATTAAAGGTGGAGAAAACACCTTTTTTATATTTCCAAGCATACCTAAATCCTTATTTTTAGAACTATGCTTTTTGATATTGTATACTCCTATGGTCCAAAATGTTAGGGTGTTTGCAATATAGAATAAAAATATATAAGGTGCGCTTTCCTGTCCAAATAGGGAAATATTAATTGGAAGCCCAATAAATAATGAATTGCATAGGGAAAAAAGTACACAAAATACTCCCCTTTCTCTTCTATCAATTTTTAGAACCAATGACAAAATATATGCCATACCATAAGTCAGCAACATACTTGCAAATGCTACAAATAATCCCTTTGAAGAACCTATTAATTCTTCTAAAGTGAATCTTTGAGGTAAGCTTGAGATCACCATTAAAGGTATAGAAACTTGCATTACTATTTTAGAAAAAAGATTATTGGTTTCTTCATTTAGAACTCCTTTTTTTGCTAAAAAATAACCTATGCCAATCATTATAAATATAGAACCTACACTATTTAGTCCATTTAACATTAAGTAATCCTCCATTGTCTATAATATAAGATGGCGGCTAACGCCGCCATAAAAATTTCATAACTTGATTTTCTCTATTATACTTTATCATAAGAATTATTTCAATTTTGAGCTTGCAAATAATATCGAAGAACATCTTTTCTTGTGACAATACCTACTAGCTTATCATCCTTAACAACTGGTATATTTTTAATATTTTTATTAATTATTATATTAACTACTTTTTCTAAGCTTGTATCTTCCTTTATGGTCTTTACATCCTTAGTCATAATATCTCTTACTTGTAAGTTTTGTAGTTTATCCAGATTTTCCTTTAAAACCTTACTATTAACTGGAATATATACTTCCCCGTAAGCATAATGAGATGTAGGATTTAATTTTCTATCCACATATATAAAATCAGTCTCTGTAATAATCCCCCTTAAAAACCCCTTTGAATCAATCACTGGTAAACAGCCAATATTATTATCTAGAAATGTCTTTATCGCAATATTTACTTCACAATCTTCCTCTATAGTAATAATATCTTTAGTCATTAGATCTCTTGCACTCATTTCAAATACTCCCTTCCAAGTCTTTTTACAATCTTTAATATAATATTCCCCCTTAAACTAGACTTGTAAACGCCAAACTGATTGCATTTTTTCTTAATTCCATATTCTACAATTGAATGCATTTTACCTTTAAATAATATTTGACTGCAAATTATAAATTATAGCTTTATTATTGCACCTGAAGTAAAAGGCTTACTGTTTAAAATATTGTAAAATTGTACCAGAGCCTCGAATCCTGTGCAATGACCTCCACTTATCATTTTAATATTTAACTTTTTCAAATATTCTATGGTCTTTTCTGTTATTTCGTTATTCTCTTTAAGATGAAAACCTCCCAAAACAGCATAAATATTATTAACACCACTTACCTGCTTTGCATACTCAATGATATTACATATGCCTGAATGAGCACAACCACTTATAATAACTAATCCTTTTTCAGTTTTATATACAATCGCTGAATCGTCCATAATAAAGTCCATACTGCCATCCTCTTTAAAAGAAGTTGAGCTTTTTGCTTCGAATTCCATTACTCGAGGTATCTGACCAAGGAATATTATATTTTCATCAATCATATATGGCTCTCGACTTAAAACTAGTTCAAACTTTTCTTTTGCTTCTTTAATATCAAAAGGAAGACCATTGCATTCCCCATTTTTTCTATATCTCCTATTAAAAGCTTCGGGGTGACAAATTAATCTTTTATTTGATAAATATTTCAGTCCACTTCCATGGTCCCAATGACCATGACTTAAAACAATAGTATCTACCGAAGAAATATCAATTCCTAACTTCTTTGCATTCTTAAGAAATAGATCACTACTCCCAAAATCTAAGAGCAAATTTTTGCTACCTTCTATAAAAAAAGATAAACCCCATTCTGCAGAAAAATCTCTAGAAGCATGATTATCAACCAGTACATGAACTTTCATTATTTTCTCCTCCTTATAAATAAGTTGTATTCCCAATAATACTATTTATTTTATATTATCATAAAAACCATTTTTTTACATTACCTGTTTGTGAAGGTCTAAAATCTTACCTAGTAATAATTGAAAATTACCCCACTAGAGTTAATATAAATATGACATTAACTCTAGTGGGGTAAGAGATATAAGTTGAAATGAAAGTAACATACATAGAAAAATAATATTGCATTTACATTCCCCAACACCTATATAAGAACGCTAATTAAAAATACACATGAATACCTTTGGGTATTCCAAGTTTAACTTGTTTTAGTGGATTATGCTTTGGAGCCCACTCTTTGCTTAGCTTGATCATATCTTTGTGAGTTTTAATCCTTGTTTTAGTGGATTATGCTTTGGAGCATTAGCAGGTGGAGATTTTATTACACTATCATTAAGTTTTAATCCTTGTTTTAGTGGATTATGCTTTGGAGCTATAGTTTATATCTTTTTATTTGTCAATTCTTTTTTGTTTTAATCCTTGCTTTAATCCTTGTTTTAGTGGATTATGCTTTGGAGCGGAAAACAAGCGGAAACCCTATGCAAATATCTTCAGTTTTAATCCTTGTTTTAGTGGATTATGCTTTAGAGCAGGACTTAACCAAGATGAAACAGTTAAAAAAGATATGTTTTAATCCTTGTTTTAGTGGATTATGCTTTGGAGCAATAATGCAGATGCCGACTAAAACCTTTCAGGAACTAGTTTTAATCCTTGTTTTAGTGGATTATGCTTTGGAGCATCCTACTGATGATTGATTACTTCCTATGACCTCTAGTTTTAATCCTTGTTTTAGTGGATTATGCTTTGGAGCTCAGCATCTACTCCATCAGACCCTTTGATTTTATACTGTTTTAATCCTTGTTTTAGTGGATTATGCTTTGGAGCTTAGACAATTTGGGGGTGTTGTAATGTACGAAACTCGTTTTAATCCTTGTTTTAGTGGATTATGCTTTGGAGCAAGGAGAGAGGAATTTGAATATCAATGTAAAAAAAGAGTTTTAATCCTTGTTTTAGTGGATTATGCTTTGGAGCTTGCCCTGGATGTAGTCTATACGGGGATGGATTTTAGTTTTAATCCTTGTTTTAGTGGATTATGCTTTGGAGCACTTTTATTGTTTTAGATTACTGTTTATACCTAATTGTTTTAATCCTTGTTTTAGTGGATTATGCTTTGGAGCAGATGAACAATATATGCATTACATGGCTACAGCTGAGTTTTAATCCTTGTTTTAGTGGATTATGCTTTGGAGCAATCAAACCTTTTACAGTATCAGAAGGTTTAGATCTGTTTTAATCCTTGTTTTAGTGGATTATGCTTTGGAGCGTACTGTGAGATTATCTCTTTCATTCTTTGCTCTGTTAGTTTTAATCCTTGTTTTAGTGGATTATGCTTTGGAGCAAGGCTTTCGATGAAGAAACGATAGTTGATATATGTTTTAATCCTTGTTTTAGTGGATTATGCTTTGGAGCTTGAAATTATTAGAGGTATATATGGTAGTAAAACAAGTTTTAATCCTTGTTTTAGTGGATTATGCTTTGGAGCAACTACATTAACTAATATTTTATTATCTTTAATCTGTTTTAATCCTTGTTTTAGTGGATTATGCTTTGGAGCATATCAAGCTGAGAACACTTATGTAATAGTATATCAGTTTTAATCCTTGTTTTAGTGGATTATGCTTTGGAGCCTTTTTATTATTTTAATACTTATTTTAGCACTCAAGTTTTAATCCTTGTTTTAGTGGATTATGCTTTGGAGCAGGACAATTCTAGTTTCCATATAGGTTTCTCCTCTAGTTTTAATCCTTGTTTTAGTGGATTATGCTTTGGAGCTATTATTTTGTTGCCAAATCCTCTTTCTCTTCTAGGTTTTAATCCTTGTTTTAGTGGATTATGCTTTGGAGCAAAACTATATTTTGAATAGGAGAGATGAAAAATGAGGTTTTAATCCTTGTTTTAGTGGATTATGCTTTGGAGCACATGTTAAGATAACATCAAGGGTAGCACAGTAATGTTTTAATCCTTGTTTTAGTGGATTATGCTTTGGAGCATAATCAAAAATTTATTGTACTAACCAGGGACAACAGTTTTAATCCTTGTTTTAGTGGATTATGCTTTGGAGCAATTTCAACTTTAGATAGTTGGTCAGAAAGATTTAAGTTTTAATCCTTGTTTTAGTGGATTATGCTTTGGAGCCCAACAAAACCTAAAAGGATCCCTAGACAAAACTGCTGTTTTAATCCTTGTTTTAGTGGATTATGCTTTGGAGCTAATTGCGATATCTAGCATTGGATTACTTAACAGGAGTTTTAATCCTTGTTTTAGTGGATTATGCTTTGGAGCAAAGTATCTAATAATTTTCCTCTTCCTCCATCAAGTTTTAATCCTTGTTTTAGTGGATTATGCTTTGGAGCCACAAGGGTTACATCTACTTTACCCCTTCAATTTTGTTTTAATCCTTGTTTTAGTGGATTATGCTTTGGAGCCCCTTACATACCAACACTTACAGCCATTCCAGGTAGGTTTTAATCCTTGTTTTAGTGGATTATGCTTTGGAGCAAAAATTATTATGACAAAGATACAAAAAGCATGATTGTTTTAATCCTTGTTTTAGTGGATTATGCTTTGGAGCTTATTTTAGTACATAATAAAATATTATGTACTAACTAGTTTTAATCCTTGTTTTAGTGGATTATGCTTTGGAGCAATTTATTGATAGATTTAGCACCTCAATCAATAGAAAGTTTTAATCCTTGTTTTAGTGGATTATGCTTTGGAGCAAGGTGGGTGGAGAATATCCACTCATTTTTAAATTTGTTTTAATCCTTGTTTTAGTGGATTATGCTTTGGAGCTATAGATGATTGTCAGATTTTTTTGAGTGCTAAGTAGTTTTAATCCTTGTTTTAGTGGATTATGCTTTGGAGCGGTCATCTGGAAGCCAGTTAGACGGTGCTATAGACAGTTTTAATCCTTGTTTTAGTGGATTATGCTTTGGAGCAATTTTTATCTCCCCCTTTTAATCTTATCTGCAAGTTTTAATCCTTGTTTTAGTGGATTATGCTTTGGAGCCGAGATCGACACCGACGATATTGTGGGTTGCTATATGTTTTAATCCTTGTTTTAGTGGATTATGCTTTGGAGCAAGAATTTCAAAGACGAGGACAAAACTGTATCTATGTTTTAATCCTTGTTTTAGTGGATTATGCTTTGGAGCTTAGAAATTTTCTCAATTAAAAGCATTGTACTCATGTTTTAATCCTTGTTTTAGTGGATTATGCTTTGGAGCAAAGAACATACAAGTCATACCCTTAATCGACTTTGTGTTTTAATCCTTGTTTTAGTGGATTATGCTTTGGAGCCTGCCGACCCAGAGCGATACAACAAAGCAGTTAGAAAGTTTTAATCCTTGTTTTAGTGGATTATGCTTTGGAGCATGAAGAGATTTTCCACTACCAGGAGTGCCACTATAGTTTTAATCCTTGTTTTGGTGGATTATGCTTTGGAGCAAAAACTCCATACTTAGAGGAAAATGATGTAGTTTAGTTTTAATCCTTGTTTTAGTGGATTATGCTTTGGAGCTAGTGGGTATACAAGGTAGTTTATTCTTCTTAACTGGTTTTAATCCTTGTTTTAGTGGATTATGCTTTGGAGCGGATCCTCACTAGATCTTATAAGCTGCTTAATCATTGAGTTTTAATCCTTGTTTTAGTGGATTATGCTTTGGAGCAATAATGTTAATGTTTTTGTATCCGTCGACGTGCTAGTTTTAATCCTTGTTTTAGTGGATTATGCTTTGGAGCAGAATAATTGACTACTGATTCAGCACCCAAAATGACAGTTTTAATCCTTGTTTTAGTGGATTATGCTTTGGAGCCGACCGTCCGCCTTCTCAATACTTGCATAAGACATAGTTTTAATCCTTGTTTTAGTGGATTATGCTTTGGAGCATTATAAAATATTTTCAAAAAAAGTATTGACTGAATAGTTTTAATCCTTGTTTTAGTGGATTATGCTTTGGAGCAATTATGATTTTATCCAAAAAAGAAAAAAGACTTCTGTTTTAATCCTTGTTTTAGTGGATTATGCTTTGGAGCAAATCTTGCATCTGATGATATATCAGGTTGATTTTGGTTTTAATCCTTGTTTTAGTGGATTATGCTTTGGAGCAATTAATAGCATTACCTATGCTATTTTTTATATTATGTTTTAATCCTTGTTTTAGTGGATTATGCTTTGGAGCGCCAGTACTATTTGATTAGCAGTAATTGTACCTGTGGTTTTAATCCTTGTTTTAGTGGATTATGCTTTGGAGCTTGAAGTTTTTAAGTATACTTATAAGGATACTGATAGTTTTAATCCTTGTTTTAGTGGATTATGCTTTGGAGCAAAACAAGACCTATTGCTTCAATTATTGCATTCAAGTTTTAATCCTTGTTTTAGTGGATTATGCTTTGGAGCTTTCTTTCATAATCCGACCGATTTACGATAACTTTGTTTTAATCCTTGTTTTAGTGGATTATGCTTTGGAGCCGCATTCGCCAGGAATATAATCATATTTTGTTTCTCGTTTTAATCCTTGTTTTAGTGGATTATGCTTTGGAGCGAAGCAGGTGGGGAAGGTATTGTACCTTTAGAAGGGTTTTAATCCTTGTTTTAGTGGATTATGCTTTGGAGCGTTTGTCATATTCCTTTAACAACATATTCCAATCAGGTTTTAATCCTTGTTTTAGTGGATTATGCTTTGGAGCCGATATTCAAGATGATTTACCAGAAGGGTTACAGCAAAGTTTTAATCCTTGTTTTAGTGGATTATGCTTTGGAGCATCCATCTGTGCTCTTGCTTGATATTGCATGATCAGTTTTAATCCTTGTTTTAGTGGATTATGCTTTGGAGCGAAACAATTGTTTTAAAAAAGGACAAACTCCATGGAAGTTTTAATCCTTGTTTTAGTGGATTATGCTTTGGAGCTAGTAATAATTCAACTAACATTTTTTAACCCCCTAGTTTTAATCCTTGTTTTAGTGGATTATGCTTTGGAGCAAAAATAGATTTGATGGTTGTCATTTTGAAATGGCGTTTTAATCCTTGTTTTAGTGGATTATGCTTTGGAGCACCATTTGTAAGGGGTAATACTGCAGATCCTTCTGCATGTTTTAATCCTTGTTTTAGTGGATTATGCTTTGGAGCCAAAATGAAAAACTTCTGATTCAGAATAAACTTTGTTGTTTTAATCCTTGTTTTAGTGGATTATGCTTTGGAGCCTGATTTAGGTTTATTACCCCTGATATATAAGATAGAGTTTTAATCCTTGTTTTAGTGGATTATGCTTTGGAGCATTAGAAACAGCATTAGATATAGCACGAAAATTAAAGTTTTAATCCTTGTTTTAGTGGATTATGCTTTGGAGCACCAAGGATGTAGAGCTTAGATATACAAAGAACGGAGTTTTAATCCTTGTTTTAGTGGATTATGCTTTGGAGCTAAAAATACCTTAGAGGAGGAAATTAAAAATGAAATGTTTTAATCCTTGTTTTAGTGGATTATGCTTTGGAGCCAACATTACATACATATTTCAAACAGAAAAATATATGTTTTAATCCTTGTTTTAGTGGATTATGCTTTGGAGCAGTCCTAAATGTCCAAACTTAACAATGACAATGGTTATGGAGTTTTTTTGACTGTACCATTTTCTTTAAAATCCAGCCTAAAAGCACTATAATTTATGCTTTTTTCACCTAGGAACAGGGGGTTGTAACCCTTGTTATAACTAGATTACAATGAGTTTTATCACTTTATGCAAATATTTTTATAACAACAATCTAGACATTTTCTTTTATCATTAGTAGGTTTTGGATAATATCCTTCTGTTACTAATATAAATTTTTTTATAATTTCTTTAATCTCCTTTTTATCTTTTTCAGTGATTAAGATTTCTTTTATTTCATAGCCATCTCTACAATATATTATATACCCTTTATTTACTACTTTATCATATGTTTCTTCTATCATCAATGAGTATAATAGGATTTGAGACCTATAGGTTATATATATTTTTTCATCAAATTTTGCAAACTTATAATCAAGGGGAGACATAGTATTATCATTTAATGTAAGAACTTCATCTACCTTTCCTCTTACTTTATATTTATTTGAAACCAGAGATACATCTACTTCTTTTCCAATAACTCCTATTCTTTTTCTTAAATAGTCTTTATTTTCTTTTAATCTTTTCTCATGAATGTTTCTTCCCTTCTGAACCTTATACCTCTTTTCCTCATATTGTTTAATTCCTAAACACTTCATAAAATATATAAATCTATTACAATATAAAAATTCGATAATTTCTGAAGGTGTTATGAAATATTGATTCTCATTAAAAAAAGTTTGAGATAAGTTCATCACTTACCAGCTCCTTATCAAAGGCCTGTCCTAACAATCCAGCTTTTTTTAGTTCCCCCTTACTCATAGGGAATATATAAACCGAGTCTTTCTCTATATCTATTATATCTTCAACAAATATTTTTAGCTCATCTACTAGATTTTCTTCTACCTCTCCTAAGAATACACTTTTCTGCACCCTATATAATCCTATATTTTTACAATGTTTTGCTATTTTCCCTCTTGGTTTATCTTTAGTTATATCATATATCACCCATACTAACATATTAAGCCTCCTTAAGAATTCTATTGGCTATATTATGACAGTCAAATTGAATAATATTCTGGAGTTCTATACTCCTTCCTTTATACCTAATCTTCTTTTCCATCTCTTTATTATATTCTGAAATTAATACTTTCTTCCCTTCTTGATTTAAATAATAACCATCATCACCAATAATATCAAAATGTTCTGTTTTTACCGTTCTTTTGGCAAACATTTTAAATATTATTTCATCCATATAACCTCTATACATTTCTACCAAATCAAAAACAAGAGCTTTTTTATTATAGTTATCTGTATGCATAATACCAATATAGGGATCTAATCCGGCAATAATGCATGCCTTTTCAACATTTGAATATAAAATTCCATAAGAATAGTTCAACATGCTGTTGAAAGGATCTTTTGCTGGATTCTTACTTCTACCATTAAATTTATATTGGTCAGGTATTAATTCATTTAATATTGTAAAATATATTCTACTGGCTGTTCCTTCGTATCCTTGGAGTTTATTTCTCACATCATCAACTGTACAATCCTTTTTGATTTGTTTTATATTTTGTATTTGTATTTTTAATTTTTGAATCCCATCCTGTATTGATGCTTTTCTTTTTGCATCTCTTCTGTTCATCCCTAATTTATTTAAGTGTTCTATTTGATTGTTTATTTTTTGAAGTATCCATTCCTTGACTAATACTAAACCATATGTTTGTTCCTGTAGATAAAGCTGCTTTCTTCGAATAGTACTTATACTTCCAAGCTTTGAATGCCAAACTCTACCAAATGGTTGTCCTGTAGATTTTAAAAAAATTATGTCTATATTATTTTCTATTGCTAATTCTATAGCATCAGTAGACATTGCTGCTCTTGTTGTAATTAGTATCTGCTCTATCTTTCGAGCGGAATAGTCTTGTTTTTTATCTACTTTTTGTAGCTGAAAGCAATCACCTCTTTTACATAAGTATGTTCCAGGACTATTAATGATAAGTTTCATTTTTACCTCTCCTTGCTTATTATTGTTCCAAATCCCCGGGATACTGATTTTCCTAACCCTAAATAGTCAGGTATTAAAAAATTTGTTTTAAATGTACCTATAAATGACTTCATTTCCATTCCTTTAAATTTTATTATTCTTTCTTCTAGATTTATCCAAGCATAAATTTCACTTGTCACTGTATATCCTAACCCCTTTGACATAGAAAGAATATTACCAATTAATATTCTTTTGAGCATACTTTCTCTTTCTATTGAATTTGCCGTATTATATTGTGCTATATTTTTTTGATTTAGCGCTAACCATGGCGTAAAGAACTTATACTCCTTATAGTCAGATATTATTCCTAATTCTCTTTGTTCTTTAACCATTGATTTTTGCATAGCTGATAATTCTCTATTTCCTATTATAAGTTTATCGGTTTCAAAGGACATTTTAAGTGCTATGTTTGCTCCTTCACCTATCCCGCAGACAATAGGTTGTTTTTTAATAGATTTATATTGCACCTTAGGATAATTGTATATATATTTATCCCCATTGTGATTATGTACTATTTCTTGATCTATATACTTATTAGAGAAAAAACCTCTTAGCTTAGTAGCATCTCTTGGTTTTAAATCGATGTTTTTAAATTTAATTAAAGTATATTCTATATCCATTTTAAAATCTCCCCTAAAATATTTCATATGATTTTCTTATAATGCCTATTTCTTCATCATAGTCTCCCTTATTTAAGATATTCATTCCCATAACGGGTAAATAATTTATCTTATCTAAATCTTTTTTATTTATACTTACCTTATATTTATTTAATCTACGCCAAGCATTTAATATTTCTAAATAATCACCTTCTTTATTGATAATGGTGTCTATTGCTTGTTGTGATTCTTCATTAAAATTGATAATAATATCCTCTTTTTGATAATTGTCTTCTATTAATTTAAAAAGTTCCTGTAATTTTTTAAATTCTATCCTATTTATTGACTTTTCTACTTCCTTAGTAGTATCATCATTTCTTATTTCATCAACTTCTTTAAAGTATTGTTGATTTATATCATATATTTCATCTTCCTTTATTACTTTTCTATATTTTAAAATCTTCTCTGTAGCATTTAATAATGTATCTGGATATATATATCGAGCAAATTTTTTATTGTTATGAACTACATTTTCAATAGAATATAACTTAATCAGACCTTTACCCCCAATAGCATTCCTATTTGCTCTACCGGCTGTTTGATTAATAGAATCTATAGGAGAAAAGTCCCTATATACTATATCAAAGTCAATATCTACTCCTGCTTCTATAAGTTGTGTGGATACTAAAATATACTTATTGTGGTTATCTTCTTTTATTTTTTTAATAACTTCTAGTCGTTTCGCTGGATGTATTTCTGTAGATAAATAGAAAAGTTTTCTTTTTCCTTTTTTAATTATAGACATTTTTTTTAAATAAAGAAGTACCTCTTGAGAAGACTTTATCGTATTTAAGACTATTAAAAAACTTTTATTAACATTTTTCTCTATATCAATACTTATGATCTTGCAGAATTTATCTAAGTCAATGGTTTCTGAAATATTATTATGTATTTCTATTCGATCTAATTGTTTAAAATACCTTTCATTATTATTAATTAATTCCTTTCCCTCTAAAAATAAAGGTTTAGTAGCAGTTAATGTAATTACATAGCAATTAAATTCATTACATAATATATTGAATATCTTTTCAATTATCGTAAAATATTTAGGTGGTATAGCTTGTACTTCGTCTAGTATAATAATTGATCCTGCCAATTTATGAAATCTGTTTATTATTGAATTTTTCCCAGCCTTAAATATGGTATTGAATAATTGTACAAATGTGGTGGTAATAATAGTGCTTTGCCAATTTTCCACACAAAACCGTGCATCATAGTTTTTATATTCCCTAGCTTCATCCAAATTCTTTTCTTTAAAACTATACTCTAATTCAGTCATTGAGTGGTGCTTTAGAATAATATTGGTATGATTTTCTATTTCATTTGTATTTAATATATCCTCAAGTACATTATAGTTTTGGTCAATTACGCTGGTAAAGGGCAGGGTGTATATGATGCTAGGACAAATTTTACCTTTGCTTTTGGTATAGATTTTTTCTAGTAATTTAAAGGCTGCACCATAGGCTGTTAGTGTTTTTCCTGTTCCTGTGGGTACATTTATTGAAAATATTTTATCTTTATTTATATCGATATATTTAATATTTTCTATGGCTTCCTTATAGATCTCATTCCTAATATTAAACAAACTAGTTTTTTCTATAGCTGGTTCTTTTTTTATCAATTCTTTCCTTACTTTTTCTTTGAAATTTTCGACATATTTTAATCTTATATTTGTTGTGTTTTGATAAGCTCCATCATTTATTAATTGGGATTTATCCGCTGTTAGTAATAATGACCATAAATAGTTTAGTTTAACATAATCTTCTATGCTAAACCTATTCATTTTTTTCCTATATGCCATCCGCGGACTTTTTAGGAATTTTTCTGATTTTATCAGTTTAAAAAACTCATCAATGTTCTTATTATATATATGCTCTAGTTCAACTTTGTTTTCTTCTATGGATCTAGTAATTTCTTGAATGTATTCGCTTTTATAATCAAAAAAGTTAATGTTTGGTTCCAAGTTCCCATGGTGTTTTTTTATACATAAAAATCCTGTTAACTTCCACTTCTCTGGCAATAGGTAATAGGCAAAATATGCTGAAATCTCACCATGGTTTTTATATTGTCCATTATATTCCCCCTTTAAATATCTTTGAAAATATTGACTTGCCTTTCCAAAATCATGACACATAGAAATGACTTTAATAATCTCCTTTAATTCTCCTTCTATACCATGACTATCGCTTATCTTTTCTGTAATTTTACTTACTTTTTGAAGATGATCAATTAATAATTGACCATCTTCAGATTTTTGTTCATTACTATTATGGGATTTCAATCTAAAGGAAAAATACATTCTTTTCACCAACTCTGATTAGTTCTGAGGCCATTATAGGTAAGGGATTATTGGAAGAAAAGGCAATATAACTGTATTGAGTATATTCCCTATCTTCTTTGTTCTTTACGGGTATCCTATCTGAATATAGTTTAATATCATCACACTCTTCTATATTTATATAATTCTTAGGAATAATAGTATTAACAAAATTACCCTGTATTTCTTCTCCTTGGATTATTTCTTCAAATTCTATTTTAGCTATATGTTCACTGCAGCCAAGATATGGTGTAAAGCCAAACTCTCCGCTTTGTAATATGTTTGTGATTGTATCTACCTTATTATCTTGAATATATATTCGATAATATACATCCCTAAGAAATTGTATCCTGGATTGAAAATTGGCTGCTCCATTATTATTGCTCTGTGCAATAAGATTAAAGGATTGTGTATCTGTGTATACTGGGTTTAATACTTCTATAGCAACTTTCATGTCTTTAGTATAATCAAATAGACGCTCATATTCTATACCCATTATCGCCCCAATCATACCTTTTACAGCTATAGGATGAATTGTAAGAAAAGTAAGAGCAGATGTTGTCGTATGGGGACATCTAAATCGTGCATACTGACCTTTAGCGGTAAAAACTAATGTTTTCATCTCACCACCTCTTGTTATATTTCATATTGTGTAAAGGATTCATGACTGCCAATTAAATTTACCTTTGGATGTTTGTATATTTTTATCTCGGAAATAATTGAGGATTTTAATTTATAAAAGTTTTCTAGGGGTGTTAGGTCAAAGGTAAAATCCTTTATATCCCTAATCTCTAAATCTGATACATTACCCTTCACATCAATATAGTCTAATTCTCCATCCATATAGTTGTTTTTATAAATAACTTCTACTAATAATCTAGGCATTTGATTTTTAGATGTGCTCCTATAATTCTTAATCCCATTTAACAATAGCTCTTTAAATATCTCTATTTCTTCTTCACTTACTTTTATTTTTTGTACTGTTGCAGTATTATCATTAAATACCATATAGGTTTTAAATAAGGCATAGGGTGTATAGTATTTTGACCATATAGTTCCTTGATCTGCTTCTGCCTTTGAGGTAAACACCGATGTTCCTTGGGCAAATTTAACTTCAGCTTCATGCATACTTCTACTCCACATCACTTGAAGAGGTCCAGTTATATTAAACTTTGGTTTTGTAACAACTGCTCCAAATAATTTTACATCTAGATATTCCTCTCTTAGCTTTTTTTCAAGTTCAGTATCTTTTATATTTTCTTCTTTAACTATTCTAGCTGCTACTCCTGCTGCATTAATAAACTTACCTTTATCATTTCTAACTGGTTTTACATATACCTTCATATCTCTATTTAACATTTCATCTCTAATATATCTTTTTATTCGTACATCTGACATTTCTAATCTTCCTGTTCTCTCATCTTGTCTTGGTCGATTTTCATTAATCATATCACCATTTGGATTTGCCATAGTACAATCCGAAAACAATACAAATTCTCTTGTTTTTGCCATTTATAATACCTCCTCTTCTATATTTTCTCCAATACTTATATTCTGAACTTTCTCGTTTTTTCCAAAATACGAATCTAGACCCCAAAAAAATATATATTTTGCCTCATCAATAGATAGTTTGTTTTGTCTATTTGCCATTAATTCTTTAGCTTCACATAACATTTTCTTTAAGAATAACTTATCTATCTTATACTTAATCATCTTATCTTCAATTAAATTTGCAAAATATATAAAATCATTAAAATCAAATTTTCTTGCAAAGAAAAAGTTCTTTTCCAATGAAGTTTTATCTAATTCTCCTTCATTGTTTTCTCCTCTTCTCTTCATATAATAAATTGTAGTATTATAAGACATGCCTAAAATAAACCAAGCTTTTTTCTCATTGAGATCAAAGTATGATTGATTAACATCAAAAAACTCTTGATAGTTCTCATAGTCTTTTTTCAATACATCCCACTCCCCTTCTAAACAGCCGCATTGGCATAGAAAATTATATATCTTGTTAATGGTGTTAATACTTTTAAACTTTTTATGTTCTTCTCGTAGATAGTAGAATTTAAAAACATCAGTTACTCTCTTGAAAAATAGATTCCGATTTATTCTTTTACCTGTAAAAATCGAATCAATAATTCGCATTTTTTCTTTTTTTGTGGTTTCAATATTATCATGGGATATTTTAGTGGCAGTAGTATTTATAATAATGGAAATAAGGTTTAGTGAGTATTTTTTCATAAGATTGCTAATATAGGAAAAGCGTGTAGGCATAATACTTTGAATATGGTAGTTTATATTAAAAAATTTTGTATCATCTTGATAAAAAATAATATCTGTAATAGTGTTAGTCTTTCCTACAATATCTAAAAAATCTTCTTCATTAAGTCTAATGGTATTAATAAAATTTATTTCTTGTCCTTCTTTATTTAAGGATACCCCTTCAAAAATGGATGCAGCATCTTCGCTATAATGATGTGGTAAAAACATTACTTTTTCACCTATTAGTCCCCAATAGGTTGAAAGATACTGGTTTATATAACTTTTCCCAACTATTATACTATTCAAACAATCTTCATCAACTATAAATCCAGAATTATCCTTCTCATTGATGTTCTTATATATCCCTTTATCATTGGTATAGAATTTAAAAGTTGTTGTATTATACACTTTACCTTCATTACCACAAATATGACATTTTCCTTTATCTGAAACTTTATTATAGGTTGTTTTATACATTCTTTCTAAAAACTTACTCGAATAGAGTTCTTGAGGCATCTTCCCTTGGATTTTAATTACAGCAAAGGTTTTATTGTCATTGTCTTTTAAATAATTCTCTATACATTCCTTTACTTCTTCATATCTATCTTCAATTTCACAGAACTTACAAATCTTTTCTAATTTCCTACGACCTTTACTAAAATCCTTTTTACTTGGGTCATCTTTATTTTTTTCTTGATAGTAATCTAATCTAATGCCTCCGCCTAAAACTGCATTACCAGACTGATAAAATAATGCTTCATAGACGATATCTTTATAAAATTCTTTAGTTTGAATAGTTATCTCATCTACTTTAACATTTATTAATAGTATATATTTTATATCCTCTGAATTTATAGTTTTTATCATTCCATTGATTGGCGTTTCCTCAGAATTTTCTTTCTGATAATACTGACCAATATTTCGTATATACCCTATCATTTTTACCCTCCTTTCATTTTTTATTTTGAAAAATTTTACATATACTACTTTTTCAACATTAATATTGTTTTTCCCTTTAAATATTTCAAGAAATAAAAAAATAATCTATATTTTTCGTTATTATTACAATTTCATATAAAAAAAAACTGATCTCTTATAAAGAGTTCAGTTTTTGTTTTAATGATTTTATTGCGGACAATATTTGATAATACTTTGAATCTGCGACAAGTAATCCCAGTGGGATCGGTTATTGAATAGCCTCCCTAAACATCATTAATCAACCTAATCTTGAATGTCATGCTATATCAAATGAGTAAGTTTGAATTAATTTATAATAATAATTCATCTGACATCAATACAACTTACAAACCTTTAACACCTGAAAACATCCTAATTGGCCACGAAAAACACTAATATCTAATCTGCTCTGTACATCACCCAACATCACCCATTTGCATCTAATTCGCCCATGAGATTAAAATGTCTTCTTGAACATATTTTCTTAAAGAAAAAATATGATGTTAATTCTTTATTACCTATATCTTTATAATTTGTGTTTTAATCCTTGTTTTAGTGGATTATGCTTTGGAACTCTATATAGAGTATAGGGAAAGTCGTCCGAAATCGGGTTTTAATCCTTGTTTTAGTGGATTATGCTTTGGAACCTGAAGAGGAGACTAAACAGCTGATAGATCTTTACCAGTTTTAATCCTTGTTTTAGTGGATTATGCTTTGGAACTTCATACAATGGGATGTTGTTGCGGACATGGTAAGTATTTTAATCCTTGTTTTAGTGGATTATGCTTTGGAACTTAGGCTATTAATCTTCTCCTGATACTCTGACTTTTGTTTTAATCCTTGTTTTAGTGGATTATGCTTTGGAACTTTTTATAGATAGTATTCAGGGATAGAAAAAATATTTGTTTTAATCCTTGTTTTAGTGGATTATGCTTTGGAACCTTTTCTGCTGATGCCCCCAGGACCTTTATATTTAGTTTTAATCCTTGTTTTAGTGGATTATGCTTTGGAACTTAAAAGCCTTATTCATCCTCTTTATAGTACTATCGTTTTAATCCTTGTTTTAGTGGATTATGCTTTGGAACCATTTTCTATTTGTGCCATTACCCCTACGCCAGAAGGGTTTTAATCCTTGTTTTAGTGGATTATGCTTTGGAACCCAAAGGGAAAACAATGTAGTACATCCTCTTGATGTTTTAATCCTTGTTTTAGTGGATTATGCTTTGGAACCAATTAATCCTTCTATATTATTTAATATGGTAGAATGTTTTAATCCTTGTTTTAGTGGATTATGCTTTGGAACTAGCTCTTAAAAGTATTGTACCATCTAAACCTACTAGTTTTAATCCTTGTTTTAGTGGATTATGCTTTGGAACTGTGAGCGGTTGGCTAAATAGGTCTTGGGTGATTTTGTTTTAATCCTTGTTTTAGTGGATTATGCTTTGGAACAAGAGTAGAGGTGGATAGAAAATGAATTGCAAAGAGTTTTAATCCTTGTTTTAGTGGATTATGCTTTGGAACAAAAAATAAACTCAAAGATGAATTGGATAGACTTCAGTTTTAATCCTTGTTTTAGTGGATTATGCTTTGGAACTCTGTCCTTTTCCAGTAACTCGTGTTGTTTTATATGGTTTTAATCCTTGTTTTAGTGGATTATGCTTTGGAACTTGTTTTTTTGCTTTTTCATTTATTTCCATGTTCCAGTTTTAATCCTTGTTTTAGTGGATTATGCTTTGGAACAATATCATTAATATCAGTGGGATCAACTTCTTTTGGTTTTAATCCTTGTTTTAGTGGATTATGCTTTGGAACCCAGATCCCAAGCACCTAATTTTGTAGAATCTATTTGTTTTAATCCTTGTTTTAGTGGATTATGCTTTGGAACTATTTCCTGGGTGCTATTAAGTAGTGGGTCAAATAAGTTTTAATCCTTGTTTTAGTGGATTATGCTTTGGAACTTATCCTGTTTTCTACTTTACCAGATTTTATTTTTGGTTTTAATCCTTGTTTTAGTGGATTATGCTTTGGAACCCAAAAAGCAGGAGTAATTGATATTGCAAGGTATAAGTTTTAATCCTTGTTTTAGTGGATTATGCTTTGGAACATATTAGTTCTGATCTTAAGGAAGATGTAAGAGAGAGTTTTAATCCTTGTTTTAGTGGATTATGCTTTGGAACTTTTCTCGGTCTAGTCTTTCATAGATTTTGGTCATGTTTTAATCCTTGTTTTAGTGGATTATGCTTTGGAACAATTCTGGTAATGATTGCATAAGCTCTTCATTATTTGGTTTTAATCCTTGTTTTAGTGGATTATGCTTTGGAACTACATGGTAATTCTGGGGCAAGGCTACCGTGGTATAGTTTTAATCCTTGTTTTAGTGGATTATGCTTTGGAACTGGAGGGCTACACATGAAAAAATATTCAAGAATTGTGTTTTAATCCTTGTTTTAGTGGATTATGCTTTGGAACTCTTTTCCTAATTCAGAAGTAATACCTGGAGCATGTTTTAATCCTTGTTTTAGTGGATTATGCTTTGGAACATGTTGATTTTTGTTACTCGCAAGTTGATAGGTCAAGTTTTAATCCTTGTTTTAGTGGATTATGCTTTGGAACTAGATAGGCGGTGTCTATAATTAATCGTTCAATGGAGTTTTAATCCTTGTTTTAGTGGATTATGCTTTGGAACTTTAATTAATTTCTTTAATACCCACCCCCTGGTTTTGTTTTAATCCTTGTTTTAGTGGATTATGCTTTGGAACAAAAATCCTTAGCCTCTGCTGTTAAAGAATTATAAGTTTTAATCCTTGTTTTAGTGGATTATGCTTTGGAACTTTTAGTGTAATTAGTGTAATCTTTTAATAAGGAAGTTTTAATCCTTGTTTTAGTGGATTATGCTTTGGAACTAAACATCTGTCGGCTATAGAATTTTGTCGGTTATAGTTTTAATCCTTGTTTTAGTGGATTATGCTTTGGAACCCCGTTCCTTGGGTAGACTTTTTTGGAATACATCTAGGTTTTAATCCTTGTTTTAGTGGATTATGCTTTGGAACTTCTCTATTGTCTATGTGTACTTCTACTATTATTTCAGTTTTAATCCTTGTTTTAGTGGATTATGCTTTGGAACTATCCTAAAAATGCAATGATTAGAGAAAAGGCAGAGTTTTAATCCTTGTTTTAGTGGATTATGCTTTGGAACAAGTGCATCGGGTTTATTTGATCAAACCAAAATTATGTTTTAATCCTTGTTTTAGTGGATTATGCTTTGGAACAGGGTAGCATTGCAGGTAAAATGTAAGGGTTGGACAGTTTTAATCCTTGTTTTAGTGGATTATGCTTTGGAACAAGGTTAGAAGAAGTTAGTGACGAAATAGAAAATTGTTTTAATCCTTGTTTTAGTGGATTATGCTTTGGAACTAAGCATTATGACAGGAGTTGATTTAAGTGTTTGAGTTTTAATCCTTGTTTTAGTGGATTATGCTTTGGAACAATTACGCAATATTTCAAACCTATTCACCTCCATGAGTTTTAATCCTTGTTTTAGTGGATTATGCTTTGGAACAAGAAGGATTTTGGGTATAATAAAAAGAAGTAATGTAAAGTTTTAATCCTTGTTTTAGTGGATTATGCTTTGGAACAGCAACTGGAACCATAGGTGTTAAAAGAAAATTTGAGTTTTAATCCTTGTTTTAGTGGATTATGCTTTGGAACTGATATATGTAGGGGCAATAAATCTATAGCAAAGTGTTTTAATCCTTGTTTTAGTGGATTATGCTTTGGAACAATTTTGACAAAGAAGAAGACAAAGACATATTGAAGTTTTAATCCTTGTTTTAGTGGATTATGCTTTGGAACTAGTATAGATTTATCTATTACTTTATATATATCGGTTTTAATCCTTGTTTTAGTGGATTATGCTTTGGAACTATTTTGTTCAATAACTTCCATTTTGTAATCTTTCAAGTTTTAATCCTTGTTTTAGTGGATTATGCTTTGGAACACTATTCATTTTATGTGTGGCGAAGGTATGTCTTATGTTTTAATCCTTGTTTTAGTGGATTATGCTTTGGAACTGATTTAGGTTTATTACCCCTGATATATAAGATAGAGTTTTAATCCTTGTTTTAGTGGATTATGCTTTGGAACACGCTTTCCATCTTTGGTTCTTGCATTAGAAGTGTGTTTTAATCCTTGTTTTAGTGGATTATGCTTTGGAACAAATAGAGCACATTTAGTAAAGCAAAGAGCAGAATGTTTTAATCCTTGTTTTAGTGGATTATGCTTTGGAACTTTCCCTTACTGGTCTACAGTCTATATATTTTAATTGTTTTAATCCTTGTTTTAGTGGATTATGCTTTGGAACAAATATGCTGGAAGATTTAAGCAAACTCAAAACATGTTTTAATCCTTGTTTTAGTGGATTATGCTTTGGAACAGTCATAAATGGTCAAATCTAATAGTATGAATGGTTGTGTGGTTTTTTTGACTGTGCTAATTTCTTTAAATCCCAGCATGATAGCTCTATAATTTATGCATTTTTCATCTAATAACATAGGGTTATAACCCGATTAATATAGGGGTTATAAGGGTTATTATGACTTAAAGCAAATATTTTTATAATAACAATTTAAGATTTCTTGTATTTACCATATACTCCTTAACTATTACTTTACCATATGTTTCTTCTATCATCAATAAATTTTAGAATGTATATTATGCCTAATATAATATAATTAGTTCCTCTATACTTCACCTACTAATTTCCCTTTATACAACTCATAGTCTCTATCCGAAAACACTACAAATATCACTTCATCTGACTTAGTCTGTTTTATTTATAAAATCACTACTGCTTTTTCTATGGGGTAGTCATATTCTCCAGTGGATATGGATGGGAGAGTCCATTAGTACAAAACTCGCAACCCTTAGAAAATAAAATTGCCGTCCATATGGGCGGCAATTTTATTCATTCTATTCTTTTATAGGGTTATTATTTTTGATATTTAGGATCTTGAGGTCCTCTTTGTAATGCTTTTTTTACTACAAGTGTACCGGTAGCAGTTCCACAAAGTACTGGTTCTTCTAGTACATCAGCAGCTGATAAAGCAAGTTCAGGATCTCTAACAAGACTAATGTATTTGTATGCTTCGAATTTACAAGTTAAGGATGAGTTCCCAGCTTTTTCGATCCATCCTACATATTCCATAAAGTCTCCAGCATATACAGGGGCTGTAAATTTCACTTCTTCATAACCTAAGAATAAGCTCTCGTCTCCATGTAATCTAATAGAAAGTTCTGTTCCGACATCTCCCCAGAAATCTAAGATTCTTGATCCGTTTACTAAATCTCCAGCATAATGAGCATCCCCTGCTGACATCCTAACGCGTAAAACTACTTTTTCACCAACCATTCTTATTACCTCCTTATTATTTAAGTATTATTTTTTTATCTCTTAACGAGATTGTAACCATATTAAACAGACTTAAATGTTTTAAGTAAGATTTGCTGATACTATGCCTCTTGAAGTATTTGATAGTTATATCCTGCTTCAAAGGCTTTTATATTCGACTCAATAAATTGTGGTTTAGCTGAAAAGGCTTTTTTCACCTCTTCTATAACTGCATCCTTAGAAATAAAAGGTATATATCTCATTAATGCACCTAACGCTACCATATTTGCTCCCTTAGAGTTTCCAATATCAGTTGCTATATCATAAAATGGATAATTCTTCACATTAATATCATTTCTTGTAGGCTCTTTATCGATCATAGAACTATTGATTAACAACACACCTTCATATGGTGCAACTAAATCTTCAAAATCATTTAAGGATTTTTCATCCATTACAAGCATAACTTTTGCTTCAGATATAATTGGTGATTCCATTGTGTCAGCAATAACTACATGACACATCGTTCTTCCACCTCTTTTTTCTTGTCCATAGAAAGGGGCAAAGGTTACATTATATCCAGCATCCCCTGCTACATTACAAAGTATTTCTCCTAGCATCATAATTCCCTGACCACCGATTCCGGAGAAAAGCATTTCTTGTTTCATTATTCCTCTCCTCCTTCCATGTCTTTAAATATTCCTAATGGATAAATCTCTGTCATAGTAGTGTCTATCCACTTTAAAGCATTTACTGGTTTCATTTTCCAGCCTGTAGGACATGGTGAAAGGACCTCTACAAAGGATAGCCCCTTGCCCTCTAGTTGAAGTTGAAATGCCTTTTTAATTGCTTTTTTAGTTTGTGTAATTCTTCCTGGAGTGTTTACTGCCACTCTATGGCTGTAGCATACTCCCGGCATATTACCCATTATTTCTGCCATATTTACAGGATGACCACTAGTAGGAATATCACGACCATAAGGTGATGTAGTAGTTTTTTGACCTAGTAGTGTAGTTGGAGCCATCTGTCCACCTGTCATTCCATAAATAGCGTTGTTAATAAAGATTACACTGAATTTTTCAGCTCTTATTGCAGCATGCATAATTTCTGCCATACCCTCTGATACCATATCTCCATCACCTTGATAAACCATAACAAATTTATCAGGCAAGGCTCTTTTAATACCAGTAGCTATTGCTGGTGCTCGACCATGAAGAGCACATACAGCATCCATCTTATAATATTTATCTGCATATACAGAACAGCCAATAGGCCATACTAAAATACCCTTTTCTCGCAATTCCATTTCATCCACTAGTTCAGCTATAATTTTATTTACTATTCCATGTCCACATCCCCCACAATAAGTTGTATGGGCATCTGTGAATACTTCTGGTTTTTTATATACAGTCTTCAATTACTTCACCCCCATTTTTTGAATCTGTTGTAGCACTTCTTTTGGGGTAGGAATTTTACCACCAAGTCGTCCGTAAAAATGAACCTTTTCCTTATCAGGTACAGTAAGTTTTACATCCTCTACCATTTGACCTGCACTTAATTCTGTTACTAAGAATTCCTTATCCTCTAGACCTGCAAAGGCTTTTTCAGGGAAAGGCCATAAAGATATAGGTCTAATCATACCTACTTTAAGCCCTAATTCTCTAGCCATATTCATTGCAGAGATAGTAATTCTCGCCATACTTCCATAGGCTACAAGTATAATATCTGCATCTTCGGTGTTATAGCTCTCCCATTTTTCTTCGTTTTTCTTTATATTATTAAACTTTTCTTGCAATCTTAGGTTATATGCTTCCCATTGATCTGCTCCATCACCACAGGTGGTAATTACATTATGCTCTCTTCCTTCTGCTCCTCTAAGCGCCCAACTCAAATCAATATTTTGCTCTTTTCTCTCTGGTAAAACCACAGACTCTCTCATCTTACCTAATAGTGCGTCTGTAAGTAGAACAACAGGATTTCTATATTTTTCAGCTAGTTCAAAAGCATCTTGTATTAATTCACACATTTCTTGTACTGAATAAGGTGCTAGAACTAAATTATTATAATCTCCGTGACCTCCGCCCTTTACAGCTTGGAAATAGTCTCCTTGAGAAGCTAGAATTTCTCCGTCTGCGGGACCTGGCCTCATAACATTAACGATAACAGATGGAATATCTGCTGCCGCCATAAATGACATCGCCTCTTGTCCTAAGCTAAAACCCGGTCCGGCTGTTGCTGTCATAGCTCTTGTTCCAGTAGCAGCTGCACCAGCCACCATGTTAAATACTGCTACCTCTGTTTCGCCCTGAACAAAAATAATTTCTTCCTCTGGGTATTCATTTGCTTTTGCTGAATAGTATTCAGGGATTTCACTTGAAGGTGTAATTGGATAACCTGCAAAGAATTTACATCCTGCACGAATAGCAGATTCTGCTAACGCTTGATTACCCTGCATAAATACTTTCTCACCCATATCTTAAGCCTCCTCTACATCTTTATATACTTCTATTACTGCATCCGGACATACTTTTGCACAAATACCACAACCTATACATGCATCTGGTTTATCAACCACTGGGGCATAATATCCCTTTTTGTTAATTTTCTCGCCTATTTTTAAGACATTCTTTGGACAAAAATTAACACAATATCCACATTCCTTACAATATTCAGCGTTAATGTCTACTCGATTCATGTTTTCCCCACCTTTCAATTTTGCCTAGTATTATATCTTTCTCTTACATGGAACGATATTTATTATATTAGAACGATTTAATCATAAAAAAATATTTACTAATGTCAGCTAAATAGGGAATATTCAACTTTGACAAGTAAACCTTTTTATATTCTATCGACTCCAATATTTGTTTAAAACCTTATAGAATATACTGAAACCATGTTATTCTATTAATTAGAATATAGTTCTTTATACCGGCATTATATCATATAGTATATATTTTGACAACGATTTCACAATATAGCTTTCTGAACTATAATATTCCCGATACATTATTTATATTAGCACTATTTATTCTTTTATAAATAATGTATCGGAATTTAATTTATTATATTATAAACTAACTTTGTAAGGCATCTTCTAGCAATGGTAGTATTTTTTTAACATCACCAACTGCTCCAAAATCTGATACATTAAAAATTTCAGCATTTTCATCTTTATTAATATTGATAATCACACCTGCATCCTTCATACCGCAGACATGATGTGTAGCCCCTGAAATTCCAAAACCAAGGTATACTTTGGGGCGAACACTTTTACCACTAGTACCAATCATTATATGTTCACCTGGGGCCCAGCCTTCATCAACCGGTGGACGGGTAGAAGCTACAGCGCCACCTAATTTTTCGGCTATTTTATTTAAGAGTTCCCAAGTTTCTTGATCTCCGATACCCCAGCCACCACAGATAACAATCTCTGCTTCTTCTAGGGGCACACCTTTTGGTTCCTCCCTTTTAATGTTTAAGGGTATTAAGTCAGTTTTCACTTCATCTAAGAAGGATAAATCTACATTTAGTACTTCTGCCTTAACCTGCTTTTTCTCTGGCTTATCTAAGATACCAGCCTTAATACTAGCCATTTGTGGACGATGATTTGGACATAAAATATCTCCCAAAACTTTCCCTCCAAAGGCTGGTACTACAGATACCAACTGGTCTTTTTCAGACATTCTTAATTCAATACTATGGGCTGCAACTCCTGTTTTTACCTTTAAGGCTATGGTTGGAGCCAATTGACTACCTATGGCAGTGGAGCCGACTAGTAATATATCTGGATCCTTTTCCTTAATAAGTTTTTCATAGATATTTGCATAGTACTGGGGTTGATAAAGCTCTAGGTTTTCTTTATCTGCTACATAGATTTGTTCTGCCCCATACTCTTCAAGGGTTTGTATTAGTGGTTCTACTTGAGACCCAATGAGTACAGCTACTACTTTACCGGGAGTAGGTCTTTGAGCTTGTAATCTATGGGCTTCACTTAAAAGTTCTAAGGAAACATTAGCGATCTTACCTTCTATATGTTCTATATGAACCCAAATATCTTTACTCATTACTCAACACCCCCTACACTTATGCCATTGGATCTTAATTTTTCTATTATTAAATTAACTACCTCTTCAGTATTTCCTTTAATCATTTCACCTTTTCTATTCATATCTGGAGAGAATACTCCTCCTGCCTGGGTTGGTGAACCCTTAAGCCCAATATAGGTTTCATCTAGCTCTAAATCATCAAAACTCCATACTGTAAATGGTTTCTTTTTAGCCTTCATAACTCCCATAATACTTGTATATCTAGGCTTATTAATTTCTCGGGTAACAGCCATAACCATTGGAAGTTTCCCCTTCCAATCCATATAACCATTTTCTATCTTAGTCTTTATATAGACATCTTCTACACTATTTACTTTACACTCCATAACACCCCAAAGATGAGAAAACTCTAACCATTCTCCTATTTGAGATGAAATTTGAGCGGTGGCTCCGTCGCCACTTTCTGTTGCGGTTAAAACTAAGTCAACTTCCCCAAGTTTTTTTATACCTTGGGCTAAAACATAGGAAGTAGCTAAGGTATCTGCACCTCCAAATTTTCTATCACTTAGAAGATAGGCTTCATCTGCACCCATAGCTAGTGCTTCTTGTATGGTTTCTTTAGCATCAGGTGGTGCCATACTCACAATGATAACCTTTCCTCCCTGTTGCTCTTTGATCTTTAAAGCCTCTTCAACGGCATGTTTATCTATGGGACTAATTACTGTAGGTATACCCTGTCGATTTACCCTTTTAGTTTCTGGATCAATAGTTATTTGATTGTAATATTCGGGATCCGGTATAGGTTTAAGACAAACCACTATTTTTAAATCCATATTGCACCCTCTTTCTTACATATATATATGTTTTAGTAATCTTACATATTTTTTAATGTATCTGCAGCAATGATAATCTTTTGAATATGGGAAGTTGCACCAGATGGTATTGAAGCTAATGCATCTCTTAGGAATCGGCCTACTGGAAATTCATTGATAATTCCATAACCACCCATAGTATCCATTACCTTTTTAGAAGCCCTGACAGCAGCTTCGGTCGCAAAATATTTTGCCATTGCGAATTCAGTTGTAGTTGGTTTTCCTGCATCTTTCATGCTAGCCGCTCTGTAAGTTAATAGGCTTGCAGCTTCATATTCTACTCTAATATCGCCAATATCTAATTGAATAGCTTGTAATTTTGCAATAGGCTTACCGTAAACAATACGTTCATTAGCAAATCTTACCGATTCCTCTACACATCCTTTAAGTATACCTACACAAATAGCAGCCATACCAGCTCGACCTACTTCGCCGATTGCTGCCATACCAACTCTAGCTGCTTTCCCTTCTTTTCCTAACATTTGCTCTGGGTCAAGTTTAACATCAACACAATTTATATCACCGGTGGTAGAACCTCTTAGACCTAGCTTGTTCTCTTTTCTTCCTGGTGAATGTCCTGGTGTACCTTTTTCTATAATAAAGGCACTAAATTCTGGTCTACCTTTCTCATTTGTTCCAGTACGAACTACCCAAGTATCTATATCGGCTGTATGGGAGTTAGTGATAAAGCATTTTCGACCATTAAGTACCCACTTACCATCGATAAATTCACCTGTTGCTTTTTGCCCCATAAAGTCGGAACCTCCACCTGGTTCAGTTACAGAAAGTCCGCAAATTTTAGTCCCGGCACATAGATCTGGTAGGTACTTTCTCTTTTGCTCTTCAGTACCATGATCAAGAATTGGTGCCATACCTAAATGGTGAGTCATTAAAGCAATACCTAAGCCTGCTGAATGACGGGAAATTTCCTCTAAACAAATCGCCCTTTCCACATGGCCCAGACCTGTTCCACCATATTCCTCAGGTACAAAAATTCCGCATATACCTAATTCACCCATGATAGGAAAAAGCTCTACTGGACAATAATCTTTTTCATCCCACTCTGCAGCTTTAGGTGCTATTTCACTTTCTACAAACTCTCTTACTGCCTTTCTTAGCATTTCTTGTTCTTCTGTAAATTTAAAAAATTCCATATTAACTCTTCCTCCTTTTTAATATAAATTAAAATTTTAAATTATTTTTAAATTTTATTAATGTTTCAATAGTATATTTACGCATTAATCCCCCCCTATAGTTAATTGAAATCCTTTACATTTTATGTATGTGTTTAGGAACACAATTCTAACTCTATTCACAATAAATCCCATTTAGCTTTATAAATATTGTATTCTACATAATGTTAGATTTTCCTTCTTTATTTTTAAAATTTTCTAGTATTTAAATTTACATTCTATTATTGGGAAAATGTATCTAAGTGGATATAATGAACAATATAGATTATTGCTATATTGTGGGGATTTGATTACATCTATTTGAATTTTGGATCCTGGGTTTCTCTTTGATTATCCTTAGGAACGACAATGATGCCACTTGCCTTTGCAACTAATACCGGCTCCTCTAAAACTTTTTTTCCCTCTATGACTTTATATGCCTCTAGCTTTAACCTTCTAGAGGTATTGCCACATTTTTCAATCCATCCATGGTATTCTATATAGTCCCCAATATAAACAGGAGCTAAAAAGTCTACCCTTTCATAAACTATGAAAAGCCCTTCATCCCCATCATAACGAATGACCAGCTCAGTGTTTACATCACCAAAATATTTTAATAAGGTGGCTGGAGCGACTTTTTCTTCATAACAGTGGGTATTGCTAGTATTCATCCTAAGCCTTAAAATGACTTTTTCACCAATCATTTAGTGCCTCCTAAAAATTTATGTAGCTTACTCAGCCTTGCAACCAAAATATGTAGAAAGCTTTGAGGTAGCCTCTTCTAGGTCTTTTCTAATTTCCATGACCTTACTGAAGTTTAATCTTACTGATGGTCCACTTACACTAACTGCAGCTACAATCTCATTTTTATAGTTTCTTACAGGCATGGCAATACAAAATAAACCTAGGCAAAACTCTTCATCATCAATGCTATAGCCTTGATTTCTAATGGTTTCTAATTCTTCCACAAGGGCATCTATTGAGGTAATGGTATTAGGCGTATAGCTTTTAAAATTCTTCTCACCTATTATTTCAATTAATTGTTCTTTGGTATGTTCAGATATTAAAACTTTTCCCATGGCAGTAGCGTGTACTGCTTCTCGACCGCCAATCTGAAGATTTGCCATAAGTGTTATTGGAGGCTCAATTTTTGAAATGGTAATGACATCACCTTCTACTCTAACCCCTAGATTTATGGTTTCCTTATGTTTATTGCAAAGGTCTTGAAGGATGTTAATATCAAAATTATATAGATTTCTTTGTCTAGGTACAATATTCCCAATTTCAAAGATTCTCCATCCTAAACAATATTTTGACGAATCCGAAATTCTTTCTACATATCCATAGGAAACTAAGGTATCTAAACTTCTATGTATGGTACTCTTACCTATTCCTAACCTTTGGCTTAGTTCTGTTATGCCTAATCCTTCACCCGTCCCATTCTCATATAGAATTTCAATAATATCCAGCGCCTTTCCTAGAGTTTGCACAGGATATTTAGGATGTTTCTGTTTGTCATTTGCGTTTTCGTTTACCATTTTATTATTACACCTCCCAGGATTGTTCTATAATTCAGAATTACATTCTATTTTATTATATAATATAACATTATGCATAAAATTTCAAATATATTAATATGATATTTATTACTTTTTCCCTACAATTCTAATTTCACCAGCTTATTATACAGTGCTGGTATTCTGTCTAATACTACATTGGTCCCAGGTACTATGGTTTTTGATTTACATAGGGGAATTACCATTAATGCTGATGTACTTTGATCTATTCCACTTATGGTGGATGCTATTGTCCTGCCCTCTGGACTAGTTATTGTAGCATAATCATCTTTATCCTTACTGCTTGTTCTCAGTATATATATTTTATTTTCAGCTGCTCTTGTTCTTGTTATAATATCTGGTTTTGTATCAATGCTATTATCTGCCCATAGTACTATATCCGCTCCCCCTAGCATAAGACATCTTGTAAATTCAGGTATTAGTCCTTCTTGATCATGCATGACTCCAATTTTACAATAGGGAGTATCTATTATATTAACTTCTATCCCATCTTCTATTCCCTCTTCAATATTATGTATTTTATCATATATTCCAAATATCATTTCCTTTGATGTTATGATAGTAGATTTATATTTTCTTTGTTCTTCCTTACAATAGCCTGTTAATGCGACTATTGTTTTCGAATCAGACAAGGATGAGGTGATTTTTTGTATGCATTGCATTAAATCCATTTCTCTTTCTAATTGGGGAAACATAATTATTCTACAATCTAGATCCTCTAATGTTTTTGTGAAGTGTACTGCCTTTGCAATATATTCTTCCATAGAATCATATTCAAATTGTGCTACTGCACAGTATACCTCTGTCTCCTTAGTATTTGTTGTTACTGTTAAATCTTTATATATTGGAAGGTCTTTAGTTGGAAGGGTTAAAAGCTTATAAGCTCTTGGATTTCTTTTGGGAAGTTCTTTTTTAGTCGCTGCTAAATCTATTTCTGCATAAATTATTTCCTCCTTATCTGAAGATGCAGAAGCGATAATATCACCCTCTGGATTTATAACACAGCTTTTTCCAGAATATAGTACACTGTTTGCCTCTAGTCCTACCTTATCTGCCATCGCTATCCATACTCCATTTTCAAGTGCTCTGGCTGGAAGCATATATTCATATTGAGGATTTGTCAGTTTAGAAGGATCACTGCCTGAGGAAGTCAGATTTGCCATATCTAAGATCAAGTCCGCTCCCTTTAGGGCAAGTATTCTCGCTATCTCTGGAGCTCTTCCATCTGCACATACCATCATTGATAGATTTCCTATTTCTGTTTCTACTACACTAAAAGCTTTGCCATGATTAAACCATTTATGGTCAAAATGCCAAAGATTGGATTTACCACAGGTCATTATTATTTCTCCTAGGGGATTAAATAAAAGTCCACCATTAATAAATTCATTATTCTTTTTCAGAACTATTCCTATTGCTATGTATGTTTTATGCTTAATTGCTTTCAATGAAATATCCTTGATTATTTCTTCAATATATTCCATTGCCTCATTGGTTTTATCTATATCATATCCTAAGTAATAGCCTGGATACGAACACTCTGGTAATAATATAATATCAGCGTCCTTCTCAGCTGCATTATCAATTAATGAAAGAATATCGCTCCATGCTACTTTATAATTCTTTACATCCCTTGCAGTTTGCTGTACACAAGCTATTTTCATATTAACTCCCCCCCAAATGTATAAATCTACCTTTTTTCCTTTATAATATATTCCACTAATATAACCTAAACCCTTTTCTTTTTCATGGTTAAATTTAGAAATTTAAAATATAATAGGTCAAGGATTTTTTCCCTTGACCCTTTACTTATTATTTTTAATTCTCTTTTAATTCATTAAGTCTTGGAAATAATATATTATTTTCCAAGTGTATAAACATCGCAAGGGATATTATAGTCCTTTGTGATTTCTCTTAATTCCTTTAAGATATCTTTTAAACCTTGCTATATCAATTTTATAAAAAAACTCTTCCACCATTAAATGGAAAAGTTTTTCTATATGCTTTCTATTTTCGCACAATCTCTATAAGGTAACCATCTGGATCCTTAATAAAATAAAATCTAGGTGGATCACCCGGTAGACCCTTAAGGTCTGTTACGCTATATCCCATTTCTTTATGACATTGGTGGGATTTTTCTAGTTCACTTACAACTACTGCTAAATGGCTATAACCGTTTCCTATCTCGTAGGGTTCTTCTTTTCCATAGTTATAGGTAAGTTCTAAACCATGACTACTAATTCCATCTGACATAAAGACTATGGTAAAATCATCTTTTACATCTTTTCTTCTAACCTCTTTAAATCCTAGTGCTTTTTTATAGAATTCAATTGACTTGTCTAAATCTAAAACTCGAATACAAGTATGTACCATTTCATATTTCATTTCAAAATCTCCTATCAGTTTTTTTTAACTCTTTAATTATTTTATATAATGTTCATCTTTTGGTCAAGTACACCAATCACCAAAACGCACTGTTACCATATACTATAATGATAGTAAAAATTTAAAGGAGGGTATTTATCTTGAAAAAGACAAAATTACTCGTTGTATCAGTCCTTATTTTTGCGCTAGTTTTATTTTTTGTAGCTGGTTGCAGTAGTGAGGAAGAATTAACAAAGGTAAGTGTGAGTGAAGTAACTCACTCGATTTTTTATGCACCACAATATGCAGCAATTAGCTTAGGTTTCTTTGAAGAAGAGGGACTGGAAATTGATCTTGCCAATGGTGGAGGTGCTGATAAGGTTATGACCGCAGTGCTATCTGGGCAAGTGGACATCGGGTTTTCCGGTTCAGAATCAACAGTATATGTTTATAACGAGGGAAGAGAAGACTATGCAATTACCTTTGCACAGTTGACACAAAAGGATGGTTCTTTCTTAGTAGGGCGTGAACCCGATCCAAACTTTACATTTGATAAGTTGATCGGAAAGGATGTAATAGGTGGGCGTAAGGGTGGAATGCCTGAAATGACCTTTGAACATGTTCTGAGAAAAAATGGTATTGACCCATTTGAAGATTTAAACATTGATACTAGTGTTCAATTCGATGTAATGGCAGGTGCCTTTAAGGGTGGTCAAGGGGACTATGTTACCCTATTTGAACCAGTTGCAACTGCTTTGGAAAAAGAAGGCATTGGCCATGTTGTAGCATCTATTGGTGAGGAAAGCGGTATTATTGCCTATACTGCTTACAATGCTTCAAAGAGCTTTATAGAAGAAAATCCTGAGATTATCCAAAGCTTTACCAACGCCATATATAGGGGACAGCTTTGGGTAGAAAAGAGTAGCTATGAAGAAATTGCAAAGGCAATCGCAGAGTTCTTCCCTGATATGGAAATGGAAGATTTGATAACAGTTGTTAAGCGATATAAGGACCAAGATTCTTGGGCAAAAAATCCTATAATGACTAAGGAATCCTTTGAACACATGCAGGATGTTATTGAAGCAGCAGGGGTTCTTGAAACCAGAGCTCCCTATGAGGAATTAGTTACCACTGAGTTTGCTGAAAAGTCGGTAGAAGCTATTAAATAGTCAGATAATAATAGGGAGGGATTATGATGACTACTCCTATTGTTCAAATCAATAATCTATCTAAAATATTCCACACTCTAAAGGAGGAAACCCTAGCAGTGAAAAACTTTTCACTGAAAGTAGATGAAGGAGAATTTGTTGTTTTAGTAGGACCTAGTGGTTGTGGAAAATCAACAATTCTATCGGCATTAGCTGGTCTGATCAAACCCTCTGAAGGAGAAATAATATATAATCCCACAAAGGTAATAAATGAACGACCTTCCATGGGTTATATGTTGCAACAGGATCATTTGTTTCAATGGCGTACTATTTTTCAAAATGTAATACTTGGTTTAGAAATACAGAATAAAAAAACTAAAGAAAATATAGAAAAAACAGAGAAACTACTTGAGATTTATGGTTTGGGAGATTTTAAAGATCATTATCCTAATCAATTATCAGGTGGAATGCGTCAAAGAGCAGCATTAATTCGTACCCTTGCAGTTGATCCAGAAATTTTATTGTTGGATGAACCCTTTTCTGCACTAGACTATCAAACACGATTGGCAGTATCTGATGATATCGGGTCTATCATTAAAAAGGAAAAAAGAACTGCTATAATGGTAACCCATGATATAGCTGAAGCAATATCTATGGCAGATCGTGTGGTTGTATTAAGTAAGCGACCAGGTACTGTGAAGAATATACACAAAATAGATCTATGCTGTTCAAAACAAACTCCTATTATTAGGCGAGAAGCACCTGAATTTAGAGAATATTTTAATGAAATATGGAAGGAGCTTGATGTCCATGTCTCCTAAAAACAATGTGCAAAATAATAAAAACTTTTCAAAGGAACATCAGAAATTTTTACAAAATGTCAAAAAACAACGAATACTAATATGGTCATCTCGGATAATAATTTTGATTTTATTTTTCACTATATGGGAAATTGCAGCAAATTTAAGATTGATTGACCCCTTTATAACTAGCCAGCCAAGTAGAATGTGGGATACCTTTATAAATCTTCACCAGGATGGCTCCCTTTATAAGCATATAGGTATTACTGTAAGCGAAACAGTAATAGGTTTTATATCTGGTACCCTATTAGGTACCATGGTAGCTATATTGCTTTGGTGGTCTATCTTTTTATCAAAGGTTTTAGACCCATACTTGGTTGTACTAAACAGCTTGCCTAAGGTTGCATTGGGTCCAATAATTATAGTGTTCTTTGGTGCTGGATACTCTGCTATTTTAACCATGGCACTATTGGTGTCCCTTTTCACCACCATTATAGGAGTTTACAGTGGCCTTAGGCAGGTAGATAAGGAAAAAATAACTCTCTTGGAAACCTTTGGTGCTAATAAAAAGCAGATTCTAAAAAAGGTAGTATTACCGGCTAGTTTTCCTACCATAATGAATGCTCTAAGAATAAATGTTGGTTTATCCTGGATCGGTGTTATAATGGGTGAATTCTTGGTTTCAAAGGCAGGACTTGGTTACCTTATCGTATATGGAAGTCAAGTATTTCAATTAGATACAGTTATGACCAGTGTTATTATACTTGCTACAGCTGCAGCTCTTATGTATGTGGGAGTGACCTATTTAGAAAAAATAGTATTACGACGCAGAATGTAAAGCAAAAAAGCAATCTATCCCGTTGATAGGTTGCTTTTTATCGTAAATTCTTATATTTTACTTTTTCCTCAGAGCAAAATCCAGTTAGAACATAATAATTCTTTATCAATTGATCTAACTCTTGGCTAAACTCTATTATATCTTCTGTTTGTATGTTAGAGTTTTGTTCTAACATCTTATATAACTTCTCCTTTCGTGCTATTATTTCTTGTGTTAATTTATTAATTGCCATATTAACAACCTCCGCATTTTACAATATATATCATTTAAGTAAAATATTCTATAAAGACCTACAAAATCCTCTAATTTTATATAAATTTATACAATAATATCTACTGTTGTCACCTTGTCTATTATATTACACAAGCTCTTAAAGTCAACCAAAAACTTCAGGAAAAAATCCTGAAGTTTTTGGTTGACTTTGTTTAATTAAAGAGAAGTTTTTTAAACTCAATATCCACAAATTCCATAGCACCTGTTATTTCCTTTTCACATTCTATTATTCGATAAATGCTTTCATCAACATCTTGTTCCTCTACAACCTGATTAAATTGATTTACTGCCATCTTTAAATGATTTTGTGCTCTATTTCCCTTTTTTAATATGCTTTTTATTATCTTAGGATTATCTTTCATCAGTTTAACTATTTCTTGGTTGATAATATATCCCTCATTGTTGTATTTTATAGATTGTTTTACAATTATTTTTATCATTTGCCACTGCCATTTGTTAATTAATCCCTCTGTCATTTTATTTTTTCTTACTAACAGCCTGAGCGGTATTTTTTACTCCAGAATATAATCCTGAGGCAGTAAGTCCTAGCATTAAACCAACTAATATTGCTGTTTTAAAATCCTGTGGATATACATATACTATTGAGATAGCCAATCCTATAACTATATTCCATATTGGTGTCCACTTCTTTGGCAGTATTATCATTTGTGCCACCTTAGCAAGCCCTACCAATACAGGTACAAAAATACTTGCTCTGGTAAAGACATCAAACACTTGGTCCATAATATCCCTCCTAGAATAGATATAATAAATACTTATTACATCATATGCTAGGGTCAGTTTGTACAATGAATTTTTTTTAAGCTACTTTGATTCCTCCCAAGCTAGAGGAATTCCTATAGCATTTTTAATATCAGTATTAAAGCAAACTAGGTCTTCTAAGGATACTTCCTTAATATCTTTCTTCCCAACTAAACCTGTCAACATTGCCATTTCCGTAGTAGATGCCTTTAAATAATTTGCTAATTCCTTAGCTCCAGCCTCCCAGTCAAATTTTTTATTATGTTTTCCCCAGGTTAAATAAATCTCAGCTGGAGAGGTGCCTGCCGGTACCTTATGAAGCTGGGAATACACCATAGCAATCAGGGCAGATTGTCCAGCATAAACAGCATCTGCTCCCAGAGCAAGTATTTTAGTATAATCCCCACTATCCCGTAATCCGCCAACTGCTATAATAGATATATTTTCCTTTACACCTTTTTTTACTAGATAATTATAAGCTCTAGGAATAGCAAAAATTAAGGGTAGGGTTGAATTATCTATGGTTACCTTAGGTGATCCTGCTGTGCCCCCTCCGGCTCCATCAATAGTGACAAAGTCACACTCAGCTTCAATAATCTCATCTAAATCCCTTTCTATATTACCCGCTGCAATCTTAACCCCAATGGGAACATCACCATTAATATTTTTTATCTTTTCTACAATATCCTTTAGCTTTTTCCCTTCCTTCATTTCTTTATATAGAATAGGTCTTATGGCACTTTGATCCTTTTCTAAATTTAAGTGTTTAGCTAATTCTTCATCTATGTCTGTTGATTCAATGGTTTCGCCTAAGGCACCCATTGTCGCTTGTCCAAAACGTATCTCTATGGCATCTGCTTGTTTTAATTCTTCCTCTGAATTACCGTATCCAGCTCTATTATATTGGACAATATAATATTTTGCCTGTTCCCTCTCTGGTGCATAAAAACCTGCATCTCCTGAGTTACAGGCTGTACCTGCCAATGCTGAACCCTTCCCCCAGGCTAATTTTGCATTTTTACTTATGGATAGTCCATAAGCCATAGCCGTGACCATAATTGGAGTAGGTAATCTTAGTGGTTTCTTTGCTCTAGGTCCAATTCTAGTTTGAGTATTTACCTCTAAGGGATCAAAGGGTTTTTTCGCAATCATTGCTGGAACAAAACGCAATTGCTCTAAATATGGAAATTTAGTAGAGGTTCCATAGATTTCTGTTACAGGAACTCCGTGTTCAGCTCGTTCTCCTATGGCTCCAATTTTCATAAGATCAAACCCATGTATCATATTAGGAGCTTTTACACTCTCTATTTCTCGCATTCTTTCTAAAAGCATTTCTATTATCTTTTGTGCTAATTCTTCACCTATCATCCTATTTCTTCCTTTCTATTGTTTTACCTTAGTATGTACAAAATTAAGGAAATAAAACAAAAAAAGGAACGCATACAATGCGATCCCTACAAATGACTGGTAAATCCTTATGGAACGGCGAGGGCGCCGATCCCTACATAAAGTTAAAATATTTCATTGGCTGACGACTTAATGGAGCCCTTTTTTTCATCACCTGGTTTACCTATATAAAAAATAGGGCGACATTTGCGGAGGAAGCGCTGAAGATATTTTAACTTTTACAAAGTCACCCTATTGCATAACGCATATATTCGTTCCCTACTGCAATCCTTGCACTAATTTTTCTAAATTCTCCCTCATAATGGATATATAATCTTCTCCTCTATCCATTTCCTCTTGGGTTAGACCACCTATAGGATTTAATACTTCTACCTTAACCCCTGTTTCGTTTGCAAGAACATCTGCTGCCTTTGGACTGCTAAGCTGTTCATAAAAGATGGTATGCATATCATATTCGCCAACTAAAGATGTTAATTCCACCAGCTTTGCTGGACTAGGTTCAGCCTGGGGAGCCAAACCTAAAATTGCTATTTGATTTAAACCATATCTATTTGCCATATATCCAAATGCTGCATGGGAAACTATAAAATCTTTTTTTTCGACCTGGGATAGTGCTTCTTTATAATCCCGGTCTAAATCCTGCAGCTCCTGTTTTAAGTTATTAAAATTTTCTTCATAATAATCACTATTCTTTCCATCTATTTCGATAAATGTATCTTTGATTGCCCTTGCCATTTCCTCTGCAATAATAGGATCTAACCAGACATGGGGATCGTAGCTTCCATGATTATGTTCTTTTTCATATTCTTCTTCCCCATGTTGTTCCTCTTCATTAAAAGTCATAGGTTGTATTGTATCTATTTCTGCCACTGCAATAGATATTAGGTTCTCTTTTGAAAGGGAGGCTGCAATTCTTTCTGCCCAAGGATCTAATTCTAAACCATTATATAAAAACACCTGGGATTGTTCTAATTTAGCTATAACCTTTGCACTGGGTTCCCATCCATGGGGTTCTGCCCCAGGGGGTACTAAAAGTTCAACCTTAATCCTATCCCCTGCGATTTTTTTTGTAAAATCATAAATAGGATATACACTTGTATAGGCTATAATCTCGTCCTTTTCTCCTTCATCTACCTTCGTTGTTGAACAAGCTGCAGTATTTAAGGATAGGGCAATTAGTAAAATTACCATCAAAATATTTTTTCTTTTCATAAAACCCTCCTCTATTTTAGTTATCAGTTATCGGTTATCAGTAATTATTCCCTTTTATATTTACACTTTGCACAATATCCGAATACTTCAAAGCTATGTTCTGTGGGTACAAAATGCCTTTCTTTTAATTGCTCTTCCATCTGTTTAAAGGGACAAAAATCGATAACTTCTGTTCTTCCACAATCTTTACAGATTATATGATGATGATGTTCTTTTTGCTCCTTAAGTTTATAGCTTCCATAGGATTTACCGGTATTAATCCTATGAATAATATCCCTATCTACCAGCAATTCAATATTTCTATAAACAGTAGAGAAATCAACTGTTGGATATATTTCCTTCACTCTATTATATATTTGCTGAGCACTTAATAGATTATCTCTTTCCTTTAGAAAAACTTCTAAAATGGACTTCCTTTGTTTTGTAATCTTATAGCCTTGCTCCCTTAATGCTTTTTCAATACTCTTTTGTGTATTCAATCGATCACCTCATCTTAGCCACTTGTTTTTTTCTTTTATAAGATTTATATAATAATATAATCATTAATAGCAGTACACTTAACAAAACAATGGTTCCCCCAGGTGCCAGCTCAAAATAAAATGAAAGTATTATACCAACTACTACCGATAAAAATGCAATTATAATTGCAAAGATCATAGTTTTTTTAAAGGACTTTTCTAATTGTATGGCTGCAGCTACCGGTATAACCATCAAGGACGATACTAATAATATTCCTACTACCCTCATGGAAATAGTAATAGTTAAAGCTATTAATATAGTAAAAAAAATATTAATTCTCTCAACTTTAACCCCTGCTATTCTTGCGCCTTCCTCATCGAAGGCTATGTAAAATAATTGTCTATAAAGGTATAGGATGGTGGTAATAATAAAGACTCCCAATATCATCATTAAATATATATCTTCTTGGATTATAGTGGTAAGACTTCCAAATAGGTAGCCCATCAGATCTATATTAATATTTCTTGCCAGGCTTATAAGTACAACCGCTAAACCAATTCCACCGGATAGGATAATTGCTATTGATATTTCTGCGTATTCTTCATAGGATTTTCGTAACTTTTCTATACCTAAGGCTGCACCAATAGTAAAAATCAAAGATCCCACCATCGGATATGTACCTGTTAGAAACGAGGCTGCAACCCCAGCTAAAGCCACATGGGATAGACTATCCCCTACCATTGACATTCTTTTAAGTACTAAAAACATACCACTCATAGGACAAATAATAGATATAATAATGCCACTTAATAGTGCCCTTTGCATAAATCCATATTCTAATATCTCAAACATAAAAACCTCCTGCTATTCGTGATGATGATCTATAACCTTTATCTTCTCTCCATATATATTTTTTATAAAATCATGAACGCCTACATTAGAATCAGAACAATCAGTATATAATTTCTTATTTCCCATACATGCCACCCTATTTACCTTTTCAGTTATAACTCCTATATCATGGGAAACTAAAATAATTGTCATACTTAGTTCTTTATTTAATTTTCCTATAATATCATAGAAAAGCTCCTGGGAGGCTAAATCTACACCAACAGTAGGTTCATCTAATAATAAAAGTTCAGGTTCGCTTATTAGAGCCTTAGCAATAAAAATCCTCTGTTGCTGCCCACCTGATAAATTACCTATCAACCGATTTTTGTAATCCAGCATTTTTACAATTTCTAATACCCTATCAATGGTATAATCATTTTTATTATCAGATTTTTTCTTCTTTTTATTAGCCACTATTAGGTTTGCACCTACTATTTCCTCTACTGTGGCAGGAAAGCTTTTATTAAATGAGGCTGCCTTTTGGGATACATATCCGATTTTTTCCCATTGTTTAAATTTGTCTATATCTTCACCGAAAATTTGAATTGTCCCCTTGTAAGGCTTTAAAATCCCCAGAATTAATTTTAATAGGGTGCTTTTTGCAGACCCATTTGGGCCAATAAGACCTAAGTAATCACCCTTGTAGACATCTAAGGATACATTATTAAGAATTAATTGTTCATCATAATTAAAATGTACATTCTTCACTTCTAATATCTTCGTCATTTTTTCACCTTCTTGCAAGTGATTTGCATTTAGCTTCTTATATATATTACCACAAATTTATTAATTTATTCACCTTTTATTAAGAAATTTTTAAGAAGTTACAAACCTTGTTTTCAAGAATGTTCTATTGATATAATGAGATTTAATATGTGATACATAGGCATCACTAGACATTTAGAATGAAAAGAGGTTTAATAATGAAAATTATCGAAGAAAAAACCCACTATAATGGTCCCATTGACAGGGTTGAATGTTTACTACTTAAGAAATCAAAGCAAGAAATTGTATTGCTATATCGTATTTCTAAAAATTACAATGCTAGACATTTCAATCTTCCCATAGGAACATTTACCATTGCTTATTACTATTTCGACAGACCCTACAATCTATACCATTGGATATCACCCTCGGGGGACTCCATTGGTTATTATTTTAATATAGTGAAGGATGTGTATCTAAAAGAAAATACGCTTTATTATACCGATTTAATTGTAGATATTTTAGTAAAAAATGACTTGTCACACTATATTTTGGATTTAGACGAGTTGCCCTGCCCCTTAGAAAAGTTTGAAGATGGGAAAGTCAAAAAATATGTTGATGATTTTTTATTAGACAAAAAAGAAAAAATAGACTACTTTAAAAAGCAATCTAAGATTTTTATTGAGCAGGATTTACAAAAGCTTTGGGATAAGCATATGTGATTTTTTCAAATACTATAGGGACTGATTGTACAGTCCCCATTGTTTACTTAAACTTAATTACATCTTTTCTTCTGGTATAAATGTCGCACAGTCTGTCATCTGAGTATCCATAGCTCCCGGAGGCTGTATTTCTATCTCCTGTGCTGTACAATGATTACCAGATGACCAATAATGACAGCTATCCACAACACATTTTACTCTATTAATAGGTTGATTGGTATTTGATATTCTATGCTCCATATCAAAACTCCCTTCCTTTAGAATACTTACATCTTATATTATTTCAAATTTAATTATAAAAATGCCTGCTATACCTATGTAAAATTTTCAAGTATTCTATAAACTCATCATCATCTATTATTAGATTAGAATGTGCATTATCATATGAAGTAACAATAATCAATCATCAAAGACCTTTGAATACCTATAATTAACCTTCACAAGTTGTCCACCAATTCTCTTTTCATTATTTTTTTCTTTAATATAAAGCAATCCAAAAATCATTAATATCCCTGTCATTGCTCCGGTCAATCCATACAAGATTTTTTTCACAATAACATCACCCCTATTTTTTATTATCCTTAATACTATTTTATACTTTTAATGTACCCATTTCAAAGACTTTCAATAATTTTTATTCACCTACTACACCTTTTTTTATTATATCGGAAAGTTCCACTTCTTTCTTAACAATAAAAATACCACCCTGTGTGCTTTTATACACACTGGGTGGCTTCTTTTAATGTTAATTTTTTTAGCAAGACCCTCCGCCACGATCACTGGTTATAGTAAATCCTTTTCTTAAAAACCCTGATCCATATTCAACATTAATAGTAGAGAAGTTATCCTTCATATCCTGTGCAAAGATAAAATTAATATCTTTTACGGTTTCTATTGTATCATCTTCCTTTGGCTCTTCCAGAGCCATTCCAAAGGTTGGTCCGCCTCATCCTACACCTGCAATATAAATCCGTATATTTTTATCAGCCTTTTTTTCTTCTATTATTTTATTTAGTTCTGATAAAGCATTTTCACTTACATTTAATTGCATTTATAAATCCTCCTTTGTACCCTGGGTGGGTATATATAAAGTATACCTGGAAAAATTTATATTGTCAACCCATTTAGTGTTTTATATAAAAAAAGCAGCAAAGCTGCTTCCACTGGTGAAACAACTAAGCGATCTAGCGAAATTTAGCAAGCTAAATTGGCTGCCTGCTTATAGGGAAACCTAGTTTCCCTTTGGCGATTGCAAAACCAGCCATCTGAGCACCCTTCTTAATACGGCAGGGGATCTTCCCCTACAGCCCCTTATTTTATATTATAAAAAGTAGAACTTTCTTATAATATAAAAAAAGTAATCAACTGATTACCTTTATTATTAACTACAAATATAAAATTATGAAGTTATAATTTGGAGATATTTAATAGCTAATCATAATAACGGGTTTCATAATCTTCTAAAATGATGACTTTGTTATATTCAAAAATATTGTTTTTAAATCCTATCCATAAAAAGATAATTAGAAAGATTAAAATTATAAGCCATATATATTTTTGTAATTTTTGGTTTATTGTCATCACCGCCTTTTTTATCCCTCTATATATATAAGACGCAAAAGCTTAAAAAATGTTTCATTTTTTATATATTTTTATTTTTTTATTGACAAATAAGTTATTTATTTATATACTTAATTACATAAGTAACTAGGTGAATAAGTATAGGATGGTGATATGTTGATAGATTTTAATAATGAAAAACCTATTTATATTCAAATTGCTGAAGAGATTGAGGATGCAATCTTCACTGGTGCTTTCTTAGAAGAAACACAAATACCCTCTACAACTGAAATTTCTATAAAATACAAGATTAATCCTGCAACAGTATTAAAGGGTATGAACCTTCTTGTTAATAATGGAATTGTGTATAAAAAGAGAGGTATTGGAGTATTTGTATCCCCAGGCGCCATGGATAAAATAAAAAAAAATAGACAAAAGCAGTTTTCAAAAAATTATATTAGGAGCGTGATTGAAGAAGCTATAAAACTGGAGCTTTCTAAGGATCAATTGATAAAACTTATTGAAAGAGGGTTTGATGAATATGGGGAAAATTGAGATTAAAAATGTATCAAAGAAATATGGAAATATTGTTGCTTTAAATAATGTAACGCTTTCCTTTGAAGAAAATAAAATTTATGGTCTACTTGGTAGAAATGGTGCTGGAAAAACTACACTTCTTAATATAATTAATAATAGGATATTTGCAGATAGTGGAGAAGTATTAATTGACAACATCAAGGCATACGAAACCGACACTGCCCTTTCTAAAATATATCTTATGAGCGAAAAAAACTACTATCCAGAAAATATGAAAATCCGTGATGTATTTAAATGGAGTAAGGTTTTTTATCCATTGTTTGATATGGATTATGCTTATAAATTAACCGAGAAATTTTCACTTGATACAAATAAAAAGGTCAAGGAGCTTTCTACTGGTTATAGTTCTATTTTTAAAAATATTATTGCTCTATCTGTTAATGTCCCCTATATCCTTCTTGATGAGCCTGTTTTAGGATTAGATGCTAATCATAGGGATTTATTTTATAGATTATTAATGGAAAATTACACTCAAAACCCTAAAACTATTGTAATATCTACCCATTTAATAGAAGAGGTCGCTAATGTTATTGAGGATATTATTATTATTAAAAAAGGTGAGATTATAAAAAACGAATCCTGCCAAGAGCTATTATCAAAGGGTTATACTATTTCAGGAAATGCCTCTGCGATAGACGATTTTATTTCAGATAAAAATGTTATTGGCATAGATACCCTGGGAGGTTTGAAAACAGCCTATATATTAGGTTCAATAGCCCAGAATAGTATTCCCCATGGTTTAGAAATATCAAAACTTGATTTACAAAAGCTGTTTATTCAGCTTACTAATGTATAGGAGGCTGTGAATATGAATTTAAAAAGTAGTATAAAATATCAGTTAATGGATGCAAAAAAATCCCTTATTATCTATTATTCTATAGTATATATTATTTTAATTGCTTTTATTTTTTTAAGTCCTTTATCAAATAGTTCTCTTGGAGGTGTAGAAACTGCATCTATGATATTTCTCTTCATTGCAGGGCTAAATTCCTTTAGAGAAACCTTTCAAATGTTTCTACAAAATAGTTTATCTAGAAGGACATTATTTAAAAGTTATGTGCTAAGCATAGTACCAATTACAATTCTTATGGCTTTTATTGATAGTATAAATGGTATTATTGCAAGCTCTCTAGCTAGATATGAGTCAGCATATGTCCAATCTTACGGACAAAGATATCTTGGAAATTCTACTGATATTCAATTAATTATAGAAGGATTTTTATGGTATATTTTTGCCTATGCTTTTATTGCTATGTTGGGATACTTTATAACCATCCTTTACTATCGCATGAATAAGGCTTTGAAACTTTTAGTCTCTATTGGAGTTCCAGCTTTATTTGTTATTGTACTTCCAATTATTGATACAAATTTTACAGGGGGTGCAATCTCTAGAGCTATTGGTAAGTTTTTTATGTTTGCATGGGGCTATAGTAATGGTTTTAATCCATATTTTTCAATGGTAACCTGCACCATTTTCTTTATATTATTTGGTGGTCTTAGTTACTTACTAATGAAAAAAGCCATTATCAAATAAAAAATTAAATTTAAAATTCTTCAAAATTTTTCTTCCTATATAAATATCTTATTAGGTAATAATAAATATTGTAATGGGAATTTATCAAAAGGAGGAGGATTTATGAATGAATAATAATATGAATATGAATAATAACAATGCTAAGATTACCTCTGATAATCTCAAGGTTTTAAAGGATCAAATCGAATATGAAGCATTAATGAATAAGAAAGCCCGACAATATGGACAGTATTGTAATGATACTAATTTAAAGGGTGTATGTAATAGAACAGCTGATATCCACAAGCAAAATTTTACATCCTTAAAAAATTATCTAGATAGTCACCAATAGTATTAAAACTACCATATGGAGGGATTATTATGACTAATCATCAAGCAAGCTTTAGTGAAAAGGAATTAATGCATGATCTCTTAGCATCTGAAAAACAGGTTATCCATGCCTATAGTACCGGTATGACTGAATCCTCCTGTACTAATTTGAGAAATACCCTAGAAGAAAATTTTAAAAATGTGGAGCAAGTGCAATACGAAATTTTTAATGCAATGCAGCAAAAAAACTGGTATCAGATTAAGGAAGCACCTGCCAATGAGGTACAGCAATTAAAGAATGAATCCAATACAATGGCAGGAAATATGAAGTAACTTAAAAAACGGGAGGCAATGCCTCCCATTTTTTTATAAAATTATTAATATGTATTTTACCCTATTTAAACCACAGGTTCAACGAATAGTTCTATTATTCCGCCACAAACCATTCCATCTTCTTCCCCATCCCTGCCGGTCATATCCACCTTTTCTAGCTTATATTGATTCTGCTCCATACAACTCAAGGCCATTTGGCGTATGTCCGACTCAACGCATCCCCCACCTATGGTGCCAATCATGGTACCATCCTTAAGTACTATCATTTTTGTCCCTATTTCCCTTGGTGCTGAGCCCTTTCTTGAAACAATGGTGATTAAAGCCTTTGACATATCCCCATGACCTTCATCTAAAATACCCCTGAGTACTTCATTACTAAAGGTACTGGAACCAAGCACTTTATTTTTCACCTCTATTACCTGTGCCATAATTGAGATGGCAATTTCACTAGGGGTTTCTGCACTAATCTTTAACCCGATGGGTGTATATACTCTATCTAGCTCACTTCTGGAAATATTCCTTTCCTTCTCCAAATAATTTAATACCTTACTAACCCGGACTCTGCTTCCTATCATGCCTATATAGGCATTATCCTTTTTTATGATCCTTTCCAAACAATTCTGATCATAGCGATGTCCTCTTGTTACAATAATAAAGAAGGTACTTTTATCCCCCTTGATTTTATCTAACGCCTCTTCGAAGGGTTCACATATGACCTTATCAGCCCCGGCAGCTTTTGCATTATTTGCAAAGCTTAAACGATCGTCTATGACGGTTACAGGTAATTCCAACATTCTGCACATTTTTATTAATGTCATTGATATATGACCTGCACCGCAGATAACCACCTGATAGCTTTGATGTATAAACTCTATATAAATTCTCTTATCCTCTATAGTAATCACCCGGCTTTTTCTATCCTGGGGAATTTTTTTAATGATTCTATTCCAATCCACTTCTTCATTACTAATAAATACCTTTTCGCCATCGGATAATAACAGTTTTTCACCAATGTTACTGCCTGTAATTATTGTAATCATTATGTTTTCTTTACTCTTAGTGGTTTCACTCAAAGCTCTATAAATGTTCATATGTATCCTCCTGCATTCTATTTAATATAGCCTCTAAAACACCACCCCCAATGGAAAGTGCTTTATCTGATATGCTAAAACAATATTTTACCTCTGCCCTTGGATCAATATCCCCCACCTTATATCCAGGGGTAACCTCTAAATCCTCCTGTAATAACCCTCTAAGTACTCCGGAAATACTGGCATATAAAGGCTTTTTGTCAACACTGGCGATCAAATCACCCCTTTGAACTAAATCACCAATTCTCCTATGGGGCTTAAAGACTCCTGAACAGGGAGCTCTTAGAACCCGTTCTACTGAATATCCTCCAATCTCCCCGGGAACACCGGTATTATAAATAGCATGCCCCTCATCAATCACCCTGCCTAAATAATGCCCTCTTTGGGTTTCAATCACTGCATGAACATCTTGACCAGCAGTAAATCCAGGACCTAGTCCAATCACGATAGGTGCCATATCTATAGTGGTTCCAAGATTTTTCTTTGCCAATATCCCGTCTATTACCACATGGGGTTTGAGAAGCTTTATGCTTTTTCCCTTTGGATCGATCAGCAAGGGGATTGTCCTTTCATTTATAATCTCCAAGGCTTCCTCTACCCTGTTTACCCTTTGGCAATTTATTCCTTCAATAATAACACTGCTATCATAAACTGCCTGGGCAAAGGAAACTGTTCTTCGAACCATGGTAGGCTTTGATATTTCAAGAATGACTACAGGAAACCCTGATCTTAACAAACGATAGGATACTCCGCTAGCAATGTCACCTCCGCCTCTTACAACTACCATTTTATTCATTATCATACCTCCTCTGATAGATAACTTTCCCCATCCAAGAGGATGCTAACGGGGTTTTTTGAATTTTGAACCTCACCTATTAATACCTTTAAATCACTATATTTATATTGTTTTCCTTGTCTTAGTATCTCTTTGGTTAGCACTACCACTTGTTCTTCCTTCTGTAAACCAACCTTATTGATGAGGATAAAAACGGCATCTTGGGTATGTATACCCTTTAGCAATCCCTGCTTGTGAAAAATCACCCTGCTGATGATACTCTCAGTTAATTTAATTCCCCACTTATCCTCTGGATAACCGGATAATTTTAATATTATTTCAGGTCGATGGACGAATTCCTCTGTTATGGGTTTGTAGATAGCATCCATACCTATTACAAGTATATTTATATTAGTGCTTCCGGGGATAACCGGCTCCGCTTCTCCTGGTGCCTTAAAGGATCTCCCCTTAGCACCATCCGCCTCCACAATGATGACATCGAAATATCCCTCTAGGATAAGATTGTCTACCCACTCCTTTGATATTCCCTTATACTTATTCTCCGCTACCCTATGGGAAACAAGGCAAATGGTATGAGTGTAATCTATGTGAGCTTGAATTTTTTCCTTTGCCCTCTCATAGTTATTTTCTACAATGAGAGCTTGAAATCGTTCTCCCTGTTCTATACTTATATGTGTGGTTGTGGTCACTAATACCTTTTTACCCTGGACAGCAAGTTCCTTTGCTAAGGCTATCATTGTTGAGGACTTACCCCCTGCTCCAACAATGGAGATGACACAGGGAAATGTATGTAGCTTTATTGCCTCCAGCAGCTTCATAAATATCACTCCCAACCCGTTAGCTTTTATAGAATATAACGCAAAATAAAAAAAATTAATTACTTTTTAAATATTATTATCATATCCTATTTTACATAATTTTACAATACCATCTTGCAGGCTGAAGCAAGAAAGGAACATAAACACGCTCCCGCCGTCTACCCACCTAAATAGGATTATTTAGTAAATCCTTTGCCTTACCTTCTAATTTATATTTAGTTATTAAAAAAATTTCAAAAAAGATGCTATAATTAACCTTAATATAATCTTTATCCAAAGGAGGAAATATTGAATGAATAATAAAGATATCCATGTTATATATGGAAATAAGCCAAAAAAAATGATTAAAGAACTATTATCTAGTTTAAATCTTGAAGCAAGCATTGACAAAAAAGCTAAGATAGGTATAAAACCTAACCTGATTTTGGCAAAACCATCAAGCTCAGGTGCCACTACATCTCCTGAGATGGTATCAGCTGTTATCGAATATTTACAGTCTAAAGGATTTAATAACATTAGTATATTAGAAGGTTCATGGGTAGGAGATAGAACTTCTTCTGCATTTAAGGTTTGCGGCTATGAGGATATTTCAAAACAATATAATGTTCCCCTATATGATCTACAAAAGGATAGCTATAAAGAATATGATGCCAATGGAATGAAAATAAATGTATGTGATAAAGTAATGGATATTGATTTTCTAATTAATATGCCTGTATTAAAGGGCCATTGTCAAACCTATATAACCTGTGCCCTAAAAAATCTAAAGGGTTGTATTCCAAATACAGAGAAAAGAAAATTTCATACTATGGGACTACATAAACCAATTGCCTACTTAAATAAGGTTGTAAAAAATGGTTTAATTATTGTGGATGGACTAATGGGAGATTTGAATTTTGAAGAAGGTGGTAACCCTGTTCAAATGAATAGAATTATAGCCGGAGTAGACCCAGTCCTGATTGATGCCTATGTTGCCGAATTAATGGGCTATGAAGCAAATGATATTTCTTATATAGAAATATCCGATAAAATCGGTGTGGGTAGTAGTGACTTAAATAAAGCAAACATTGTCGAGCTAAATAAAGATACCCTAAGCAGTAAAATCAAATTCTCAAGAAAGATTGAAAAACTTTCAAAACATGTTGAGGAAAAGGATGCTTGTTCTGCATGTTATGGTAGCCTTATTCATGCTCTAGAACGCCTTAACGAAAAAGGTAAATTAAATCTACTGAAAAATAAAATTCATATTGGGCAAGGCTATAAAGGTGAAGAATTTCAAGGTCTGGGTATAGGAAGTTGTACTAAGGGTTGTGAAAAAAGTTTAATGGGTTGTCCCCCAAAAGCAAAGGATATTTTAAACTTTATAGAAAAAGAGTTATAGAACATCCTATTCTTCAACCATATATTCTTATAAGGTTTATTACATTCATTATAGGAAAAGATAAAATTTAAGATAAAAAAATATATGATGATATAGGAGGAATTATGGTTAAAAAAAATGATATCCTAGAAGTTACCATTGAAGATGTTGTTTTCCCCAATAAGGGAATTGGATATATAGATGATCAAAAAATAATAGTAAAGGGTGGAATTAGGGATCAAATATTAAAAATAAAGGTCAAAAAGAAAAGAAAGAGTAAAATTGAAGGGACTATAATAGAGGTAGTAAAACCCTCCCCGATTGAGATCCCACCTAGGTGCCAACATTATGACATCTGTGGTGGCTGTAACACTCAAACACTACCCTATCATCACCAATTAGAAATAAAGTCTAATCAAGTAAAGAAAATATTAAATGATGCTGGTATAAAGGGTTTTGAATTTTTAGGGATTGAACCAAGTCCCTTAGAATACCAATATCGAAATAAAATGGAATTCTCCTTTGGAGACGAAATCAAAGGAGGGCCCCTTGAGCTTGGTATGCACCAGAAAGGGAAATTTTATGAAATAGTAACTACTACAGGTTGTCAAATAGTTGATGAAGACTTTAATAAAATTTTAACTCTAGTTTTAGAATATTTTAGAAATAAGGGTCTTGCCCACTATCATAAAATAACACATACAGGCAGTCTTCGTCATCTAGTGATTCGAAAGGCACATAAAACTGATCAATTATTAATAAACTTAGTTACTACCTCTCAGCAGGAATTGGAGTTAGAGGATTTAACTAAAGAACTCCTCTCCCTTTCCCTATCAAGCAAAATAATGGGGATATTGCACACAATAAACGATGGTTTAGCAGATATTGTTCAAAGCGATGAAACTAGAATTCTTTATGGGCAAAACTTTATTACAGAAGAAATACTGGGCTTAAGCTTTAAGATCTCAGTCTTCTCATTCTTTCAAACCAATTCCTTAGGTGCAGAAAAGCTGTATTCCATTGTAAGGGATTTTGCTGGTTCCACTAATGACCAGATTATTTTCGACTTATATTGTGGTACTGGAACTATTGCTCAAATTATGGCTCCTGTCGCTAAAAAAGTTATTGGCATTGAGATTGTTGAGGAGGCCGTGGAAGCTGCCAAGGAAAATGCTTCCCTTAATGGCCTAAGCAATTGTGAATTTATCGCTGGGGATGTTTTTGAAAAGGTGGATGAGCTAAAGGATAAGCCTGATTTAATTATTTTAGATCCTCCCCGTGTCGGCATTCATCCTAAGGCAATTCATAAAATCATAGACTTTAATCCACCACGATTTATCTATGTATCCTGCAAACCAACTTCCTTAGCTGATGATCTCCCAGTATTTATAGAGAAGGGCTATAAAATCACTAAGGTACAATGTATGGATATGTTTCCCCACACTCCCCACGTTGAGACGGTAGTATTGATGTCAAGGGTTAAGGTAAATACGATGTTTTAGGGATAAAAAAGTTTATAAATAAAGGGATTCCGTGATTTGAGATCTGGTTTCAAGCCGGCAGGATAATCACGGGATTTTTCTTTGTGGGAACTTGTCCAAGGTAGGCAGGTTAGATGATTAAGAAGATGATATGGATATTGATGTGGTGAGTTGACAAGATTGCTGGCAAAAACGTGGTGAGTTGACAAGATTACTATAAAAATTCAATTAGCAAACAAATGTTTGAAAAAGTATTCAAAATTAGGCGTCAAATACTTGACGCCTAAAATGGAAATGTGGTATACTTAGGAAACACTATCTTTTTGATGAAATGGGGATGTAATATGATTGATTTAAGCAATTTTAAGCTGTGGCTTACAGAAAATAAAGATTATTCTAGCAGAACTATTAGCAACTATGTTTCAAGATTTAAGAGAGCTGATCATATACTTCCTTGGTTCAATGATACGGTATACCAATTCCGTTTAGAGCAGACTAAGGCCTACCAAGAACTCTCTGGCGATATCCGTTCTCAAATAAAGAAAGCTGTAAAGTTATATTTTGAGTTTATAAATTCCGATGAAGCACTTCCCAAAAGAATTGGAAGCGGAATGAATGTATTGTCTCTATTCGCCAATATAGGGGTTGCTGAAGCTTACCTAAAAGAAATAGGAGTTAATATTGTTATAGCCAATGAACTTATAGAAAGACGAGCTATATTATATTCGAAGATTTACCCTGAAACTCATATGATTTGCGGCGATATTACAAACAAGGAAATATTTCAGAAAATTGTCAGTGAATCTATCGACAAAGGTGTAAATGTTATTATGGCTACACCACCCTGCCAAGGGATGAGTACCGTAGGTCAAAAGCTTGTAGATGACGAAAGAAATAGACTTGTCTGTCAAGTTATTGATGCTATAAAGGCAATTGAGCCGAAATATGCACTGATTGAAAATGTGCCCATGTTTTTTAACACTAAAATTATGGTTGATGACAAGGGAATTCTAATACCTGATCTTTTGGAAAAAGAGCTAGGCAACAAATACACAATCAATAATTATGTTATAGATACTAAAGACTATTCCGTTCCGCAATCAAGAGAACGTGCAATTGTGTTAATAACACGGAAAGGTCAAAAGAAAGAATGGGTTATCCCTCAAAGAGATGCAACAGTAAAGACGATGAGAGATGCGATAGGAGATCTACCCAAATTAGATCCCTATATTACTGATATCGATGAAAAAGAGCTTTTGGAGATATTTCCACATTTTTATGAGCGTAAAGAGAGAGCATTACAAATTTCTAAATGGCACAACCCACCACATCATGTAAAACGTCAAGTCGTAGCAATGCAGCATACACCTACTGGAAAGACAGCGTTTGACAATTCTAAATATTATCCAGTGAAAGAAAATGGAGAGGCAGTAAAAGGTTTTCGCAATACATATAAGCGTCAAAACTGGGATACACCTGCCTATACCGTGACTATGGATAATAGGAAGATTTCTTCTCAAGACAACGTTCATCCTGGAAGAAAAGAATACATTGATGAAAATGGTGAAGAAATATATTCTGATGCAAGAGCATTAACATTGTATGAACTTATGAAGATAATGAGCATTCCACAGGATTGGCCTGTGCCAGAAAATACTTCGGAAGCCTTTTTAAGAAGGATTATCGGAGAAGGAATACCTCCATTATTCGTTAAAAAAGTCTTTGAAAAATTACTATAGGAGGTTGTTTATGGGAGAATTAAAAGGGCTTTCTCTTTTTGCCAATGTAGGTATTGCTGAAGCATATTTTGAAGATTTAGGGATAGATATTTGTGTGGCAAATGAGATAGATATTGATAGGGCCCGTTTTTACCAAGAAATCTATAAAAACACAAACATGATTTGTGGAGATATAACTGTCGATACCATACGAGATACAATTGTAAAGGAATCAATCAAGCAAAACGTGGATTTTATTATCGCCACCCCTCCATGCCAAGGTATGAGTGAAGCGGGATTGAGATTAGAATTTGATCCAAGAAATCAGCTTATTTCATATGCTATTGATGTAATTAAACGCATAAAACCAAAATTTGTATTATTAGAAAATGTACCTAAACAGCTTACAACTAAAATACAATATGGAGACAATATTGTTTTAATCCCTGAGTACATCAAGTCAGAATTAGGTAATGATTATAACTTTAACAAAGAAGATCTTGTGATGGCTAAAGACTATGGTGTCCCACAATTAAGGGAGCGTAACATATTTCTTTTAGTACGAAAAGATCAGCCTTATGTATGGGAGTTCCCAGAGAAACAACAAGAAATAACGTTAAAAGAAGCAATAGGTGATTTGCCTCCTTTAGATCCGTATTTAAGAGAAGGTTTAACAGAAACACTTACTAGATTTCCTCAATACGAAGAAAAAAGGATAAAAGCGTTGGCTGTATCAAAGTGGCATTATCCGCCAACGCATTCTTGGAAACAGGTTGAATGGATGATGCATACACCTTCTGGGAAATCGGCTATTTATAATGAAAAGTTCTATCCACAGAAGGCTGATGGAACTCCTGTAAAGGCACATCATAATCACTATAGGCGTCTGAAGTGGGATATGCCATGTAGAACAATAACACAAAACAATGGTGTTATTTCCTCTTTGGCTTGTGTTCATCCAGGTAGACCATACAAGAATGATAATGGAGAAGTTATTTACTCAGATGCTAGAGTATTGACAATATACGAATTGCTAATTGTAATGTCGCTGCCATTGAACTGGCCTATACCAGAATGGGCGAAAGAAACTTTTATACGTAAGGTTATTGGCGAAGGTATTCCTTCTCGACTTGTTCGAGAAATCATGAAAGCCTTACTTGTACAAATATAAGGAGGAGAGCAATATGGGAAAGATAGTAATGCCTAAAAATAGTGCCTTGTTAAACGAAATAGAATCAGTACTACAAATATATTATGAGGCAGATGGATGGTTAAGTAATGACATCTATAAGGCAAGATTAAAGGATATGATAGGAGATGACCAGTACTCTTCTTCCTATACAAAGAAAGCGCAAATAACATCTTATTTCGGATTTACTGAGTGGGAAAATATCAGCAACACTCAATCTATGAGACGAATCACGGATTCAGGCAAAGAGATGTATATAGCAATAAAATCAGAGGATACTGATAAAATTCAATCAGTTTTAATGAATGCGCTTGAAACTACTAAGTTTGGTAGAAATAATTTCGGGTGTCCCGAAAGCAATTCTGATGTAGAGCCACCGGCACTTTTTATTAGAGCCAGTATGGATCTAGGATATTTAACTTATAAAGAGTTCGCCTATCTGTTATGGAAACTTGAAGATATAGGTGGAAATTATACAGACTCATTATCTGAATTAAAGCAATTTAGAAGTAGTGGTAGCCTTACTCTCGGTGAAGAAGCAAATAAATATGTAGATTGCAAACCGATTATGATTTTGGTACGATGGGGATTTTTGGCTGAGAATGGTGACACAACAGGTGGTAAACATATAGTTGTTGCACCTGAGGTGCTTCGTAAGTATGAGTCTCGTCTGAGAAATTTAAAAATATATAATATCGATATGGATTATGATGAACCTATTATAGACAATGATAAAAAGGAAATTATAGATTTTGACAAGATAGAGCGTGTAGGAGGCGGGACAAATACATTATTATATGGTGTTCCTGGTTCTGGTAAAAGCTGGACGATTGATAAGGAATACTGTGACGATGAAAGCAGAATGGAGCGTCTCGTATTTCATCCAGACTACACATACTCAGATTTTATTGGTCAGATTCTTCCCAATGTATCTGATGGTATTGTTAGTTATAAGTTTACTGAAGGACCGTT
>Ga0334896_1000056_pt1 | contig 171860 bp, 177 predicted proteins | sample GraSluR3_MG_8_FD_207734 | JGI IMG/M metagenome (GOLD analysis project Ga0334896, IMG submission 207734) | Sludge microbial communities from methane-producing bioreactor in Wageningen University, Netherlands - Granular Sludge_27_06-R3 | ecosystem: Engineered > Bioreactor > Anaerobic >... | reverse complement strand
TGGAAAGCTCAAAAAGAAAACCGCTGGATTCCCCCGCCGGCAGGAAAGCTGCGGACTAGAGGTGGAACATGGATACCGGTATTAAGGAAGCAATCCTTGCAATAGTGACAACCGACAGGGAAAGGGTCATTCATTCTTCGGCCCCCACTTTTTTTGCCGGCGATGATGAGGAAAGGGAAAGGGTGGCGCTGCTTATTTCAAAAATAACACTTGGAATGGTTCATGATTTGGAAAACGGATGCAGTATAATAGTCAAACACTAGAAGTACCTGCAAATATGGGATTTCGCATGGCAAAAGTGCGGAATCCCTTTAAAATATCTATAAAAAGTGACATAATAATTGTATGTGTTTTCCCGGAGTTGTTCTATGATATAATATTAGTAGCAGGTATTAAATGGAGGTATTAATTATGGCGCAAAGAGCCCACCCTATTAAGAAAGTGGAGCCCGGAAGTATAGCCGAAGAAATGGGTGTCCGGCCGGGGGATATGCTGCTGGAGATAAACAAAAAGCCGGTACGGGATGTTATTGAGTACAGATACCTCATTAACGAAGAGTACATAGAAGTGCTAATTGGAAAGGCTTCCGGAGAAGAGTGGCTGCTGGAGGTGGAAAAGGAATTCCATGAGGACCTGGGGTTAGTGTTTGAAGAAGGCCTGATGGACAGGGGAAAAAGATGCGTAAACAAATGCGTATTCTGCTTTATTGACCAGCTGCCGGCAGGTCTTAGGGAAAGCCTTTATTTCAGGGATGACGACTCAAGGCTTTCATTTCTGCAGGGAAACTTTATATCCCTTACCAACCTGGAAAGGGAAGACATAGACAGGATAATTAAATACAGGATAAGCCCCCTGAATATTTCGGTACACACTACCGACCCGGGTTTGAGGGTTAAAATGCTGGGCAATCCCAGGGCCGGTAGAGCCCTCGAGTTAATGCCGAAATTTTTAAGGCACGGTATCAGGCTTAACTGCCAGATTGTGCTCTGTCCGGGACTGAACGACCGGCACCGCCTGGAAAAGTCTCTAAGAGACCTGGTTAGTATGGGACGGGGTATAAACAGTATTGGAGTTGTACCCGTAGGCATAACAAAATACAGAAAGGGGCTTTTCCCGCTTAAGCCCTTTGACGGGGATGATGCACGGGAAGCTGTAAAAACCGTCGAAAAATGGCAAAAACATTTTTTGGCCCGCTCCGGAAGCAGGATTGTGTATGCCGCCGACGAATTATATCTGAAGGCGGGGCTGCCGATTCCGCCTTTCGGGGACTATGAAGATTTTCCGCAGTTGGAAAACGGAATAGGAATGATGGCCCTTTTTAAAAAGCAGTTTGATGAAGAGTTCGAAAAAACGGCATGGGAAAGGCGGAAAACCCGCAGGATTTCGGTGGCTACAGGGCATGCTGCAAGCGGTTTTATAAAAGGTCTTGCAGGTTTACTGGAAAAGGCTGCCGCCGGCCTTAAGATAGATGTATACCCGATAACCAACAAGTTTTTTGGACAGACTATTGATGTGTCGGGGCTTGTTACAGGCCGGGACCTGATAAACCAATTGAACGGAGAAAGCCTGGGAGAATTTCTTATGATTCCGGGAAACATGCTGAAATCCGATGAAGGGGTTTTTCTGGATGACATAACGGTAGACCAGGTGAGGCAAAGGCTGGGCGCAGAAGTGAAGATATGCGATGTAAACGGCGGTAAGTTTCTTGATGGCATAGTCCGGGGGGAATAACCATGGCAAAACCGATAGTTGCAGTAGTGGGCAGGCCGAACGTGGGGAAGTCCACTTTCTTTAACAAAATAGCCGGCAGAAGAATATCAATAGTGGAGGACACTCCCGGTGTTACAAGGGACAGGATTTATGCGGATGCAGAATGGCTGGGGCATGAATTTGTTCTTATAGATACCGGTGGGATTGAGTTTGCCCCCGATGACGTGATTCTGGAACAGATGAGGATACAGTCGCAAATCGCGATAGATACGGCTGATGTTATACTTTTCATGGTGGATGTCCGTGAAGGAATTACCGCAACCGACCATGAAGTGGCGGATATTCTAAGGAAAACAAGAAAGCCGGTGCTGCTGGTATGCAACAAGGCGGACACCCGAATACTCGAAGAAGACATGTACGATTTCTACAACCTCGGGCTGGGCAGTCCAATACCCATATCATCACAGCAGCAGTTGGGACTAGGCGACCTGTTGGATAAGGTGGTGGAAAGGTTTCCACCGAACAAAGACAGGGAGGATGACGGAGATGCCATTAAAGTTGCCATACTGGGCAAGCCCAACGTGGGCAAATCGTCACTTGTAAACAGGCTGCTGGGTGAAGAAAGGGTTATTGTCAGCGACAGGCCCGGTACCACAAGGGATGCCATAGACACGCCCTTTACGGTAGGTGACAGGGAATACGTGCTTATTGACACCGCGGGCATAAGGAGAAAAAGCCGGATCAGTCACAATATAGAAAGGTACAGTGTAATAAGGGCGCTTACCGCTGTAACAAGGAGCGACGTAAGCATCCTGGTAATCGATGCCTGCGAGGGTCCCACCGAGCAGGATACAAAGATAGCCGGATACATACAAGATGAGGGCAAAGGATGTATAGTGCTGGTTAACAAATGGGACCTGGTGGATAAGGACAACAGGACATTGGAAGAATATCGGAAAAACATAAGAAACAAGCTTGCCTTTATCGATTATGCACCGGTTATGTTCGTGTCGGCAAAGACAGGACAGAGGGTTAACAGTATACTGGACATGGTGGACAGGGTATCCGGCCAGGCGGCTTTGAGAGTGTCGACGGGAGTGCTGAACGATATAATCGGCGAGGCCACGCTTATGAACCAGCCGCCTTCAGACAAGGGAAAAAGGCTCAAGATTTACTACGGAACACAGTTTGCAGTGAAGCCTCCCACCTTTGCACTGTTTGTCAACGATAAAAAGCTGATGCATTTTTCATATCTCAGGTATATGGAGAACCAGCTGAGGGATGCCTTCGGGTTTGAGGGGACACCCATCAGGATAATTGTCAGGGAAAGGGAAAGAAAGGGAGGGGTCTAGCCTATGGGTATGTTTGTTTCTGTCTTGACCGGATACCTTCTGGGCAACATAAACGGAGCATACATAGTGGGAAGGCTGGTCGGCGGTATAGACATAAGGGAACACGGAAGCAAAAATGCCGGTGCAACCAATGTCAACAGGGTGCTTGGCAGCAAGCCCGCCGCACTGGCCCTTGCAGTAGACCTTTTAAAGGGAGTGGCCGCGGTGATAATAGGCAGGTATCTCGTTGACGGGGATATGGGAGCCATCTTTGCGGGAGTTTCTGTGGTCTGCGGGCACAATTGGCCCTGTTTTCTTAAATTCAAAGGCGGCAAGGGAATCGCAACTTCGCTGGGCGTGCTGCTGAGCCTTGACTTTCGGGTTGGGCTAATACTTCTTGCAGCCGGTATATTCATAATAATGGTTACCAGGTATGTATCCATGGCATCGGTAATATGTGCGGTTCTTTACCCGTTTTTGACGGTTCTTTTTAAGCTGTCATACGAACTTAAGGTTTTTTCGGTAGTAATAAGCGTTTTTGCGCTGATAAGGCATAAAGAAAATATAAAAAGACTGGTTACAGGAAGGGAATCAAAGGTTAGCATAAAGTTAACACCAAAAAAGGGGGACTAAAGAAATGAGTGCAAAGATAGCCGTGGTGGGAGCGGGCAGCTGGGGTACGGCCCTGGCGACGGTACTTGACAGGAAAGGGTTAAAGCTAAATCTGTGGATACGCGAAGATGAACTGCTGGAAACAGTTGAGGATACCCGGGAAAATACGATGTATCTGCCGGGCGTTAAGCTTGGCGGCAACATTAGACCTACGGGAGACATGGAGGAATGCATATCCGGCTGCGAAGTTATTATATTCTCTGTACCTTCCCATGTTCTAAGAAACGTTGCCGGCTCGATAGCCCCTTCCATTAAGCGGTCCCAGAGAATTGTAAACGTGGCCAAGGGACTGGATACCGGAACACTTAAAAGGCTGTCCCAGATTTTACAGGAAACTCTGCCCGAGAACCCGGTGGCGGTTATGTCCGGACCCAGTCACGCGGAGGAGGTGGGAAAGGGTATTCCCACCACCGTGGTTGCAGCCAGCCCCGACAGGAAAATGGCAGAGTACGTACAGGATTTGTTTATGGCCCCCACCTTCAGAGTCTATACAAATCCCGACATAATAGGGGTGGAGACGGGAGGTGCCCTGAAGAACGTAATAGCCCTTGGAGCGGGTATTTCGGACGGACTGGGATACGGTGACAATACAAAGGCGGCCCTTATGACCAGGGGGATAGTCGAAATTGCAAGGCTGGGGGTAAAGATGGGTGCAAAATCAACCACCTTTGCCGGCCTTTCGGGGATAGGGGATTTGATAGTTACCTGCACCAGTATGCACAGCAGGAACAGGAGGGCCGGAATACAGATAGGTCAGGGTAAAAACCTGGAGGAAGTGTTGGGCGGTACCCATATGGTGGTTGAAGGCGTGAAGGCCACCCAGGCGGCCTATGAATTATCGGTACTTCACGGAATAGAAATGCCGATAACCAGGGAACTATATAATGTTCTCTTTGAGGGGGCGGATGTCAGAAAATCGGTGGAAAACCTGATGATGAGAAGCAAGACCCATGAAGCGGAAGAGATTGCGGAAGGATGGTAGGAAAGCTCCGGGAAATTCCCGGAGCTTAATTTTTAGTAATAATAGTTACTTTTACTCATATATATATAATGTTAATGCATGTTCAATTTAGTAAAAGGAGGGATAAAGGAGATGGGGGAATTTAACATATATAAAGACATAGCAGAGCGTACCCAGGGGGATATTTACATTGGAATAGTGGGACCTGTGAGGACGGGAAAATCAACCTTTATTAAAAGATTTATGGATTTACTTGTACTGCCTAATATAGATAATCCGTATATAAAGGAAAGAGCCAGGGATGAACTGCCGCAGAGCGGCGCGGGACGTACAATTTCCACTACCGAGCCGAAGTTTGTACCCAACGAGGCGGTCGAAATTGTACTTAAGGATAATGCCAGATTCAGGGTAAGGTTGGTGGACTGCGTGGGTTATATGGTAAAGGGGGCCATGGGTCATCTTGAAAACGAGATGCCGAGAATGGTGTCCACACCATGGTTTGAAAACAAAATCCCCTTTGAGGAAGCGGCGGAGCTTGGTACCAGAAAGGTTATAACAGACCATTCTACCATAGGGCTTTTGGTTACGACCGACGGTTCGATAACCGAAATACCCAGGCAGAACTATATTCAGGCCGAAGAAAGGGTGGTAAGGGAACTCAAGGGCCTGGATAAACCATTTGTGATAATTCTGAACAGTACCCGGCCCCGGGCACAGGAGACCTTAAACATGGCCGAAGCCCTGGAAGCCAAGTATGAAGTACCGGTGTGTGTAGTGGACTGTATGAACATGTCAATGGACGATGTGCATTTTATCCTGGAAAGGATACTGTTCGAATTCCCGGTTACCGAGATACATATCAATCTTCCACGCTGGATCGACGGTCTTGACCTGGAGCACTGGCTGAGAAAGGATATAATAGGCGCGGTAAGGGAATGTACCGCCGAAGCGAATAGTATAAGGGATACCGAATACATTCCCGGTGCCTTTGAAGAGTATGAATTTGTGGAAATGGCGGAGATGGTAAATATTGACCTCGGCGAGGGCATTGCCCGGTTGAATATCAGGACCGAAAGCAGTCTTTTTTACAAAGTCATAGGGGAAATATCCGGGTATTCCCTGGATGGGGAACACCAGCTTCTTGGTCTTGTTGAACAGCTGTCCGGGGCCAAAAAACAATTTGACAGAGTGGCTTCCGCGCTAAGGGAGGTTTGGGACACCGGTTACGGAGTGGTATCGCCCAGGCTGGACGAACTTATTCTTGAGGAACCGGAAATATTCAAACAGGGAAGCCGGTTCGGGGTTAAGCTGAAGGCCAGTGCTCCTTCCATTCATATGATAAGGGCGGATATTCAGACCGAAGTATCGCCCTTGGTAGGTACCGAAAAACAGAGCGAAGAGCTTTTGAACTATCTTATCTCGGAATTTGAGAACAATCCGTCCAAACTATGGGAGTCCAATATTTTCGGGAAGTCACTGTATGACCTGGTAAGGGAGCAGCTTCAGAACAAACTGCTTAAAATGCCGGAAGACGCACAGACCAAGCTGCAGATTACACTTCAGAGGATAGTGAACGAAGGAAACGGAGGGTTAATCTGTATTATTCTATAGAGTTTCAGGACCTTAAAAGGGTCCTGTTTCGTTATGGGCATATATAAAAGGGTTCCCCTGCCGGAGAACCCTTACGTCAGTTTTACCTGCGGTGGAGCCTGGGTGCACCAATAAATGCAAGGCCTGTCCGGGTAAGAGCCTTTGCCGTTTTGTTTACTGCGTTGTGTTTTTCAAGGTAGTTTTTCAATAGTTTATCCATTTCACCGGAGGCTTCAATTTCCTGCTTTGGCCTGAAGTAGTCCAGTATGTCTGACGGGTGTCCCAGGGTGACCTCTACTTCCGGGTCCCCTCCTTCATGCTTTGCAGAGATGTTTGGCACGTCACGGGCTATTTCAACAAGTTCGTCCCTCCTGTTATAGGGCTGGCGTACAATACTCTTATAGGTTTCGGTTATATGGTGTTCAATTCTGACGTTGCTTTCCAGATTGAATCTGCCCCTTATTTGGGAACTTAATTCTAAGGTCCTGTTGTTGACCGAATTGCTGAGATTGAACCCGGAAAGGGGTGTAGATCCGTCCTCCCTTGCGAACATGCGTCCCATGAGCAGGGTCCACAGTACCGAATAGGGATTGTCATTGCCCATAAAGACCGAAATCTTGAACCTTACGTCAATACCGAGTTTGTAGAGTATGTATCCGAGCAGTACCGTTCCGGGATTCGTGTTCAACACTTCATTAATTCCGTAGTTGGTATAGTAGTACAGGTATTCGTCCACCCATGCAAGGGGATAATCGTTGGGCTGTCCGATACCGCCGAAATAGCCTGTAATGGTTTCGGGGCCGTTGAGATGTATGTTTGACCCGTCGGTTCCTTTGGTATCTAGGGTTTCCACGTAACTTGCACCTATAATCTGCATTGCGGCCGCCATAGCAAGGGTATCTCCGCTGTCGTTCTCCTGCTCCTTCATGCAGCGGACACGGATATACCTTCCCGGCATTATCTCTTTTTTGTCTATTGCCTGCTTTGCCTCTTCAATGAACCAGGGGAAAAACTGCAGAGCACTTATCTCCAGGGTAACGGCTTTGCCTTCGTCAAAGGATACGGTGCCGAATTTTTCTCCGAGTATTTGTTTTCTATACTCGGAAACAGTTGTAAAGGCGCCCTTGTCCCTTGCAGATACCAGCCATTCCAGGTCCCTTACATAGGGTGAGTCCTGGTTGCGAAGTCGGCTTATAATATTGGGCAACTGCCTTGCTTCCTTTGCCTTGGCGTTTATCTCTGCGGGTGTTCCGTACTTTTCCACTACCCTGAGAACGCTGCGTATGAGTTCGTTTGAAGGATCTGTAAAAAAACTGTTGATGTCATCCATTACACCGGGATTGATTGATAGACAGTCTTTGTACATGCTAAATCCTCCTTAATTTTATTATTTTAATTGGTTTACACCTATTCAAACTCTCTGAACAGCCGCTCAAAATCTTCAATGCTGTCCTTTATGTGGTACACATGGTCGTCGGTGGGGAAGCGGCCGCTTCTAACGTCTTGTATGTATTCTCTGAACGCATTGGTTTCAATTTCCGCCACATTGGTATACTTCTTTACAAACTTGGGCGTGAAGGCCTCAAACAGCCCCAGCATGTCGCCGCATATCAGCAACTGTCCGTCACAGGGTCCGGCACCTATCGAGTAAACGGGGATGTCAAGTTTATTCTGTATAAACGCAGTAAGTTCCGGCGGTACCGCCTCCAGCAGTATGGAATAGGCCCCCGCCTCCTGGACCGCCAGAGCATCCTTTATAAGCTCCCTTGCGCTTTTCACATCCCTGCCCTGGGCCTTAAACCCTCCCAGCTGTCCGGAACTCTGGGGCGTAAGTCCTATATGCCCCATAACAACCATTCCCGCATCTGTTATGGCCCTGATGCGGCTGGCCACCCTCCTGCCGCCCTCAAGTTTTACACAGTCCATGTCGGCCTCTTTGAGAAAACGGCCTGCATTTTCCACCGCCTGCTCGTCGGATTTCTGGTAGGACATAAAGGGCATATCGCCTATAATCCAGGTGTTTGGCGCACCCCTTCTGACCGCCTGGCAGTGGGAGATGCAGTCCTCCATTGTTACAGGTATGGTGCTGTCGTAGCCAAGAACCACCATGCCCAGGGAATCCCCCACCAGAATCATGTCCATACCGGCCTGCTCGGCAAAGGATGCCATCGGAAAGTCATAGGCCGTTATCCATGCCACCTGCTCGTTATTCTTTTTCATCTTAATGAAGTCAAGGATAGTTTTCTTTTTTGCCATCATGATCCTCCTTTAATTTTAATAGAAATTTCATGTTGTCGGGATTATGCTGTAATATAATATTCGATACAAATGCCTTTATTCCTACTCAAATTTGGTAATATTTCTTAAACATTTCGAATTAAATTGGGTGTTTTGCAGCCGGCGAAACATAAAAAACCAGTTGAATTGGCGGAAGAAATGTGTTATATTTATATACGCCGCAGAACGACTGGGTGTGGCGCAGCTTGGTAGCGCGCTTGAATGGGGTTCAAGAGGTCGGAGGTTCAAATCCTCTCACCCAGACCAGTAAAATCCGCTTATCCCGGAGGGATAGGCGGATTTTTGTGTATTGCTTTGTATTTTACAGTTTTGTTGTATAATATGAAGCCATAAATTGAAAAATGTCAAAAAAAATGCCTTTTATTACCTATAAGATAGGAGGAATTTTGCAAATAATAGCCAATTAATATAGTTACCTACTATTTGTATAGGGGGGATGATATTTGGGGGATAACACACAAAAAGAAGAACAGTCCAGGATGAAGACTGAGAAGGTGTTAATGGGTATAAATGAAAAGATTCAAAAAAATCCGCTGCTTAAGGAGGTTTATGGGAGGAAGCGGGAGGATTACAGCGATTTGATTGAAAAATATGGGGGAGAAAAGGTCTTAATGGCGGTGGAACTGGTAGAGAGCTACAGGCTGCTTATGGAGATTAAAAAAGCTGCCGACGGTAAAACACTTGTTAGCGATGACCTTTGAACAATTGACAGGCAAACAGCAAATAGAAATTTGGAGATTGCGGAAAACTTCCGCGGCAGGGCGTGGATGCCCTGGGCGTGGGAGTTTTTTATTTTACCGAACCAATAAACGGTACAAACAGTAGAAGGAAAACCAAGCCGGGCGAAGAATAGTACAATAATAGTTTTGTATGGAAGGTGACGGCATGGACGGCGCGGCTGAAAAGAAAAATAAAAAGGGCTATATAAGGGTTGCATTATTGGCGGTTGTTATTGTACTGTCGGCCAGGGCCGTTGCAGGAGTAAAGGATAATACAATAGAAACAGCGCTGGCAGAGTATGGCAGTATAAGCATCCTTGAAAAAGCAAGCGGAATTGTGGTGCGAAACGAAACTGTGATAAACAGTCCGATTTCGGGTTATGTTACTTACATAATCAAAGAAAATATACGCGTGCCGGTTAACACTAAGGTGCTGGAAATGAAGAGCGGCAGGATAGACGACAGCTCTATCGAGAGGTATAATGAAATAAACGAAAGGCTGCAGGCGCTGGATCAAATCGGCAGTCTGGCACAGGCTGCGCTGGATGACAGTGTAATAAGGGCGGGTCTTTACAATATAAGCATTCTGATAGACCAAGGTAATCTGGCTGCGGTCTATCGGGAAAAGGAAAGATTAAGCCGGGAAATTAGCTATAACACTGCGGCTAATACAACACAGGCCGAAAGGGAAGAGCTGATAAGTGAAAAAGAAGAGCTGGAAAGTATAATAGAAGGCGGTATCAGGGCTGAATTTTCACCTTTTTCAGGAATACCCGTTCATACTATGGACGGATATGAAGGGATGTTCTGCCCGGAGAATATGCATGAGATAATACCCTCAATGGTTCAGCCGGAAAATATAAGAAAGGCTGACTTGTCAAAGGAGATAAAGGCAGGGGAACCGGTGCTGAAGATTGTAGACAACCATGAATGGTACATCGTTTGTGACATGAGCGGGGAGTTTGCCGAGGGCATTAAACAAGGCTCAAGGGTTTCCCTGGAGCTTCTGGGACCGGAAAATATCACGGTGGGAGCCCGGGTAAAGGGACTGCACGAGCAGGAGGAGGGTTTCAGGGTAGTGTTTGCATCCGGGGATTATTTCCCCGGCGTATATGAAAAAAGGACAGTTGATTTGAATGTGGTAAAGGAGAAACACAGTGGATGCATGATACCCGTTGAGGCGTTGATCGAAAAGGACGGAGAGTACCAGGTGCAAGTTTTGGAAGCTGAAAAAATAGTTAATAAAAGGGTAAGAGTTAAGGGAAACGACGGTGTTAACGCAGTGGTGGAGAGCACCGGCACCGGTCCGGAACTGAAGATATACGATATGATTGTAATCAGAAGATAACCGGGAGGGCAGGAAATGGATATCCGGAGTAATCTTGAATATATTACCGACAGAATCAGAGAGGCTGCAGAGTTGTCCGGCAGGAAAGCCGGGGATATAAAAATCGTGGCGGTAACCAAAACCGTTGACGTTGGAAGCATCAGGCAGGCCTTTGAACTTGGCATATCTTCCATTGGTGAGAACAGGGTCCAGGAAATGCTAAAAAAGCATGAAAGTTTGAAGCAGTACCCGTTGGAATGGCATATGATAGGACATTTACAAAGGAATAAGGTAAAATATATAATAGATAAGGTAGCATTAATCCATTCGGTGGACACGGCTGCCCTGGCCAGGGAGATAAACAGGAGGGCTATACTGAAAAACATTAAGGCGGAAGTCCTGCTGCAGGTAAACGTTTCGGGGGAGGAGAGCAAGTTTGGACTTAATCCCGATCAGATTACCGTATTTATGGAACAGGTGACGGATTTGCAGAACGTACATATAAGAGGGCTGATGACCATAGCTCCCTACACCGATAACCCTGAAGAGGCAAGGCCTGTGTTTGCAAAGCTCAGAGAGGTCTTTGAAGAGATAAGGGCCGCAAAATACCCGGGGGTAGACATGGATTTCCTTTCAATGGGTATGACGGGTGATTATGCGGTGGCGGTCGAGGAAGGAGCAAACATAGTAAGAATCGGAACAGGGATATTTGGCAGACGAAGGATGTAACAAAGGAGGAATAAGTTATGGCAAAGGGCTTATGGGACAGGATACTGGAATTTTTGGGACTGGCCGATGAAGCTGAGGAGGATATGCCGGAGGTTATTGACCGGCCTTACACAAGTCCCGGCAGGAAAGGCAAAATATTGGATATACGAACCGCATCGCAGGTCAAAATGGTGATTTACCAGCCTGCCACCTTTGACCAAACGACTGAAATATGCGATAATTTAAAAAGCAGGAAGCCGGTCATAATAAATTTACAAAAACTTGAAAATGAAGCGGCCCAGAGGATACTGGACTTTCTGAGCGGAGCAGTGTATGCACTGGATGGAAATCTGCATAAAATATCCGGCGGTATTTTTGTTGTCGCCCCCAGCAATGTAGATATTTCAGAGCATTTAAAGGACGAACTTAAGGATAAAATAGTATTCAAGCGGCAAAAATAGGCGTAGCTGGCAATATTCATAATAAGGAGGTCAATAATGGGACAGTTTAACTGGGTACTTAGAGTTTCCCTCAGGTATTTTTTTAATATTATCGAACTTTTAATCTTTATAAGAATAATCCTTTCCTGGATAAGCCCCGGGTACGGAAACCCCGTTACAAGGACAATATTCGGCCTGACCGAGCCTATCCTGTCACCCTTCAGAAGGCTTCTGGCAAAAAGCTCCTTTGGTACCGGAATGTTTGATTTTTCGCCTATAATAGCGATACTTTCCATAAGGCTTCTGGTGCAGCCCTTGGCATTTTATATAGTGAACCTTTTGACCGGGTTTTAACATAAAGTTTTGGAGGTGATAACATGATAACTCCCCTGGAGATTCAAAACAAACAGTTCAGCAAGAAAATAAGGGGTTATGACGAAAACGAAGTGGATGAATTTCTGGACAGGCTAACCGAGGATTACGAGGGTATTTACAGGGAGAATGCCAATCTGAAGGACAGAATAAACATACTGGAAGACAAGCTGAAACATTATACAGGTATGGAGACTTCGCTTCAAAACGCCCTGGTACTGGCGCAGAGTACCGCGGATGAAGCCGCAAAAAACGCCCATGAAAAGGGAGAGCTGATTATTAAGCAGGCGGAGGAAGAGGCCCGCAGAATAATTGAAAGGGCAAATGAAAAGATTATGCATATAGAGGAACAGTATCAGGAAGCAAAAAGGCAGATGTATATATTCAGAACCAGGTTTAAAACACTGCTGGAGGCACAGTTGGAAACGGTGGTAACCCTGTGTGGACAGCTGGAAGATGAGGAATAATATTTATCCGCGTTTGTGATTGACTAATACATAGGTTTATATTATAATTCTATCAATACAATTTTCGATATATGCCATGAATGAGAAGAGTAGCCGTCAACTGTTCACAGAGAGCCGCATGACCGGTGCGACGCGGCAGCGGGTAACGGTGAAAATCCCTCAGGAGCAGCAGGCCGAATTGTCAGTAGGCCGAGCCGGGAATACCCGTTACAGTATAGTATAAAGTGGGTAGTACAGCCAATCAGGGTGGTACCGCGGGTAATTCTCGTCCCTTTCACGCAAAGGGATTTTTTAATTGTTTTCAGGCATCAATCAATAAATGACAGGAGTGGTAACAAATGGATTATGGGAAAACACTGAACCTACCAAAGACCAAGTTTCCGATGAGGGCAAACCTTCCGTCCAAGGAACCGGAAATAATTAAGCTTTGGGAAAGGGAAGATGTATACAGGAAAAATTTGAAAAAGTTCGCCGCGAACAAGAAGTTTATCCTGCACGACGGCCCCCCCTATGCGAACGGTGACATTCACCTGGGGCAAACGCTGAACAAGATACTGAAGGATATAATAGTAAAATCCAAGTCGATGGACGGCTTCTGTGCCCCATACGTACCGGGATGGGATACCCACGGTCTGCCCATTGAAACCCAGGCAATAAAGAAACTGGGCATAGACAGGCATGCAAAGTCCATATCCGAATTTCGTGCCCTATGCCAGGAATTCGCATTGAAATATGTGGACCTGCAGCGCGAAGAATTTAAAAGGCTTGGTGTGCGCGGCGACTGGGAGAATCCCTATCTTACCCTGAAGCCCGGGTTCGAGGCAAAACAGATTGAAGTATTCGGGGAAATGGCGAAAAAGGGATATATATACAAGGGACTGAAACCGGTATACTGGTGTCCCGACTGTGAAACTGCACTGGCGGAAGCCGAAATAGAATACAGCGATCATAAAACCCATTCAATTTACGTTAACTTTCCCGTTGAAGACGACAAGGGCCTTTTTAAAGAACATACCGGAAGTCTCGACAATGTGTTCATGATGATATGGACCACAACACCGTGGACACTGCCGGCAAACCTGGCAATAGCGCTTAACGAACAGCTGACATATATTCTGGTGGAAATGGACGATGCGTATTATGTGATTGCAAAGGATAAGCTGGACGAAGTGAAGGAAGTTGGGGGAATCAAGGAACACAAGGTAATAGCGGAGTACACCGGCGGGCAGCTGGAGGGCATTACCTGTAGGCACCCCTTCATGGACAGAAAATCCCTTGTCATACTGGGCAGCCATGTTACCCTTGAACAGGGAACAGGATGTGTTCATACCGCACCGGGGCACGGTGAAGAGGACTTTATTGTGGGAATGAAATACAAGCTGCCGGCACTTAATCCTGTGGACGACCGCGGCTACTTCACCGAAGAAGCGGGAAAGTATAATGGCATGTATTATGAAAAGGCGAACCAGGCCATAGTGAAGGACCTGGTAGATACGGGGTTTATGTTTACCAACTCCTCCATGGTGCATTCCTATCCTCACTGCTGGCGCTGCAAGGGGCCGGTAATATTCAGGGCTACCGAACAGTGGTTTGCTTCGGTGGAAGGTTTCAGGGACCAGGCACTGAAGGCCATAGGGGATGTCCGATGGATTCCGTCCTGGGGCGAGGAACGAATAACTAACATGGTACGGGACAGGGCGGACTGGTGTATCTCGAGACAGAGGGTATGGGGAGTGCCTATCCCGATATTCTACTGCGAGAAGTGCGGCAGGCACCTGGTAAACGACGAAACCATTAATGCGGTGAAGGAATTGTTCGCAAAGGAAGGGTCCAATGCATGGTTTGAAAAGAGTGCCCGGGAGATTCTTCCGGAGGGTATAAGGTGCGAAGGATGTGACGGTGACAGTTTCCGAAAGGAAACCGATATAATGGACGTGTGGTTTGATTCCGGATCCAGCCATGCGGCGGTGCTGGATACCTGGCCGGACCTCGAATGGCCGTCCACCATGTACCTTGAGGGCAGCGACCAGCACAGGGGTTGGTTCCAGTCCTCGCTGCTGACTGCGGTTGCAACCCGCGGCAGGGCGCCCTATGAGGAAGTGCTGACCCACGGATTCGTAGTGGACGGGGAAGGCAGGAAGATGTCAAAATCCCTGGGAAACGGTATGGACCCGCTGGAAGTGATTGAGGAATACGGGGCGGATGTACTCAGACTGTGGGTTGCCTCCGCCGATTATAAAACAGATATAAGAATATCACCCCAGATTTTGAAACAGCTGTCCGAAGTGTACAGAAAGATTAGAAACACCGCGCGTTTTATGCTGGGCAACCTGTATGACTATGACCCGGCAAAAGACGGTGTTTTATACAGTGATCTTTCGGAGATTGACAGGTGGGCGCTGCATAAGGGACAGAAAATGCTTCAGAAGGTTTTAAATGCCTACAGGGACTATGAATTTCATATACTGTTCTATGCAATCCACCATTTTTGCGTGGTGGACATGAGCAACTTCTACCTAGATGTGATAAAGGACCGGCTTTACACCTGCAGCGCGGACTCCAGGGAAAGGCGGACGGCCCAGACGGTTATGCACAAGCTTTTGTCGATACTGGTAAGGCTGATAGCACCGGTTCTGTCATTCACGGCGGAAGAGATATGGCAGTATATGCCGGGGGATAAGGAAGACCGGGGGATAAGCGTTCAACTGGAGGAATTCCCAAAGGTTAATCCGGAAGAAATCGACCAGGAACTGGAAGGAAAATATGGTAAGATACTGGATGTCAGGTACGAGGTGGCAAGGGCCCTGGAACGTGCCAGGAACGAAAAGGTAATAGGCCATTCGCTGGATGCAAAGGTAAACCTTTATGTTGATGATAAGCTTCATGAATTCCTGAAACCCATCGAGAAGGAACTTCCGTTTCTGTTCATAGTATCCCAGGTGGAAGTTATGCCGCCGGGAAGAGAGGCCGGAGAAGAAGCCTTGGAGGGTGAAGAACTGAAAAATCTCAAAGTTACGGTAACCCAGGCAGAGGGACAGAAATGTGAAAGGTGCTGGAATTACAGTACAACGGTGGGGAAGGTGAAAGAGCACCCCGGAATATGCACAAGATGTGCGGCAAATTTAGAATAAAAAGGAAAAGCGCCAAATGGGCGCTTTTCTTTTTTTTAGTATCAGTTTTAGAGCATGGGGGAAAATAATCTGCGGGGGGCTGCATATGGAAAACCACGGCTGGCAGACAGACAGGCTGAATATAAAAATTCAGGAACTGTCGCACAACCTGGAAAGGGCGAAGATACTCGAATATGTAAGTCTTATGGAAAACCCCAAACGGATGCTGTTTTTAAACTTTGTCGCAGGACTGGCAAGGGGGCTTGGCATAGCTGTCGGTTTTTCGGTATTGGGTGCTGTGGCGATACTCATTTTAAGAAGGCTGGTGGTTCTGAATCTGCCCCTTATTGGTGATTTTATTGCGGAAATAATCAAGCTGGTTAACAGAAGTATGTGATGGAAAGGAAGAATGGAAATGGACGATAAAAAAATTAAGGCTCTGAGGGCCAATCTGGAACGGGAAAGGAAAGATGCACTGGAGGATATTAAACGGATGGATGAAAACGAATTCAACGAAGCCCAGGCCGAATACACCAGCGAGCTTTCGGTATATGACAACCATCCGGCGGATATTGGCAGTGAAACCTATGAAATGGAAAAGAACCTGGCGCTGAAAAAACAGAAAATGCACAGGATACGGCAGATAGAACAGGCCCTTGACCGGCTGGAAAAGGGCGAATACGGAAAATGTGCGCTGTGCGGCAACAAGATTGATAATGAGAGATTGGAAGCGCACCCGGAGGCGGACATATGCCTGGAATGCTCAAATAGTGCCAGGCTGCCCGGTGAAAGGCTGGAGCAGGGAAGACCGGTGGAGGAAACGGTGCTTTCCTTTCCGTATAACCGTGAACCCGGCAGGCAGGATGACAGAACGATATTCGACCGAGAAGACAGCTGGCAGGCGGTTGCCAGGTATAACAGGAGGGAGGACGACCCAAGCAACCAAACCGGGGACGACCAGGACATTTGGGATGAAATTCCGTCGGGGCTGGTGGAGGATATTGACAGGATAAGCAACCGGTATTACAAAGATACCCTCGGGGACGAGGAAGACGAATAATTTGTTTTATACGGTGAGGGTTTGTGGTAGAATTTTAATATAAAATCAAGCTTCCGGGGGGTATTTCATGACTTGGATTATTGCTTTATCGGTGATTGCTGCAGACAGGTTTTCCAAGTGGATTTGCCAGTCCTATTTGCAGCCGGTTGGTTCGGTGCCGGTTATTAAGGGTATTTTTCACCTTACCTATGTTCAGAACAGGGGAGCGGCCTTTGGTATACTACAGGACAAAATGTGGTTTTTTATACCGGCTACCGGAATTGTCCTGGCTGTTATACTGCACCTGCTGGCGAAGACAAAAACCGACAGCAGAGCCATGCGGGTTTCCCTTGCCATGATAGCGGGTGGCGCCATCGGGAATCTTCTGGACAGGATTTGGCTGGGATATGTGGTGGATTTTTTGGACTTCAGGGTATGGCCGGTATTCAATATAGCGGACAGCTGTATCGTTGTCGGTGCGGTACTGTTGGGATACCTGGTGCTTATAAAGGGTGAAGGTATAGGCTATGGAAAAGTTTGAAATGGTGGCGGACAGTAAAAATGAAAACAACCGGCTGGACCTTATGCTGGCAGCCAGGCTGTCCGGGCGTTCCCGCTCGTTCATACAAAGGCTCATTGAGCAGGGGCACGTCCTGGTTAACGGGTGCAGGGCAAAGAGCAATTACAGGGTAAAGGCCGGGGACAGCATAGGGATTGAAATACCCGAGCTCCAAAGTGTCGGGGTAAAGGCTGAAAAAATACCCCTTGACATAGTCTACGAAGATGATGCCTTATTGGTAATAAACAAGCCCGCCGGCATGGTGGTCCATCCCGGGTCCGGCAATTACAGCGGCACCCTTGTCAATGCACTGCTTTTTCACTGTGACAACCTGTCCGGAATAAACGGCGTATTGAGGCCGGGTATAGTGCACAGGATAGATAAGGATACCACCGGTTTACTTATGGTTGCAAAGGACGAAGAAACCCACAGACACCTGGCGGCCCAGCTTAAGGCCCACACCATCAACAGAAAATATACGGCTTTGGTCCGGGGTGTGATAGAGGAGGATGAAGGAACTGTCCATGCGCCCATTGGCCGGCATCCCACAAAAAGGAAGAAGATGGCGGTTGTGGCGCGGAATTCACGGAAGGCGGTAACCCATTTTACCGTTCTGAAAAGATACCCGGGATACACGCTTGTCGAAGCGAGGCTGGAAACCGGGAGGACGCATCAGATAAGGGTTCATATGAACTACATAGGGCATCCGGTGGTGGGAGATTCGAAATACGGCAGGGAAGGGGAGCTGGGTTCAAAGAGCCTAATGCTGCATGCCGCCGTTCTGGGTTTTGTTCATCCGGTAAATAACGAATACATGGAATTTAAGGCCCCACTTCCGTCGCATTTCAGGGAAGTCCTGGAGGCCTTATAGAGACCTGTCTTGTATCGAAGAAATCTCTTCCTCGGAAGGCGTTGCGTATATCGTCTTATGATTTTTATATATAACATAACCCGGCTTTGCGCCCCTGGGTTTCGTAACATTACCGGCCTCTGTGTAATCAACCGGTACACTGCTTGACTGCCTGGCCCTGCTGTAGTATGCGGCCAGAAGCGCCGCCTGGTACAGGGTGGTGTCAGGCGGATCTTTACCTTCACATCTTATAATTACATGGGAACCGGGTATATCCTTGGTATGCAGCCATATGTCATCCTTTCGGGCCAGCCTTAAGGTCAGGTGGTCGTTCTGCCGGTTGTTCCGCCCGACAAGTATTTTAAAACCATCCCCGGTAGTATAGGAATGCGGTTTTGAAGGGGTCTCGTCCTTTCTCCTGTCCCCTAACCTTGATTTGGAGGGCTTAATATACCCCTGGGTTTCAAGTTCCGATGCTATTTCGTGCAGTTCCGGCCATCCTGCACATTTTTCTATGCTGTAAACAAGACCCTCAAGGTAGTCTGCTTCTTCCTTGGTCTGCCTTAACAGCTTTCGGAGGTTTTCCTTGGCCCTTTTTGCATGGCTGTAGTCCCTGAAAAACCTCTGCGCGTTTTGCAGCGGTGTAAGTTCGGGGTCAAGCTTAATCTCTATGGACGGCATACCCGGTTTGGTATAGTCCTCCAGTACGGCAGCACTTGATTTTTCCTTCAAACGGTAAAGGTTTGCGGTAATTAGCTCGCCGAAAAGCTTGTAATGGCTTTTATCCTCTGCGTTTTGGAATTCATTAAGCCGGGAGTTTTGCTTTTTTTGATTTTTTTCCAAAAGGCCTGTTACTATCCTTAACAGCCTTTCCTTTTCCTGACGGAGGGTTTCCAGAAGCAGTTTTTCATGGTAGTAATTATCCAGCATGGCATTAACGCTCTGCTGGCGTTTGAAGGGTAAGCTTACATGGGTAAGTATAACAGGGCTGAACGCAGCGGGGTCACAGTCCCTGTAATATATAGCCGGCGAAAAGTCCCGGTTTTCTATCAGACTTTTAAACAGGCAGGCGGTACGGCACAGTTTTTCAACATCGCCTTCGTCCAGGGGTTTGTCCGGGTCCACACCGCTTATTGTGCAGAACTCCACCGCAAGGGTTTTCCCGAAACCTTCAAGAGAGTCCACCACCGCCCTGGAGGCCTTGGCTCCCGGATGTTTGAGAAATTCCTTCTCAAAACCTTCGGTGTCACCGCAGGTAAGGTCCAGTTTGGACTGGGAGGGCGGGTATTTGTACAATACTCCCGGGAATACCTGCCTGTATGAACTCATGTCGGGGGTCACACGTTTTATTGCATCGATTATTTTGCCGTTCCCGTCAAGGAGTATTATATTGCTGTGTCTGCCCATTATCTCGCATACCAGGACTTTGGCTCCCCCTACCCCCAGCTCGTCGGTTGTTTTTACGGCAATCTCAAGCACCCGGTCCATGCCGTGCTGGTCTATTGATGCAAGGACGCCGTTCCCGAGGTGTTTCCTTAAAAGCATACAGAACATGGGTGGGTGCTGCCGGCTGGACGATATTCCGTCGGACAGGTAAAGCCTCGGATTGGACGGACTGGCGGACATGACGAGTTTCTGCCTGCCGCCGCCGGTATGTATATAAAAAATAAGCGTATCAGACTGGGGCTGGTAAATTTTTTCTATACGGCCCGCTGTCAGTTTGCTGCTGAGTTCTGTCGCAAGACACCTCATGGTAAAACCGTCAAAAGCCATAACATCACCTCCCAATTAATTCCCGCACCCCATATCGGGGTATGCTATGATTAGTATAGCATTTAACGGTAAAAAAATAAAAGGTATAGGGGTAATTAAAAACACATGGTATAATCAGAGAAGTAGAACATCACCATCGGGGAGTGAAGGTTTTGGATTTCAAAAAAATGCACGGACTGGGAAACGACTTTGTATTGATTGACGCAAGGGACTGTCATATACCGGATATTTCAAACATTAGCAAAGCAGTATGCAGCCGCAATACCGGAGTGGGTGCCGACGGCCTGATAGCAGCCCTTCGGTCAGGAAGGGCGGACATAAAGATGGTCATATATAACTCGGACGGCAGTCAGGCGGAAATGTGCGGTAACGGGCTGAGATGTTTTGCAAAATACGTATACCAAGAGGGTATAGTAAACAAAAAAACCTTCAGCGTGGATACGTTGGCGGGGATTATGTATCCAAAGCTTGTATTCGATACCGGCGGCACTATTACGGGAGTCATCGTTGATATGGGCCGTCCGGTTTTTAAAGCCCGGCAGGTTCCGGTAGACTGTAGCGATGGAAAGTTCCTGGATAAGAAAATAAAAATCGGGGACGGCACATACAAAGTTTCAGCCGTCAGGCTGGGGGTTCCCCATTCGGTGGTGTACGTTGACGATATAAAGGATTCCCAAGTTGAAGATATCGGAAAGGCGATAGAAAACCATTTCCTGTTTCCCGAAAAAACAAATGTAAACTTTGTGCGGATAATTGACAAAGAAACCATAGAGGTGGCCACCTGGGAAAGGGGCGCCGGCAGAACCCTTGCCTGTGGAACCGGAAGCTGCGCCGCAGCGGTTATTTCAAATGCCTTGGGTAAAACAAGAAGAAGGGTTAAGGTGAGACTTAAACTGGGTGAGCTTTTAATTGCCTGGAAGGAAGATGGCCGGGTGTCTATGGAAGGGCCGGCGGTCAACGTGTTCAGCGGCAGGTTGTGCAGCGAAATTTATCCTTTGCAAAGCTAGTAAAATGTGTTAAATTTATAGGGAAAGGAAGCATGCGGGAGTTAATGCCCCGGACGAAAAGCCGGGGGATCACAAAATACAGGGAAGGATGTTACCATAGTATGATTTTCAGCATGACCGGGTTTGGCAGGGGCGAATTCAGAAACGGCGACACCAGCATTTCGGTGGAGGTCCGTTCTGTAAATCACAGGTACAGCGATGTCTCGATAAAACTGCCAAAGCCTTTGTCCTTTCTGGACGAAAAGGTGAGGCAGTATGTGCAGTCGCGCATATCAAGGGGCAGGGTGGACATTTTTGTTTCCTATGAGCTGTCGGAATCGGGATGTGCGGACGTTAAGGTCAACTACGAACTGGCACAGAGCTATTACGACGCGCTTAACCGCTTGAAGGAAAAGTCCGGGATAGAGGATAGGATACCCTTTTCACTTGTCGCTACCTTTCCGGATGTTATCGTGGCAAAACAGAAAGAGCTGGATGAAGAAGAAATCTGGGAACAGCTTTATTCGGCGATAAGGGATGCTATGGATATACTCGTGGAAATGCGCAGGCAGGAAGGGGGAAACCATAGGAAGGATATACTTGAAAAACTGCAGACAATAAGTGACGGGGTACTTGATATAGAAAAGAGAGCGGGGCTAGTTGTTGGGGAATACCGGGACAAACTGGAAAACAGGATTAAGGAATTGAGCAGGGGAATAGACCTTGACAAGGACAGAATATACCAGGAAGTGGTGATATTTGCCGACAGGAGCAGTATAAATGAAGAGATAGTGAGGCTGAAGAGCCATATTTCCCAGATGTATAATATACTGGACGAAGGAGGCACAATAGGAAGGAAGCTGGATTTTCTGGTACAGGAAATGTACAGGGAGATAAACACCATCGGCTCTAAGGCAAACGATTTACATATTTCGAAAAATGTTATAAATATAAAAGCACAGCTTGAAAAAGTCAGGGAGCAGATACAAAATATTGAATAGGGAGGTATTAAAATGGACATGAAACTGATAAATATAGGCTTTGGTAATATCGTTTCGGCCAACAGGCTGATCGCGATAGTAAGTCCGGAATCGGCCCCCATTAAGAGGATAATTCAGGATGCGAGGGAAAGGGGAATGCTAATAGATGCCACCTATGGCAGAAGGACCAGGGCGGTAATAATCACCGACAGCGACCATATTATCCTTTCTGCGGTTCAGCCCGAAACCGTTGCGCACAGAATGTATTCCAAGGAAATGCCGGGGAACACTGCCGGTACCGAATGACAATGAAGGAAAAGGGATTGCTGGTGGTGGTCTCTGGTCCTTCCGGGGCGGGGAAAGGTACCATTTGCAGCAGGCTGTTGGATACCCAAAAGGATATAGTGGCATCCGTCTCGGTTACAACAAGGGCCCCAAGAGAAGGAGAAATTGACGGCAGGAACTATTTTTTTATATCCAGGGAAGAATTCATTGAAATGGTTGAGGGTGACGGACTTATAGAATATGCGGAAGTTTACGGGAAATATTATGGTACACCCAAAAAATATGTGGAGGAAAACCTTGTAAGAGGCAGGGACGTTTTGCTTGAGATAGACATCCAGGGTGCTCTCCAGGTGAAAGAAAAGTATAAGGAAGGAGTCTTCGTTTTTATCCTGCCCCCATCCATGCAGGAACTAAAAAACAGAATTACAGGGCGCGGCACCGAAACCGAAAGGGAAATTTTAAGAAGGTTTGAAGCCGCCTACAGGGAAATAAACTATGTGTCCAGGTACAACTATTTTATAATCAACGATGAAATTGACAGGGCCGCCTACAAACTTCAAGCGATAATTGATGCGGAAAAATGCAGGGTGGACAGATTTAAAATGAAACTTATAGGTCAGTAAGGAGGTATTAAAGTGCTGTATCCCCCTATGAAGTCACTGCTTAACAAGGTAGACAGCAGGTATACCCTGGTTGTTATGGCAGCCAAAAGAGCAAGACAGTTAACCCATGAAACGGAAGAAAATGCGGAACAGGAGACCATCAATTGTGTTTCCGCGGCGATAAGGGAGATAGAAAAAGGGAAGATAAAATATGTGCGCACTAGGGACGGTATAAAATAACGGAGGGAAAAGAATGCTCAGGGATAAAAGAATACTGGTGGGCATATGCGGCGGTATAGCCGCGTATAAGGCTGCGGAACTGGTAAGCAGGCTGAAGAAAAAAGGTGCCTTGATAAAGGTTGTCATGACCAAAAATGCAACGGAATTCATTTCGCCGGTTACACTGCAGACCCTTTCACAGGAAAGGGTTGCACTTGATATGTTTGATTTTTCCCAAAGCCGGGAGATAGAACATATTTCCCTTGCCAAGTGGGCGGAATATATTGTGGTTGCTCCCGCCACGGCAAACTTCATAGGCAAGATTGCAGCCGGGATAGCCGACGATCTACTTACCACCACCGTTATGGCCTCAAAGGCAGAGGCAATAATAGCCCCTGCAATGAATACCAACATGTACAGCAATTCGACGGTTCAGCAAAACATAGACAGCCTTGCCAGGAAAGGATACAGGTTTGTCGGGCCGGTCAAAGGAGCCCTTGCCTGCGGAGATGCCGGCATGGGCAAGATGGAGGAACCGCAGGTTATTGTGGAATACCTGGAAGGGATGACCGACAGGCAGCAGGACCTGTGCGGGAAAACGGTTTTGGTAACCGCCGGGCCTACCAGGGAAGTGCTGGACCCGGTCAGATTCTTTACAAACGCTTCCACCGGCAGGATGGGTTATTCGGTTGCGGCGGCGGCGGCGCAGAGGGGAGCAAAGGTATACCTTATAAGTGGGCCCACCCATTTACAGCCCCCTCCTTTGGTGGAATTTAAACCGGTAACAAGCGCCGTGGATATGTATAATGCGGTCATGGAGGTTTTCCCCGACTGCGATATTGTTATAAAGACAGCCGCCGTTTCGGATTACAGGCCTTCCGAAGTATACCAACAAAAGGTCAAGAAAATCGAGGACCGGCTTACCGTAAACCTCATAAGAAATCCCGATATACTGAAGGAACTGGCAAAGAAAAAGGGCAAAAGAATACTGGTGGGTTTTGCAGCCGAGAGCACCAATATCGAAGAATATGCCGGCAGCAAGCTTGAGGAAAAAAATTTGGATTTAATTGTGGCCAATGATATAACGCAGGAAGGCGCCGGGTTCGGCAGCGAAACAAACCAGGGCTTAATAATGGACAGAAAGGGAAACAAGGAATATCTTCCCATAATGAGCAAGGAACAAATGTCGGATATTATTCTGGATAAGGCAGCCTCTCTTATAAAGGATACGTAATAACTGTCTTTTGTCGTCTGCTTTGGACGAAAGGATGTGGTAATGGTGTATGCCCGAATTGTTGTTGACAATCCCAGTCCTTTGGTTGATAAACCCTTCCATTATCTGATACCACCTCATCAGGAAAACAAAATAGCGATTGGTTCCAGGGTAGCCGTTCCCTTCGGACGTTCAAACAAACCGCTGGAGGGTTACGTAATTGAACTCTGCGAAGAATATCCCGACTGCCTGGATAAAATAAAAACGATAATACGGGCAATTGATTCCGCACCCGTATTTTCCCGTGAGCTTTTAGAGCTTGCTAAGTGGATGAGGGATGAGTACGTCTGCACCTGGTCCGAGGCGCTTCAGTGTATTATGCCGTCCCGGATGGTGAACAAGGGTGTTAAATTTATTGTGCCCGGGAAACGGCCGCCGGACCACCTTAAGGATATGAATGAATACATCCGGATCATTCGGATGATAAAGGATGCGGGCGGTATGCTTGAACTTGGCAGTTTGAATGACGAAGAAGTAGCAAAGAACCCGCTGGCAGGGCTTGTTAATGAGGGATATATCCAGGTTAAGGAAATTCTTACTTCAAAAATAACCGAAAAACATCGGCTGTGGATACGTCCAGTCTTTGGGGAATCCGATGGCAACCTGCCGGACAATGCGGTAAGGATGAAGGCAGTGATGTCTTACCTGAAGGAAACCGCCTGCCGGGAGGTTTCATGCAGCATTGTAATGGACGAAACGGGATGCAGTCTCAACACCCTGAGGGCAATGGAAAGAAGAGGACTTATAAAGCTGTTCGATAAAAGGGAATTAAGGCAGCCAAAGCTGCCTTCGGGTCTTGTAAATGACAGGGTGGAGGAAATGAGCCCTGCACAAAAAGAAGCGATATCCGGAATACAAAGGCTGTACCGTCAGGGCTTAAGGGAAATACTGCTGCACGGCGTTACCGGGAGCGGTAAGACCGAAGTGTATATGAGGCTTATTGGAGATACCATAAAAAGGGGTAAGAAGGCAATAGTTTTGGTGCCTGAGATCTCACTGACACCCCAAATGGTTGAATGGTACCATAAAAGGTTTGGAAAGAGGGCTGCGGTATTCCACAGCAAGCTTTCGACCGGGGAAAGGTATGACCAGTGGGAGGGAATCAAACGGGGGGATTATGACGTGGCCATAGGCGCCAGGTCGGCGGTGTTTGCACCCTTTGACGATATTGGTCTGATAATAATAGACGAGGAACAGGAACATACATATAAATCTGAAAGCTCGCCGCGGTACGTAACACATAGGATTGCGAACAAAAGATGCCGGTTTTATGACGGGCTCCTGGTAATGGGTTCGGCGACTCCGTCGGTGGATACCTATTACAGGGCAAAAAACGACGAGATCGGGCTTGTACAGATGAAGGAAAGGGCCGGCGGAAGCGTTCTACCGATGGTGACGGTGGTGGATATGAGGGAAGAATTGAAGGACGGAAACAGGTCGGTATTCAGCAGAAGGCTTGCGGATGAAATAAATAACGCGCTAAACCTGGGACAGCAGGCAATTCTGTTTTTGAACCGCCGCGGCTATTCAAATTTTGTGTGCTGCAGGGACTGCGGCTCGGCTGTCAAATGCAAAAGGTGCGACATTTCGCTTACATACCACAGGGCAGAGGATATGCTGGTATGCCATTACTGCGGCTATAGAAAAAGAATGCCGGATATATGCGAAGTATGTGGCAGCAAAAGGATAAAGCACCTGGGTTCGGGCACCGAAAAGCTTCAAAAAGCAGTGGAAAGCAGGTTTAATTCGGCACGGATACTGCGAATGGATATGGATACAACCCGGGGAAAGGACTCCCATTACAACATATTAAAGGCTTTCAGGGATAAAAAGGCCGATATACTCGTAGGGACACAGATGATAGCAAAGGGACTGGATTTTCCCGGTGTAACGCTGGTGGGGGTAATCCTGGCGGATTACAGCCTGAATTTGCCGGATTTCAGGGCGGCGGAAAAAACCTTTCAGCTGATTACCCAGGTGTCCGGCCGAGCCGGAAGGGGCAGCCTTGCGGGGAAAGTGGTGATTCAGACCTACCTGCCCGGGCATTACAGCATTGCCGCCGCAAAAAACCAGGACTACCAGGAATTTTTTGACCACGAAATAAAAATAAGGGAGAAATTTGGTTATCCGCCCTTTACCAGGCTTATAAATATAATAGTATCGGGAGCATCGCAAAAAAACGTGGCTGAGGCAAGCCGAATTATTTGCAGCCGGCTTGAGGAAAAACGGAATAGACGAATAAAAATGCCGGAAATATATGGCCCGGCTCCGGCACAGTATTCCAAAATAAAAGGAAGGTACCGGTGGCAAATAATAGTAAAGGGAAGGGATATTTGCGGAATAATGGAAGATATCAGGGAGATACGGGCCGAAACCCTGCGGACGGTGCAGAGGGGAATTGGTATAATGATAGATGTGGATCCTACAAGTCTTAACTGAGCAAAAGGAGGCGGAGCATGGCTATAAGGAAAATAAGGGTTGAGGGGGACCCGATACTGAGAAAAAAATGCAGAAAAGTTGATAAAATTGATGAAAGGATAAAGATACTGCTGGATGACATGGCAGAGACAATGAAACAGGCTGAAGGGGTCGGGCTTGCAGCACCACAGGTAGGTGTTCTGAGGTCGGTGATAGTGGTTGATGTGGGTGAAGGGCTGATAGAAATCATTAATCCACAGCTTCTGGAATCAAGGGGAAAGGAGATAGCAGCCGAGGGCTGCCTGAGCATACCGGAAAAATCAGGGGATGTGGAAAGGCCGGCCTGGGTAAGGGTAGAGGGCCTTAACCGAAACGGAGAAAGAGTGGAATTTGAAGGTGAAGGCATACTGGCCAGGGCGCTGTGCCACGAGATTGACCATTTGAACGGTATATTATTTACTGACAAAATGCTTGATGAAGGCAGGTGAGCTATAATTGAAAACAGTGTTTATGGGCACACCGGAGTTTGCGGTTAACAGCCTGGAAAGGCTGGTAAAAGAAGGGTATAATATAGAAGCGGTTGTTACCCAGCCCAACCGTCCCAGGGGCAGGGGCAACAGGGTTCAGCCGCCGCCGGTGAAGACAAGGGCTGCAGCGGAGGGGATACCGGTTATGCAGCCGGAACGGGTGAAGGATGCTGAGTTTATTAATGAATTAAAGGAAATAAAACCTGATATAATTATAGTGGTGGCCTTCGGGCAGATACTGCCGCCAGATCTAATAAACCTACCGCCATTGGGCTGCATCAATGTACATGCATCACTTCTGCCAAAGTACCGGGGTGCGGCTCCCATTAACTGGTGTATCATAAACGGGGAAACAAAGACGGGGGTTACAACCATGTTTATGGATGAATGCATGGACACAGGCGATATGCTGCTGTCAATGGCCGTCGATATAGACGATGACGAGACCGCAGGACAGCTGCACGACAGACTGGCGGTTATGGGTGCGAAGCTGCTTGTGGAAACCATTGAGGGCCTTAAAAAAGGCAGTCTGCCCCGAAAGGCGCAGGACAGCAAAAAGGCGACCTATGCACCGCAGCTGTGCAGGGATACAGGCAGGATAGACTGGAGCCGGGATGCAAAAAGCATATTTAATCTAATTCGGGGGACAGACCCATGGCCCGGCTGCTATTCGCATCTTAACGGTAAACGTATTAAATTGTGGAAAGCAAAGGTGCTGGAAGAGGAAAGCAGGGGAACAGACGGAGAAATTATCGCTGTAAAGGATGAAGGAATGACTGTTCAAACAGGAAAGGGTTCCCTTTTGGTTACAGAAATTCAGGTGCCTTCTTCAAGGAGAATGACGGCAGCCGAGTACATTAGGGGTAATACCATAAAAGTAAAGGATATGCTGGGTGAAAAAGGGCATGAATAGGAACAACGGTAGGGCAGAAGATAAAAGGTTGATGCTGGGACTTTTAATACTGCTGCTTGTGACGGTGTTGGCTGCGGCGGGTATTTTTATAAGCATGCTGGTTAAACAAAATCCAATCTTTGCAGCGATATCGGTGCTGATTCTGTCGGTCTTTGCCACTGCGGTTGTTCTATTCATACTGGTAACACTTTCTTCAATAGTTATGGTTTACTCGGGAAAGGAAAATGCAAAAATAGCCGGAAGGGTAGCGAAAAAGTCGCTGGATATAATGCTTAATCCGGTGCTGGGCATTGGAAGGCTTGTCGGCCTAGACACCGAAAGAATACAGAGGGCATACGCCGGCATAAACAACAGGGTTGTGTATTCAAACAAACCGGATTTATCAACCGAAGATATTCTTATACTGCTGCCCCATTGTATCCAAAACAGCAAATGCAGGCACAGGCTGAATGAAGATATAAGAAATTGTGCCGGGTGCGGAAAGTGCTCGGTATCCGATATGGTAGAGCTTGCCGGAAGACTTGGGGTAAAGGTCAAAATGGTACCCGGCGGAACCCTGGCAAGGAAAACGGTGGCGGAGGTTAAACCGAAGGCAATAGTGGCGGTGGCCTGCGAAAGGGATTTGTGCAGCGGGATAAGGGATACAAGTTTTATTCCGGTTATAGGAATACTAAACGAGAGGCCTTACGGGCCCTGCCGGGATACCAAGGTGGACGTGAAGAAAGTTGAGGATGCTGTAAAATTTTTGTGTAACAGGAGGTAAAACTGATGTTTTTTTACTGGGATTCAACCATGATACTGCTGATACCGGCAATACTGTTTACCATGTACGCCCAGTCAAGGATAAGCGGTACATTCAGAAAGTATTCGCGGGTACCCAGCAAAAACGGGTATACCGCAAGGGATGTGGCCAGGAAGGTATTGGATATGAACGGCCTTACAAACGTAAGGATCGAAAGGGTAAGGGGTAACCTTACCGACCATTACGACCCGAGGAAACAGGTTCTGAGGCTGTCGGATTCGGTACATGGCAGCACTTCCATAGCAGCCATAGGAGTGGCGGCCCATGAGGCGGGGCACGCGGTGCAGCATTCCACCGGTTATATACCGCTTTTAATGAGAAATACAATAGCACCGATAGCCGGTTTTGGGTCAAACCTGTCCTGGATATTGATTCTGGCGGGTCTTTTGATGAACTGGTTTGAGCTTATTCAGGCTGGAATAGTATTCTTTCTGGCGGTGGTAATTTTCCAGCTAATTACCCTTCCGGTTGAGTTTAATGCCAGCAAACGGGCAATTGCCCTGCTTTCGGAGGGTGGCATAATCACAGGCCAGGAGATTGGTCCCGCACGAAAGGTGTTAAACGCTGCGGCCCTTACCTATGTGGCGGCGGCCCTTACGGCGGTACTGCAGCTTTTAAGGTTTATTCTGCTTGCCAACCGAAGAAGGTGAGCTCAGAACGGCAGCAAAGTCAAAAAAACTCAACCGTTTGTTTAAAAAAGCGATGCGCAATTTTGACGTATCGCTTTTTTAAACCGGTGATACGGTGGTAAAACTTGTGTTATAATATGGGTATATTCCACAGGACATAGATGGTGTATAATATAAAGAAGGTGTGTAAATGGCAGCAAAAAGCATACTGGATATGACTGCCCGGGAACTGGGCTTATACATGAAAAAGCACGGGTATCCAGAATACAGGAGCAAACAGGTATTTGACTGGATTTACAAGGGAACGGCCAGCTTTGAAGATATGAAAAACCTGCCGCAGCAGTTGATAGGGCTGCTTAACGAAAATTTCATAACCGGAATACCCCGGATTGTAAAAAAGAAGGCTTCCAGTATTGACGGAACAGAAAAATTTTTGGTAGGGTTCCACGACGGAAGCATGGTTGAATGCGTTTACCTTATTTATAAACACGGCAGGACGGTATGCGTTTCAAGCCAGGTAGGATGCCGCATGGGATGCAGTTTTTGCGCCTCCACCCGTGGAGGGCTTGTGAGAAATCTTTCTTCAGGCGAAATGACCGGACAGGTGCTGGCGGTGCAGAGGGATACCAAAACCAGGATTTCAAATATTGTTATCATGGGAAGCGGAGAACCGCTGGACAACTTTGAAAATACACTCCGGTTTATCCGTCAGGTCAGTAGCAGGGAAGGACTTAATATAGGACTTCGCGGCATTACGGTTTCCACATGCGGACTGGTGCCCGAAATGAAAAGATTAGCCGAGGAAAGACTGCCGATTACACTGTCGATATCTCTGCATGCAGCCTGTGACAAGACACGCATGCGTTTGATGCCGGCGGCAAAAAAGTATAAAATAAATGAGATAATTGAATGCTGTAGGTGTTATATTGAGCGGACAGGCCGGAGGATAACCTTTGAGTATGCACTAATAGAGGGAATAAACAACCGGCCGGAAGATGCTGTAAAGCTTTCGGCACTTCTTAAGGGAATGCTGTGCAATGTCAACCTTATCCCCGTCAACCCCGTAGGGGGTACCGGGTATAAACAGCCGGGCCCGGATAATGTAAAAAGGTTTAAAGACATACTGCAAAAAAGGGGGATATCAGTTACAATAAGACGGGAGATGGGAAGGGACATTGCCGGAGCATGCGGACAGTTAAGGGCAGGATATATCAATGGGAAAAAGCTGTAAGAGACTGGGGGTTATGGGATGAAGGCCGGAGTAGTCACCGACATAGGATTGGTCAGAAATGAGAATCAGGACAGCTATTATTGTTCGGACGGGACAGACGACTTAAACCTGTATATAATTGCGGACGGTATGGGCGGACACAATGGAGGAGAAATAGCCAGCAGCACTGCAGTTGAAGCCATAAGATACTTCATTAAAACACATCATGAAAAGGATGAGTATGTTAAGGACAGGCTGTCCATGATAAAAGAGGCAATGAACAGGGCCAACGACGAGGTGTACCGTTGTGCGGCAGCTACCGCTGGTTTGGAGGGAATGGGTACCACACTTACTATGGCGGTAATTGAAGGGACCAGGCTGTATATAGGCCATATTGGCGACAGCAGGATGTACCTGTTAAGGGACGGGAAGTTCGAGAAACTTACCGAGGACCATTCCCTTGTTGCAGAGCTTATTAAAAAGGGTAGCATTTCTCCAGAAGAGGGGGACAGGCATCCGCAAAAAAACATAATAACCAAGGCATTGGGTACCGAAAAGACGATAGAAATGGATCTTTTAGCAAAGGAATTACATGAGGGCGATAAAATTCTGCTGTGCACCGACGGTCTTACCAACATGCTTGACCTGGAAGAGATAATAAACATATGTGCGGCCGAAGACAATCCACAGTCTCTGTCCGGGAAACTGGTGGAAAGGGCAAACAAAAAAGGCGGCAGGGACAATACAACGGTAATCGCAGTGAAAGTGGGGTGGAACGGATGATTGGCAGGGTACTGGGAAACAGGTACGAAATAGTGGAAAAAATCGGCAGCGGCGGCATGTCGCATGTATACAAAGCCCGGTGCGGATTATTGAACAGATATGTTGCGGTAAAGATACTGAGACCTGAATTTACCAGTGATGAAAGTTTTGTCAAAAAATTCAGACAGGAGTCCCAGGCAGCGGCAAGCCTGTCCCACCAGAATATTGTGAGTATTTATGATGTGGGAGTAGACCAGGATACTTACTATATTGTAATGGAGTACATTGAAGGTAAAACGCTGAAGCAGCTTATCAGGGAAAAACGGCGTATGCAGCCTGCGGAAGTTGCGGGAATAGCGCGGCAGATTTGCAGGGCCCTTGTACACGCCCACAATAACCATATAATACACAGGGATATAAAACCCCATAATATTATGGTGACAAAGGAAGGCACGGCCAAGGTCATGGATTTCGGTATAGCAAGGGCGGTAACCAGTTCAACCGTTACCAATACCGGCAGTGTCATTGGATCGGTGCATTACTTTTCGCCCGAGCAGGCGCGCGGTGGATACGTTGACGAAAAATCCGACCTTTATTCCCTTGGTATAGTCATGTATGAAATGGCAACCGGTAAGGTACCCTTCGAGGGGGAAAGCCCGATATCAATAGCGTTAAAACATTTGCAGGAAACGGTAACGCCGCCGGCTGAAATAACAGATGATGTTCCGGCGGGCCTTGAACAGATAATAATGAAAGCAATACAAAAGGACCCGGGCAGCCGGTATGAAACCGCCGGGGAGATGTTGGCGGATTTGAATGCCTTTATAAAAAACAACGACATAGTATTCGAAGGTATAAGCATTGAAGATAAAAGCAGTCCCACCCTGGTTATGCCTGTCGTTGGGGACAATGATACCAAGAACCGGATAATAAAGGATGACGGCAGCGGTGAGATGGACAATAAACAAAAAAGGAAAATGAGCAAAAAGAAACTGTACATTTCAATAGCGGTAATACTGCTTGCCCTTGTGGCGTTGGGATATGGAGGCAGTATACTTATCAGAAATATGTTGTTTGTTAAGACGGTTGAGGTTCCCTATATAGAGGGAAAAACAGAAGAAGAGGCAGAGGAGGAGCTTCAGGGGCTGGGCCTGGAAATGGAAGTGAGGGAGAGACAGAACAATCATACTTTCCCGGCAGGCACAATAATATCACAGCATCCAAAGGCGGGAACCGAAAACAAGGTAAATAACCCGGTGCTGGTTATTGTCAGCCTGGGAGCCGAAAAAACAGAAGTGCCGTACCTGATAAACTTAAGTTCCGCCGAAGCACAGGCTAAGCTGCAGCAGGCAGGGCTGGCAGACGGAGAAATAAAGACCAGGTTTAGCGAAACGGTTACCGTCGGGGTTGTAATGGATCAGAGTCCCAAACCCGGAATTATGGTGGACGAGGGTACGCCGGTGGACCTTGTAATAAGCTCGGGACCGGACATTAAATCGACCATCGTTCCTTCAGTGATGGGACTTCCTTTGCAGACGGCAAGGACCAGGATACAAAATGCCGGCATGATAGTGGGGGATGAATATCCCCAGGAAAGTGCCGTTGTGCCTGATGGTTATATTATAAGTCAAAGTATTCCTCCCAACACCGAAGTGGAGGAGGGTGCGTCGATAGGGCTTTGGGTGAGCACCGGCAGTAAACCACCCGAGCCGGTCCAGCCGGTAGAAGGCACAAAGGTACTTACCATAAACCTCCCGGAAGGCAGCAGGGATGTTAAGGTTACGGTGAAAAAATACCAGGACGGTGTAGAGGAAACTGAATACCAGAGACGGCATGACGCGTCGGAAGGGCCTTTAAAGGTGGAGATTACCGGAAAGGGTGAAATTAGGGTAGTGGTTCTGTTTGACGATGTCAAGCAGTGGGAAGATGTAATAGATTTCGGCAAGGAGGGTTAGGATGCAGCAGGGCAGGATTATAAAGGGAATAGGAGGTTTTTATTATGTAAGTACCGACCTTGGGCTTATTGAATGCAAGCCAAGGGGTATTTTCCGAAAAAACGGCCTTATTCCCCTTGTGGGAGACAAGGTAACCATTTCCCTTATCAGGGGCAGTGACAAACAGGGAGTGATAGAAAAAATACTGCCCAGGGAAAGCCTGCTGCTGCGTCCCAGTGTGGCAAACGTCAATCAGTGTGTTATAGTATCATCAATAAACAGGCCAAAACCGGATTTGCTGCTGCTTGACAGGCTGTTGGTGCTGGTGCAGGTGAACGGCCTGGGGGCTATTGTGTGCTTTAACAAGATGGACCTTGACATAAAGGGAGAATACGACCAAGCGATGAACGTATACAACCGTGCCGGGTACCAAGTACTGCGTACCAGTACAAAAACCGGAGTGGGGATAGAGGATTTGAGGGAAAAGTTAAGGGATAAGATTTCAGTGTTTGCAGGCATGTCAGGCGTGGGTAAAAGCAGCCTGATGAACAAGCTGCAGCCGCAGCTTTTGCTTAAGATCGGAAAAGTGAGCGACAGGCTGAGAAGGGGCAAACATACAACCCGTCATACACAGCTTATAGAGCTTGAAAGTGGAGGTATGGTGGTTGACACTCCGGGTTTCAGTTCCTTAAGCCTTGGAGCGGTAAAGGAACTGTCGGATATGGATGAAAGCGCACTGGGTCATTTTTACCCGGAATTCAGGGAGCATTTGGGAAAGTGCCGGTTTACAGGATGCAGGCACCTCAAAGAGCCCGGATGTTCGGTGAAGGACGCGGTGGAAAAGGGTGATGTTGCGTCCTTAAGATACAAAAATTACGTCAAGCTTCTGGAAGAACTTATGGAGAGTAGGAGGAGAAGATATGACTAAACTGGCTCCGTCTTTGCTTTCGGCCGATTTTGCCAGACTGGAAGATGGGATTGAAGCGGCTGAAAAGGGAGGGGCGGATTGGATACATATCGACGTGATGGACGGGCATTTCGTTCCCAACATTACAATAGGGCCCCCTGTAATAAGCAGCATAAGAAGGGTTTCCCGGCTGCCCTTTGACGTTCATCTGATGATTGAGAACGCCGACAGGTACCTGGAGGATTTTGCAGGTGCCGGCGCCGATATTGTTACGGTTCATTGGGAGGCCTGCAAACATATACACAGAACCGTTTCAAAGATTAAGGAACTGGGCAAAAAGGCCGGTATATCCATAAACCCGGCAACCCCGGTGGACGTTCTGAAAAATATGCTTGCCGAGGCGGACCTTGTTCTGCTGATGAGCGTGAATCCCGGTTTCGGGGGGCAAAGATTTATACCTATGGTTTTGGACAAGATAGAAAGGCTTAAAAAACTCAGGGAAGAGGGCAGATACCGTTTCGAAATAGAGGTGGACGGAGGTATTAACCTTGACAATGCAAAAGAAGTGATAAAGGCGGGTGCTACGGTTCTGGTGGCCGGATCCTCCATATATGCATCCAATGCGGTGGAGGACAGAGTACGCCGGTTTAAAAGTATAATGGATGGTGGAATGCGATTATGACCGCAGCAATCATATGTAACGGCAGCATATCCGATTTTGATTATCACAGAAGGCTGGTAAAGGACTGCAGCCTGATAATTTGTGCCGATGGCGGAGCCCTTTATGCTAAAAAGATGAACATTAATCCCCATGTTATTATTGGGGATTTTGATTCCTGCAAGAGAGAGTATGCCGACAGTTTTACAGGTGCGAAGGTTATTGGTTTTCCTTCCGAAAAGGATGAGACGGATGCCCACCTGGCTGTGGAATATGCCCTCTCACAGGGAGAAAAACATATAATACTGCTTGGTGCAATAGGTACTCGGCTGGACCATACCCTTGTAAATCTAGGATTGCTTCAAACCATTAAAGCGGCAGGCGGAAAGGGAGAAATAATAAACGAGTATAACCGGGTGAGCATGGTAGAAGGCAGTGACCGTGTCAAAGGAAAGGGAGCGCTGGTTTCGCTTGTTCCCTTTGGCGGAGATGTCAGGGGGTTAACCCTAAGGGGTTTTAAATATCCCCTTGAAAATTTTACATTGAAAATGGGGTCTTCCAGAGGAGTGAGTAATGTGCTTTTGGAAGATACCGGGTATATTAGCGTACGGGATGGCACGCTGCTTATGATACAGTCCAGGGATTAAACTTAAAATTTCGAGTGTCAAATATAAGGCTTCCTGAATACCATAGTATAAGGGAGCTTTTGTTTTGTTCCTAAACTAAACGGTTCCCGATAATCAGCGATAGTGGTTGGGAGGAGGAGGTTTTGAGAAAAAGGTTTCACCTGAGGAAGATAATAGGAGCAGCGGCGGTTACAGCGGGGGTGTTATTGATTATAATTTTTGTACCACCATGGGTCTGGTATATAATACTTGCTGCCCTGCTGGTTATGTTTGTCTATACACTGGGGTGCATATACCTTTGATACATAGCGAGTGGTTTAAACCTTTGCGGAGGTGCAAAAAAGTGCCCAAACGCATATGCAAAAAGAACGCAAGTTTGATAGTGACAGCATTTATTCTGGGTATAATAACCAGCATTATAATGCCCGGGTGGTGGTGGGTCCTAATAACAGGGGTAGTGCTTGTAGCGGCAGGCTGTAAGATACTGATGGATTGATTATTGCAGGAGGAGGTGCCGGGTATGAAATTTTTTGTACTGAAACCGCCAAAATTTATAAGCAGTTTCTTAAAGAAGGTCTTTAGAGTTAAAAGGACAGATTAGGTGCTTTATGGTAAAAGTATAAAAACGTGCCGAGTTAACTGTGCTCTGCACGTTTTTGCATACTATACCGTACGCTCTACTTTTCCTGATCGGAGGCAGCGGGTACATACATAAATACTCCTTGGAGTACCGTCTACCACTGCTTTTACTTTCTGAATATTGGGGCTCCAACGCCTTTTTGAATGTCTGTTTGAATGGCTTACTTTGCTGCCTGCCTGCCGTTCTTTGTTGCATACATAGCAAACCGTGGCCATGAAAACACCTCCTCTACAAAACACTAATATTTTAACATACAACCTTAGTATTGGCAACAATAGGAGTTATTATTTTGCACCTTCTTCTTTATTGTAAAAAGTCCGGCTATAATATAGAATATAAATATCCTATTCATTGGTTAGGAGGTTTTTATATGACATCAAGAATAGATAATGAATTGGGCAGTATATGCATAAACGACGATGTTCTCGCCAATATTGCGGGAATGGCAACCGTGGAATGCTACGGCCTTGTGGGAATGGCTTCAAGAAGCAGTGCGGACGGAATTGTGGAGCTTCTAAAAAAGGAGCACCTGAGCAAGGGTGTAAAGGTATATATAGAAGAAGACAAACTGATTATCGATCTGTATATAGTTGTGGAGTTTGGAACCAAGATTTCCGCCGTTGCACAAAATATTATCGACAAGGTCAGGTATTCGGTAGAAACAATGACCGGGATCGAGGTAAAAAAGGTTAACATCAACGTTAAGGGTGTCCGGGTTTAGGAACCAAGGGGGGGACAGAATTGGATAAAGACAAAAGCATAAACGGAAGTACTCTCAAAAAGATGTTTATAAATGCCGCAAACACGCTGGACAATAACAGGGGAATAATAGATTCGCTGAACGTTTTCCCGGTCCCGGACGGTGATACCGGAACCAATATGTCACTGACCATGTTTTCCGCCGTTGAAGAGCTAAACCGGCTGGACAAAGAAAACATAAACAATGTGGCGGAGGCAGTGGCAAACGGGCTTCTCATGGGTGCCAGGGGCAACTCCGGAGTAATCCTTTCCCAGTTGTTCAGAGGATTTGCCGCAGGGCTAAAAACCTGCAGCGTTCTTGACACCACAACCTTTGCCAATGCACTGGCCCAGGGTGTTGAAATGGCCTATAAGGCGGTCATGAAACCCACAGAGGGCACTATACTTACGGTGGCGAGGGAGACGGCAGACAGGGCAAAGGAGATATGCGAAAGTGTCAGGTCCTTTGATGTATTTTTGGAAGAGATGATAAAACAGTCGACATCTACGCTTGAAAAAACTCCGGAGATGCTGAAAGTGCTGGCGCAGGCAGGGGTAGTGGATGCCGGCGGGAAGGGATTTGTTTACATATTGCTGGGGTTTTTAAAGACAATCAGGGGAGAGGAGATTGTACTTAACGGTCAAAACCGGCTTGCACCCGTTGAAGATACGACTGAAGCGGAAGAAGAGGAGCTTTTGTTTCCTTACTGTACCGAGTTTATTATAAAGAGGCCCGCCGGGACTCCCGAACAGCTTAAACAATCACTTATGGGTATCGGCGATTCCACCCTGGTGGTAGGAGACGAGCGGGTAATAAAGGTACACATTCATACCGATCAGCCGGACAGGGTACTGGAGGAAGGGCTTAAACTGGGCGAGCTTTCCAAAATCAAGATAGACAATATGAAGGAACAGCATCGGACCACTATAGAAAACGAGACCAGGCAAAAGGAATTCGGTATTATCAGCGTCGCGGTAGGTGACGGGTTCAGGGATTTATTCAGGGATTTGGGTGTCGACAGGGTTATAGAGGGTGGACAAACCATGAACCCGAGCACCCAGGATATAATAAAAGCCATAGACAGCATCGGGGCAAAAAACATTTTTATACTGCCCAACAACGGTAATGTCATACTGGCGGCAAACCAGGCGAAGGAACTGTCCGACAAAAATGTCCTGGTACTGCCTTCAAAATCAATACCCCAGGGAATATCGGCGATGATTGCGTTTAACGCCATGCGCAGTGCAGAGGAAAACTATCAAGAAATGGTATCAGCGTTAAACACGGTTAGAACCGGGCAGGTAACATATGCGGTAAGGGATTCGGTATTTGACGGCATGAACATGAATGAGGGGGACATAATAGGTATCGCCGATGAAAGGATTATAGGCAAGGGAACGGATGTGGACCGGGTAGCTTTCGAACTGGCTTTAAATCTCATAAGTGACGACTGTGAAGTATTCACGGTATTCTACGGTCAGCAGGTTGAAAAACAGCAGGCGGCCTGGTTGGCAGAAAAGTTAAAAGAAAAGCAGCCGGACTGCGAGGTGGAAGTCCATTACGGGGGGCAGCCGGTGTACTATTATGTGTTTGCTGCAGAATAGGCTTCATCATGTTTGAGGTGAAAAAATGAGCGTTCTTAAGCAGCAGGTTTCATGTTTAAAGGGAGTAGGGCCAAAAAAACAAAAATACTTAGAGGCAGCGGGAATTGAAAGCTTAATGGATTTACTCTACTATTTTCCCAGGGAATATGAAGACAGAACCCGCTCATATCCTGTAGCGGGACTGCCCCATGGCGAAAGGGCGGGCACCAGGGCACGGGTTGCGGGACGGGCCAGTACAAAACGCATTAAAAAGGGCTATACAATTACCAGAATACCGATCTCGGACGGCAGCGGCAGAGGTTTCGCCGTGTGGTTCAATAATCCCTACACCGCAAAACAGCTGAGGGAAAATACCCTTTACGACTTTTACGGGCGAATAGACCGGCGGTGGGGAGAATTGCAGATACAGAATCCAAGCGTAAAAGCAGCAGGCAACACGGCGGAGTACAGGGGCGGCATAACCCCGATATATCCAAGGCATGGAAGACTTGAAACAAGGGACTTTGAAAAAATGATTTCAAAGGCCCTTGATATTGCCACAGGAAAGGTTGAAGATATATTTCCGGAAGGCTTTAGAAGGCAGTACGGCCTGGAGGAAATCAACCTTTGCCTTAAAAACATACATTTCCCGGTCAATGCAGAAAGCCTTGAAATGGCGAGATTCAGGCTGGCCTTTGAAGAACTGTTTTTGCTGCAGCTGGGACTTTTTATTGTGAAAAAGCAAATAACCGGCGGCAGAAAGGGGATTATGTTTGCACCGGTGCCCGAGGAAGAAAGACTGGTTGGTCTTTTGCCGTATACCCTTACAGCAGCCCAGGTGAATGCGTGGAACGAGGTAAAGAGGGACATGGAGAGCGGCACCGTGATGAACAGGCTGCTTCAGGGGGACGTGGGTTCGGGTAAAACCGTCATAGCTGCTCTGACACTTTTAAAGGCGGCTGCCAACGGATACCAGGGGGCATTGATGGTACCGACCGAAATACTGGCGGAACAACATTTTAAAACTATAAGCAGGATGTTTTCTCATTTTAATACCAGCGTTGAACTGCTGACAGGTAGCTGCAGTGCAGCGCAGCGCAGCGGAATTTACCACCGGATACAAAACGGTCAAACAGATATAGTGATAGGAACCCATTCCCTTATCCAGGAAGGACTTGGATTTTCAAGACTGGGTGTAGTGATTACCGATGAACAGCACAGGTTCGGAGTACGCCAGAGGTCCTACCTGGCCTCAAAGGGCGGCGCCCCGGACGTTCTGGTTATGACGGCAACGCCTATACCAAGGTCCCTTGCACTAATACTGTACGGTGACATGGATATATCGGTTATAGACCGGATGCCTCCCGGAAGAAAGAGGGTGGAGACCTATGTTGTGGGTGAAAGGGCAAGGGATAGGGCCTATGGATTTGTACTTAAACAGATTAAGGAAGGAAGACAGGCGTATGTTGTATGTCCTTTGATAGAGGAATCCGACAGCATTGATGCGGTATCTGCAGAAGAAGTATACCGGGACATTATTGGTAAGTTTTTTAAAGGATACAGGGTGGCTCTTGTACACGGGCGGATTTCCGGGCAGGACAAGGAAAGAATTATGAAGGATTTCAGGGACGGGAAAATTGATATTTTGGTTTCCACTACGGTAATAGAGGTCGGGGTGGATGTGCCCAACGCCAATATAATGGTAGTTGAGAATTCCGAAAGGTTCGGTCTGGCGCAGCTTCATCAGTTGAGGGGCAGAGTGGGGCGGGGCACGCATCAGTCCTATTGTATTCTTTTAAGTGGGGGCGGAGGCAAAATTGCCAGGCAGCGGCTTAGGACAATGGCGGATTGTGCCGATGGTTTTATCATATCCGAAAGGGACCTGGAATTAAGGGGGCCGGGGGACATTTTCGGAATAAGGCAGCACGGGCTGCCCGAGATTAGGATAGCAAGTCTGCCCCGGGACATGGAAATATTAAAAATAGTTCAGTCTGCGGCGCAGGAAGCGGTTAACTATCCGGAGCTGTTTGATGACAAAAAATGGAATGGTTTGTTGGAGAGAATCGACGAGTTTTTCGGCGGAAGACAAATAACGGCAGGCACAATTTAATAACAGCAGCAATAATTGTTAGTTTAAAAAACACCTCCTTGTACAAACTAAAAATAGAATCTGTGACAGGAGGTGAAATTTTTGGACAATATAACAGGAAGACTGGGCGGCGGAGGAACCACGGGAGGTAATACAGGCACAAAGCGTACCGTTTACCCGGAAGCCAGAGAAGCCCTGGACAGAATGAAGTTTGAAGTAGCTACGCAGTTGGGAGTTAACCTTAAGGATGGTTACAACGGAGACCTTAAAGCCCGTGATGCAGGATCCGTTGGAGGGATTATGGTTAGAAGAATGATTGAACAGGTGGAAAGGCAAATGAGCGGTAAGTAGCTATATACTTAAAAAGGAACGGTTTTTCCGTTCCTTTTTGGCTGCAGTCAAGAAATTAATATTGAAATAATTTCTAGTTTAAAATAAACCTTAGTGGTTAAATTAATATTACAAAGGCGAACAGGAGGTGATACACAAGTGGCAAGGAACAACAACAGGAAAGTAGTTCCCGAAGCAAGAGGAGCCCTTGACCAGATGAAGTATGAAGTTGCAGGTCAGGTAGGCGTTAACCTGAAAAAAGGATATAATGGTGACCTAACCTCCAAGGAGGCAGGCTATGTTGGAGGTTATATGGTGAAAAGGATGATCGAACAGGCGGAAAGGCAGATGGCCGGTAAGTAGTTCTTGATAATATAAAAAAAGGAAGAACCCTTAGGGTTCTTCCTTTTTTTAAAAAACAAAATAAAAGTACCGGTGAATGATACACCGGTACCGGAGGGGGTAAGTTTAATACAGGCTCTCAAGGAATTTCTTTATGGTTTCTAATAATAGATTTACCCCGACGTTGGCCTATTATTCGAAAACCTTTTGTCTAAGATTGGCTGTTGTGCTAAAATATTATAGGTGGTGGAATAAAAGGATGAGGATTATCGCAGGGAATTTTAGGGGCAGAAAGCTTGTATCACCGAAAAACAGCCCTATAAGGCCGACAAGCGACAGGGTCAAGGAAGCACTCTTCAACATGATTGGCCCCAAAATACCCGGTTCCCGTGTACTGGATTTGTTTGCCGGCACCGGCAGCCTCGGCCTTGAGGCAATAAGCAGAGGAGCGGAATATGCGGTTTTCGTTGAAAAAAACGCCGTCTCGGTCAAAACGCTTAATGAAAATATTTGGCTTCTAAATATCCGGGAAGACTGTGAAATAATAATGGCTGATGCAGTGGATGCCTTATCACGGCTTGATGCAAAGAATATTACATTTGACATTGTTTTTGTGGATCCGCCCTATTGGGAAAATTTATATAAAAAAGTTCTTTCGGCGCTGGCAGGATATGATATTATAAAAAACGGAGGGCTTGTTATATTTGAGCACCCCTCGGATATTGATATAGATAAAGACAAGCATTCATTCGTGCCGATAAAGAAAAAGAGATACGGCAGCACGTCAATCAGTATTCTTGCTAAGGAGGATGACAATGAAAACAGCAGTATATCCGGGCAGTTTTGACCCGATAACCTACGGGCATATTGACATTATAGACCGGGCCTCAAGGCTGTTTGACAATGTAATTGTGGCGGTTCTGAACAATCCGTCCAAGGCGCCGCTTTTCAGTGCCGCCGAGAGGATGGATATGATTAGAGAAGCCACCATCGGGCTTAAGAACGTGGAGGTGGACAGTTTTTCCGGTTTGCTTATAGATTACGTGGAAGAAAGAGAAGCCAATACGGTGCTGAAGGGTTTAAGAGCGGTTTCGGATTTCGAATACGAGCTGCAGATGGCACTTATGAACAGAAAGCTGAACAGAAACGTGGAAACGGTCTTCATGATGACCAGCAGCAGGTATTCCTTTCTGAGCTCGAGCCTGGTAAAGGAAGTTGTCAGGCTTGGGGGATGCGTGAAAGACCTTGTACCGGATTACGTCTTTGAAAGGCTTATTGAAAAGTACAAGGAGGTTTGAAAATCTGTTTAATCCAAGTAGCAAGGGGGGAGCCGGATGGAGATAAGTGAGCTGTTGGACAGGCTGGAGAAGATGGTAAATGAAGGTATAACGGTGCCATTTTCAGATAAAACGGTGGTTGACAGGGAGAAGGTTCTTGGAATAATAGACTCAATCAGGGATATACTGCCGGAAGAAATTAAGCAGGCCAATTGGATAAAGGAAGAGAGAAACAGAATACTTATTGAAGCGCAAAAGGAAGCGGATCTTATGATTAAAGAGACTGAAGAGCTCATAAAAAGCATGGTGGAAGAAAGCGAGGTCACCAGGCGCGCCTATATGCAGGGCGAGGAAATAATACAAAACGCTAAAAAAAATGCCCGGGAAATAAGGGTCGGTACAAAGGAGTATGCGGACAACCTGCTTGCCGAGCTTGGGAAGCAGCTTAAGGAATATATAGAGCTGATTGAAAAGAACAGGGAAGAGATAAAAAACCTGAGAAGCTGAACTTGTCAGCTTTTCCTGATACGAAATCCTGCAACGGATACAAAAAGTCTGCATATGAATACAGCGGAAAGTATGAACAGCATTGTAAAGGCAAAGATTTTTGCGGAAGCCGAAAGACAGCGGGAAAAGCCAAGGACAGGAGGCATACCGGGTTCGGTAAAGATTACGTCCAGGGATGCTCCCGAAAGTACAATCCTGCCCAAAAGGAGTGACGCCAAACATGAAAGGACGCCGTGGACCAGTTTGAAAAGCATATAGACCGCCGGGTTCAAATCGGTTCTGCTGATAAAGCTGATTGCCTGGGCGTGTATGGAAAACCCGCTCCATCCGATAATAAGACTGGCCGAGGCAATTACATATATCAGGGGTAGGGCTCCCACCATCGAAATAAGCTTGCTGCCTATTGTGATTTCCAGCATTCCGCTTAAAACAGGCTGTACCAGGCCGGAGGGCAGTGATGTACCGTCAAGCACGGCTTCAATGGGACGCGCAAGGTACTGCAGAGCCCCGGTGGTATAAAGCAGCCGAATAACCACAGAGAACATTATTATAAACCCGCCTACTATAAGAAGGGTATTTATGCTTTCTCTGACTGCGTCTCCGAGCAGTGTGCCTATCGACCTTCCATCCTTTGTTCTTTTTTTGAGCATGGCTTCCAGCGCCTTTTTCATGCTTGGCATTTTAACATTGGAAGAATATGTTTTTTCGTTATCCCTTATAAACAGGGCTGCCAGAATACCCGTTGCAATGGCGGCCAGGTAATGGGACAGGGCTATTATGGTACCCGCCGGCCGGCTGCCGAACATTCCAATTGAGACTGCCCCTATCATGAATAGCGGTCCCGAGGTACTGCAGAAGGCAAGCATTCTCTGCCCCTCGGATTTTGTACACATACCGCTTTCCCTGAGATTGCAGGTTAGTTTTACGCCCACCGGGTAACCCGAAGTAATACTCATAATAAAGACTAGGGCGGATAATCCCGGAGTTTTAAAAACCGGGCGCATAACGGGTTCCAGAATGGCACCGGCAAAATCAACAACCCCAAGGCCAATAAGCAGCTCGGCACCGATAAAAAATGGCAGCAGCGCAGGCAGCACCACGTTAATCCAGGTATCTACACCCTCCACGGCGGCCTCATAGCATTCCTCGGGAAAAAAAATCAGGCTCATAACAAAAATACTGACTGTGAGGGCAGCTATAAAATGGATTAGTTCATGTTTTTTTGTTTTTAGCAGTCCCTGATAAGATATTTTTATATACAATAGGGTAATTACAACTGTAGTGATAATTAAGGCCGTGTAGAGAAACCGGATATTTGGCATAAAAAGTTCTCCTAAAATAATTTGATTATTAATTCAATATATTTGAAAAGGCACAATAATATGAATAACGCGGGAGGTAATCCTATGAAGCAAAAAAAGCTCGGCCTGGCGTTAGGCTCGGGAGCTGCCCGGGGATTTGCCCATTTGGGTGTACTGCAGGCATTTGAGGAAAAGGGTATAAGGATTGACTGTATTTCCGGGTGCAGCATCGGCTCGCTTATAGGAGCCCTGTACTGCTGCGGCATGCCGGTTTTGGAGATAATGGATATGGCCCTGGAACTGGTGCCCTGGGAATGGATAGATATTTCAATGCCAAAAACAGGCCTGATACAGGGGCGGCGGCTGGAACAGCTGATTAAAAAACATACCGGCGGAAAAAGATTTGAAGATTTGAAAAAACCCTTCGCGGTGGTTGCAGCCGACCTGTCAACCGGTAAAAGGGTAGTACTGAACAAGGGTTATGTATACAAAGCGGTAAGGGCAAGCGTAGCAATACCGGGGATAATTGCGCCGCTGGAACTGGAGGGTAAAATTCTTGCCGATGGAGGGCTGGTGGACCCTGTTCCGGTAGACCTTGTGAAGGAAATGGGTGCAGGATATACCGTGGGGGTCAATTTGGGCTCTTGGATTGAAGAAAAAAAAATGAAAAGCATATACGATGTAATTATACAGAGCATCGATATACTGCAAAACGAAATATTGATGCTTAGGGGAATAGAAGCCGATCTTATTATCAGCCCTTACCTTAAGGATATAAACCCGGTCACCTTCAACCAGGTGGAGGAATGCGTTGCTGCCGGAAGGAAAGCCGCCCTTGGGGTGATTGATGAGCTGCGCTCGGGCCTGGAAGCTACAGGTAAACGGGGCTGGTTACAAAATCTTGTCCAGCGAAAGCAAAATCACCGTTAGAATATCCCAGAACATACAGGTCGGTGGACAGGATGTCTTTTCTGAGCATATTGATAAACGGACTGTTCTTTTCAAAGCCGTGGTTGGATGTCTTGGTTATGACCGGGATCCGCGACCGGGTGTTTGCTTCTTTAAGAATTTCCCTGCCCCTCGTATTGAGGGCCAGAACCCTTGCATAGCACGGATATCCAAAGTGTTCAAGCCGTTCAAGCATGTTCCGGTGAATATCCAGTGCAATATAAGCCGTTATTCTTCTGAGCCGAGTGTGGGTATAGCGTTTTGTCTTAGCCTGGAGCAGCAAATCCGGTATGGTTGCATTTTCCCTGGCAGCTCTATAAATCCTGTTTTCAAGGCCCTCGGCAACCTCGGGAAATTTTTTCAGGTCCCTGGCTCCAAGCTTCCTTATCCCGGATATTACCGGCAGGTCTAAAATATCGCTGCATACAGGTCCCCTGCCCATGGCAAATTCACGTCTGAGTATACCCAACGTGGTTTCCGGCATAGCTCTTGATACTCTTGCGGTTACCACACCGGTCTTTAAAAGATGACTGCGTATTGCCGATGCGCTTGCCACCTTGTTTATTATTGAAGACGAGTGATAAGAGGAGGCATATCTTTTGACGGTTACCGGGTAAATTCCGCTTTTCAGCCGTTTTAACGCCTTTAGATATTCAACCGCCAGTATATTGTTCGGAGATGCAAGCAGCTTACTAAAGCCGTGGGATGGATTTCCCGGGCATTTTTCCAAGGCCAGGGCCCTCGCAGAGGGGAAACTCAGGCCCTTGGACAGGAAATATCTCAACTGGTGCTTAAATACTTCGGGCTCTTCCGCCAGCACATCTGAAACCCGCTGCAGTTGGCTTAGGCTTCCGGATTCACTTCCGAAACTGATACAGTCCACCACGCCAATTCCGTTAAGCAGGTTTACAGCACCCATGGCAAAGGCTTCCGCGCTGCGGCAGGCATATACCACCGGCAGTTCAAGTACCAGGTCAACCCCGGCCTTAACAGCCATTTCTGCCCGTGCCCATTTGTTTACTATGGATAGGTCCCCCCTCTGCATGAAACTGCCGCTCATTACGGCTACTGAATGGGTCGCACCGGTTATTTTAATTGATTCTTCAAGATGATACGAATGGCCGTTGTGAAACGGGTTGTATTCGGCAACTATTCCCAGCACTTTCAAAGCCTTTACCTCCTAACGGTGTGTCCCCCGACCTTATTAAAAGCGGTGTATCCCCATACTATTATATATATTATTTTGGGCTTTTTGGCAGGATATTTATAAAAAATGAAGAAATTTATATAAGTTTGATTAAATGAACCTATAGGGGAGGATAAAAAATGAAAGTATTGGTTGTAAACTGCGGCAGTTCATCCGTAAAGTATCAGCTGCTGAACATGGAAGATGAGAGTGTAATGGCCCGTGGACTGGCTGAAAGAATAGGTTTGGAAGGGTCCAGGCTGAAGCATGAGGTTAAGGGCAGAGGAGAAGTGGTAATAGACAGTGAAATGCCAAATCATAAGGCTGCGCTGAAAGTTATAACAGATGTACTTGTGGACGAAGAAAACGGGGTAATCAAGGATACCAGTGAAATTACGGCAGTAGGACACAGGGTTGTACATGGCGGAGAGAAGTTCTCGGGTTCGGTTAGAATAACCGGTGAGGTTATGGACACGCTGAGGGAGTGTGCGGATTTGGCACCGCTTCATAACCCCCCCAATATAATGGGAATAGAAGCCTGCCAGCAATTAATGCCGGGAACTCCAATGGCCGGAACCTTTGATACGGCTTTTCATCATACCATACCCGATTATGCATATATTTATCCCATTCCTTACGAATACTATGAGAAGTATGGTGTAAGGAAGTACGGATTCCACGGGACTTCACACAAATATGTGGCCGAAAGGGCTGCACAAATAGTGGGTGTGCCGCTGGAAGAACTAAAGATAATAACCTGCCATCTGGGCAATGGTGCGAGCATAACTGCCGTTAACGGTGGAAAATCCGTAGAAACCAGTATGGGTTTCACTCCCCTCGAGGGCCTTGCCATGGGTACCCGCTGCGGCAGCATAGATCCGGCTATAATTGCATTTATAATGGAAAAAGAGAATATGACGGTGGAAGAAGTAAATAATATACTGAACAAGCACTCCGGGGTATCGGGATTATCCGGTATAAGCAGTGACTTCAGGGATCTGGAAAAGGCTGCTTCAGAGGGCAAAAAGAGGGCCAGGCTGGCGATTGACGTATTTGCGTACAAGGTCAAAAAATTCATAGGCTCCTATTCAGCAGTTATGAACGGGGTGGATGTCTTGGTGTTCACAGCAGGACTTGGTGAGAACTCTGTTTCAATGAGGGAAAAAATCTGCAGCGGTTTGGAATACCTTGGACTTGAACTGGATACCGATGCCAACAATATAAGGGGTAAGGAAACCATAATTACCAAACCCCACTGCAGGGTGAAGGCAGTGGTTGTTCCTACAAACGAAGAGCTAATGATTGCCAGGGATACGGTTAGAGTTTTAAACGGCCAATAACCTTGACAAATATTATTTCACTTTGTATAATTAACTCTGTTGATTATGGAGTGTGTTGGAAATGATAATACAGGGCAGCCGGCCGTGACAGGATAGACCTGCACAAGCCGGTTGTGGAAAGCATACTTCTTGAGCTTCCAATAAAGGTTGTATGCAGTGAAGAATGCAAAGGACTTTGCCCGGTGTGCGGTTCAAACAGAAATTTAAAAGAGTGCGGCTGCAGCCGGGATGAAATAGATCCGAGGATGCTGGCATTAAAAGAATTGCTGAAAGAGAAGTGAGTGCAGGGAGGTGTTGATATGGCAGTACCCAAACGGAAGATTTCGAAATCGAGAAGGAACAAAAGATTGTCCCAGTGGAAACTCAAAAAGCCCGGCCTTGCCGAATGCCCTCAGTGTCACGAACTTATGATGCCCCACAGGGTATGCAGGTCCTGTGGTTATTATAAGGGCAGGGAAATGGTTGAAACGGAATAAATGAACGGAATAAGAAGCCTGCGGTGGGTTTGTACCGCAGGCTTCTGTTATTCTATGCGTATTGTTTTCCCGATTTTCGCTTTACACGGTTTGTCTGCAGAATCCAAATTCCCGACAATACCGTAATACCGAAGATATCCGAATAAATGCCCGGAATAATCAGCGTAAGACCCGCTGCGAAGAACAGGATTCTTTCGTACCATTTATTATTCGTAACAAAATAGTTGGTGGTTGAAGCGCCTATACAAATCATGCCGATTATAGCCGTGACTATTGCCAGGGCAACACTGATGGTAAACGCCATTGTTGATACGCCTTCGGGTCTTATCAATACCAGGATGGGAGAAAGCGCAAATATATACGGTACCAGGTAAGCGGCGAACCCCAGCTTGAAGGCTTCAAAGCCGGTTTTCAGCGGGTCAGACTTGGCTATACCAGACCCTGCGAAGGCGGCCAGTGCCACCGGAGGGGTAATGTCGGCCACAATTCCGAAATAGAAAACAAAAAGGTGGGCTGCCAGTTGGGGTACCCCCAGCGCCATTAATGCAGGGGCGGAAACCGTTGCCTGGATTATGTAGTTTGCCGTCGTTGGTACTCCCATGCCTAAAATCAGGGATCCAATCATTGTGAAAAGCATAGTGAGGTAAATATTGCCGCCTGCAAGCCTCACAAGTCCTCCGGACATTTTCATGCCCAAACCGGTCAGCGTGATAATACCAACAATTATTCCGGCAGTGGCACAGGCCACCACAACAGGAAGAGCAGACCTGGCCCCTTCTTCCAGTCCCTCCACTATCTTTTTAAAAGACATGCGGGTCTCCTTCAGTATCATTGATACCGCTATGCATAAAATAATTGCATAAAACGCTGCCATCATAGCCGTGTAACCCTTTACAAGCAGGTATATGATTCCTACTATCGGTGTGGCAAGGAACCATTTTTTCCTGAGCAGCTGCTTCCAATCCGGCAGCCTGTTTTTTGGAATGCCCAGCAAACCGGTTTTCTTGGCCTCAAGGTGTACCGTAATAAATATTCCGGTGAAATAAAGAACTGCCGGTATTGCTGCTGAAAGAGCAATTGTAATATAGGGCGTGTTTAGAAACTCCACCATAATAAAAGCTGCGGCACCCATTATTGGCGGCATCAACTGTCCGCCGGTTGAGGCGGCCGCTTCAACGGCGCCGGCAAACTCGCTGCGATAGCCGATGCTTTTCATAAGGGGGATGGTAACCGATCCGGTACCTACCGTATTGGCAACAGAACTGCCGGATACGGTACCCTGGGCGGCACTTGCAATTACAGCCGCTTTGGCGGGTCCGCCGGTAGAACTGCCGGTTAAACCCACTGCCAGTTCGGTCAACCAGTCACCGATACCGGTTTTCTTTAAAAAGGTTGCAAACAGCATGAACAGAAAAATAAATGTGGATGAAACCTGAATCGGTATTCCCAGGATTCCTTCGGTACTCAGCCACTGGAAAACGGCTATCCTTTTTATGGAAAGGCCGGGATGGGCCATAAAGGATGGGAAGTAGTTGCCAAAATATGCGTACAGAAGAAAGAAGGTTGCCAGCGAGATAATAACCGGTCCCGCCATTCTTCTGGTAGCTTCAATAATTAATAAAACCGCTATAAAGCTTACTACCATGTCCAGGTTGTTATACACTCCTGCACGCCAAACCAGTTCCTTGTAGTATATTACATGGTAGGCGGCAACCGAAAAGCTCAAAAAAGCCAGTACAAAGTCGTACCAGGGTACCTTATTGCTTTTACTGCCCCTCCTTGCAGGATAAAGAATAAAGATTAAAACCAGGGCTACACCCACATGGGGAGCCCTCTGCAGGGTAGATGGGAAAACCCCGAAGGCAGCAGTGTATAAATGAGCCAATGACCAGACAACCGCCAGTATAAAGACAAATTTGGCTAACGGTCCCTTTAACCTCCGGAAGGCAAACTCCCGGTCATACTTTGCAAGGATTTTCTCGGATTCTTTTTCGTCTATCCTTATATCATCCTTTATGAGGTTGTCCTCATTTTGCCTTTCCGCCATATTTCTACCTCCTCAATTAAGAATTGGCCAAAGGTTTTTCTATTAAGCCCTATATGAACATACCCGCCCGGCCGATATATATCCCGAAGTGATGTTGATTTGCCGTTGTAAACAAGCGTATGATCCGCTGTAACAGCGCCTATGGTCACAGGTACCCTGTCAAACACCAGTTCATAACCCAAAACGTTGTATTTTCCATGCTCAATAACCCAGTACTGATTAAATTCGGGACGGGCAGGCAAATTGGGACCGAATTCATCAAAGGTCATTTTTATCATGGGAATCCTGCCGGGGGCTTCAAGCCTGTATGTTTCGATTACCGGCTGCAGTGTCACAGAATGTGTCCATTGGACATCAAAAAGGTCACCGGCTTCGGCTCTCTGCTGGTATACCAGGTTTTCCGAACCGTCAACCCTTACTTCCAGGACGAAAACCGGCAGCATAAAAGCTGTAAGCAGCAGGACTGTTGTTATAATAAATGCATGCATTACATAGTTTTTTTTCAATAAGGAAGGCCGAGGACTGTACAGCCGCCCCGGCCTTCACCTCCTGTCGGTTAGTCTATGGGTTTAATCATATCCGGCACGTCAAGGCCTATCTCGGTAAAGTACTTGTAGGCACCGGGATGCAGCGGGGTTGTAATACCGTCTATCATTATTTGCTTGTTCCCCGCAGCCAGTTCATCGGTAAGCCACTGGGCTGCCCCGTGGGCTGCTGCGGTGTGGGCGCTATGTTCAAACCAGACCTTGGTTATATCATACACAATATCTTCCGGCATGTCAGGTGCCACGTATAAAGCCGCCACGCAGTTGATGGTAAGTTTGTCTTCCTCGTTGCCGTAGGTCCCGGCGGGTATTACGTACTGGCTGAAGAATGGATATTTTGCTTTTACTTTTTCGTACAGTTCGTCGCCTATTTCAATTACCTCTATATCTCGTGATGTCATAATATCCTGTATTGCAGCTGCGGGAACTGCCAGTACGTTAAAGGCCGCATCCAGGTGACCGTCCTTCATCTTGCTGGCCGCATCGCCAAAACCGTCGTATGCAGCTTTTATGTCATCAAAAGTCATACCGGCTTCGGTCAGTACCGTCTCTGTCATTACAACGGTGCCGCTTCCAACCGGGCCGACGGCAACCCTTTTACCCTTTATGTCTTCCAGTGATTTGATACCGCTTTCCTTCAGCGCCACGCCCTGGTAGACCTCCGGATAAATCACACCGATTGCCCTGAAGTTCTGCTGTTTGTTTTGGAAGGCGCCTGTACCGTTCCAGGCATCGTCGGCTATGTTGTTCATGGCCATTCCAAGCTCACACTCGCCGGCATGAACACGGTTTACACTTTCAACCGAGGCGCCGCCGGGCTGGCTTGTTACCTGTACACTGTCCAGGTATTCGTTCCAGGTATTGGCCATTGCCCCTCCCAGGGCGAAATAGGTACCACCGGTTGAACCGGTAATAATATTGATCTGCATTTTCTGAACCGGTGCCGGCGGTGTTTCCTCCTCACCATTCTCGGGTGCTTCGGTCTCGGTTGCCGGCCCGCATCCGGCCAGCATACTGCTCACAATAAGCAGAGCTAACATTAGAAATGCTAATTTCCTCTTCATATATAGACCCCCTTTTAATTTAATATTCTTGGTAACTTTAATTACCAAAAATAATTTAAATTTTTAAATCCTTTGTTACCTGAAAAGATATGGGCCGCATGCCTGCTACTTATAGTCAACTTCGGCGTCCCTGTTGGGATACTTGATTATCTGTCCTTCCCAGGTCCTTATGGTTACTGTGTCTCTGCCTTGAGAAATCAGGTATTCGGGCAACATAGGTGTTTTGCCCCGCCCTTCGGGGGCGTTTATTATAAATGTCGGGATAGCAAGGCCTGAGGTATAGCCCCTTAGGTGTTCCATTATTTCGATTCCTATATCAACGCTTGTTCGGAAATGAAGCGTTCCCACAACACCCTTGGCATGGAAAATGTAGTAGGGTCTTACCCTTATTCTAAGGAGTTCCTGGCATAGTTTCTTCATAACATAGGGGTCATCGTTTACTCCCCTCAAAAGTACGGCCTGATTTCCCAGAGGTATCCCCGCGTCGGCTAGCATTTCGCATGCTTTTTTGGATTCTTCGGTAACCTCCAACTGATTGTTGAACTGCAGGTTGATAAACAGCGGGTGGTGTTTTTTCAGCATGTCGCAAAGCTCTGGGGTTACTCTTTGAGGCAGCGTAACCGGCATCCTGGTACCTATACGTTTGAATTCAAGATGAGGAATTTTGTCGAGTTGTCCCAGCAGCCAATCCAGCAGTTCATCGGATAATGTGAATGGATCGCCGCCGGTTATTAAAACGTCCCTTATCTCAGGTGTGCTGCTTATATAATCAACAGCTTCCTGCAGGTGTTCCTTTGGCTGCGGCGCATCAATCTCTCCAATGTTTCTTCTGCGCTGACAATGCCTGCAGTACATACCGCATTGGTTGGTAACGTTTATTATAAGCCTGTCAGGATACCTGCGGGTAATACAGGCGGCAGGATTTGTAAATTCCTCTGCCATCGGGTCGGCGCTGCCAATGCCCTCCTGCAGTTCAAGACCCGTTGGAATGGACTGCAGGTATATCGGGTTTTTGTAGTGGTCGCCCGCTGGATCAATCACCGACAGGAAATAGGGTGATATTGCCCATCTGAACCTTTTGCCGACTTCATCTATATCATGTTTCTGCTTGTCGCTCAGCTTTATGAATTTTGCCAGGGTATCCGAATCGGTTATTCTGTTCTTTATCTGCCAGTGCCAGTCGTTCCAGTCGTCTTCGGTAGCTCCCAGTATTTCCTTTATTTTGATCTGTCTGGCCTTAATATCCTCTTTAAGGTCCAGACCGGTATGGATTTTTTCTCTGGCTTTCAGGTAGGGGTCAATACGGCTTTTTAAAACCTCTGCCCTTTCCAGGGATATTCGTCTGGAACTCTTTTTTGTATCCATAATTTGACCTCCTTGCAGATTATTAAAACCCTATTATAATTATGTATATATACTTGGTTGTCTCAATATGACGCAGTTTCACCTCCAAAAACAATCTTGCTGATCAGCTATATATAACAAATGCAATATTTATGCCAAGAATTCCACTGTATATTTATGGTATTATTAGTAATGATAGAGTATGCCATAGTACTATGTCAAGGACACAAAACATTGACCGGTTTGTGTTTACACGTTGTTTTGAGTAGGAAAGACAGGGAATTGTTTCCTGTCTTCCTTTTAAACTGTACAAATACCGAGGCATAAAGGTTGTTTCTGGTTCATGCGGTACAGCCATTTAAAGCTGTAACATTTTCTGGTATAATAAATAATAAGTCGGATTAAAAAAAGTGGGGGGATGGGTAAATTATGGCAAACACCAAACCGTACGGGCTTTCCATTATAACGCGTTCCGAGAAACATAAGGAAAACGTAATAAACCAGCTCACCAACCTTTTGGGGTCTGAGGTTACAATAAGGGGCTATTCAATACTGGAAGGAATAAAGGAAAAAATATATGACGATTTGGTACTGATAAGCCATGAATACCTGAAGGAAACAGCGGGCAAATACATTGACCCGAGGGCGGAAGCGATGGTGGCCAGAAGAGCACTTAATCATTCCAAGCTGGAAGACGTGTTGCGTATTCCCCATGGCGAGGATGTACTGTTTGTCGACGTTAACAAGTGTCTTGCCGAAAACTCCATTTCACTTCTTGAGGGGCTGGGCATAAACCATATAAATATGTATCCGTATTATCCGGGCATAAAGAATTCCAGACAGGCCGACTATGCAATTACTACGGGAGAAATTCATATGGTACCCGATAGTATAGAAAATGTTATCGATTTAGGATACAGCAAGATAGACCTGACAACAATAACTGAAATAATGCTGAAACTGAATATACTTGATGAAAGGACAAACCTGCTGTCGGTTAAGTTTTTGCAGGACTTTGTATATTCCAGCAAAAAGGTCGTCAAAGCCCTGGAAACCACCGACAGCATTAAAAAGCAGCTTAACACAATACTAAACGTGATAAACGATGGAATAGTAGGAATTGACAATAACGGCAGAATAATGTTCAGCAATGAAAATGCAAAAAAGCTTTTCAACTCGCGACACAACGGCAGCAGGGCAGGGAATAAAGAAATCAACCTGGACGATATACTGGATTTCGATGCGAAGGCGCTTCTAGGTAAAAATTTCGGGTTGTATAGAAAGGTTCATGAAATAACGGGAAAGAAGATACTGTTAACCATGATGCCGATTATAAGGAATGGTGAAAATAACGGTGTAATAATCACTTTCAAGGACCTGTCCGAGATAATCGAGATGGAGAACATTGTAAGGACAAACCTGAGGAAGAGGGGACACACTCCTAAGTATGAATTTTCTAATATTGTCGGGAAAAGCAGGGTAATAGACGAAACAAAGGAAATTGCAGAGAAACTTGCCAAAAGCAATTCAACCCTTCTTTTAATCGGTGAAAGCGGCAGTGGCAAGGAACTGTTCGCCCATGCCATACATAAAGCCTCCGGGAAACAGTACGGCCCCTTCGTGGCGGTGAATTTTGCGGCACTGCCCGAGAACCTTCTGGAGAGCGAGCTTTTTGGATACGAAGAGGGAGCATTTACCGGGGCAAGAAAAGGAGGGCACGCGGGGCTGTTTGAACAGGCCCATAAGGGAACCATATTCCTGGATGAAATTGGCGATGCCTCCATGAGAATTCAAACACGATTGTTAAGAGTCCTTCAGGAAAAGGAAGTCCTGAGAATAGGCGGTACAAAAATCATTCCGATAGATGTGCGAATCATTGCAGCCACCAACAAAAACCTTGAAGAACTAGTGAGAACACAAAAATTCAGGGAGGATTTGTTTTACAGGCTGAAGGTGCTGCCCATAAGAATACCCCCCCTGAGGGAGCGCAAGGAAGATATCCCTTTCCTTATTGAAAAAATGCTTAAAAAATTTACCCATGAAAAGGAAATGATTATAAGCGATGAAGCTATGGAAAAGTTTATGGAATACGATTGGCCGGGAAATATACGGGAACTGGAGAATGTAATAGAGTATTTGTTTCATATTGTCGGCGACGGTGTGGTAAAAAGCAAGGATTTGCCCTTTACTTCCAACGACAGGTTTCTGCAGCAGGAAAAAACACTTATGGCCATCGAAGAGGAAATGCCGATGGAAGAGCTTTACCATATTCTCACCACATTGAAGCAGGCAAAGGATGGTGGAAAGATTTATATGAACAGGAAAAGGCTTGCAGAGCTGTGCAGCAGGGAAATGAAGATGACGGAACAGATGATAAGAAACCGGGTAAATATACTTTCAAAGTACGGCCTGGTAATAACCCAAAAAGGCCCGAAGGGAACCAGGTTATCAATGGACGGAGAGGACTGCATAGGTATTCTTAAGAAACACATGGATACAAAAAAGTACGACCTGCAGCAGAGGGTTTCAGGCTGAGCAGCAGGTTGCACCCCGCATTGTTATGGAATAAAAACTGTGCGGGGTTAAATTTTTGTTGATTTGATTCCAGGCATAATGTATACTTAATATTAGTATCAGGTACTAATTACAAGTCACAAACGATATTTCCGATATAAAACAACCAGAGCTAAGGGGTGATTTTATGGCCGGTAAAGGTTTGGAGAAAAAGGAAAGGCAAAAAAGCCTCTCCGAAAAGATCAGGAAGGATCCCTTTTTAACAGATGAAGAGCTCAGCGAGCATTTCGAAGTGAGCATACAAACCATAAGACTGGACAGACTGGAGCTTGGAATCCCCGAGCTGAGGGAGAGAATTAAAAGCGTGGCAGAGGGTACATACGCAAAGGTAAGAACCATATCCGGCAAGGAAATTGTCGGGGAACTTCTAGATATAGACCTGGGCAAAAAGGGTATTTCAATGCTTGAGACCGATGATACGATGGCCTTCGAAAAAACCAATATAGTCAGGGGACAGTTCATATACGCACAGGCGGAATCCCTTGCCATAGCGGTAATCGACGCCGATGTGGCGCTGATTGGGGTAGCCAATATTAAATATAAACAACCGGTAAGGTCCGGACAGAAACTGGTAGCCCAGGCGGATATAATCAAACGCCGGGGCAATAAATTCTTTATTTGGGTAAGGATAAAGCTGAAAATGCAGGAAGTGTTCAGGGGAAAGTTTATTCTGGTTGCCTTGGATGAATGAGGGAGGTAAAGGGATATGAGAATTGCGGTTGACGCCATGGGCGGCGATTATGCGCCGGATGAAATTGTCAAAGGCTGCATAAGGGCATTAAAACGTAAAGAGAACCTGCAGCTTGTTATAGTCGGCAGGCGGGAGAGTATAAAGCATATGCTGGAGGGGTACGATACTCCAAGAGTTACCATAATTAACGCCGGCGAAACAATAGGCAGCGACGAACCGCCGGTGGCCGCCATCAGGAGAAAAAAGGATTCATCCATGGTACTGGGGATGGAGGCGGTTAAGGAAAGAAAAGCGGATGCTTTCATTTCGGCGGGCAATACCGGCGCTCTTCTGGCGGGTGCCCTTTTGAAGATAGGCAGGATAAAGGGAATAGACCGCCCGGCACTGGCTCCAGTAATCCCCACCGCCAAAGACGGCGCAATGCTTATAGACGCCGGTGCCAACGCGGACTGCAAGCCCGTGAACCTTCTGCAGTTTGGCATGATGGGTTCCGCCTACATGAGCGGTGTAATGGGCATATCAAAACCCCGGGTTGCGCTGGTAAACATCGGTACCGAAGAGGGAAAGGGAAATGCCCTGGTAAAGGATGCCTACGACCTTATGAAGGGTTCGGGGCTGAATTTTGTTGGAAATATAGAGGCGAGAAGCATTCCTGAGGGTGCAGCCGACGTACTGGTTTGTGACGGGTTTGTTGGAAACGTGGTTTTAAAGCTTACCGAAGGCTTGGCTATGTCACTTTTTGGACAGCTTAAGAAGGAGTTTGCTGCCGGATTAGCCTCAAAAATGGCGGCGGCGGTTTTAAGACCCGGGCTTAAAAGGTTTAAGGACAGGATGGATTATAAAAAGTACGGAGGAGCGCCGTTTCTAGGCGTTGCGGGGGGCTGTATAAAGGCCCACGGCAGTTCGGATGCCCTGGCAATAGAAAATGCAATAATGCAGGCTGTAAGGTTTGTGGAAAACAGGGTGGAAGAAAAAATAACAAGGGCTGTAAAAATGGAGGAAAACGATGACTAAAAAATTAAAGCCGGTTGGTATAGTCGGAACCGGCAGATGCCTTCCGGATAGAATACTAAGCAATTATGACCTGGAAAGAATAGTGGATACAAGCGATGAATGGATAAGAACCAGAACCGGCATTTCAGAGCGCAGGGTAAGCAATACCGATACCGCCACATCCGATCTTGCCACCACTGCTGCAAAAAGGGCCATGGAGGATGCAGGGGTTAAGCCGGAAGAGATTGATATGATTATAGTGGCTACGGTGACACCGGATATGGCTTTCCCGTCTACTGCCTGTATAGTCCAGTCAAACATAGGAGCCGAGAATGCTGCGGCCTATGATATAGAGGCTGCGTGTACCGGGTTCATATACGGGCTTTCGATAGCGGAAAAGTTCATCACAACCGGTGACGCCGGTACGGTTCTGATAATTGGGGCGGAAACGCTTTCCAAAATATGCAACTGGAAGGACAGGAATACATGCGTATTATTCGGCGATGGCGCAGGGGCGGCCATTTTAAGGGAAGTCAAAGAGGGAGAAGGCATACTTGCATGTGCACTGGGTGCCGAAGGCTGGAAGGGCCAGGTTCTTACACTGCCGGCCGGGGGATCCAGGATGCCGGCCAGTGTTGAAACCATTAATGAAGGAAAGCATTTCATACATATGGACGGCGGTGAAGTGTATAAGTTTGCAGTCGGTATAATGCCGAAGGCTACCATTAAGGTAATTGAAAAGGCGGGACTTGCACTGGGGGATATTGACTTTGTTGTACCCCACCAGGCGAATATCAGAATAGTAGAATCCGCAGCCAAGAGGTTAAGGCTTGACAGCAAAAAGATGTACGTTAACCTGGACAAATACGGCAACATGTCCTCGGCCTCGGTACCGGTGGCACTTGATGAAGCACTGGAACAGGGACTTATAAGAAAAGGAGACTGTGTCGTGCTGGTAGGGTTCGGAGCAGGGCTTACCTGGGGTTCCTGTGTCATGAAATGGTGCTAAAGGACCCAATATTGGAATGGGAGTGGTGAAAATGATACATACTAGGATATGTGAAATATTAGAAATCGAGCATCCAATTCTTCAGGGGGGCATGGCATGGGTGGCTACCGCGGAACTGGCGGCGGCGGTGTCCAATGCCGGGGGGCTTGGTATTATAGGTGCGGGAAACGCACCGGCAGAGATTGTGGAAAGGGAAATCCGGAAGGCAGCGGAACTTACCGACAAACCCTTCGGGGTAAATGTAATGCTACTTTCCCCCTTTGTAAACGAGGTCATGGATGTAATACTAAAACACAAAGTGAAGACGGTGACTACCGGCGCGGGCAATCCCGGCAGGTACATTGGGGAATTAAAGAGGCAGGGTATTAAGGTTATACCGGTTGTGCCAAGTACGGCCCTGGCAAAACGGATGCAGGCCCTGGGTGCCGACGCACTTATAGCTGAAGGGACCGAGGCCGGAGGACATATCGGTGAACTCACTACCATGTGTCTTACACCGCAGGTTGTGGATGCGGTGGACATACCGGTTATTGCCGCCGGTGGTGTGGCGGACGGCAGGGGACTGGCGGCGGCTTTTGCCCTTGGGGCCGAAGGGGTGCAAATGGGTACCCGTTTTGTTTGTTCTAAGGAATGTATTGTACATCAAAATTATAAGAATGCGCTGCTTAAGGCAAAGGACAGGGATGCGGTGGTAACCGGCAGAAGTACCGGTCATCCGGTAAGATGCCTCAGAAACAAACTTACCCGGGAATTTGACATATTGGAAAAATCAGGAATAATGCCTGAGGAGCTGGAAAAACTGGGTGCAGGGAAGCTGCGGGAAGCGGCGGTGGAAGGAAGCATACAAAACGGTTCGGTTATGTCGGGCCAGATAGCCGGTCTTATTAATGATATTAAACCTGTTAAGGATATTATTGAACAAATCATTTCCGAGGCAAAAGAAGTGGTGATTAGCACAGGACGGATTTTTGGGAGGTAAAATATGGGTAAAATAGCATATGTATTCCCGGGACAGGGAGCCCAGTATGTAGGTATGGGACAGGACTTGTACCAAAACCTTCCCGACGCGGCTGAAATTTTTGACAAAGCCGACGAAGTATTAGGATATGCCATCAGTAGAGTTATGTTTAAAGGACCCGAAACAAAACTCGGTGAGACCGAGGTTACACAGCCGGCAATACTCACCGTAAGCACCGCCATTCTGGAACAATTGACCGGGCATGGAATAATACCGGACATAACGGCGGGCTTAAGCCTTGGCGAGTATTCCGCCCTTATTGCGGCGGGTTCGATGGAGTTTGAGGATGCGGTGGCATTGGTGGAGAAAAGGGGCAGGTACATGCAGAATGCAGTGCCGGTAAATACCGGCACCATGGCTGCTATTATCGGCCTGGACAAAGAAGAGGTTATCGGGTGCTGCCAAAAAGCCTCGCATTTGGGTGTGGTGGAAGCAGCCAATTTCAACTGTTCATGCCAGACAGCCATATCCGGAGAAACAAGGGCGGTGGAAAGGGCGGTAGAAATAGCAAAGAGTATGGGTGCAAGAAGGGCGGTAGTACTTCAGGTAAGCGCCCCGTTTCACTGCAGTCTTCTGAAACCGGTGGGGGCGCAGCTAAAAGGAGAACTGGACAGCATTGCAATAAAGGATGCGGCAATCCCGGTGGTGGCAAACGTAACAGCTTTGGAAGAAACCGACAGCGGCACCATCAAGCAAAACCTGATAAAACAGGTCAGCAGTCCCGTATTATGGGAAGAAAGCGTAAGACGCATGCTGGCCCTGGGAGTTGATACCTTTGTGGAAATTGGGCCGGGGAAGACGCTGACCGGCTTTATCAGGAAAATTGACAAAGGGGCAAATGTAATGAATATCGGGGATATGGAAACACTGGAAAAGGCCCTTGAAAAACTGGAGGGGATAAAATGTTTGAGTTAGGCGGAAAGACCGCCATTGTTACAGGAGGGTCCAGGGGAATTGGCCGGTCGGTAGCGCTCTGTTTCGCAAAACTTGGGGCGAACGTGGCAGTAAACTATGCGAAAAATTCCGAGGCTGCTGAAGAAGTGGTCCGGGAAATAAAAGCCCTTGGGGTGGATGCCGCGGCCTATGCTGCAGACGTGGCGGTTTCAGAAGCTGCAAATAGCCTTGTTGAAAGCACAATTAAGCGCTTCAAAACGGTGGATATACTGGTAAACAGTGCCGGTATTAACCGGGACGCTCTGCTGTTAAGAATGAAGGACGAGGACTGGCAGAGGGTCATCGGGACAAATCTTTCGGGAGTATTCAACTGCACGAGGGCGGCGGCCCGTATAATGGTAAAGCAAAGACATGGCAGGATAATCAATATTTCATCGGTGGTAGGTATAAGGGGCAATGCCGGCCAGGCCAATTACAGTGCATCCAAGGCGGGAGTTATAGGTTTCACAAAGGCGGTGTCAAAGGAACTGGGAAGAAGGGGGATTACGGTAAACGCCATTGCCCCGGGCTATATTGAGACCGATATGACCGATAAACTGCCCAAAAACGTAAAGGAAGAGATGTTAAAGAGGGTGGTGCTGGGAAGACCGGGTACTCCTGAGGATGTGGCATGGCTTGCGGCTTTTTTATGCAGCGACCCTGCTTCATATATCACCGGACAAATAATAGGCGTTGACGGTGGAATTGTTATGTAATATATTTAATATATATTTTATAGCTGTTCCTGGAAGGAGGTGACATGATGATTTTTGATAAGGTTAAAGAGATAATTGCAGATCAATTGGGCATAGACGAAGAGGAGATAGTCAGCGATGCTTCCTTCATAGACGATTTGGGTGCAGATTCCCTGGACCTGGTTGAACTGATAATGGCTTTGGAAGAAGAGTTTGATATGGAGATACCCGATGAGGATGCTGAAAAAATCAGTACCGTCGGGGATGCGGTGGATTACATAAAAAATAACAGCTAAGCAAAAAGTCCCGATTGAAATCGGGACTTTCTTGAGTAAACTTCAAATCGATTGGATTTGTTAATATACACTTAGATATATTCAGTTAGGAGGTCACCGGATTGGAAAAAAGAGTTGTAGTTACAGGAATGGGAGCGGTAACTCCCGTTGGATTGGGAAAGGACAGGTTCTGGTCCGCGGTAAAGGACGGGGTATCCGGTATAGGTGAAATAACCAAGTTCGATTCCAGTGGTTTTGACAGCAAAATAGCTGCAGAGGTTAAGGGTTTCGTACCCTCTGATTTTATTGATAGGAAGGAAGCAAGAAGAATGGACACCTTTACCCAGTACGCAATAGCCGGAGCCAAAATGGCTGTGGAAGACGGTATGATAGACATGGACCGGATTGACAAAAATAAGCTGGGAGTGGTGCTGGGTTCCGGAATTGGCGGGATAGAAACGCTGGAAAACCAGTTCAAGGTAATATTCGAGAAGGGCCCTTCCAGGATAAGCCCCTTTTTCATACCAATGATGATTTCCAATATGGCGGCGGGGCAGGTATCAATAGTATTTGGAGCAAGGGGGCCCAATGAAACGGTAGTTACCGCCTGTGCTTCGGGAACAAATGCAATAGGTGACGCCTACAGGATAATCCAGCGGGGAGATGCGGATATGGTGATTACAGGAGGCAGTGAGGCTGCCGTGACTCCTATTGCCGTGGCAGGCTTTTGTTCAATGAAGGCACTGTCAACCAGGAATAATGACCCCCAGGGTGCCAGCAGGCCCTTTGACAGTGACAGGGACGGATTTGTGCTGGGGGAGGGTTCGGGAATTTTAATCCTGGAAGAACTGGAGCATGCACAAAAAAGAGGGGCAAGGATTTATGCGGAAGTTGCAGGTTACGGAATGACCGCCGATGCCCATCATATAACCGCACCGGCACCGGGCGGAGCAGGGGCTGCCGCGGCTATGGAGCGGGTGATTGCGGATGCCGGTATATCCGCCGGGGACATAGACTATATAAACGCCCACGGGACGTCCACCGAATACAACGACAAATTTGAAACCGAGGCAATAAAGCAGGTATTTGGAGAGCATGCCTTCAGGCTAGCCGTAAGCTCCACAAAGTCGGTAACGGGACACCTTCTGGGAGCCGCCGGGGGAGTGGAGGCTATAGCTGCGGTAATGGCGATATACGAAGGATTTGTACCGCCCACAATAAATTACAATACGCCGGACCCCGAATGTGACTTGAATTATGTTCCCAACAGGGGCGAGAAAAGAGATATAGACTATGCCATATCCAATTCCCTCGGATTTGGAGGCCAAAACGCCAGCATATGTTTCAAAAGGTTCAAGTAACGGCAACTATTTTGTGTTTGGTTTTTTGCTGCTAAAATGTGCTATAATATTTAAAGGTGTATTTTTCCACAAATAAACCGGATTTCCGAGGGGTGTTGGCTTTGAGTATGGATGCCGAAAGGCTGGCAGAGCTTGACAGGCTGCAGGGAAGGCTTGGCTATCGGTACAAGGACAAAGGCCTGTTGAACGTTGCCCTGACCCACAGTTCCCATGCCAATGAAATGAACCTTTCGATGGAGCAGTATAATGAAAGGCTTGAGTTTTTGGGTGACGCGGTGCTTGAGATGATAACAAGCGAACTTTTATACAACAGGTTTGAGGAATACCCGGAAGGGGTTCTTACGAAAATCAGGGCAGGCCTGGTGAACGGACAGGCCCTTGGAAGATATGCCAGAAAGCTGGGCCTGGGAAGATTCCTTTTGGTTGGGAAAGGGGAAAAGATAAGCGGTGGTAACGAAAGGGTGTCTGTACTTGCAGATGCCCTTGAGGCTGTGATAGGCTCAATTTATATTGACGGCGGGTACCGGGAGGCAAGTAAATTTGTCTGCAGGTATATAGAAAGCAGTTTACAAAGGCTTGAGGCCAGTGCTTTTGCACCCGACTGTAAAACAGCACTGCAGGAGAAGGTGCAGGCCAAAAGCGGCCTAAGGATAGAATACAGGCTGAAGGCCCAAAGTGGACCGGACCACGATAAAACCTTCAGAGTACAGGTTTATATTGGGGATGTCTGCTATGCGGAAGGTATTGGTAAAAGCAAAAAGGAAGCCGAACAGGAGGCTGCAAAAAAGGCTTTAAGAAAGCTGGAGGGGTAATATGCCTGAAAAATATTTAATAATCCCTTTCTTTATTCCCCACATCGGCTGCCCATACAAATGCATATTCTGCAGCCAGAAAAAAATAACGGGGCGGGAAAGCCCGGTTACGCCGGAGGATATTCTTCCGACAATACATAGATACCTAAAAACCCTGCCGCAGGACAGAAGAAAGGTTGAGATTGCATTTTACGGCGGCAGCTTCACGGGTATACCGGAAGACCTTCAGACTTCATTTTTGGAAGCAGCAGTCAGTGCAAAGTCCAGGGGTCTTGTAGACGGGATAAGGCTGTCCACCAGGCCGGACTATATTGACAAAAGAATACTGGAAAGGCTTAAGAAATACAGGGTGGACGCTATAGAACTGGGAGTACAGTCCATGGACAACCAAGTGCTGAAGAAAAGCCTCAGGGGTCACACGGCTGAGGATGTTTTGATTGCCTCAAAACTTATTCAGAGGGAAGGATTTGTTCTGGGGCTTCAAATGATGATAGGACTGCCCGGCTCAAACCTGAAAAAAGATATAGAAACCGCAAGGCAGATTTGCGAAATAAAGCCGCGGATGGTAAGAATATATCCCGCACTGGTAATAAGGGGCACCGCCCTTGAGGCACTGTATAAAAAAGGAAACTACAGGCCCCTTTCACTGGAAAAGGCGGTTGATACATGCACGGTTCTGGCCGAAATGTTTATGAGGGAAAACATCAGTATTATAAGAATGGGGCTACAGCCCACCGAACTGATAAACAAAGGCGGCGAGGTGGTAGCCGGTCCCTTTCATGCTGCTTTCAGACAGCTTGTTGATTCCAGGCTGGTTAAAAAAGCAGTCAATAAGGCGATGGATCAAAGGGAGCTTGGCAGGGTACCGGCAATAACTGTTGAAGTAAGCCCCGGCACTGTTTCAGCACTGCAGGGAATCAAAAAAGAAAGCATTGCCGCCCTGTTGGAAGAATATCCGGGCCTTAGTATAAAAATAGTCCAAAACAGTGCCCTTGATAAAACAGCAATCAGATTTTTTTACGAAAGCTCAATGTTTGAAATAGACTATCGTGAAGTTTTAATAAAGGGTTGACCGGAGGTAACGCATATGTATCTTAAAAGCATCGAAATGAAGGGTTTTAAGTCCTTTCCGGACAAACTGCATCTTGAGTTTGACAAAGGCATTGCGGCAATAGTCGGGCCCAACGGCAGCGGCAAAAGCAATATTGCCGACGGGGTAAGATGGGTGTTGGGCGAACAAAGCGTTAAAGCCCTGAGGGGAAGCAGGATGGAGGATGTTATTTTTTCCGGGACCCGTAGCAGGAAAGCCCTTGGGTTTGCCGAGGTTTCGATTACCATAGACAACCGTGACGGTTTTCTGCCTATAGAGTATTCTGAAGTGATGATTACAAGAAGGGTTTTCAGGTCGGGAGAAAGCGAATACTATCTAAATAAAACCGGATGCAGGCTTAGGGATATAAATGAACTTTTTATGGACACAGGCATAGGCAAGGAAGGCTATTCCATCATCGGGCAGGGAAGGATAGACGAAGTACTAAGCTCAAAGGCCGAAGACAGGCGCAGGGTTTTCGAAGAGGCTGCCGGGATAGTCAAGTACAAAACTAGGAAGGAAGAAGCCGAAAGAAAAATGCAAAGAACCCAGGAAAACCTGGTAAGAATAGGGGATATCATAGAGGAACTTGAAAACCGTATAGAACCCCTGCACAGACAGAGCGAAACTGCAAAATCATATATAAGTATGCGCGACCAGTTAAAACGCCTTGAAATCAGCATTTATGTTAGGAGTATAGAAAGGCTTAACAGGCAGAAGACAAAACTGAACGACAGCATCAAGGAGCTTCAGAAACAAATATACAATAAAAATATTACGGTAAACCGACTTGAAACCGATTTCAATTCCCTGGAAGCAAAGATACAGCAGACGGAAGAGGAGTTAAAGAAGCTACATGACAGAATATATTCAAGGATCGGCGCCATGGAAAAAAAAGAGGGAGAAATTAAGGTTTTAGAGCAAAAAATTCAAAACGAGAATAAGAGCATTAATATGCATCAAAAGGAATTAGAAAGACTGCAGCAGGAAACCCATGAAAAGGAAGACATTAAGGATAAAAGAAACCAAGAGATGCAGCGGATAAAGAAGCAGTTGGAAGAGAAAAAACATATAATAGAATCCTTCCAGGCAAATCTGGATTCAATAGAATTACAGGTGGGGGAAGATGAAGAGCGGGTTGAAAAGATTAAGGCGACAATCATAGAAAACCTGAACGTAATTTCCGATTTGAACAGCAAAGCGAATAGTTTAAAAACGTTAAACGAAACGATATACAAGCGCAAGGTTCAGCTGCTGGAAGAGATGCAGGATGCACAAAAAGAGATAACCGGTTTGAAGAACGAAAAAGTAACCCTTGAAAAAAGAATGAAGGACATTGAAAAACAATCGGTATCTCAAATAAAGCATAGGGACAATATAATTGAAAGGCTGAAGGGTACGCGGCAGAAAAGGGCAGAGCTTGAGCGGGAACTAAGAACGACAAATGAAGAACTGGGCTCCTCCAGGTCAAAGCTTGCTTTGTTGACACAGATGGAAAGGGACCACGAAGGATACTCAAGAAGCGTAAAGGGGCTTGTCGGCACCGGCAGGAAAGAAGGCTTTTCGAAGGGCATTGTGGGACCGGTGGCGGAACTTATTGAAGTAAGACACGGGCTTGAAAGGGCCGTTGAGATTGCCCTGGGTCACAGTCTTCAGAGCATAGTGACCAAAACCGAAGAGGACGCAAAACTTGCGATAGACTATCTAAAACGGAAAAACTTAGGCCGGGCCACTTTTCTGCCTGTAAGCTCAATAAGGGCAAGGCGCCTCAGCAAACAGGAAGAAAGGGCCCTGAAGATGGAAGGATGCATCGGGAGGGCCTCGGAGCTTGTGGAGTGCAGCGGTGAAGTGCGAAGTATAATCGATAACCTGCTGGGCAGGGTAATTGTAGTGGATTGCCTGGACAACGGTATAAGGATTGCGAGGGCCCACAGATACGGTTTCAGAATAGTGACTGTGGAAGGGGACGTTATAAATACCGGCGGTTCAATGTCGGGGGGGAGCAGCTACAGTAATGAAGCTGGACTTCTGCAGCGGAAGGGAGAAATCAGGCTGATAAGCGGCAGGATTAAGAAGATGGGAGAAGCGGGCAAAAAGCTTGAAGGACTGGTACGGGAACTGACAGAGCAGCAGGAGGACATGGAAAGACAGGTTCAGTCGATAACCGAAAAGGTTCATGACTTCGAACTTGAAAAGACAAGAATATCCGAAATGCTGGAAGCCAAGGAAAAAGAACTGAAAGAAAAAGAAGCGAAGACGGGGCAGTTGGAATCAGAAAAACTTATACTTGAAAACGATTATTACGAAACCCAGGTCAATATTGAAAAAACCTATAAATCCATTAAGGAAAAAGAGGCGGAGAACAGGGACAGGCAGGAAACGATAAAGAATTTGCAGAAGACAGGTTCTGAAAAAAAACAGGACAAAGAACACATACTGCAGCAGATAACCGCCCACAGAGTGGAAATGGCACGGTTGGGACAAAAACTTGAGGACGTTGAGGCTGGATACAAAGAAGCGGTTTTATCACTGCAGAAGCTGCGGTCATCGGTTATAGACAGGGAAAAGGAAATAGAGATAAACAAAAAAAACATACTAAGGCTTGAAGGCGAAATATCCGCCTTTAAAAATGAGATAAAGGAGCAGGCTGTTGAGAGGGACAGGGATAGTGAAGAAATGACAAAGCTTCAGCAAACCAAGGATGAATCGAGGCAGAGAGTGAAGGAAAAGGAGCAGGCGGTCAGGGAAGCCGGCAGTGAAATATCAAAGTTTCAGAATAGACTGCACAGGCACGAGGTGCAGCTGACAAAGGCGGAGACAGAGCTTAACGGTCTGCACGACAGGATGTGGGACGAATACGAGGTCACCCATATCCAGGCCCTTGATTACAAATCGGAAATTGACAGCGAAAAAAAAGCAAAGGATAGAATTAAGGAGCTTAAGGAAAGGATAAAGGAACTCGGCAACATCAACATAGATGCAATAGAAGAATATAAGGCGGTCAGGGAGAGGTTTGATTTTTTAAGCGCCCAACGGGAAGACCTCAAGGAAGCCCGGGATTCGCTTGGACGAATAATAGACGAAATGCTGCAAATAATGAGAAAAAAATTCGGTGAGCAGTTTGAAACAATTAACGAAAGGTTTAATACGATATTCAGGAAACTGTTTGGTGGTGGAAAGGCGCAGGTACTCCTTTCGGATAGGGACAACATATTGGAATCCGGTATCGATATAATAGCACAGCCGCCCGGTAAAAAACTGCAGAATCTATCCCTGCTTTCCGGGGGCGAAAAGGCCCTGGCGGCAATTGCACTGCTGTTTTCGATACTCTCGGTAAAACCATCGCCTTTTTGCATACTGGATGAAATTGAAGCAGCCCTGGACGATGCAAATGTTGAAAGGTTCGCCGAATTTTTAAAGGAGTTGTCCGACGATATCCAGTTTATTATGATTACCCACAGAAAGGGTACGATGGAAATTGCAAACAACCTCTACGGAGTGACAATGGAGGAGAAGGGGGTTTCAAAGCTGGTATCGGTTAGACTGGAGGACATGGTCAGTTAGGAAGGAGTTTTGCATTATGGGAGGAAAAAATCCGGGGCTGCTGCCCAAGCTGATGGAAGGCTTGAAAAAAAGCCGGGAAGATTTAAAGGATAAGATGGACAGTATTTTTACCCTGCGAAACAAACTCGACCCCGAGATGCTGGATGAACTTGAAGAGGTACTTATTACGGCGGATGTAGGAGTGGAAACCAGCCTTGAAATCGTTAGCGCCCTGAATAAAAGTATGAAAAAAAACAGCAATATAACCGACGCCAGGGAGGAACTGAAAAGAATACTCAGGGAAATGGCGGACACCGGTGCTTCGGGAGTTCCTGACCGGGGACCGCTCAAGGTTATACTGATAGTGGGAGTAAACGGCGTGGGTAAGACCACCACAATAGGAAAGCTGGCGGCACTATATAGAAGTGAAGGCAGAAAAGTGACTATAGCCGCTGCGGATACATTCAGGGCTGCGGCGATAGAGCAGCTTGAGGTATGGGGACGGCGGGCCGGAGCCGATATAATAAAGCACAGTGAGGGTTCCGACCCGGCGGCGGTGGTGTTTGATGCCTTAAGCGCCGCGAAGGCAAGGAAGGCGGATGTACTTATCTGTGACACCGCCGGCAGGCTGCACAATAAAAAGAACCTTATGGAAGAGCTCAGAAAAGTACAGAGGATAATAAACAGGGAAGCCCGGGACTGCAGCCGGGAGACATACCTTGTACTGGATGCAACAACCGGGCAAAACGCCCTGGCGCAGGCAAGGATGTTTGCAGATATAGCGGATATAACCGGAATAGTGCTTACCAAGCTTGACGGTAGCGCAAAGGGCGGTATTGTTCTGGCAATAAACAGGGAACTGGATATACCGGTAAGGTACGTGGGACTGGGAGAAGGTATAGATGACCTGCAGCCCTTTGACGGAGACGCCTTTGTTGAGGCATTACTGGGATGAAAATTAATGATTGAAAGGTTGACAAGTGAAAAAAATTAGTATAGAATACGCCTGTAAAGCAAAATGCCTTTACAGGCGTATTAGGGTGATGGGATTATGAATGATAAATTCGTGGAGATGGCGCTGCTTTATGACTTTTACGGGAAAATACTGACGGATAAGCAGAGAGATATTATTGACCTTTATTATATGAAGGATTATTCGCTGGGCGAAATCGGGGAGCTGTTAAAAATAAGCCGTCAGGCGGTACACGACAATCTGAAGAGGGCTGAAAAACAGCTCGAAGGCATGGAAGAAAGACTGGAACTTATTAAGAGATTTCAGATAGATCGGCAGGAACGGTCACAAATAGTAAAACGCCTTGATGAAGTAATTAAGGTGATTGATACGGAGAATAGTAACCATGGGGCGGTAAAGGAACTGCGGGAGATTAGGGAGTATATCCGATTGGCAATGGGAGGTTAAGCATATGGCTTTTGAGGGATTAACCGAGAAACTGCAGCAGACCTTTAAAAAGCTGAGGGGAAAGGGTAAACTTTCCGAAAAGGACGTCAAGGAAGGCATGCGGGAAGTAAAGATAGCACTGCTGGAGGCGGACGTCAATTTTTTGGTGGTTAAGGATTTTATAAAAAAGGTCACCGAAAGGGCAGTGGGCAGCGAGGTAATGGAAAGCCTCACCCCCGGCCAGCAGGTGGTAAAAATAGTGAACGAACAGCTTGTTGAATTGATGGGGACTTCTCCGGCGAGGCCGGTTTTTTCCCAAAGGGATGTTACAAAGGTTATGCTGGTGGGTCTCCAGGGGGCAGGCAAAACGACCGCCGCCGCAAAGCTGGCGAAGTATTTTGAAAGGCATAACGGGAGGCATCCGTTGCTGGTGGCCTGCGATGTACAAAGACCCGCCGCGGTAAAGCAGCTTCAGATAGTGGGCGACAGAGCGGGGATACCGGTGTTTTCGATGGGAGACAGGACTAACCCCGCCACCATTGCAAAGGCAGGGGTTGCCGAGGCAAAAAAAAGCGGCAGGGATGTCATTATTTTTGATACCGCGGGAAGGCTGCATATCGACGATACGCTGATGGAAGAACTACAGGCCATGCGTAAGGGGGTTAATCCCGAACAGGTACTTTTGGTTGTTGACGCAATGACCGGGCAGGATGCGGTTAACGTTGCCGAAAGCTTTAACAGGAGGATTGGTATTGACGGGGTTTTTCTTACCAAGCTTGACGGAGATACAAGGGGAGGGGCGGCCATTTCTGTGAAGGCTGTTACCGGTAAACCGATTATGTTCGCCGGCACCGGTGAAAAGATAGAGGATATCGAGCTGTTTTATCCCGACCGTATGGCATCCCGTATTCTGGGAATGGGTGACGTGCTTACCCTTATAGAAAAGGCAGAGCAAAATTTGGATAAAAAAAAGGCACTGGAACTTGGAAGAAAGCTGAAGAGCCGGCAGTTTACGCTGGATGATTTTCTCGAACAGCTGCAGCAGGTCAGGAACATGGGACCGATAGACCAGATTATGGGTATGATACCCGGCATGAAAGCGGGCAGTGCAGGGCCGGTGGAAGTAGACGAAAAGGAACTTGCCCGCGTGGAGGCAATAATCAGCTCAATGACGCAGGCAGAAAGAAGGGACCCGTCAATTATCAACGGAAGCAGAAGAAAGAGAATTGCAGCAGGGAGCGGTACCAGGATACAGCAGGTGAACAGGCTGCTTAAACAGTTTGAGCAGACAAAAAAGCTCATGAGGCAGTTTGCTGAAATGGGGAAAGGCCCCAAAAAAGGAAAGCCTAACTTCCCCTTTATATAACAGCTTAAACCTGAACACCAAGGAGGTGAGATAATGGCAGTAAGAATTAGACTTAGAAGGATGGGAGCAAAGAAAAGGCCCTTCTACAGGATTGTGGTTGCGGATTCCAGGTCTCCGAGGGACGGGAGATTTATTGAGGAAATCGGGTATTATAATCCCATATCCCAAACAAAGGAGATAAAAATAGATTCGGAAAAAGCAGCAAAATGGCTGGACAAGGGTGCCAAACCATCCGACACCGTTAAAGCGTTGTTTAAATCCAACGGTATCTATGAACGCCTTCAGGAGCAGGGCGTTGGAGAGAGCTCAAAACAGGCTGAAGACAAGCCCGAAAAGGAGAGCAATGAGGAAAAACCGGAGGTGCAGTAAATGAAGGAACTTGTTGAATTCATAGCCCGTTCCCTTGTTGACCATCCGGAAAGCGTTGACGTGAAACAGGTGGACGGAGAGCAGTCAATAATAGTGGAACTCAAGGTAGCTCCAGAAGATATGGGGAAAGTAATAGGCAAACAGGGAAGGATAGCTAAGGCTATCAGAACCATAGTAAAGGCTTCGGCGATGAAGGAAAACAAAAGGGTGGTAGTGGAAATAATCGACTAAAGTAATTGTTCGAAAAAGCTGGTGATGTGCTGATGGAGTATTACAAAATTGGGTATATAGCCAATACCCTGGGTGTAAGGGGAGAACTGAAGGTGGTTGTTGTCAGCAATATTCCCGACCGGTTTGAGAACCTTAAATGCTGCTATATAGATACCGGAAACGTCAGGCTGCCGGTGGAGGTGGAAAGAGAAAGGACTCATAAAACCGGCATTGCTGCAATAAAACTCAAAGGTTATGACGATTTGGACTCGGTACTGGCATTTAAGGGAAAATACCTGGAAGTGGACAGGAACAACCTTGCCGAACTTGGGGAGGGTCATTACTTTGTGTTTGAAATAATGGGATGCAGGGTTGTGACCACAGACGGTACCTTGCTTGGAGAGGTTACCGACGTGCTCACCCGCGATGCACATGACTTGTATGTCGTCGAGGGGGAGAAGGGTGAAATACTTATACCGGCGGTCAGGGACATGGTAAAGGAAATAGACATAGATAAAAAGACAATAAGGGTTGATTTACCGGAGGGGTTGATGGAATGAAAATTTATATACTTACCCTTTTCCCGGAAATGTTTAACGGATTTTTGCGAAGCAGTATTATTGGAAAGGCCGTACAAAACGGCATTGTACAGATAACGCCGGTCAATATAAGGGACTTTTCCCGGGACAAACACAAAAGAGTTGACGATTATCCCTACGGAGGGGGTGCAGGTATGGTGATGACACCCCAGCCATTGTATGATGCCATAGCTTCTGTCAAAAAAAAATGCCCGGATGCACCGGTTATTCTCACCAGCCCCAGGGGAGAACCCTTTGTACAGGAAAAGGCTGTACAGCTCAGCGAAACGGAGCATTTGATTATAGTATGCGGGCATTATGAAGGAATTGACCAGAGAATAATCGACAGTATGGTGGACCAGGAGATATCCATTGGCGATTATGTGCTTACCGGCGGTGAACTGCCTGCCATGGTAATGGTGGATGCTGCAGTACGGCTGCTTCCGGAAGCAGTTGGCAGTTCCAGGTCGCTGGAGGAGGAATCCTTTACAGAGGGAATTTTGGAATATCCCCAGTATACAAGACCGGCGGAGTTTATGGGCATGGATGTGCCGGAGGTTTTACTGTCCGGCAACCATAAAAGGATAGAAGAGTGGAGAAGAAAAAAGGCGCTGGAGACTACCAGGAAACGAAGACCGGACCTTTTGGAATGAGATAAGCAAAAACAAATTGTGGAATAATCAGCTATGTGCTATAATACCATGTGGCATAACGGACGGTCCTCTTCTGCCCGGTGCAGTACGAACGTCTAAGAGGGAAGGAGGTACTAAATATGGATCTTGTCAAGATGGTGGAAAGCCAACAGATAAAAAAGGATATACCAAAGTTTCAAATAGGTGATACCGTTAGGGTACACGTTAAGATTAAAGAAGGCAACAGGGAAAGGATACAGGTATTCGAAGGTATAGTGATAAAGAGGCAGAACGGCGGTATCAACGAAACCTTTACCGTAAGAAGGGTATCCTATGGAGTAGGGGTGGAAAGGACTTTCCTTTTACATTCTCCAAAGGTGGCGGATATCCAGGTTGTCAGAAAGGGCAGGGTAAGACGTGCAAAACTTTATTATTTAAGGGATAGAATAGGTAAAGCTGCCCGGGTCAAAGAAAGAAGAAGATAAATATTATGGGACTGCCGGCAGTCCCATAATTTGTTTTGATAAAACCCCGTATAAGAATTTTTAGGTTGAGTAAAGCGCTGTATGAATACTGGAGGGGTACAAATGACCGAAAGCACCAAGAGTCAGAAAAGAGAATGGATAGAGTCGATAATAATTGCGATAATAATTGCAATTGTGATAAAGGCCTTTGTTTTTGAAACGGTGTTGGTGGACGGGTATTCAATGCTTCCTACCCTCAAGGATAAGGACAGGCTGGCTGTGGTTAAAATAGGCTATTTATTCGGCGTTCCCGAGTACGGGGATATTGTTGTGTTCAAATATCCGGCGGACCCTTCCCTTATTTTCATAAAAAGGGTAATAGGACTGGAGGGGGACAGGGTAGAGATAAAAAACCAAAGGGTTTATGTTAACGGAGCACAACTGGAGGAACCCTACATAAACGAAAGGCCGGTGGCGGACTTCCCCGAGGTGGTTGTACCTCCGGACACGGTGTTTGTATTGGGTGATAACAGAAACGACAGCAGGGACAGCAGATTTTCGGATGTGGGTTTTGTACCCCTTGAGAATATCCGCGGAGAGGCGGTGGGCAGGATGTGGCCCCTGCCGCCGAAAATAATAAACCGATGAAAGGATACTGCTATGGAAATTCAATGGTTTCCGGGTCATATGGCGAAAACCCTGAGACAGATAAAGGAAAATATAAGGCTTGTGGATTTTGTAATTGAGCTGCTGGATGCAAGGATACCTCAAAGCAGTAGCAATCCCGAGCTTGAAAGGATTATTCCGCCCGGCAAAAGAATTATCGCGCTTAACAAGTCGGATCTTGCCGATCCCACCATTACAATCCGGTGGATTGACTACTATAAAGATAAATCTGTACCCGCCTTTGCGATTGATTCGATAAAAGGAGACGGCATCAGTGAACTGGTGGCCGGAGTTTCCGACCTGGGAGCTGATACAAAGGAGAAATGGCAGCGCCGGGGCAGGAAGCAAAAGCCCATCAGGGTTATGATAGCGGGCATTCCCAACGTGGGCAAATCTTCACTGATAAACAGGATTGCAAAGAAAAGCGCCGCAAAGACAGGCGGCAGGCCCGGCGTAACAAGAGGCAGGCAGTGGATAAAACTTACCGGCCAAATAGACCTTTTGGATACCCCCGGGGTATTGTGGCATAAGTTTCAAAGCAGGACAGAGGGAATAAACCTAGCACTGACAGGGGCTGTCAAAGAGGAAATACTGGACAGTGAAGAACTGGCCGTACATCTTGTAGACAGGTTGAAGGAATGCTGCAAACCGGTTCTGGCCGAATACTATGACGTTCCAAACTCGAATGGTGATTCTTATGATGTGTTGCAGCAAATCGGCAGTGCCAGAGGATGCCTTTTAAGGGGTGGAAAAACCGATACCAAGAGGGCTTCGGTAATACTTTTAAACGATTACAGATCCGGCAGGCTGGGAAGGATATCGCTGGAGTCACCCTGAAGCACCTGGGAGTAAGGTGCTTTTGTTGTTTAAATGCAGCTATAGGTTAAGGGGGGGAGGGCAGGTTTTGGACCTGAAATTTGAGGAAATCAGGGAGTATACAAAGGGTTTGGATAAAGAAGAACTGCTCGGGATTATTCCGGATCTTTTGTCGGATAACAGGGCTGTAGTAAGAAATTACGGTAAAAGGCTGGAAAGAAGGGTAAAGAAAGAGATAAAAGAACTCGAAAGAATCAATAGAATGAAACAGATAGAAAACAGTCTGAAGGAGAAAGGCTTTGTGTGGATTGCCGGGATTGACGAAGCCGGCAGGGGACCTCTGGCTGGGCCGGTTACCGCCGCTGCGGTTATTCTGCCCGGGGGGTTTAATGTGCCGGGGGTCAACGACTCAAAAAAGTTGTCTTCTCCTAAAAGGGAGCAGTTATTTGAAAAGATAACAGAGATGGCGGTTGATTACGGTATTGGCATGGTGGACAATAGAGAAATTGACAAAACAAATATCCTTAAGGCGACATACAGGGCGGCAAAAATGGCGGTGGACGGTCTTGAGCTAAAACCCGACTGCCTGCTGCTGGATGCCATTGCTCTGCCCGACTGCAGGTTGTTTCAAAAAAGTGTAATCAAAGGGGACGAAAAGTGTCTGTCGGTTGCCGCGGCCAGCATTATTGCAAAAGTGGCCCGGGACAGATATATGGATAATCTGCATAAAAGCTATCCACAATACAATTTCGACCGGAACAAGGGTTACGGTACCAGGGAGCATATAAGGGCAATAGCAGAACACGGGCCCTGCCCGTTTCACAGGTATTCCTTTATTAGAAGTATCCGGGGGTAGTTAAAATGGAAATCAGGCCAGCGGCACTGGAACTTTATACAAAAAATTTTGATGAAGTACCGCCTTTAAAGGTGGGAGATTTAATAAGTGTAAGGATAATGGAAATAAAAGACCGGACGGTTATGCTTTTGATAGACAACAGCATACAAATAAAAACAAGGCTGGACCGTGATTTGAAACTGCAGCCGGGTCAGGACATGGTGTTACAGGTAAAAAGTATTAAGCCGGACAGAATAGAGCTCTCTATAGCCTTTGTGAAGAACGGAAGACAGAACATATTTAGAGAAATCTTCCCGGAATACGGGATGAAGGCGGATGAAGAAAGCGTATCCACAGCCGAAAAGCTGATCGAGAACGGACTGCCGGTATCGCCCGACAGTATCAGGGAAGTACTGAAAGCAGAAAAATCAATCAGGTATCTGGCCGAAAATTCGAGTATCCTTAAAGAATACATGATACCGAAAAATTTGAGTATAAAAGAAACAACTCTGGACGAAATTGTTAAATGGATTGTGGACGTTAAGAAAGCGCCGGCACATAAAAATCTGGATTCGGCCAGGGAATCCGTTGAAAGGGAAAAATTGGGTTTGTTAATTCGGGAATTTGACCGGGTTACGACCGACGATATAGTAAAACTAAAGAAGTTTAGCCCCGATATTAGTCCCCATAACCTGGTGCTGGCAAAAAACATGAGAGAAAATAAAGGGTTTTTGGAAACACTGTTGAAAATACTTTTTGAAAATGCAAGATTGGAGAGAACAGAAAAAAATGAATATAACAAGGCTGCACCTCGGACCAAACAGGAAAGCGCTGTGCAAAATGAGCATAAGGATGGAGCTACGGGCGCAAGGGAATATGGTAACGAAATAAAGCCGGTAAACGTGTCCGAACTGATAGAAAGGGCTGCAGCCGGGGAAAGGGCGGAAGGACTTGTAAAGTCCACGGACAGTAAGGGACCCAATCCGGTGATAAAGGCAGCGGCACAGCTTTTAATGGAAAGAACTGCGCTGCTTGATCAGGCGTTTTTAGATCAAAACTGCTGTGTTTTCCCTTTTATATTCCGGGGGGAGGTATACGAATGTATAGTGGGTTTTGGAAAGAGAAAGGGTTCTCCAAAGGAGAAGCAGCCGGATGCAGTGGAACTAGATATAGATACACACCTTTCGATACTGGGTAGGGTAAGGATTCATGTAAAGGTGAGCGGTAATAATGTAACGTGTGTATTTCACGTGCAAAAAGAGGATACGCAAAGGCTGGTTGAGTCCGAAATAGAAAGGTTAAAACATGGTTTGGAAAATAACGGCTTCAGACTGACCGAAGCGTACTGCAGGAAAATTCCGGATACGGTACAGCAGCCGGCAGAGAAATTTGTCGATTTGAGGGTGTAGAAATGGGCAAAAAACGTATTGCCGCAGCTATCGAATATAATGCCGGTGACAGGGCACCCAGAGTATCGGCCTATGGTGAAGGTATGGTTGCCGACAGGATTCTTGAGATTGCCGCAAAAGCGGGGGTGCCCCGGTACAGTGAAGAAGGACTTGCAAAGAAGCTGGGATGCACAGGCATTGGAAAAGAAATCCCGCCGGAACTATATGGTATAGTTGCAGAAATCTTGTCCTTTATATATTATCTTAACCTTAAAAAAGGGGATGAAAAAAATGACCCCGGACAAAAGCCTGGGTAAAATGGGGGAAGATGCGGCAAAAAGATATCTCGAGGGCGCTGGATATGAAATAATCGCAACCAACTACCGGGACAGGCGGGGCGAGATAGACCTTATCGGGATTGATGGAGAAGTACTGGCTTTTATAGAAGTTAAAACCAGGAGAAGTACCAAATACGGTACACCCGGTGAGGCGGTGGATACAGAGAAACAGCGCAGGATTACAAGAACTGCTGCGGCTTACATGGCAAAGAACAGTACAATTTATCAAAGGATACGATTTGACGTGGTTGAAATCATGGTGCTTGGTAGAGAAATCAGCCAAATAAGACTGCTTAAGAACGCCTTTGAAGCAACGGATAGGCTTTAATGACTCGAAAGCTTATCAATCGGGGACATTCCGCAGCAAGGAATTCTAATGGGGACATTCCTTTACCATAAAGGAATACTGAACATAAAGGTGTGTCCCCGTACTTTTAGGTAGGTGATTTATATGCTGTCCAAAATATTCAGCTGTTGCTTTTTTGGTCTTCAGGGTTATTGCGTTGAAATTGAAACATTTATATCCAGAGGGCTGCCGTCCTGCTCAATAGTGGGACTTCCGGACGCATCGGTAAACGAATCAAAAGAAAGGGTAAGGTCGGCTATAAAGAATTCCGGGTTTGAGTTTCCACTTAACCGGATAACGGTTAACATGGCACCGGCGGATATAAGGAAGGAAGGAGCCTTTTATGACCTGCCGATTGCACTGGGGATACTGCTTTCGTCAAAGCAGATTGCTCCTGCTTTCCCCCTGGAAGATACGGCATTTATTGGCGAGCTTTCTCTGGGAGGGCAGTTAAAGAGCATTAAGGGCGTGCTTACAATGACGATTTCCCTTAAGGAGATGGGGTTCAAAAGAATAGTGCTGCCGGCGGACAATGCAGCAGAAGCCCTCATGGTAGATGAAATGGAAGTCTATGGTGTTAAATCCCTTGGGGAAGCGGTTGGACTGCTTCAAAAACCCGACAGTTTTGTTTGCTGTACCGGCGATGCCAAGCCGGCTGAAAGGGATGATCCCGATGAACGGGGCCTTGACCTGACGGATGTAAAGGGTCAGGAAAATGCAAAACGGGCGCTGGAGATAGCCGCCGCCGGCATGCACAATATAATACTGATTGGCCCCCCGGGTTCGGGGAAGACAATGCTTGCAAAGAGACTGCCGACCATCCTGCCGGACTTGAACACGGAACAGTCGCTGGAAGTGACAAAGATATACAGTATTGCAGGCAAGCTCAAGGGAAAATCGGTTATAAGAAGGCCCCCCTTTAGAACGCCCCACCATACAATATCAGCAGCTTCGCTGGTGGGCGGAGGGTTAATTCCGAAACCCGGTGAAATAAGCCTTGCCCATCACGGTGTTTTATACCTGGATGAAATACCCGAATTCCCCAAAAGGTCCCTTGAGGCCCTCAGACAGCCTGCCGAAAATGAAACCATAACCGTTGCAAGGATTAATGCGACATTCTCTTTCCCGGCCAAGTTTCTCCTTGCAGCCAGTGCCAATCCGTGTCCCTGTGGGTATTACGGGGACAATAAAAGGGAATGCAGATGTTCCCCGCGGGATATCAGGAGGTATTTCGGCAGGATATCCGGCCCGCTGATGGACAGGATCGACCTGCGGGTTGAGGTTTCAAGGATTGGGATGGAGGACCTGGAGAAAAAAAGCAGCGGACTTACTTCCGTACAGGTAAAAGAGAGAGTAATCTGTGCCAGAAAGCTGCAGTATAAGAGATTGAAAGAAATGGGCAAAATGTACAACTCTCAGCTTTCAATAAAGGATATAGAAGGGTTTTGCTCGGTAGGGGCAGATGCAATGGATTTTATCAATAATGCATATAAGAATCTGGATTTAAGTGCCAGAGGATATGTTAAGGTGCTTAAGGTTTCACGAACGATAGCCGACCTTGAGGGCAGAAACAGCGTGGGACTGAAAGATGTGGCCGAAGCACTGCAGTACAGGATTTCCGGTTAAGAGGTGAAAAAAATGGAACAGGACAAATATCTTATTTGGCTGACCGGGATTAGGAACCTGGGAAGCAAAAGAATAAACAGGCTTATCGATAGGTTTGGTTCGGCACAGGCGGTATGGGAAGCATGCCCGGAAGAGCTGAGAAAGGTAAAGGGCGTTGACAGGGAACTTATTAGGCTTATTACTGCAAACCGGAACGAGGAAAAACTGGCACACTGCATAAATAATCTTGAAAGGCATAATATTTCTACTGTAGCAATTACATCCGAAGACTACCCCGAACTGCTCAGGGAAATATACAACCCTCCATATCTCTTGTATGTTAAGGGTGACAAAGGAATAATAAGACAGAACTGCATAGCCATTGTCGGTTCAAGGAATGCTAGCTATTACGGGAAGAAGGTGGCCTTCAAACTGGCTGAACAGCTTGCAAGGGCGGGCTGTACAGTGGTAAGCGGGCTGGCGAGGGGCATAGACAGTTATGCCCACAAGGGTGCTCTGGCAGTCGGCGGTCCGACAGCTGCGGTGCTTGGCAACGGCCTCGATATAGTTTACCCGAGGGAAAACTATCAGCTGATGAAGGAAATTTCGGACATCGGTCTTTTGATTAGCGAATATCCGCCGGGAACCAGCCCCCTTAAAGGGAATTTCCCGGCCAGAAACAGGCTGATAAGCGGGCTGTCGATTGGCGTTGTGGTAGTGGAGGCTTCCGAAAGAAGCGGAGCCCTTATTACTGCAGATTTTGCCCTTGAGCAGAACCGGGAAGTATTTGCGGTACCGGGCAATATTAACAGTGTAACCAGTTCAGGAACCAACAGCCTGATAAAACAGGGCGCGAAAATTGTAAACCAGATGGAGGATATTCTGGAGGAGTTTCCGGGAATAGAATTGGATATAAGACATACAAAACCTGATAACGGCGGATTAAAAGAAAACCCCGCTGGGAAAACTGAGAAAAAAGTGATGAGGCTTATCGGGGCGCAGCCGGTTCATATAGAACAGCTGCTTACCGAAAGCTGCCTTCAAATAAACGAGTTAAATGCCATACTGGCTTTTCTTGAAGTAAAAGGGTTTATAGAAAAGCTGCCGGGCAATTATTATGTGACCAAGGAATGACGGAGGTGGAAGAATTGATAAAATGCCTGGTAATAGTGGAATCACCGGCCAAGGCAAAGACAATAAAAAGATTTCTGGGCAGGGGTTACAGAATTGAAGCGTCAATGGGCCATGTGCGGGACCTGCCAAAGAGTCAGATGGGGGTGGACAAGGAAAAGGGTTTCGAACCCAAGTATATAACCATAAGGGGTAAGGGACCGGTGCTGGAAAAGATAAGAAAAACCGCCAGGGAAGCCGAAAAGATACTGCTGGCAACCGATCCGGACAGGGAAGGCGAGGCCATATCATGGCATCTTGCCTACATACTTGATATTGATGCCCGGTCGTCCTGCAGAATAGAGTTTAACGAGGTAACAAAGAATGCGGTAAAAAAGGCGGTGAAAAACCCACGGCCCATAGACGTTAAGCTTGTGGAAGCCCAACAGGCACGCAGAATAGTGGACCGGCTGGTGGGTTATGAAATAAGCCCGCTTTTGTGGAAAAAAGTAAAAAAAGGGCTTAGTGCCGGAAGGGTACAATCTGTTGCGCTGAAACTAATATGCGATCGTGAAGAAGAAATAGATAAATTTGTTTCGGAAGAATACTGGAAACTGTATGCAATACTGTACAGGGACAAAAAAAAGGACAGTTTCAAAGTAGAGCTTCATTCCCGCAGGGGCAGGAAGATTAATGTTAAAAGCGAAGAAGAGATGAAGGAAATACTTGTAGATTTAAGGGGTAAGGAATTCAGGGTATCCGAAATAAGACGCGGTAAAAAAACCAGGAGTCCAAATCCTCCCTATACCACCAGCAGTCTGCAGCAGGATGCGCACAACAGACTGGGTTTTACCGTGAAAAGAACCATGACCGCTGCACAGCAGTTGTACGAGGGCATTGACATAAAAGGAGACGGCAGCGAAGGCCTGATTACTTATATGAGGACAGATTCGGTACGGGTCTCGGATACTGCCCTGGCACAGGTGAGGAATTATATCAAGGAAGAATGGGGCGGCGGTTTCCTGCCCAAAATGTCCCGGGTTTACAAGGGCAAAAAAGGTGCACAAAACGCCCATGAAGCAATAAGACCAACTTCGGTTTCCAGGAGCCCGGAGAGTTTGAAGGATTCTCTGACACCGGATCAGTACAAAATATACAGCCTTATCTGGAAGAGATTTGTTGCATCACAAATGAGCAATGCACAGTACCAAACCGTGAGTATAGACGTTGACTGTGATGGTTATTTGTTTAAGGCTTCGGGTTCAACGGTTACATTCAAGGGCTTTTTAGAGGTGTTTGACGACGTGGAAAAGCAAGACAGCAGGATTCCTCCGCTTAACAAAGGAGATTTGCTGAAGGTAAACAAACTTGAAGACAAGCAGTATTTCACACAGCCTCCGGCAAGGTATACCGAAGCGTCACTGATAAAGACCCTGGAAGAGGACGGTATAGGCAGGCCCAGCACCTATGCTCCCGTAATATCAACAATACTTCAAAGGGGGTATGTGGAAAGGGATAAGAAATCACTGCTTCCCACATATCTTGGCAGAATCGTAAATGAAGTAATGGTTGAGTATTTTAGAGAAATAGTAGATGTTGAATTTACCGCCGAAATGGAAGAAAAACTGGATGAAATTGAGGAAAACGGGCTCGAATGGAGGAAGGTTGTGGAAGAATTTTACCGGCCCCTCGAAACAATGGTGAAAAAAGCCGAAGTAGAAATGGAAAAAATAGTTATACAGGACAAGGAGACCGACGAAATCTGCGAACTGTGCGGAAGGAACATGGTAATAAAGCATGGAAGGTTCGGCAAATTCCTTGCGTGTCCGGGCTTTCCGGAATGCCGCAATACCAAGCCTTATCTTGAGAAAGTGGGTGTTAAATGTCCTAAATGCACCGAGGGCGATATAGTATTAAAAAGAACTAAAAAAGGAAGGATATTTTACGGCTGTAGCAGGTACCCGGACTGTGATTTTATGACATGGAACAAGCCCGCTGAAGGAAAATGCAGTATCTGCGGAAACAGGCTTTGGGAAAAGAAGGGCGGTAAAAAACAACCACCGGTTTGTCTTAATGAAGAGTGTGAAAACTACGGCGGTAAGTAAGAAAATAGTTTTTTAGGATGGTGTTTTTATGCTGAGAGGAACCACAATAGTGGCAGCAAGAAAAAACGGAATGGCTGCCATAGCCGGAGACGGGCAGGTTACAATGGGCGAGAGTACTATAATGAAGCATACGGCAAAAAAAGTGAGAAAGATATACAACGACAGGGTACTTGTCGGATTTGCCGGCTCGGTGGCGGATGCCATGACACTGACGGTAAAGCTGGAGGGTAAACTGGAACAGTATGGAGGAAATCTGAAAAGGGCCTCGGTTGAACTTGCTAAGGAATGGAGAACCGATAAGATACTGAGGAAACTGGAGGCAATGCTTATTGCAATAGACAGCGAGTCTCTTCTGGTGATATCAGGAAGCGGAGAAGTGGTAGAGCCGGACGACAACGTGATAGCCGTGGGTTCGGGAGGTCCCTATGCAATGGCAGCGGCAAAGGCGTTATATAAGAATACCGAAATGGAAGCCAAAGAAATTGCAAAAAAGGCTTTGGAAATCGCATCCACCATCTGTGTATATACCAATGACAACATATCGGTCCTGGAGTTGTAATGTCAAAGGAGAGGTGCAAAAAAATGGCGAAAGAGTTAACCCCCTCAGAAATTGTAAAGGAGTTGAACAAATACATAATAGGACAGGACAAGGCCAAAAAGTCGGTGGCGGTTGCCCTTAGAAACAGATACAGAAGAAGGCAGCTGCCCGAAGAACTTCAGGAGGAGATTAAGCCCAAGAATATATTGATGATAGGGCCTACCGGAGTGGGAAAAACCGAGATAGCCAGAAGGCTGGCCAAGCTTGTGGATGCTCCCTTTGTCAAAGTAGAAGCCACAAAGTTCACAGAGGTTGGTTATGTGGGCAGGGACGTGGATTCTATGATAAGGGACCTGGTGGAAACTTCCATCAGAATGGTCAGGGAGAAAAAGATTAAGGAAGTGCAAAGCAAAGCGGAAGCTGCTGCCGATGAAAGAATAGTCAGGCTTTTGGTGCCCGCTCCCAGGGAAACCCCGTACAAAAACCCCCTTGAAGCATTGTTCGGCACTTCCGAGGACCGGGAGAACAGGGACAGGCATAAAGAAGACATGCAGGCGATAGAAGAAGAAAGAAGTATAATAAGGTCAAAATTAAGAATTGGGGAATTGGAAAACCAAACGGTTGAAGTGGAAGTAGAGGACCGGGGCACGGCAGCGGTGGAATTCTTTACCGGTATGGGAACAGAAGAAATGAATATAAATTTTCAGGATATACTGGGAGGAATGCTGCCGGGCAAAAAGAAGAAAAAAAGGGTACAGGTAAGTGAAGCAAGAAAAATACTTGCCCAGGAAGAAGCAGGTAAACTGGTGGACAACGAGCAGATTACCACAGAAGCCATCGCCAAGGCGGAACAGACCGGTATTATTTTTCTGGACGAGATTGACAAGATCGCTTCGGGCGAATACAAGGCAGGGCCCGACGTTTCGAGGGAAGGGGTGCAGAGGGATATTCTGCCGCTGGTTGAGGGCAGTACCGTAATGACCAAGCATGGACCGGTAAAAACGGATCATATACTGTTCATCGCTGCGGGAGCTTTTCATATAGCAAAACCTTCGGATTTAATACCCGAGCTGCAGGGCCGTTTTCCCATTAGGGTTGAACTGGGAAGTCTCAGCAGGGATGATTTTAAAAGTATACTGACGCAGCCGAAGAATGCTCTTATTATGCAGTACAAATCGCTTTTGAAAACAGAGGGCATTAACATAAACATTAAGGAAGATGCGCTGGATCGGATAGCGGAAATCGCCTATTACGTAAACCAGGCAGAAGAAAACATAGGTGCCAGAAGGCTGCATTCCATTGCCGAAAAGCTTTTTGAGGAAATTTCTTTTAATGCAGCCGATATGGCCGGTAAGAGTATTGACATAGATGCGGATTACGTTACAAAGCAGCTTGAGGAGTTTATTGACGAGAAGGATATAAGCAGGTTCATTATTTAGCGAAAATTGTCTGTAAAAAGAAGGGATTATTAAACTATTGTAGAATAAAATAATAAAATATTCCGAAAAAGGCAAACCTTACTAAAGTTTGGGACGCAAAACCACGGGCCTAAGGTAATTAATTTGCTATGGCGGCCGGGTTGCCGGAGGTATAATGATGCCTATTGCCGGCTCTTGGGGGATAGGCGTTTTTATTTATATATAAATGCAAGTACCGAACAAAATCTGAAGTAATTTAAGGGATATTATATTAAAAAATAGAATCGTGGGATAATTTTAGAAAACTATGAAGGAATATGATGAAAACTATCGAATATTTATTCCTAGTAGGGTTATACGGAGGTGATGGTTTTGCGAAACGACAACACGATAAACATACTGCAGAAGGCTCTGGACGCATCCCTGGTTAGAAACAAGGTGATAGCAAACAATATCGCAAACGTTGACACTCCGAATTACAAGGCCTGTAGGGTGGAGTTTGAAGAGCATTTAAGGAAGGCAATTAACGGAAGCAAGATGTCGGCTAAACCAACCAACCCGAAACACATACCTATAGGCGGGGAGAGACTGGAAAGAGTGGCTCCCCGTATTATAAGGGACAAAAGCATCAGTACGCGGCTTGACGGAAACAGCGTTAATATCGACGTGGAAACGGCAAAATTGGCCAATAACACCATACTGTATCAGGCCCTGGTAGACCAACTCTCGGCAAAACTGGCAAGAATCAGGACTGTTATAAATGAAGGCAGGAGGTAGTCCTATGGGAATTTTTGATACCATAAATACCAGTGCAACGGGGCTTACGGCTCAAAGGCTGAGAATGGACGTAATAGCAAAGAATATTGCCAATGCCAACACAACCAGAACGGCAAACGGGCTCCCCTACAGGCGGCAGACGGTGGTTTTCAGGGAAAACTGCAGAAACACCCCCTTTACGAGCTTCCTTTCGGCAGAAAGCCGCAGGCGCTTCCTGAAGGACGGCGGAGTAAAGGCTGTGGGAATAGTAGATGACAAAACCCCCTTCAGATGCACTTATGAACCGGGGCATCCGGATGCAGATGAGGAGGGTTATGTACTTATGCCCAACGTGGATATCGTAACCGAGATGGTTAATATGATATCGGCTACCCGGGCCTACGAAGCAAATGTAACTGCCCTTAATGCCACAAAGGGTATGGCGGTTAAAGCTCTGGAAATTGGAAAGTGATAGGGAGGTAGAGACAAATGAGAATTACAATACAGGATATGGTGCCGGTGTCGGTAAATACCGATGTTAAGCCGGCAAGGGGTGAAGAACAGCTCTCTAGTTTTTCCGATTATTTAAGGGGCGCATTGGATGAAGTTGACAGGCTTCAAAAAGAAGCGGACAGTTCCGCTGTAAGCCTTGCAACCGGGGAGACACAAAACCTGCACCAGGTTATGATAGATGTACAAAAGGCGGAGATTGCACTGCAGTTTACCATACAGATAAGAAACAAAATAATAGAAGCATATCAGGAGATTATGAGAATGCAGATATAGACTTAAGGGCAAAACCGACAAAATAGAGACGGGGTGACCATAATGGGAGAAACCCTAGATAGGATCAGAAACCAATTAAACGAATTCTGGCAGGGACGTACCAAAAAACAAAAGATCAAAATAGGAACAAGCGCGGCGGTTTTTATAATCAGTATAGCCCTGCTGGTAATCTTTACTTCTCGGCCGGAAATGGTTCCCCTATACAGCGACCTCGATTTAAAGGACGCAGGGGAAATTACAAAGAAGCTGGATGAACTGAAAATAAAATGGGAAACCGATGACAGCAGCTCCAGCATTCTGGTTCCAAAGCAGGAAGTCAACAGTCTGAGAATGCAGCTGGCAACCGAGGGCCTGCCAAGGGGCGGCTTCAGCCTGGTGGAAGCCCTGGACAATACAAGCCTGGGGACCACCGACATGGAAAGAAGAGAAAGGATACGGGTGGGCCAGGAATACGCAATAGCACAGGCAATAGAAACAATAGAAGGGATTGAGTATTCCCAGGTTAACCTGTATATACCACAGGACAGCCAGTTTGCGCTGAGCAGCAGGGACTACGAAGCCAGCGCCGGAATACTTTTAAAACTGCAGCCCGGAGCAAAGCTTACCCAAAATCAGATTGAAGGGATAGTCCAGTTTGTATCCAAAAGTGTAAAGGGCCTTGATAAAAAAAATATTTCAATAATAGATCAAACGGGACAGGAATTGTCGCTGCAGACAGACACTCAGCAGAGTATACTGCTAAAACAGTTGGAGATTGAACATAACAGCCAGGAAAAACTTCAAAAAAGCATAAGGGAATTTCTTGAGACCGCCTACGGTAAGAACAATGTGGATGTCAGGGTCAATCTGAAACTGGATTTTGACAGCATGGTAACCAGTATAGTAAGATTTGAGCCTCCGATCCCGGGAGAGACCGGAGGCCTTGTATCCAGCATGCAGGAGCTTGAGGAGCATGCAACAAACACTGCAGGCGGGGGGATTCCCGGGACCGACAGCAATATGGATGATGTAATAAGCTATGCCCAAATAGATGACCAGACTTCCAAGTATGATACGGTAAGCAGGACAGTCAACTACGAACTGAACCAGATTAAGGAGGAGATAGTAAAAGCCCAGGGGCAGGTGCAAAGCCTGTCGGTGGCGGTCCTATTGAACAGTACTTCTCTAACCCAGGAACTGGGTCAGCAGGACAGGGAAAATATTATAAATATAGTAGCTGCAGCGGCCGGAATTGACAATGAAGTTGTGACGGTACAGTCGCTGCCCTTTGACACAAGCCTGGCGGAGGAGATAGCGCAGGGTTTTGAAAGCAGGGAACGTATGGAGAAGATAAAGCTGTATACCTATGCGGGCAGTATTGGAGCTTTGTTGCTGGCTGGAGTTATCGGCTCCTTTTTAATTATAAGAAGCAGAAGAAATAAAAAAGAGGAAATGCTGATTACCGAAGCACAGCAGGTAATACCGGAAGAAGTGGAAGAGATAAGCCTTGATAAGGATAAACACAGGACGCATAAACAGGTGGAAAAGTTCATAACAAAGAAACCTGAAACTGCAGCCCAGTTGTTAAAAACATGGCTTAATGAATAGTGGGTGATATGACTATGACAAGGGGCAAAGGAGAGTTAACGGGAAGGGAAAAAGCAGCGGTTTTACTAATAGCCCTCGGGCCGGAGAATTCGGCCAGAATTTTCCAACATCTAACCGATGAGGAAATTGAAGAACTTACATTGGAAATCGCAAACATGAGGACGGTGACCCCTGAGGAAAAGAACAAGATAATCCAGGATTTCTATCAAATATGCGTTGCCCAGGAGTATATCTCCGAGGGGGGAATAGAGTATGCCAAGGAGGTCCTCGAAAAAGCCCTCGGCGGCCAAAAGGCACTGGATATAGTAAACAGGCTTACTTCGTATCTGCAGGTACGTCCCTTTGATTTTGTCAGGAAAGCCGACCCCAACCAGATACTCAATTTTATACAGAACGAACATCCTCAGACAATATCCCTTATACTGGCCTACCTAAATCCACAGCAGGCATCGGTTATATTATCTTCACTGCCGCCCGAAAAGCAGGCAGAAGTGGCAAAACGGATTGCCGTAATGGACAGGACGTCTCCGGATATTATAAAGGAAGTTGAAAGGGTATTGGAGAAAAAAATATCTTCACTGGTCACCCATGACTATACATCGGCAGGAGGAATACAGGCTATTGTAAACATTTTGAATTCGGTTGACCGTGGGACCGAAAAGAATATTATGGAAACCCTGGAAGCGGAGGATACCGAACTGGCGGAAGAGATTAAGAAGAGAATGTTTGAATTTGAAGATATTATGAGCCTTGACAACAGGTCGATACAGAGGTTCCTGCGGGAAGTGGAGAACGATGTGCTTGCCGTTGCCCTCAAGGGTGCCAATGATGAAGTATCAGACGTAATATTCAACAATATGTCCAAACGCCTGAAGGAAATGATTACAGAGGATATGCAGTTTATGGGTCCGGTTAGGCTAAGGGATGTGGAAGAGGCACAGCAGAAAATTGTAAATACAATAAGAAAGCTTGAAGATGCAGGTGAAATAGTAATCTCCAGAGGGGGAGGGGATGAAATAATTGTCTAGCATATATAAATCAGGTGCAGTGGTAATAGGAGACCCTTTGGAAATAAAAAATGAAAGCGTGCAGCAGGATAATACTGCTTTGGATGAAGAGACAAAACAGCAGATTGAGATGGACGACCGCATCCGGTGCAGAGAAAATAAAATCATCAAGGACGCCGAGGAAAAGGCATCGCAAATAATGGATGATGCAAAGCAAAAATCCCTGGAGGTGCGCGAAGCTGCCCGGGAAGAGGGCTATAAAACCGGGCTTGAAGAAGGTTATGAAAAGGGAATACAGGAGGGACAGGCAAAGGGAAGGCAGCAGGGCCTGGATACAGCCCGGGAAATGATTGAAGAGGCGCTGGAGATAAAGCAGAGGGCCCTGGAGACCAAGGAACGGATAGTCAAAGAAGCCGAAGAAGAGATAATCAGGATTGTTATGGAGATAGCAAGGAAAATAGTTGGCGAGCAGTTTAAAACAGACAGGGAAGCAATTTTGGGGCCGGTAAAAAAAGCCCTTGAAAAGTGTGCGTTTTCAGCCAGGGTAATAATGAAAGTATCCCCTGAGGACTACGATGTTGTTGAACTCTCAAAAAGCAGACTTATGGCTGAAATAGAAGGCATATCCCAAATCGAAATAATTGCTGAGGATACCCTTTCCCAGGGTAGCTGCCTGTTGGAAACGGATGCTGGGTTTATTAATTCAAGTTTAGAGGTACAGCTGGACAGAATTGAAGAAGCGTTCCGGGAGCTGCTCAGCCATGAATAATATGAACCTTGACAAATACGGTACACTGCTGAAAGAACTGGATACATTAAAATACAGCGGCAGGGTGAGTAAGGTAATAGGACTTACCATCGAGGCGATAGGACCATCGGTAAATATCGGAGAAATATGTGACGTGTTTTCGGTCAAGAACAAACGACCGATAAAAGCTGAAGTTGTGGGCTTCAGAGACAACACGGTGCTTTTAATGCCGCTGGGAGATATGGAAGGAATAGGGCCGGGCAGTGGGGTTATAGCAACGGGAGGTGTATTAAAGGTACCGGTGGGTGAGGGTTTGCTTGGAAGAGTGCTGGACGGCCTTGGCAGCCCCATAGACGGGTTGGGACCTCTTAAGTTCAGCACTATGTTTCCGGTGACCAATCCTCCTCCAAATCCCCTTTCAAGGAAAAAGATTAGCGAAGTGCTGGAACTGGGGATAAAATCGATTGACGGAATACTGACCTGCGGTAAAGGCCAGAGAGTGGGTATATTTTCCGGAAGCGGCATAGGGAAAAGTACTCTTTTGGGTATGATTGCCAGAAACACTTCTGCCGATATAAATATAATAGGACTTATTGGCGAAAGGGGAAGGGAAGTAAGGGAGTTTTTGGAGAATGACCTGGGAAAGGATGGGCTGAAAAGGTCGGTGGTTGTGGTGGCAACCTCAGACCAGCCGGCACTGGTGAGGCTAAAAAGCGCACAGTTGGTCACGGCCATAGCCGAATACTTCAGGAGCCTTGGCAAAGATGTGGTGCTGATGATGGATTCCCTGACAAGGTTTGCCCTTGCCCAAAGGGAAGTGGGGCTGGCCATTGGAGAGCCTCCGGTCACCCGGGGATACACACCTTCGGTATTTGCTGTTCTGCCAAAGCTGCTGGAGAGAACAGGAACGTCGGATACCGGGTCGATAACCGGCATGTACGCGGTCCTGGTTGACAGGGACGATTTGAATGAACCCATAACCGATGCGGTACGGGGTATACTTGACGGACATATAGTACTGTCAAGAAGTCTTGCAAACAAAAACCATTACCCGGCGGTTGATGTGCTGGAAAGCATCAGCAGGCTGATGCCAAATATAGTTAAGCCGGAACAACTGGAGGCTGCACAAAAAATTAAGGATATTATGGCGGTTTACAAGGATGCGGAGGACCTTATCAGTATAGGTGCATACAACCGGGGAAGCGACCCGAAGATTGATTATGCAATCGAAAAGATTGAGGTGATAAATAAATTTTTGAAGCAGGGGATTAACGAAAAGGTCAGTTTTGAAAGCACAGTTGAAGAGCTAACAAGTTTACTGGAATAAGGAGTGTTTTCAAATGAGCGAAGGGTTTAATTTCAGGCTGCAGAGCGTGCTTGATTACAGGGAACACATAAAAAAACAAAAGGCGGAGGAACTGGCAGAATATCGCAGACAGCTGGAACAGGAAAAGAACGCTCTAAGCGGTTTGGTAAACGTTAAGACAAATATAATAAATGAAATGGACAGTAAATGCAGTGAGGGTATACAGGCGGGATACCTGGTAGAGTGCAATAAATACATAGAACAGCTGAACAGGTTTATTGACAGGCACAAAGAAAACCTGTCGGATATGGAAAAAAAAGTGGATGAATGCTGCCAGAATGCTGTAGAGGCTTCAAGGAATAAAGAGACAATAGAAAAATTAAAGGTGAGGCATTACAAAAAGTTTGCATATCACCTGTCAACGGAGCAGGAAAAAGAAGTGGAGGATTTGGTCAACAACAGGAAGACAAGTTCCTAGGGGGTAAACATGGCTAAACCAAAAAAAACAAAGAACAAAGAACCAAGGGGTAAGAATAAAAAAATATGGATGACTGTACTGGTAATTATAGTGGCACTGACAATAACCTTTGGTATTGGTATAGCCTTTAATTTGGGAAACATAGGCATAAGACTCAACAACTTTTTGGCGGGCATGCCTGTGGCCGGGAATATTTTCGAGCCGATAGATAAAGAAAAAACACCGGAGCAGCTTGAAGAAGAAAGGCTGGAAAATACCCGAAGGATGCTTGAACAGGAGAGGGAAAACCTGGATGAATGGTCGGACAATCTGGCGGCATGGGAGCTTCAGCTAAAGACAAAGGAAGAAGAACTGAACCAACAAAAAGATGTGGTGGAAAAGCTGCAGCAAAGGCTGGAAACAAGGCTCAAGAGCATACAGGAACTGGTTGCATATTACGAGAGCATGGACGCGGAGGATGCCGTCAATATATTGAACAATATATCCGATAATGACCTTGTAGTGGTGATACTGAAAAACATGAAACAGCAAAAATCCTCGGAAATACTTGCTGCAATGGACCCGAGAAAGGCGGCAAGGCTTATGGAAATAATGTCTGCAATGTAAAGGGTATTACGGGACAATGGGTCCCGAGTACATAAAACTAGCGAAGGGAGGTGAATAAATGCAGACAATGGCGGTGGAAAATGCCGTGGAAATACCGGAAGCCGGCAAACAAAGTAAGGGTGCACGGAACGCAGAAAACCTGGAAAGTTCAGCTTTTTCAGGCCTTTTGGGGCAGATGATGGAAATGCAGACCGGTAAGAATACCGAAGAGGCAGCGGAAAAACAGGAGCTTACAAAAACATTCCTGCCGCAGATTCCGCATACAATGGATTGTTGCATACACAAGGAGTGTACCGAAACCGATGAAATCCGCGGAAACCTGTCAACAGAACAGCCGGTTGAAAACATGCGCGGCGGTGAAATCGAATACAAAATGCTGCTGCGGTATGAAACCGAAGAGAGTGGAGCCGGCAAAGGAGGAGAAGCAAAAACTGGCCTGTCCCGGGAAGGGGAGCAAAAAAGCGGGGACACACCGGTGGAACATCCTCAGCCTTTAAGAGGGGAAGACGGAAAAACCCAAGTCATAATGAAACATGTCAGTGGACAGCAGTACGAAAAAAGCAGCGCAGATGAAAAACATACCGATGCCGTACACAATAAGGAACCTGCAATGATAAAAATACAAGATAAAGGAATGGATGTTGAAGAGGCAAACCAATTGGACAGGCCTGCTGACCAAAAATACGGCATAAAAAACGCGGTAAAACAGGTAATGGATGAAGGCGCTGCAGCGTCAAAAAATGTAAAGACAAAGCAGCAAGTCTTAAAAACCGAAAGCATACATCAAAGAAACGGTCAGGAAGGGATAAAGACGGATCTTTGGTACGAAATTGAAGGCAGGGCTGTCAAGGAAAGGCCGGAAAGGGAATCTGTCCGGCTGGAAGAAAACAAACGGGAACTGATAAACCAGTTGGCTGACAAAATGAGAATTGTGATTGGTTCCAGAAAATCCGAAATAAGCATGCAGCTTAGACCTGAACGGCTGGGCAGGTTGAATCTCAGGCTGACGGTGGTGGACGGTGTACTAAACGGGAAGATGGTGGTTCAAAACAACGAAGCAAAGAATTTAATCCAGGCAAACCTTGCTGAATTAAAAGAAAGCCTTGAACAGCAGGGAATCCCTGTAAGTAAGTTCCAGGTTAATGTAGGGGGTGGCGGTGGATACGAGCGACAGCAGTTTTACCGGGAAAACCGGCAGACACTAAACGGGCAGCCCACGGCAGACCCATACGGCGAAAGTGAAAGTGAAGAATTCATTTACTGGAGAGGTGAAGGGACCATAGAACTGCTGGCATAGGAGGTGAAAAAATGCAGACAAACAGTGTGGATTCCGGGTACGGATACCAGGAGGGTTATACCGGCGAACTGGAAAAAAACGATGCTATGGGAAAGGATGCATTCCTGCAGCTGCTTGTTAACCAGATCAGGAACCAGGACCCGCTGAATCCCGTGGACGACAAGGAGTTCTTGGCACAGATGGCCCAGTTCAGCAGCCTTGAACAGATGCAGAACCTGAATGAAAGCTTTAATACCGGGCTTAACATGCTGCTGGAAACGGTGGACGGAGGACTGTATGAAAACTTCAGAGCACTTATGAGCATAAACAGCAACATAATAATGCAGCAAAACTTCCAGGCAATGAACCTGCTGGGGAAGGACATAACTGCAGTAATAGAAACCGATGGAGAACAAGAAACCATACAGGGTGAGGTCAGAAGGGTCTCCTTCAAAGAAGGCAGGGTACTGATTGAAGTGGACGAAAGGCTTATCTATATGGATGAAGTTGCAGAGTTTGAAATAGGACAGTAAAAGCGGCCGAACAAAATCCCAGAATGGGAGGGGCGGTAATGGGCGGAATAAACAAAATAAACAGCAGAATAACTCCGGCAGCAGAAACGACAGTAAAAAAGCCAGTGGAGAACGGAAAAAAAACGGATGCAGACTTCAAGGAAGTGCTGGAGGCTGCAAACAGCAAACTTAAGGTTTCCCTGTCTAAACATGCCCGAGTCAGAATGCAGTCAAGGGACATAATGCTCAACAATACCCAGGTGGAGAAGTTGAACCTGGCGGTGGAAAGGGCCCGGCAGAAAGGGATAAGGGATACCCTTGTGCTAATGGATGACAAAGCCTTTGTGGTAAACGTAAAAAACACAACCATAGTTACTGCGGCAAACCGCGAAGCATTAAAGGACAGAGTATTTACAAATATAGACGGAGCTGTAATAGTGTAGCCGGACCTTCAAAAGGGGGCTCAGCTTTCCGGAGCGACGGAAGGGAAGCATTACAGCTTTAAAAGGAGGTCATGCAATATGATGCGTTCATTGTTTTCAGGCGTTTCAGGTCTTAGGGCACACCAGACCAGAATGGACGTGATTGGAAATAACATATCAAATGTCAATACGGTCGGATACAAGTCGTCCCGTGCTACCTTTCAGGAGATTTTCAGTGAGACTCTAAAGGGTGCCGGTGCACCGGAAGGCGGAAGGGGAGGTACAAACCCGCAGCAGGTGGGACTTGGCATTAGCCTTGCGACTATCGATACCCTGCATACCAGGGGCAGCATTGAATCCACCGGCTATCCGCTTGATTTGGCGATAGAAGGGAACGGCTTTTTTGTGGTGTCTGACGGAGGAGCACCCAAATTTACTCGGGCGGGCAATTTCATACGGGACACCGAGGGAAATATTGTAAACGGTAACGGATACAGGGTACTGGGCTGGATGGCGGACCAACTGGGCAATATAGATACCACCGTCTCCCCCGGGGCCATACAGATACCAAAGGATTTGCAGATGCAGCCGCTTGCCACAGGTGCAATAAAAATCATAGGAAATCTGGATGCGGATACACCGGAAGACGGAGTAGTACCATTTGAAACTGAAATCTTCGATGAACTGGGAAGGAAGAACAAGCTCACCTTTGAGCTAAGAAAAACAGGTACTGATAACCAGTGGGTAATAGCGTCGGATGGAACCGATGGTAGGGTTAAAGTTACACCACCGGTTGGCGATCCGGAATATGTGACCCTGTCAGCATCTCCCACAATAGAGTTTGAAGAAGGAAAGATGACTGAACCTACAGACGGCATTTTCACGATAGACGGGACTGTGCCAATATATCAGAATATTACCGTTGATATATCGGATATCCACCAGTTTGCCGGAGAATCCGGCGTAGAACCGCTGGAGGTGGACGGTTATGCGCTGGGCAGTCTGGAGACCTTCAATTTCGATGCTGCCGGTGTGGCTACCGGGATATTCACAAACGGGCAGGAAAAGGTGATAGGAAGGATAGCACTGGCCAGCTTCAACAACCCTTCCGGGCTTCAAAAGGTAGGCACAAATCTGTTTGTGCAGACCCCCAACTCGGGGCAGCCGTCGATAGGCATAGCAGGGGACCACGGGAGGGGTACCATAAACCCCAGTTCCCTTGAAATGTCCAACGTGGATATTTCAAAGGAGTTTACCGATATGATTATAACCCAGAGAGGTTTTCAGGCAAATTCAAGGATCATTACGACTTCTGATGAAATGCTTCAGGAATTGGTTAACCTGAAGAGATAAATGAACCGTCGGGGATTCCCTTGTTAAGGGAATCCCCGACGGGAAAAAAGAGGGGTTTATTATGATTAAGGTTACAAGGATAAACGGAAAGGAGTTTGTAATTAACGCAGAGCAGATAGAGTTTGCGGAAGAGACGCCGGACACCGTAATTTCCCTTATATCCGGCAAAAAGGTTGTGGTGAGCGAAAGCATAGATGAGATTATCCGGAGGGTTGTGGAGTATAAGGGTAATATACTTCGCTCATGCCAATGAACAAGTGAGGTGTAGACAATGGATATTTCAACCGCGTTGGGAATATTAATGGGAACTGCCTTCTTAATCATAGGAATTTTAATAAACGGCGCACTGGGCACCTATTATGACCAGGCTTCGATTATGATAGTACTCGGAGGCACCATCGCAGCTACACTCATCAGTTTCCCGCTCCCCAAGTTCAAAGAAACAATAAGAAGTGTAAAGCATATATTCTTTGGAAAAGAAATGAATGCCGCCCAAGTAATAGAAAATATAATCGAACTGGCAAACGTGGCCAGAAAAGAGGGCCTGCTGGCCCTGGAGGAGGCTGCGCTGCAGTTGGACGACGATTTCTTGAGAAAGGGCATACTTCTGATTGTCGACGGAACAGACCCGGAACTTGTCAGGAACATACTGGAAACAGAGCTTGCTTTTGTGGAGGAAAGACACAGTATGGGTCAGAGCCTGTTCGAGACAATGGGCAGTGTTTCGCCCGCTTTTGGAATGATAGGAACATTGATTGGGCTTATAAATATGCTGAAAACCCTCGAAGACCCTTCCACCGTAGGTCCCAACATGGCGGTGGCCCTTATAACAACTTTCTATGGGGCCGTATTGGCTTATTTGTTTTTCCTGCCAATGGCGCGGAAGCTAAAGGTAAGAAGCAAAGAAGAAATACTTTTGAAAGAGATATTGGTTGAAGGCATGCTCTCGATACAGGCCGGTGAAAACCCGAGAATTATAGAGGAAAAGCTGGTTGCATTCCTGGCACCCAAAATGAGGGAAAAAGCCAAGAAGGAAAAGGAAAGCGAAAGCGGGGAGGAAGCCTATGCGGACGCGGCGAATTAGACGCGACGCCGGCAGTGCGGTAGTCGGCGACTGGATAACAACATACAGCGACCTTGTTACTTTACTTTTGTGTTTTTTCGTTTTACTCTTTTCATTTTCAGAAATTGATGCAAGAAAGTTTGAAGCAATAATAAAGTCTTTCCAGGGTTCGACAGGCGTGCTGGATATGGGAAAGACGGTTGACGAGGATAAATATATAAGTCAGGCATTAACAAGCGACAGACTGTTTAGGAACATGCCCCAGACAGAGAGTCTTGAAAGCCTGCACAGGCAGCTGGATGAGTACATAAAGGAAAACAATCTTGAAGCGACTATAGTGCTTGGAGTGGAAGAAAGAGGACTGCTTATACGATTTACCGACCAGGTACTGTTCGATTCGGGAAAGGCAGAGATCAAGCCGGAGGCGGTACCCATCATGCAAAATATCGGAGAGATTCTCAGAACAAACAACCGGTTTATAAGGGTAGAAGGGCATACAGACAACGTGCCTATAAACACGCTTTTTTATCCATCCAACTGGGAATTGTCTACAAGCAGGGCTGTGAATGTGGTTAAGTTTTTTATGGAAGAAGTGGGCATTACCCCTGCCAGGCTTTCGGCGGCGGGATACGGTGAGTATCATCCCATTGCGGATAACGATACTGCCGTTAACCGCCAAAAAAACAGAAGGGTGGATGTGGTTATTTTAAGGGAAATACATGCTTTTAACGAACCTAATTAGGACGGAGTGAGACTATGAGTATTAAAAAACTGTTGCTTATTATAATGTTGGTGATTATTGCCGGCATAATAATTTTTGTAGCTGTCTATTCCTTTCTTGGTGCCAAAGCCGCAGACAACGAAAAGACAGTGATAATCCCCACGGGACCAAAATATCAGACAAATTTAAAGGATTGCAATAGTATTCTTCTTATCAGTTACCAAATAGAAGTTAAGGAAGATAAAAAGCTGTTGGCACAAATAGAAGAGCGGAATACAGAAGTAAGAAGCAGGGTGCTTGATATCCTGAGGGACAAAACAAGGGAAGATATAGAAGGAACCAGGGGCAAAACAAATCTTGAAACGGAAATTCTTAAGTATTATCATACCCTGTTCGGCGAGGATGAGATTTTGAATGTGTTTATTGATGATATAGTGGTTCAATAGAGGGGGGGTTAAACATGCCGGATGTACTTACCCAAAACGAAATAGACGATCTTTTAAAGGCTTTAAGTACAGGTGAACTTGATGTGCGGGAAGTAGTACAGGATACCTCGGAAAAACACATAAAATGCTATGACTTCAAACGACCCAATAAATTTGCAAAGGACCAGCTGAGGACTTTGGAGATGATTCACGAAAACTATGCAAGACTGGTCTCCACTTTTATGTCGGGTTACCTGAGGAGTTTTGTAACGGTGGATTTGCTTTCGGTGGAGCAGCTTACATATCATGAATTTACAAATTCTCTGGCAAACCCTACCATACTGGCCCTTTGTGACATACCGCCCCTTTCAGGCAGTTTTATACTGGATATTGGTCCTTCCCTTACCTATGCGATTATTGACAGAATACTGGGCGGTGGTGGAAATGGTGATATTAAAACGCGGAACTTTACCGAAATAGAAGTTTCCATAATGAAAAGTTTGTTGGAAAGGACCGCGGACCTGCTGGTGGAACCATGGAGCAACGTTATTGAATTCGCACCAAGGGTTGCAAAGATAGAGACCAACTCACAATTCCTGCAGGTGATGTCGCCGAATGAGATTATAGCTTTGATCACAATGAGATTAAAGGTCGGCGAATCAGAGGGCATGATGAACTTGGCGATTCCCCATCTTTCGGTGGAACCCATTGTAAACAAAATATCCACGAGATACTGGTTTACCTCAAACGGTGCAACGGAAAGCAAAGGTGACACAAAGCTTCTCGAAAAGAGAATTGAGAATGCAAGCGTTTTATTGAAGGTGGTTTTAGGTGAAACAAATCTGACCATCGAAGAATTTACCGGCCTGCAGACCGGGGATGTACTGAGACTCAACAGGCAGACAGAGCGCCCTATGGAAATGTACGTGGGCAATAAGCATATATTCAATGTCAAACCGGGAGTGAAAAAAAATAAAATCGCAGTAAAGATAGTAGACATTGCAAGGAAAGGAGATGAGTTTGATGAATGAAATGCTGTCCCAGGAAGAGATAGATGCGCTGCTTAAAAAGGAAAGGCCTCCGGAGGATGAGATACTTACCGAAGAGGAAATTGACGCCCTGGGAGAAATAGGCAATATTAGCATGGGAACTTCGGCAACAACCCTTTATTCGCTGCTTAAAAACAAAGTAACCATTACCACTCCCAATGTGGAAATTACCGATGCGGGGCAGGTAACCAGTGAATATCCACTGCCCTTTCTGGCGGTGAATGTTGAATTTACCGAAGGTATAGAAGGAACAAACCTATTGCTTGTTAAGGATAATGATGCAAAGATTATCGCAGACCTGATGATGGGAGGGAACGGTAAAAACCCGCCGGAGGAACTCGGGGAAATGGCAGTGAGCGCCGTCAGCGAAGCGATGAATCAGATGATAGGTTCCGCCGCAACGTCACTTTCTACGCTGCTGGACAAGCCCATACATATATCTCCTCCACAAACCACAAAGGTGGACCTGGGAGCAGATGCCCACGGCATTCGGTTCTTTGAGGAAAACGAAAAATTCGTGAGGACTTCCTTTAAGATGGTGGTCGGCGACTTGATAGACAGTGAAATAATGCAGCTGCTTCCGATAGGCTTTTCCAAGGAAATGGTTGCAAGCCTGATAGACAAGGAAAAAAAGGAAGCTGAGAATACTGCCGGAATTACTTCTGCTGTAATTGAGGAAGATGAAGATTCCATGGCAATACCGAATTCTGAAATGGAAGAACAGAAGAATACAGAAGAGTTGTCAGCCAATGATATAAAAGAAAAACTGATGGATACTCCTGATTTGTCAGCAGGAAATGGGCATGGAGAAAGGCGGGAGGCTCCGGCGGATCAAAAAGAGGTTAAGATACAGCCGGTTACGCTGAAAGATTTTGAAGAAACTTCTTCATCGACGGGCAGGGAAAACATCAACCTTATACTGGATGTACCGTTAAACGTTACTGTGGAACTGGGCAGGACAAAAAAACAAATCAGGGAAATACTGCAGTTTGGAGTAGGTACCATTGTGGAATTGGATAAGCTGGCGGGCGAACCGGTGGAACTTATGGTTAACGGTAAGTTTATAGCAAAAGGTGAAGTAGTGGTTATAGATGAAAACTTTGGAGTAAGGATAACAGATATCGTGCATCCTTCCAAAAGGATTAATAGTATATCACAGTAACCGATAAGAGGGGGGAAAGGGTCCATATGGCAAAGGAAATATTGATAGTTGATGACGCCGCCTTTATGAGAATGATGATCAAGGATATATTGGACAAAAACGGATACCAGGTGGTGGGAGAAGCCGAAAACGGAATAAAAGCAGTGGAAAAATTTACCGAACTTAAACCGGATTTGGTGATTATGGATATCACAATGCCTGAAATGGACGGTATACAGGCGGTCAAGAAGATAAGAACCATTGATTCAGATGCAAACATTATAATGTGTTCTGCAATGGGTCAGCAGGCTATGGTAATTGAAGCGATTCAGGCCGGAGCGAAGGATTTTATTGTAAAGCCGTTTCAGCCGGACAGGGTATTGGAGGCGGTCAGCAAAGCCATATAAAGCTATATGATAAGGTGGGTATTTAATGGGAGGTTTTTGGTCTGTACTTCTTAAATCTGTTTATTTCCTGATAGTGTTCGGTATTATTATTCTGCTTGCGTATTATTCCACAAGAGTTTTGGGAAAAAAAGTATCAAAAAATTCGGGGAAGTATATGAAGATAGTCGATACGCTGTTTATGGGAAATGACAGGACACTTGTAATCGTAAGGATAAAGGAAGATTTTTTGTTGATGTCAACTTCTGCCAGGGGAGTTGAGATTATTAAGGAACTAGACGGTTTTTCGGAGGATTTAACCGGCGTGCAGGATGATTTTGACGATTATCTCAGTAAATACGGGGCCTCTTATAAAAGGGGATTTTGGAGATTCTTACGCAAAATAGATAGCGGCAGGGATGTTACAGATGACAAATAAAAAGAAGCTTATAATTATTATGTGTGTTTTAATATCGGTGCTTTTGCTGCAAACAGCTGTGCAGGCGGCGCCGAACATACCTGTACCCCGGATAGGGCTGAATATGGAGCCGGCGGAATCGCCGGAAGATGTATCATTGAGCCTTCAGATATTGTTTATACTGACAATACTAAGCCTGGCACCGGCAATACTTATTATGACCACAGGTTTTACCAGAATAATAATAGTACTCTCCTTTATCAGAAATGCACTGGCGACGCAACAGACACCGCCCAACCAGGTGCTTATAGGACTTGCCCTGTTCCTTACACTCTTTGTGATGTCACCGGTGATAAGCGAAATTAACCAGGAGGCATACCGGCCCTACATGGAGGGAGATATTATATTTGAGGAAGCTCTGAACCGGGCTATGCAGCCACTGCGGCAGTTCATGTTCAGGCAGACCCGACAGAAGGATTTGGCCCTTTTTGTAAACGTTTCGGGGCAGCAGGAGATTGATGATATCAATGGGATAACCAACAGGGCCCTTATCCCGGCGTTTATAATAAGCGAGTTGAAAACGGCATTTCAAATGGGATTCTTGTTATTCGTGCCGTTTTTGGTTATCGATATGGTGGTTGCCAGCACACTGATGTCAATGGGTATGATGATGCTGCCGCCTATAATGGTGTCACTGCCCTTTAAAATACTGCTGTTTATCATGGTTGACGGATGGAACCTGGTCGTTCAGTCTCTGATGACGGGTTTCAGATAGGGGGGGTAAATTATGGGTGAAGGTTTGGTTTTGGATATTGCCAGAGAAGCGCTTTATACAATTTTGGTTATTTCAGCCCCGATACTTGGGTTTGCTTTGCTTGTGGGGCTTGTTGTAAGTATATTCCAGGCAACCACGCAGATACAGGAACCTACACTGACCTTTATCCCAAAGATTCTGGCAGTACTGTTTTCGGCAATAGTATTTGGTCCCTGGATGCTTGGAATAATTATGGATTTCACTATTAGGCTGTTTGGCAGTATTAACTCGTTTGTGTTTTAGGATGTTTATATGGAAAATGTAATGCAAGAATTAATGATAAAATTTGAGATCTTTCTGATGCTGCTTGCCCGATGTTCGGCAATATTTCTGATTACCCCGATTTTCGGTCGCAGGAATTTGCCTGCAGTATTCAAAATCGGACTGGCATTTATTATAAGTATAATTCTTGTGAATGTTGTTGAAGCGCCTCAAACCATGTATGGGAGTTTTATTGAGATTGCGGGCTTCATTATTAAAGAAGTGATTATTGGACTTATAATAGGTTTTGTTACATATGTGATTTTCGCATCCATATATTTTGCAGGACAGATAATCGATATGAAAACAGGTTTTGGAATAGTCAATGTCTTAGACCCTCAGACCAATACACAGGTACCGATAATAGGTAATTTTTTGTATATATTCACACTGGTGGCCTTTATTACCATAGACGGACATCATATGATGCTGTCAGCACTGGTTAGAAGCTTTCAAATAGTACCGGTTGGAAAGCTGCAGATTACCGTAGAAGCCGTGAATGTATTTGCCGAAATTATGATGGATACCTTTATTATCGGGTTTAAGATAAGTGCACCGGTTATCGCCGCCATACTGCTTACCGATGTAGCCCTGGGTATCCTGGCGAAGACTATGCCCCAGATGAATGTGTTCATGGTTGGTATGCCACTTAAGATACTGGTGGGAATATTTACACTGATGATTATGATACCGGTGTTTTCCACAGTAATCGAAGCCCTATTAAGAAATATGGCGGACAGTATATATAAAATCCTGCTGCACCTTGGATAGGGAGGCTTTCAAATGGAGTACATTAATCTTCAGCTTTTTGCCCAGGAAAAAACCGAAAAAGCAACTCCGAAAAAGAGAAGGGATGTCAGGGAAAGGGGAAATATACCCCAGAGCAGGGAGCTTAATTCCGCCCTGGCACTTATCGGGTGCTTTGCAGTATTGTATTTGTCTGCGTCCTATATAACCGATACTATAATGAAACAGGCGCATTATTTGCTGACTCTGCCAATAAACGACGGTCTGTTTTCTGTGGACGGGGTCCAGGGTTTACTGGCAACCGGTGTGACAGGGCTTCTGAAGGCGTCTGCCCCTGTGGCTGGAGCTGCCCTGTGCATAGGTCTTATGACAAGTTACCTGCAGGTGGGGTTTGTGTTCACCACAAAGCCACTGGTGCCCAGTTTAAACAGGCTTAATCCACTGGAGGGTCTAAAGAGGATTTTTTCGAGAAGGACTATCGCGCAGCTTGTAAAATCACTTCTAAAGGTCGCAATAGTAGGATATTTAACCTTTAGATACCTGATTGCCAGATACCCGGAGACCCCGAAGATGCTGGACATGGGACCGGTAAAGGTAATGGAAACCATAGGAGTGACCACAATAAGGGTGGGCCTTCTGGCGGGAGCTGCGCTTCTGGCGCTGGCAATATTTGATCTATATTATCAGAGATATGAACATGAAAAGAGTATAATGATGACCAAACAGGAAGTCAGGGAAGAGTACAAACAGGTAGAGGGTAACCCGCAGATAAAATCGAAGATAAAGGAAAAGCAGAGGCAAATCTCCATGAGGAGAATGATGGCGGAAATACCCAAGGCAGACGTAGTCATAACAAATCCCAGCCATTTTGCCGTGGCTTTAAAGTATAAACCGGAAGTTGCAAAGGCTCCCTATGTGGTTGCAAAGGGGAAGGACCTGATTGCACTGAAGATCAGGGAGATAGCGAAGGAGAACAGAGTACAGGTGGTGGAGAATATAAACCTGGCCAGGAGCCTATACGAGACCACCGAAATAGGAGAAGTAATACCGCCTGAGCTTTATCAGTCGGTGGCGGAGGTCCTGGCATTCGTATACAGCATGGACAAAAAAAGCTGATTACAAGAGGTGCTTGTAAATGAGATTTGGAGACATGATAGTAGCAATTCTGGTTATCTCGATAGTTATAATGATTATTATACCACTGCCTACAGGCCTGATAGATTTTTTGCTGACCTTTAACATAACTTTGTCGCTTCTCATACTGCTTATAGCCATGTATCTGACAGAGCCGTTGCAGTTTTCGATATTTCCGTCCATGCTGCTTTTGACCACGCTGCTTAGATTATCCCTCAATGTATCTACTACACGGCTGATACTGAGGGATGCTGATGCAGGGCAGGTCATAAGGGCCTTCGGGGATTTTGTTGTCGGGGGCAACGCATTGGTGGGATTTATAATATTTCTTATTATAGTAATTATTCAGTTTATCGTAATTACCAAGGGGGCGGAACGGGTCGCGGAAGTGGCGGCAAGGTTTACGCTGGATGCCATGCCGGGCAAACAGATGGCCATTGACGCGGACTTAAATGCGGGACTTATAAATGAAAACGAGGCCAAAGAGAGAAGGAAAAAGGTAGAAAGGTCTGCTGACTTTTACGGTGCAATGGACGGTGCAACCAAATTTGTCAAGGGAGATGCCATCGCCGGGATTATTATTACGCTGATAAATATTGGTGCCGGCCTGGTCATAGGAATGATGCAAAGGGGTATGGATTTTCAAAGCGCGATTTCCACCTACTCGCTTCTGACGGTGGGTGACGGACTTGTAAGCCAGATACCCGCTCTGCTTATTTCTACATCCGCAGGTATTGTGGTTACAAAAACCGCTTCAGAGTCCAATCTGGGCAGCGAGATAACCAGGCAGTTGATTGCACAGCCGAGGGTAATGCATCTCTCGGCCGGGGTTCTTGCAGTTCTGGGGATGGTGCCGGCACTGCCCCAACTGCCGCTTTTTACAATGGCACTGCTGATGGCTGTTATGGGATTTTTGGTAAACAGGGCAGCTGCCGAAAGGGATATGGAAGACAGGGAGGAAATTGAGCCGGCGCGGCTTGAAGAATTGAGAAAGCCGGAAAACGTTATGGGCCTGCTCCAGGTAGACCCTATAGAAGTGGAGTTTGGATACGCAATAATACCGCTGGCTGATGTTAATCAGGGCGGCGATCTCCTGGACAGGGTGGTCATGATAAGAAGACAGCTGGCCATAGAACTTGGGATGGTGGTACCGATAATCCGACTTAGGGATAATATACAGCTTGGTCCCAACAATTACATAATAAAAATAAAGGGAGTAGAAGTGGCAGACGGTGAACTGCAAATGGACGGGTTTTTGGCAATGGACCCCGGCACCGCCGAAGGCGAAATCGACGGTACAGAAACATTGGAGCCGGCCTTTGGTCTGCCTGCTAAATGGATTGGGGAAGAGGAAAGGGAAAAAGCAGAACTCCTCGGCTATACTGTGGTTGATCCGCCTACGGTTATATCCACCCATCTCACCGAAACGATAAAATCCCATGTACATGAACTGTTGGGCCGACAGGAAGTGAAAAAACTGGTGGATAACATAAAAGACAACTACCCCGCCCTTGTGGATGAATTAATACCAAAGCAAATGACCTATGGAGAAGTACAAAAGGTTCTGAGCAATCTCTTAAAGGAAGGTGTTTCTATAAGGGACTTGGTGACCATTATGGAAACACTGGCCGATTATGCCGGTGTGACCCGTGACCCTGATATGCTGACCGAGTATGTAAGACAAGCCCTTGCCCGGACCATATCGAAAAAATTTATTCCCGGGAAAAAGGCAAAGGTGGTCACACTGGCACAGAACCTGGAGGACAAGATTATGGATTCAATACAGCAGACCGAACAGGGGAACTATATTACCCTTGACCCGGCGGTGACCAAAGAAATAATAAACAACCTAACCAATCAATTGGAAAAGTTTAATCAGCTGGGGCAGCAGCCTATAGTACTCACATCACCGGTTGTTAGGCTGTATTTCAAAAAGCTTACCGAGCAGTTTATGCCAAAACTGGTGGTTCTGTCATACAATGAGCTGGATCCCGGTATAGAAATACAATCGATGGGGATGGTGAACGCATAATGAAGATGAAACGGTATGTAGGTCAATCGGTGGAAGAAGCACTGCAAAGGATTAAGAGCGAGATGGGAAACAATGCGGTAATTCTGAACAAAAGAAGAATAAAGCCCGGGAAGGGTATATTTAAGATTTTCAAAAAACCTGTATATGAAATACTGGCGGCAATAGACGAGTACGAGTATAATGCCGGTCCAACCGATAAAAGCTCAGACAACGGGTATAGAGGGCTTGAAAAGAAGGTGGACAGGCTGAATACTTCTATAGATGCAATTATAAATAAAATGGCACCCGATGTCGGTGATGACCTGCCGGACAACCTGGCATCCTTTTATGCACTGATGAAGGATAACGATATAGACCCGGAGATTATCCATTTTATAATTGAGGGCGTAAAAAATAAAATCAATTTGAATACCGAATATGACAAGGAATACCTTTATTATAAATTCAAGCAGGAGATAGCTGCGTGTTTTAAAAAGGTTAAACCCATCGAGCTGTCAAATGGAGAACCGGCGGTTGCAGTCTTTGTAGGACCTACGGGTGTCGGAAAAACAACAACACTGGCAAAATTGGCGGCGCATTATGCAGTTATCATGAAGAAAAAGGTAGGAATAGTAACATGCGATACTTACAGAATAGCGGCGGTTGAGCAGCTTAAAACCTACAGCGAGATTATGAATGTCCCAATAAAGGTGATATACCAGCATGGGGATATAGAGGATGCAATGACTGAATTCAGGGATAAGGACGTTATACTTGTTGACACCGCCGGAGGAAGCCACAGGGATAAAATTAAACTTATGGAACTGAAAAAAACACTTAAAAAGGTGGGTAAACAGCAAACCTTCCTGGTTTTAAGCGCCGCAACGAATTATAAAAACTCGATGGATATTATCTCAAGCTATAATTTTTTAAAGGACTACAGGCTTCTCATTACAAAGATTGATGAGAGCATTTCAAACGGTATAATATTAAACCTTGCGGTTAAAAGCTCCAAAGCGCTATCCTACATAACAACCGGTCAGAACGTTCCCGATGACATTGAAAAGGTAGACGGTGAAAGAATAGCTTCCCTGATACTAAATGGTTAACAGTCAGGAAATGGGGGTTAAAGTATGGCTAAAACAAGCCCAGGGATTGACCAGGCGGAAAACTTAAGAAAAATTGTAAGCGGTTTGAAGGAAAGATCTGAAAAAATAATAGAACGTTCTGTAAGAAAAACCAGAAAAAAAGCCAGGCTGATTGCAGTAACAAGCGGAAAGGGCGGAGTGGGAAAAACAAGCCTGACGGTAAATCTTGCCGTGCAGCTCGGCCAAAGAGGTTACAGGGTAATAGTCATTGACGGTGATTTGGGTCTTGCAAACGTGGAAGTAATGCTTGGGATAGTACCCAAATACAGTATGTATGAACTGGTCAACTCACAAAAGCGCCTTTCTGATATTATTACCGATGGTCCGGCCGGCATCAAGTTTATTTCAGGTGGAACCGGCATTATTGAGATGGCCGGTTTGGAGCGGCAGAAATTTGATAAGATTTTACAATCACTGACTGCCCTTGACAATTATGCGGATTTTATTCTTATAGACACCGGGGCGGGAATCACAAAGGATGTAATGAAATTTGTGCTGGCAGTACAGGAGGTAATACTGGTTACAAGTTCGGAACCCACTTCTGTTACGGATGCTTATGCAGTTCTTAAGGTAATCAGTACCGGGAATACAGAATGCAGGGTGAAGATATTGACTAATATGGTAGACAGCCCTTCGGAGGCACGGGATATATATGCGCGATTAAACACGGCAGCAAAAAAATTCCTCGGTACAGAGACTGAAAACCTTGGCTATCTGCAAAAGGATTCGGCTGTTAGTAAGGCGATAAAGAAGCAGATTCCGTTTTTGCTCGGTTATCCAAAAAGCCCGGCCTCGAAGGGAGTTAGAGAGATTACAGAGAGACTTATTGAAAACACCGAGTTAACCAGGGAACCCGAAGGGGTAAGACAGTTTTTAACCAGGATATACACGACTTTAAGTTCTTCGTAATGAAAGGCAGGTAGCAGCAAAGTGGATAACAGGATAAAGATTGGTGATAAACTCTGTATAGTAATGAAAAGCAGAACCTCCGGAAAGGAAAGAATGTCGGTAAGTCAACTGTTGGAGGACTGCGGCGGCGGTGAATATATCATATCAACGCCGATTTCCAAGGGAAGGCTTATTCCCATACGGCCGGGTACCGAAATAAAACTGATATATTACAGGAAGAACGGCATATTCAGTTTTGGAGCAAAGGTTACAGAAAGGAAGGGTGGGAGGCTTCCAACCATGAAAGTACAGGCACTGTCCGCCCCGCAAAGAACCCAAAGAAGGGACTATTACAGGTTAGAGGCCGTTTTGTCGGTTAAGGTGTATTATAGACCCGAACCGGAAAGCTCCGAGCTTGCGGTAATGGAATGTGTTACCCTGGATATAAGTGCCGGGGGCCTGAAGCTAGCTTCCGACGTTAATATTGAAGAGGATGAACATATCATATGCGAGATTAACATTCTGGATAAGGTGCTTTCAATAAACGGAAAGGTAATAAGAAATTTAGCCGTGTATAACCAGGAATACGAGTATGAATTGGGAGTGCAGTTTGTTGGACTGAACGAAAAAACCAGGATTGAACTTATAAGCTTTATATTTGAGGAGGAAAGAAAACTAAAAAGAAAAGGACTGATATAGTTGCACAGAATAAGGGTCATGATAGTGGACGATTCGGCCTATATGAGACAGTTAATTGCGGGAATGCTGGAAAAACACAAAAATATTCAGGTAGTTGCAAGGGCGAGAAATGGAATGGAAGCCCTGGAGAAAATAGAGCAGGAAATAATAGACGTAATTACAATGGATATCGAAATGCCCGGGATGAACGGGCTTGAAGTACTCGAGCGCATTATGAGTACAAAACAAATACCCGTGGTTATGTTAAGCAGTTTTATTAAAAACAGAGCCTCAGAAACCATAGAAGCCCTGAATCTTGGAGCCGTTGACTTTATAACAAAACCTTCCAATATACTGGATTTGAGTACCAAAAAGCTGGAGGCGGAGCTTGTAGAAAAGATTACGGTAGCCTCAGGGGCAAAGCTTGTAGGCGGCACAGCATACCGGCAGCCTCCCAGAAGGCCGGCGGATGAAACAAAGGCGGGCAGTTTGCCTTTGAAAAACATAATTGCGATAGGCACCTCGACGGGAGGGCCAAGGGCGCTGCAGCAGGTAATACCGGTTATACCGGGGAATCTAGACGGAGCGGTACTGGTAGTACAGCATATGCCGCCGGGATTTACAAAATCCCTGGCCGAAAGGCTGGATTCGATAAGCAGATTAAGAGTAAAGGAAGCGGAGGACGGTGAAACTGTAAAAACGGGGTTTTGCTATATAGCACCGGGGGATATGCATATGCGCATATTTCAAAAGTCTGAGGAAGGGGAATGTATTATCAAACTGGACAGGGGGGAGCTTGTCCGGGGGCACAGGCCTTCGGTGGATGTGTTGTTTGAATCCTTAACAGGGGTGCAGATTTACAGTGCTGTGGCTGTCATTATGACTGGAATGGGGAACGATGGAGCCCGAGGCATTGCAAAGCTGAAACAAAAAAGGGGCTGGCCTACAATTGCGCAGGATGAAAAATCATCGGTTGTGTTCGGAATGCCGGCTTCAGCAATAAAACTGGGTGCCATAGACAAGGTAGCAGCCCTTGACGATATAGGGCAGGAAATTCTTAAAAGTCTGGAGGTGTTGTCAAATGGACCCAAATCAGTTTCTTGATATTTTTCTTGAAGAATCAAACGAACACTTGGAAAGTTTGAACAACTGCCTGCTGGAATTGGAGAGAAACCCCGCAGACAGGGAAGTGCTGGATGAAATATTCAGAATATCCCACACCATTAAAGGTATGGCAGGTACCATGGGGTTTAACAGGACAGCGGAACTCACCCATGAAATGGAAAACCTTCTAGATGATATCAGAAAGCATAAAATCAGTGTGGATACGGGTTTGGTGGACCTATTATTTGAATGCCTTGACGAGCTGCAAATCATAATAAACACAATTGCACTGGAGGGCGTTGAAGGCGATAAAGAAGTATCCTTACTGATAAATAGGTTAAGAAAGGTTCTTAACAAGGAGGAAATTAAGGTAGAAACCGAAGACAGCGGACAAAAAAATGATATGGAACTGAATATGCATGAAAGCGGAGTGGTCAGCAAGGCAAAACAGCAGGGGTTCAACTGTTTCATAATCGAAGTGAGGCTGGACAAAAGCTGCATGCTGAAATCCGCCAGGGCATTCGTGATATTCAATACTCTGGAGAAAAAGGGCGAAATAATCAAATCGTATCCAAGCGTGGAAGACATCGAAGACGAAAGATTTAATGACTTATTGAAACTGGTTCTGATAAGCAGGGATAGTATGGATGAAATCCGGAAGAGCCTGGATTTAGTTTCGGAAATTTCAGATATAAAAATTCACGAAACAAATATTCCGGACGAAATTGACAATATCAATGTAAATGAAGAGACTGCGGGTGTTTCATCCGGAGGGCCGGAGGACAGGAGCCTCGCCAAAAAAAGTATTACCGGAAAGACGGTCAGGGTTGATATTGAAAGACTGGACAATCTTATGAATCTGGTCAGCGAATTAATAATTATTAAAACACGGCTTGAGGAAAACAAGGGTGACGAAGGCAGCGGCGGTGATACAGAAGCCCTTGAATATCTTGAAAGGATTACGACCAATCTGCATGATGCAGTAATGAAAGTAAGAATGGTTCCTATTGAAAGGGTATTCAACAGGTTTCCCCGAATGGTAAGGGACCTGTCCAAGGACCTGGGTAAAAGGATTAAGTTGTATATGTACGGGGAAGAAACCGAGGTTGACAGGACAGTAATTGATGAAATAGGAGACCCTTTAATACACCTGATACGTAATTCAATAGACCACGGAATTGAGCAGGTGGACGAAAGGAATAGGCTGGGGAAACCATCAGAGGGTAAAGTAACCCTCAGGGCGTTCCATGACGGGAATACGGTAGTAATAGAAGTGGAAGATGACGGTAAGGGAATAGATGTGAAGAAAGTTTCAAACAAGGCGGTTGAATTGGATTTATACAGCAGACAGCAGATAGAGCAGTTAAGCCACGAAGAACTGACAAATCTGATATTTTACCCCGGTTTCAGCACATCCTTGTCAGTTTCCGATCTTTCGGGCAGAGGCGTAGGACTTGATGTTGTAAAAACCAAAATAGAATCCCTGGGTGGAATGGTAGAGGTGGAAAGCGAACCGGATATAGGGACAAAGTTTGTAATAAGGCTGCCGCTGACTTTGGCAATTATACAGGCGCTGCTGGTCAGCCTGGGTAGAGAGAGCTATGCAATTCCGCTGAGTTCCATAAAGGAAATTGTGACAATGGAACATACCGAAACAAAAAAAGTACAGGATAGGGAGGTAGTAATGTTAAGGGGCGAACTGCTGCCCGTAGTAAGGCTGGATAAGGAACTGGAAGTGGAAGAAAGAAGTGATATGGGAAACCAGATGACGGTGGTAGTTGTTAAAAAAGGTGAAAAGCTGGCCGGAATGGTAGTGGACAGTCTGATTGGACAGCAGGAAATTGTAATAAAGGCCCTGGGCAAATACCTGGTCGGAATAAAACATATTGCAGGGGCTACTATCCTGGGTGACGGCAGAGTCTCATTAATACTGGACACCAATCAATTCTTCTAGCGATAAGGAGTGATTTTGATGGCCGAGAAACAGTATGTGGTTTTTAATCTGGACGGGCAGGAGTTTGCTGTTGACATAAACAGGGTAAAAACAATAGAGAAGGTTACTCCGATCACGAGGGTTCCGGGTTCCTTGGACTTTATAATGGGAGTAATAAACCTAAGGGGCGAGGTAATACCCGTTATAGATATGAGAAGAAGGATGGGGATGAAGCCCGGAAAGTTCAACGACGAGAGTAGGATTATCATAGTAGTGGTAAATGACATGGAAGTGGGAATGACCGCCGATTCCGCCAATGAAGTGATAAATATTGAAGACGACCAGGTAGAAAACAATATGGAATTTTCGCGTAATATTGATGACAGCTTTGTTGAAGGGGTAGGAAAAGCAGAAAAGAGGATAGTTGTTATTCTAAATCTGGAAAGGATACTCAAAATTGATTAGCGGATCGGAGGTGTCTGAATGTGACAGTAAACTATGAAAACCTTAATTCCATGCAGATAGATGTGTTTAAAGAGCTTGGCAATATTGGCGCAGGCAATGCGGTAACCGCCCTGTCAAAGATGTTGAACAAAAAGGTCAATATGGAAGTACCAAAGGTCAGGATATTGGAATTCAAAGAGGTGCCGGAACTGCTGAACGGTGCCGAAATGCCGGTTGCGGGAATATATTTCCGGGTACAGGGGGATATTTCGGGAAACATTATGTTCATTATTCCCGAGGATTCATCAAAAACACTGATTAATATGCTTATGGGAACCTGCCGGGACCGGGCTGAATTCGATGAAATGGACAGATCCGCCCTTGAGGAAATTGGAAACATTCTGGCCGGGTCCTACATATCATCCTTATCTGCATTGGCGGATATGAAAATTACAATATCGGTACCGGCCCTGGCCATCGATATGGTGGGCGCAGTATTAAGCGTTCCAATAATTCAATTCGGTCAAATGGGTGACAGTGTAATGCTTATTGAAACCCGTTTTTTCGAAGGTGATACGCAGGTAAAGGGATATTTTTTGCTTATCCCGGATATGGGTTCATTTACCAAATTATTGGAAAAGTTAGGAGTAGCGTAATTATGAAAGAAAAGATAACAAAAATAGGGATGGCTGAAGTAAGTGCGGCAAAACATCCTGCTGTACTCATAACCCTCGGCCTTGGCTCCTGTGTGGGGATTTGTCTGTACGACAAAGCAAAAAAAGTGGTTGGAATGGCACATATTATGCTGCCTTCAAGCAGGGAGATTAAAAACAACAATAATAAAGCCAAATTTGCAGATACTGCAGTGGAACTGCTTTTAGAAGACATGCTCGGTTTAGGGGCACAAAGACACCGGATAACAGCAAAAATTGCCGGAGGAGCGCAGATGTTTTCCTTCAGTTCTGCAAACGAGCTTATGAAAATAGGAGAGCGGAATGTACAGGCTGTTAAATCGGAACTTGTAAGGCTGTCAATACCTGTCATAGCCGAGGATGTTGGGGGAAACTATGGGAGGACAATCGAGTTTTATTCAGAAAACGGTGACCTCGGTATAAAGACAATAGGGCATGGAATACACGTAATTTAGGTGATGAGTGATGAAAAAACATAAAGAAATACCAATATACTTTTCTTTGGCTGCAGCAGTAATCACAATAATTATGTCCATAATAAACAGGATAACAATAATTAGGACCGTGTTAAGAATTATACCGGCTGCTTCGATATTTTATATACTGGGTTTATTATTCTCAAAAACGGTACTTAAAGACATAAGCAGTAAACCTGAAAAGTACGAAAGCATTGATATAGCTGCTGATGAAGATGAAGAGTTCCAAGAGCTTGAACTGCCGGTCGTTGATGAGGCTGAGAGGAAAGTAGTCGGTAGGGGGTAGACCTGATGGATATAAACAAGGTGTGGCAGGAATATAAAAAAAGCAAGGACCGGGAAGCAAAAAACATATTGATAAGTAATTATATTCCACTGGTAAAGATAACCGCAGGCCGTCTTAAGAGCACCATAACTTCAGGCAGCGTAGAATTGGATGACCTGGTAAGTTACGGTGTTATTGGACTGCTTGATGCGATAGATAAATTTGATATAGAAAAAAACGTAAAATTTGAAACCTACGCACAAATGAGAATACGTGGTTCAATGATAGATCAGCTGAGAAAGAACGACTGGGCTCCAAGGTCAATGAGACAGAAAGCAAGAAAAATTGAAAATGCTTATCGTGAACTGGAAAACAGGCTTGGCAGATATCCCACCGATGAAGAGGTGGCGGATTTTATCGGCATGGGAATGGATGAATTCTCTGAACTGCTGGGGCAGATAAGCACACTGTCAATGGTTTCTCTGGAAGAAATGCTGGAAAACAGGATGGAAGCCCGTGCCGGCCTTACAAGCAGGGAAGGGGAAGATTATAAGGAAAGCGAACCCGAAAGACTGGTCGGAGATAAGGAGATAAAAAGGCTGTTAAAGCAGGCAATAGATGAACTGCCGGAAAGGGAAAAGCTAATTATTTCATTATACTATTTTGATGAACTTACATATAAGGAAATTGGCAGTGTGCTGTCCATCTCTGAATCCAGGGTATCACAACTGCACTCCAAGGCAGTCATACGAATGCGGAACAAGCTATCAGAGTATAAAAGGGATTTAATAATATAGGGGGGTGAAGTCTTTGCTGTTTGAGGGTAAAACTATGGAAGAAGCTGTGAAAAAAGGCCTGGAGCATTATAATATTTCAGAAGAAACGGCTAGGATCACCGTGGTCAGGAAAGGTAGAGTAATAAGGGGGATTTGCATTGAAAAATTTGCTGTTGAAATTGAACCGAAAGAGGCTCCGGTATTTTCTGTGGATGGAAGCTATAAAATTTTATACAGGGAAGACGGTGTCTATATTGAAACAAGTCCGCCTGTCGGAAATGGCAGAAAAATCAGTTTAAAGGACGTCTGGGAAAGGCTTGAGTACAAAAAGATTGAAGAAATAGACGAAAAGGCGGTGGAAGATGCGGTTAATTCAACCGAGGATAATCTTCTAAGAATTGCTCCGCCCCAGAAGGAGACCAAATACGACGCTTCTTTAAAAGTGGAGATTGGCAGGGATGGGAGCCAGGCATACGCAACCATGGTGCCACCGGATGGCGGAGAACCCCTGACTGTGGAAAAAGGATTGGAGATGCTGAAGGAAAACGGAGTAACAGCGGGTATAGACCATGCTTGTATAAAGGAAATGGTTACAGAAAATATTTATGGTATACCAAAACAGGTAGCTGTGGCCGTGCAGCCAATTGATGGAGAAAACGGTTACGTGGAATACAAGGTGGATATTGGCAGCAAATCAAGTCCAAGCATTAAAGAAGACGGAACTGTGGACTTTCACGAACTGGGAATTATTCAAAACATAAAAAAGGGACAGATACTGGCAAAGCTTTATCCCCCAACCGAGGGAAAGGATGGACAGGATGTCAGGGGGAATACTATTAAGGCTAAGGATGGAATTCCGGCAAGGCTTCCAAAGGGAAAGAACACGGAAATTGCGGAGGACAGGGAAAGCCTGGTGGCATTGATAGACGGCCAGTTGAGCGTTACAAACGGAAACATTAATATTCTGCCGATATATGAAGTAAGGGGTAACGTTGACAATTCCACAGGCAACATTAAATTCATAGGCAAGGTCATAATTAGGGGTAATGTTTTGACCGGTTTTGAAATAGAGGCCGAGGGAGATATAGAAGTGGACGGTGTGGTGGAGGGAGCAAAACTAAAATCCGGCAGGAATATAATCCTGAAAAGAGGAGCCCAGGGCAGCGGCAGGGGGCTGCTTATGTGTGAAGGCAACCTGGCATCGAAATTTATTGAAAACTGCACCGTGGAAGCGGGGGGAGACGTATTGGCGGAGGCAATAATGCACAGCAACGTAAGCTGCAAATCCAAGATAACGGTAAAGGGCAGAAAGGGGCTTTTGGTCGGTGGGACAATAACCGCAAGAAATGAGATAAAGGCCGTAACAATCGGTTCCCCGATGGCAACCATAACCCATCTTGAAGTGGGCGTGGACCCGCAGCTTAGACGAAATATAGAAACAGAAAGTAATAATCTTCAGAAGGAAAGCAAAACCCTTGAGCAGGTAAACCTGAATATTGGATTGGTTGCCAAGATGGCTAAAAAAGGATACGTAACACAGGAGAAGAAAATACTACTGCAAAAAAGCGCCGCATTGAAAGAGCAGCTGGAAAAAACCATAAGCCAGAGGAAAAAACGACTTGCTGAGCTGAACAGTCAGCTAAACTTTATTTCAAAGGGGCGTGTGAAAGCGGAAAAAGCAATACATCCGGGTACCATAATAAATATCGGTTCATCCAGCATGCATGTTAAAGATACCATTGAGCATGCAACTCTTTACAGGGAAGGCGGGGAAATAAGGGTTGGATCCTTTGAGGAATAACGGGAGGTGGTCATATGACTATAAGATCGGTAGACCTCCAGGTGGTGGTGCAGAAAGCTTCCGAAGTAATGAGAAACAGACAGAATGAGAATTCAAAGACACGAATCCAGCTTCAGCAGCAGGCCCAACAGCTGCACCAAAAGGAACATATTGACAGCCGCCAGGTAAAAATGATGCAAAAGCCGGGCAGAACCGCAATAAATGAAAAGGAAAACCAGAGCAAAAACAATGAGCAGCGCCAAAAAAAAGGCAAAACAAAAAAGGGCCAGAAACAAAGAAAAAAAGACGGCACTTCCACTATAGATATAAAGATATAGAGGTGTTACACCATGAATTATTTACTGCTGATTTTTGGGATAGTACTGGTAATAATAGCACTGGTACTGTTTATCATGGACAGGAAAAAAACAAGCTCCGAGATACAGGATTTGGAAAGGGCCAACGCCCAGACCGAATACCTTATTGAGGAGTTGAATGAGCTTTCGTCCATAATAGTAGATGAAATGGAAAAAAAGTATATCAAAATGTTGGATATATACCAGGAACTGCTTGCTGTATCTGCAGTTGAACAAAAGGAAAAGGAAGAACCAAGGCAGGAAAAACAAACAGGAAAGAAAACAAAGGTGCAGAGCATGCGTAATAAAATTTTAGAACTGCACAAATTGGGCAGCTCTCCTGTCGAAATAGCCAGTCAGACCGGCATAGGAATAGGAGAGGTGGAATTGATAATTAAATTTGCACAAGGGACTGTGGAAAGCTGAAAAAGCATGGGCAAAATATTATTGCTAATAAATAGGAACTGTGGTATACTACTCAAGGCACAAAAAAGTACACACACCCTGTGAAAAAAGGACGGGTGCCGATGGGTTGTCCTTTTGAATGAAGAGGGTGGAGGAAAAAACCATAGGAGGCGTTTTTTAATGTCTGTAGTAAGTATGAAACAACTGCTTGAAGCAGGAGTCCATTTCGGGCATCAAACCAGGAGATGGAACCCCAAAATGGCAAAGTACATTTTCACTGAAAGAAACGGGATTTATATCATTGACCTACAGAAAACAGTGGAAAAAATCGAAAGTTCGTATCAGTTTATAAAGGATGTAGTGGCCGAGAACAAGGAAATATTGTTTGTGGGCACAAAAAAGCAGGCCCAGGAATCCATCGAGGAAGAAAGCAAACGGTGTGAAATGCCATATATAAACCAGAGGTGGCTGGGAGGAACGCTGACAAATTTCAAAACCATCAGAAAAAGGATAGACAGACTGCATCAGCTGGAAAAAATGGAAGAGGACGGCACATTCAGTCTCCTGCCAAAAAAGGAAGTAATCAAGCTCAGACATGAGCAGGAAAAGCTTAACAAATTCCTTGGCGGGATAAAGACAATGAAACAACTGCCCGGGGCCCTGTTTATAGTGGACCCGCGCAAAGAAAAAATTGCAGTGGCTGAAGCAAGAAAATTAGGAATACCTATTATAGGTATTGTTGATACTAATTGTGACCCCGACGAGATTGACCATGTAATTCCGGGTAATGACGATGCAATAAGAGCGGTAAAACTAATAACTTCAATAATGGCAAATGCGGTACTTGAAGCAAAGCAGGGCGAACAAACTATCGAGGAAGAGCAGCAGTAAAAGGTGAGGGTTTGCCCTTGCCTTTTGTTTTTTAATCAAAAAAGATATGGAGGTAGTTATTATGATAACAGCTGGTATGGTTAAGGAACTAAGGGAAAAAACAGGAGCCGGTATGCTGGATTGTAAAAATGCCCTGGTAAAGGCGGACGGAGATATGGAAAAAGCGGTGGACCTGCTTCGGGAGAAGGGATTAGCCGCCGCGGCAAAAAAATCGGGCAGGATTACAGCCGAGGGTATAGTCGATTCATATATACATATGGGGGGACGTATAGGTGTATTGATTGAAGTTAATTGTGAAACGGATTTTGTGGCAAAGACCGAAGAATTTAAAAGTTTTGTGAAGAACATGGCCATGCAGGTTGCAGCTTCCAGTCCCAGGTATATATCCAGGGATGAGATTCCCGGGGAAACAGTTGAAAAAGAAAAGAATATACTCATGCAGCAGGCCCTGAACGAAGGGAAGCCCCGGCATATTGTCGAAAAAATGGTTGAAGGAAGGATTGAAAAATATTACAGGGAAGTATGCCTCATAGAGCAGCCCTATATACGTGACCCGGAAATTTCGGTCGGACAGGTTCTCAAGGAAACCATTGCAAAGATTGGAGAAAATATATCGGTCCGAAGGTTTGTAAGATATGAAATGGGAGAAGGCATACAAAAAAAAGAGGATAATTTTGTTGATGAGGTTATGAAGCAGGTTAATAAATAGGCCTTTTTAAAAAGTTGGTGGGACACAAAAAGTGTCCCATTAAAAAAATAAAAGGATATTGGCACACCAGGTAGAAACTACTAATGTGGAGGTAATAGAATGCAGAAAACAATATTCAACAGAATTATACTGAAATTAAGCGGGGAAGCCCTGTCAGGGCCACAGGGCTTTGGGATAAACTTTGAAACAATAAATCAAATAGCTCAGCAGATAAAGGAAGTTGTTGAATTGGGCGTGGAAGTTGCGGTAGTGGTGGGCGGCGGAAACATATGGCGCGGAAGAACTGGTAAGGGTATGGACAGAACCACCGCTGACCACATGGGCATGCTGGCTACTGTAATTAATGCGCTGGCCCTGCAGGACGCACTGGAGAACAGAGAAGTGGCCACAAGGGTGCAAACCGCAATAGAAATGAGGCAGATTGCGGAACCCTACATAAGAAGAAGGGCGGTAAGGCACCTGGAAAAAAAGAGGGTAGTAATATTTGCCGCCGGAACCGGTAACCCGTTTTTTTCAACGGATACCACTGCTGCACTCAGGGCGGCAGAAATTGACGCCGAAGTAATTCTTCTTGCAAAAAAGGTGGACGGAGTATATGATTCTGACCCAGAAGAGAATCCGGAAGCACAAAAATTTGTCAAGCTAAGCTATTTTGACGTTTTGAGGCTGGGGCTCAAGGTTATGGACAGTACCGCCACATCCCTTTGTATGGACAACAGGATCCCAATTATTGTTTTCGGACTCGAAAAACCGGATAATATAAAGAGAGTTGTTATCGGCGAAAAAATCGGTACACTGATTGGGCGTATTCAGAAGAGCGATTGATATTCGGCTCAGAGGCAACGTATACCCGGCATCATATATTTATTAACTTTGAACTGATGGAAGGGGTGTATTCCAAAAAAAAAGGAGGAATGAAAATGCATTTGGAAATCTATGACCGTGCTGAAGAAAAGATGAAAAAGACAATAAAGGTGTTAAATGATGAATTAACGACCATTAGAGCGGGCAGGGCGAACCCGGGACTTTTGGATAGGATTACTGTGGAATATTACGGGGCGCAAACTCCGCTCAACCAAATAGCGGGCATTTCAGCCCCCGAACCAAGACTTTTGTTGATACAGCCCTATGACAGTAACGCACTACAGAATATAGAAAAGGCAATAATGAAATCCGATTTGGGACTGAATCCTAATAATGACGGCAGGGTTATAAGACTGGTAATACCGCAGCTTACCGAGGAAAGGCGAAAAGAACTGGTCAAACTTGTGAAGAAATACGGAGAGGAAGCAAAGGTAGCAATCCGAAACGAACGGAGAAATAATATTGATCAGCTTAAAAAAATGAAAAAGAACGGTGAATTAACCGAGGATGATGAAAAGAGGGCCCAGGAGGATATCCAAAAAATCACCGATAAACATATTGAATTAGTGGATAAGGAAATAGAAAAAAAAGAAGGGGAAATAATGGAGGTTTAGGTTAAAATAATTTTGTCTATTATATGTTTAACGCCCCCAAATTGGGGGTTTTTTCGGGCGGAGGTAGTGTTTATGAATAAAAAAAATTATCCCGAGCATGTTGCGGTAATAATGGACGGTAACGGAAGATGGGCAAAAAAACGCGGACTGACCAGGATGCAGGGGCACAGGGCGGGGGTTGCAGCGTTAAGGGAAATAATAAAATATTCACGGGAAATCGGGCTTAAATACCTTACCTTATATGCATTTTCTACAGAGAACTGGAAAAGGCCTTTGCCGGAAATTAGAAACTTAATGGACCTGCTGGTGGAATACATTAACAGTGAGATTGAACAGTTGCGTAACAATAATATAAAGATAAGAGTACTGGGCGATGTTTCGGCCCTTAGCAATAGCGTAAGAAAAGAAATAAAAAAGGCGGTTGTTGAGACTTCTAAAAATGACGGACTGGTACTCAGTGTAGCGATAAACTACGGGGGAAGGGACGAGATACTGAGGGCAGTCAGGAATATAGTCGGGGATGTATGCAAAGGCAGGGTTAATCCACGGGATATAAACCAGGACTTATTTGAGGCCTATCTTTACACCGAGGGCATACCCAATCCGGATCTGGTAATAAGGCCCAGCGGAGAGCTTAGGATCAGTAATTTTCTGTTGTGGCAGATTGCCTATTCCGAGCTGTGGTTTTCCGACTGCTACTGGCCGGATTTCAATGCGGAGCTCTTCCAAAGAGCCCTGGATGACTATTCCGCAAGGGACAGAAGATATGGGGGAATAAACAATGCTAACTAGAATAATAACCGCACTCCTCGGGATACCGTTACTGGTGTTTGTACTGTATAAGGGCGGTGTATTCATAACCTTCGTATTAATCGCTGTGACATTGGTTGCATTGTGGGAATTTTACAATGCATTCAGAAAGGTGGATATTTTTGCCTTTAATGCGGCGGGGTTGCTGTCGAGCGCTGTAATGATCTGTGCCGCCGGTATTTATCCGGAAGGGGCAGCCGGAAACCTGACAGTTGTACTAGTAGCATGTACAATGGCATGCTTTATACAAATGATTTTGCAGAAAAAAGCCCGACTTAACGATTTGGGTATTACGCTGCTTGGTTTGATATACATATCGGTGCTTATGAGTATGATGCTTATGCTGTATCATCTTGATAACGGCAGGGTGTTTATATGGCTGGTGTTTGTTCTCGCCTGGTTTGGGGATACCCTTGCATATTTCATTGGAATCACGATAGGAAAACATAAGCTCTGTCCCGCAATCAGTCCGAAAAAATCAATTGAGGGTTCGGCAGCCGGGCTTGCAGGAAGCATTTCCGGTTCGGTTATGTTTGGTTATGTCGCATGGAGGCTGTTTGGAATAGATTATAAAGTGGTAAACATGGTATTGGTGGGTTTTGCGGGAGGAATACTTGCCCAACTGGGGGATCTGACGGCCTCGCTCATAAAAAGACATGCAGGTGTTAAGGACTATGGAAATATAATGCCGGGTCACGGTGGAGTTTTGGATAGATTCGACAGCGTACTATTCGTAATACCGATAGTATATTATTATATTAGGTATTTTGCAGGGTAATACTAAGGTATCATTTTATACATAGGAGTTGAACCGGGTGAAAAGGATAGCGGTTTTGGGTTCGACCGGCTCCATTGGCGTCCAGACATTGGAGGTGGCGGCAAGGAACAGACAAAAAATAGAGATTACGGCTCTGACCGCCGGAAAAAACCACCGGAAAATGCTTGAGCAGATAATGAAATTCAAACCACGGCTGGCGGCACTAAAGGACAGCAGCAGTGCGGAAGAACTCAGGAAAAACCTTGGAAACAGCGTTGACACGGTGGTGTTGGAAGGTACAGAGGGCATTATTAGATGTATTACGGAAAGCGGCTGCGACATGGTGCTGAACGCGATGGTTGGAATATCTGGGCTGATACCCACGCTCAAGGCGATAGAAGCCGGGAAGCACATTGCACTGGCCAACAAGGAAACACTGGTGGCGGGGGGACAGTTGGTGACCGGCATGGCAGTGAAAAAGGGTGTGAGAATACTGCCGGTGGACAGCGAGCATTCGGCTGTTTTTCAGTGCATTGGCAGCACCCGGAAAGAGCAGATAGAAAGGCTAATACTCACAGCCTCGGGAGGGCCCTTCAGGGGCAGAAAGGCCCAAGAGCTTGAGAACATAACTCCGGCGGATGCATTGAAACATCCAAACTGGAATATGGGCAGAAAAATATCGATAGATTCGGCCACCCTCATGAACAAGGGCCTGGAAGTTATTGAGGCAAGGTGGCTGTTCGGTATTATGCCGGACAGGATAGACGTGGTAGTACACCCCCAGAGCATAATACATTCGATGGTGGAGTTTGTTGACGGCGCCGTTTTGGCACAGCTGGGACAGCCGGATATGAGAATACCCATTCAGTACGCCCTGACCTATCCTGAAAGAATACCTTCCGGCGTGCAGCGGTATAATCCCCTGGAAGGGGGTAATCTGGAGTTTTTCGAGCCGGATACCGGAAATTTTCCGGCCCTGAAACTTGCCTACAGTGCCCTTGAAGCAGGAGGCACGATGACAGCTGTTCTTAACGGAGCCAATGAAGCTGCGGTGGAACTGTTTCTTGATGGGACAATATCCTTTAATAAGATACCGGTGGTTGTTGAACGGGTGATGGAAAAACATGCAGTATTTAATAACCCCGGTATAGATGATATTATTTACTGGGACAGGTGGAGCAGACAGCAGGTGGTCCGAATTGTTGAAAAGGACGGTGGAGCAATTTGATAGCTACAATAAGCACTATAGTTGCATCTATAGTTATATTTTCCCTAATGGTGTTTTCCCACGAGTTCGGTCATTTTATAACTGCAAAAAAAGCCGGGGTTAAGGTAGAAGAGTTCTCCATCGGTATGGGACCTAAAATTGTATCCTGGAGACGTGATGATACCGGTTATTCCCTGAGGGCCTTTCCGATAGGCGGTTATGTGAAAATGCTGGGAGAGGACGGGTATGCGGAAGGGGAGGGTTCCTTTCACAATAAATCGGTGGGTAAAAGACTGGGTATTCTTATGGCGGGGCCGGTAATGAACATTCTGCTTGCCATAGTTTTGTTCAGCATTATCTTTTTTGCGCTGGGTACTCCTACGACGGTTGTTGACAGTGTAATGAAAGATTACCCGGCGCAGGCTGCCGGTATAAGGCCCGGTGACAGGGTGGTCGGGATAGATGATATAAGGGTGAACAGTTGGGACAGACTTCAGTCTGTTATTTCCACCTTTGAAGGAGAGCGGATGAAAGTATCGGTAAGCCGTGACCGAGAGATGCTGTCTTTTTCAGTTGCTCCGATAACAGATGATCAAACCGGACAGCGGGTTATAGGAATAACACCCCGGTTTGAAAAAAGCATAATTGCTTCTGTGCGTACCGGTGTCACAAGGAGTTTTTCGGTTATCTGGCTGATGGTCACCTATCTGTCAGACCTTGTAACCGGCAGTGCATCTCCCGGAGAGGTGGTCGGAGCGGTGGGAATTGTTCAACTTGTAAATGAAGCCGCCAAAACGGGAATACTTAATCTGATGTTCCTTGCGGCCTTTCTGAGCCTTAATCTGGGGGTAATAAACCTCTTGCCCATACCCGCCCTGGACGGAGGAAGAATAGTATTTTTACTTATTGAGGGACTAAGGGGCAAGCCCATTGACATAGAAAAAGAAGGGCTTATACACTTTATTGGTTTTGTATTTCTTATACTGCTTATAATAGTGATCACATGGAACGATATAAGCAAAATAAACCTTTTTTAGCGTAAGGAGGGAAACCGCTTTGGCCCAGCATACAAAAACAGTATACATAGGAAAAGTGCCTGTGGGAGGCGGTAATCCCATAACCGTCCAGTCTATGACCAATACAAAGACCTCTGAAACAAAAGCAACGGTGAAACAGATACTGGAGCTTGAGAGGGGGGGATGCGATATAGTAAGGGTAGCGGTGCCGGACGAATACGCGGCCCGCAGCCTGCCAGAGATAAAAAAGGAGGTCTCTGTTCCAGTCGTTGCCGACATACATTTCGATTATCGTCTTGCCCTACTGGTTGTCGAAATGGGAGCCGATTCGCTGCGCATTAATCCGGGGAACATTGGCTCTTTGGACCGGCTTGAACAGGTGGTAAAGGCGGCAAAAAGAAAGGGTATCCCAATAAGGATTGGGGTAAATGCCGGTTCACTGGAAAGGGACATACTTGAAAGATATAAAACCCCTTCGGCCGACGCCATGGTGGAAAGCGCTTTAAGAAACGTAATAACCCTCGAAAGGCTGGGGTTTTACGATATCAAGATATCGCTTAAATCCTCCGACGTAAAAACCACAATAAGGGCGTACAGAACCATTGCGGACAAAACCGAATACCCGTTACACCTCGGGGTTACCGAAGCCGGAACCTTTGTATCGGGTACAGTCAAGTCCGCTGTGGGAATAGGAAGCCTTCTGGCTGAGGGTGTAGGCGACACAATAAGGGTTTCACTGACCGATCATCCTTTGAGGGAGGTAGAGGTTGGAAAGGAAATACTGAGGTGCCTGGGACTTTGCAAAAAGGGTGTGGAGATAGTATCCTGTCCCACCTGCGGCAGATGCGAAGTAGACATAATAGAACTGGCCAAAAGGGTGAAGGATGCCGCCAGGGAAATCCACAAGCCTATCAAGATAGCAATAATGGGATGTGCGGTCAACGGTCCCGGCGAAGCCAGGGAAGCGGATATCGGAATTGCCGGTGGAAAGGGAAAAGGCATAATATTTAAAAACGGGAAGATAATAAAGAGGGTTGAGGAACAAAAATTGCTGGATGCATTGCTTGAAGAAATAGATAAATATTGACATAAACCAGTTGTTTATATAATATATAGTAAACTTAAAATATTAATGCTGTTGCGGGGAATAGTAGAAGTAATCAGGTCAAAAGAGAGGGGGATACGGTGGAAACCCCCGGCCAAAAAGCTTTGAACCCGCCCCCGGAATACAAAACAGCGGTGTGAAACCGTTATCATCTTTTAAGAGGGCCTTTGGCCAAAAAGGGTGGTACCGCGAATCCTTCGTCCCTTTGGGAGGGGGATTTATTTATTTGGAAGGAGTGGTTAAATGGCTAAAAAGAATGACGATTTTGTAACCCATATCACAAAACAGGAGGAAGACTTTTCCCAGTGGTATACAGACGTAATACGAAAGGCCGATTTGGTTGATTATTCACCGGTCAGGGGATGTATGGTGATAAAGCCCTACGGATATGCAATTTGGGAAAATATGCAGCGTGAGTTGGATAAGAGGTTCAAGGCTACCGGGCACACCAATGCCTATTTTCCGCTTTTTATACCCGAAAGCCTGCTTCAAAAGGAAATAGAGCATGTGGAAGGTTTTGCGCCGGAAGTGGCCTGGGTTACCGCAGGCGGTGACGAGCAGCTTTCAGAAAGGCTGGCGGTGAGACCGACTTCCGAAACCCTTATCTGCAGTATGTATGCCAAATGGATAAAATCCTACAGGGATTTACCGGTTTTATATAATCAATGGGGTAACGTTGTGAGATGGGAAAAAAGTACAAGGCCCTTCCTAAGAACCTCGGAATTCCTGTGGCAGGAGGGGCATACCGCCCATGCCACCGAAAAGGATGCGGAGGAAGAGACCCTGAGGATACTTGATGTGTACAGGGACTTCGCGGAGAACGTGATGGCAATCCCGATGGTTTTAGGGAAAAAATCCGAGAGGGAGAAGTTTGCCGGGGCCCTTAGAACATATACCATGGAAGCACTGATGCTTGACGGAAAAGCGCTGCAGGCGGGCACTTCCCACAATCTGGGGCAGCATTTTGCCAAGGTGTTTGACATACAGTACCTTGACAGGGACGGGGAACTGAAATACGTATGGACAACATCCTGGGGAACCTCAACACGTATGATAGGCGGAGTAATAATGGTACACGGCGATAACAGGGGCCTTGTACTGCCGCCCGCCATAGCACCCTACCAGGCGGTAATAGTACCTGTAGCACAACACAGGGAAGGGGTTCTGGAAAAGGCAAGGGAAATATCTGAAAATCTGTCTTCGGAATACAGGATTTACCTGGACGATCGCGATACCTACAGCCCGGGGTGGAAGTTTAACGAATGGGAACTGAAAGGTGTTCCGGTGAGACTGGAGATAGGCCCCAGAGACATACAGAAGGGTGAGGTTATTGCGGTAAGGCGGGATACCGGCGAAAAGACAGCCATAAAAATATCGAAGCTTCAGGAAAGGGTAGGCGCACTGCTTGTGGACATTCACATCGGTATATACCGAAAAGCCCTTGAGTTCAGGGAAAACAATACTCATAACGCCGGGAGCATAGAACAGCTGGTTTCGATTATCGAGAAAAAAACGGGTTTTGTCAGGGCACACTGGTGCGGCAACGACGAGTGCGAAGCATTTGTCAAGGAAAAAACCGGTGCCACCATACGGTGTATACCCTTTAAACAGGAACAATCCGGCGGCCGGTGCGTTGTTTGCGGGAAAAAGGCCGAAGAACTGGCGTATTTTGCGAAGGCTTACTAGGGGTGGAAAGTTTCCGCCCTTTTTTTATATATTGTCCATATCGAGTGTTGTAAGTGCCAAAAATATGGTAATATTTATATATAGAAGCAGACGAAATACCAGGGAGGAAGAATAATGGAAGTTACGGCAATAATACCGGCACTAAACGAAGAGGAAAGAATAGCCAATGTTCTTGATGCAGTGAAAAAGTCCGGCTTGGTAGATAGAATAATAGTGGTGGACGACGGATCCGGGGACAGAACAGCAGAAGTTGCGGAAGAGATGGACGTTGAGGTTATTAGAAACGATAAAAATATAGGAAAGGGCGGAGCCCTGTGTAAGGGCCTTAAAAACTGCACGTCGGATGTAATACTGTTCGTGGATGCGGACCTCTGCGGTCTGGAACCGAAGGATATTGACGCACTGTTAAGGCCGGTTATATCGGATAAGTATGACATGTCTGTGGGAATTTTTTCAAACGGCAGGTTAACCACAGACCTTGCGCAGAGGGTAGCACCGTTTCTGTCCGGTCAAAGGGCTATAAAAAGAAATATACTAAACGATATCAGCGGTCTGGAGATATCGAGATACGGAGCGGAGGTTGCAATAAACAGATACGTAAAGAAAAACAGGGTTAGAATCAAAGAAGTAACGCTGGAGCATGTATCCCACGTAATGAAGGAAGAAAAGATGGGGCTTATCCGCGGGTTTGCCGAAAGGCTTAAGATGTATTGGGACATAGTAAAAGCACTTAAGGATTAATGGGGGGTGTGACTATGCTTACAAGTCAGGATGTACTGATAAGAATCCTTTTAGCCTTTCTATTGAGCGGAGCTATCGGTATTGAAAGAGAGTACGGAAACCGGCCTGCGGGCCTCAGAACACATATACTGGTCTGCATGGGTTCTACTTTGGTAATGCTTGTTTCCTTTCACATATTTGAAATATTTAAAGGACAAACCGATCTTGACCCTGCCAGGCTGGGAGCCCAGGTAATAAGCGGAATTGGTTTTCTTGGAGCCGGAACAATTTTGAAAGAAGGGCCCACAATCCGCGGGCTCACCACCGCTGCGGCGCTTTGGGTGGCAGCATGTATAGGATTAGCGGTCGGAGCGGGATTTTATTTCGGAGCGGTGGTAATTACAGTGGTGATAGTGATTACCCTGACAGTCGTAAACAGGCTGGAAAACAGGATTAACAAAGAAAAGAACAATTATTCGGTAACCTTACATGCCGACAACATACCCGGCCAATTGGGCAGAATAGGCAGCGCTTTGGGTGCAAGGGGCATATCCATCAGAAACATTCAGATGGAAGAAATGGATAACTGTTTGGTTGAAATAGAACTGCTGATAAAACTTCCGGATTCAATGGGCCTGGAAGAAGCAATTCATATATTGGATGAAGTGGAAGGCAATAAAAAAATAATTGAGGCTAGCTAGCGGGGGGTAAGACAAAAAATGCAGGAATTGTCCGGGCAAATAGAAAGGGTACTGGTAAACGAGGAAAACAAAATAGTAATAGTTGTTCTTAAGGAGGACAGCAGCATTAAGAGTCCTGATGAAAAAATCAAAGGAATTAAAAAAAAATTTAAAAAGAACAGAATAAAAAGTATAAAAATGATCCGCCGGACGGGAAAAGAAAGCTTGGATATGTTTTTTAAAACCTACTGGTCTTTTTTTTGCGAACTGTGGGAGGAAAGTTTTCCTGCCAACAGGCAGTGGATTAGAAACTGCGGCTATAAACTTGAAGGAAACAACATACATATCATATTCAATAATGAAATGGCGGTAGATACCCTTGAAGAAAAAGATTTTGTGAAACTTACCAAAAGGGTTTTGGGAGCACTTGGGATGGACACTATGAATATTCTGCTTGAATTGAGTGAGGAGGCACAAAGTCAGGCCGAAGACAGGCAGCACAGGGAGCAAAAAGACCTGGAAGAGCTTACCGAAATAAGAAAAATAGTAAACCGCAAAAGGGAAAAGTCTAAGGATAAAACAAAGATGCTGATTGGACGCTCCTTCAAGGGCAAACCAAAGCCGATTAAAGAGATAGTACAGGATGCCGGAACGGCAATCGTTGAAGGGGAAATATGCAGGATTGAAAGGAAAGAAATCAAGTCGGAACGGTTTTCACTGTTATTGTCTGTATTTGTAACCGATTACCAGGATACAATCGAATGCCGCTTTTTTATAGCAAAGGGAGGAAGAAGCAGCATAACAAATGAATTAAAGGCAGGCGACAGAATAAGGATAAAGGGAGAAGCCCAGTATAACAAATACTCAAAGGAAATAACCATAGTGGGCAGGGACTTGATAAAACTGCCGGGCAACTGCAGAACAGATGACAGTGAACAAAAAAGGGTAGAGCTGCATGCCCACACCCGTTTCAGCGTTCTGGACGGGGTTGTACCGGTGGAGGCACTGGTTGAAAGGGCTGCAGAGTGGGGACACAAAGCGGTTGCGATAACCGACCATGGTGTGGTTCAGGCATTTCCGGAGGCCTATGAAGCTTCGAAGAAAACAGGAGTGAAGGTGATATACGGGCTTGAAGGGTATATGATAGACGACCTTTCAGGTATTACCACCCGAGACTTTGACTGGGAAAAAGATGATGAATTTGTAGTTTTCGATATAGAAACCACCGGTCTTGATCCTGCAAAGGATCAAATAACCGAAATAGGCGCCGTTAAGATTAGAAACAAAAGAATTGTGGATAAATTCCATACCCTGATTAACCCATGCATACCCATACCGGCAGAAATCACTGAACTTACCGGTATAAATGACGAAATGGTAAAGGACAGCCCCACCATTCGACAGGTAATGCCGGAGTTTCTGGATTTTGCAAAGGATTCAATCCTGGCGGCCCACAATGCATCCTTTGATATGGGATTTATATATGAAAAATCAGCCGGTATGGGGTTGAAGCCCCAGAACAGGGTGCTGGATACACTGAGCCTTTCAAGAAAGTTGTTTCCATTTTTAAAAACCCATAAGCTTGGAGCAGTAGCCAAGCATCTCGGCATAAGAATGGACAGGGCCCACAGGGCGGATGACGATGCCAGGGCTGCAGCACAGATATTACTGGAATGCCTGGACAGAATGGACAAGGCTGTTGAAAACGGTTTGAAAGAAAAGGGTAAGGAGCAGATAGCGAAGGAAACCCTGAGCAGGATGAAAGCCTATCATATAATTGTTCTGGCACAAAATCAGCAGGGTCTGAATAATCTGTATAAAATCGTAACCAGGTCACACCTTGAGTATTTCTACAAGACTCCGAGAATACCCAAAAGCCTTTTGATGAAATATAAAAAAGGCTTGATACTGGGCAGTGCCTGTGAAGCCGGTGAACTCTTCAGGGGAATTATTGAAGGGAAAAACGACAAAGAACTGGAACGGATCGCAAAATTCTATGACTTCCTCGAAATACAGCCGCTGGGTAACAATGAATTTCTAGTTGAAAATGGCATACTGGAAAGCAGTGAAAAGATAAAAGAAATAAACAAAAAAATATACGAGATAGGCGAAAATCTGGGGATACCGGTGGTTGCGACCGGAGACGTGCATTTTCTAAATCCCGAAGACGAAGTTTTCAGAAGAATAATAATGGCGGGTAAGAGATTTGCAGATGCCGACAGGCAGGCTCCACTTTATTTTAAAACCACTGAGGAAATGCTTGATGAGTTCGGGTATCTTGGAAAAGACGCGGCAGTGGAAGTGGTTGTAACAAACACAAACCAAATAAGTGAAAGGATAAATGATTTGACACCTGTGCCCCTGGAGACCTATCCGCCGACCCTTCCCGGAGCCGAACAAAAGCTAAGGGATATAACATGGATGGAAGCCAAGAAAAGGTACGGAGACCCGCTGCCCGATTTGGTAAAAGAGAGGCTGGAAAGGGAGCTTAGGGCCATTACAGATAACGGATATGCGGTAATGTTTATAATTGCACAAAGATTAGTTTCCAAATCACTGGAAGACGGATACCTGGTAGGATCGAGGGGATCGGTGGGCTCATCGCTGGTGGCAACCGTTAGCGGTATAACCGAAGTTAACCCTCTGCCGCCCCATTACCTATGCGGCAAATGCAAATACAGCCACTTCGTTACCGACGGCAGCGTCGGTGCGGGAGCCGACCTTGATGACAAAACTTGTCCGGCCTGCGGTGCCAAACTTATAAAACAGGGATTTGACATACCCTTTGAAGTATTCATGGGTTTTGAAGGGGACAAGGAGCCGGATATCGATTTGAACTTTTCCGGGGAATACCAGGCCAAAGCCCACAGGCATACGGAAGAGCTGTTCGGCAAAGAACAGGTTTACAGGGCCGGCACCATATCCACACTGGCGGATAAAACCGCATACGGGTTTGTTAAAAGCTACCTTGAAGAAAAAAATATTACCGTGCACAATGCGGAAATAAACCGCCTGGTCAGCGGCTGTGCCGGTATAAAAAGAACCACGGGACAGCATCCCGGCGGTGTTATGATAGTTCCGAAGGGCATGGATATACACCAGTTCACACCGGTGCAAAGACCAGCCGATGATTCTGCTTCGGATGTTACAACCACGCATTTTGATTATCACGCCCTGAGCGGAAGGCTGTTAAAGCTCGATATACTTGGACACGACGATCCAACCATGCTTAGAATGCTTCATAAGCTGACCGGTGTGGATCCGCGGGATGTGCCGCTGGATGACAGGGATACCATACAACTTTTCAGCACAACCCGGTCCCTTGGAATAATAAGCGAGGATATAGGGTGCCCGGTGGGAAGCCTCGGTATACCGGAATTCGGGACAAAGTTTGTCAGGCAGATGCTGCAGGACACAAAACCTACTACCATGGCGGAGCTTGTAAGAATCAGCGGTCTTTCCCACGGAACAGATGTATGGCTCAATAATGCACAGGAACTTATTTCCAACGGTACAGCCACCCTGAAGGAGGTTATCTCAACAAGGGACGATATTTATATATACCTGGTACAAAGGGGAATGGAACCAAAGAAAGCATTTGGGATAATGGAGCGGGTAAGGAAAGGGAAGGGGCTGGACCAAGAAGACATAGTGGATATGAAGGCGGTAAGTACCCCCGACTGGTTTATTCAATCCTGCCGGAAAATAAAGTACATGTTTCCGAAGGCCCATGCCGTTGCCTATGTAACAATGGCATTTCGCATAGCATACTACAAGGTACATTACCCACTGGCCTTTTATGCGGCGTATTTTACCGTTCGGGCCGATGAGTTTGACGCACAGCTTGTTGTATCGGGAAAGGACCAGGTGATAAAAACCATTAAGGATCTGGAAGACAGAAAGAATAATTTGACGCAAAGAGAAAGGTCCCTTATGACAATTTTGGAAATCGCCCGGGAGATGTACTGCAGGGGTTTCGGTTTCCTGCCGGTTGATTTGTATAAGTCCGATAGAAATGAATTCATCATAGCAGGCAAAAAACTGCTGCCGCCGCTGAATTCACTTCAGGGCCTTGGCGAGAGTGCAGCGGAGAACATAGTTGAAGCGAGAAACGAAAGGCCCTTCATTTCAGTGGAGGATTTGCAGGAAAGGACCCGTATAAGCCGTGCTGTAGTGGATATCCTTAAGGAGCACCGCTGTTTGGAATCTCTGCCGGCATCCAACCAGATTTCACTATTTTAGTCTTGTAATGAAATAAACCATGTGATATACTGTTTCTGGAAAGTTTATGCCTGTGAAGCAGGAGTGGGTCAAAACCCACTCTTTACTGTTATAAAGAGCCAATAGAATAATATTACGGTAGGTATGGAATTATAAAAATGCCGGTTATTGAGAGAATAACGGGAGGAGTAAACTTGGCAAAACGCAAAATTGATGATATAACAAAAGAATTGGCAGGTCCGATACTTGGGAAAAAGGGTTTTGACTTGGTGGAAGTAGAATATACAAAAGAAGGACCAAACTGGTACCTGAGGGTATACATAGACAAACAGGGCGGAATAACCGTGGATGACTGCCAAAGGGTAAGCGAAGAGCTGAGTGATGAGCTTGACAGGATGGACCCGATAGACCACAGTTATATTCTTGAAGTGTCGTCACCCGGAATTAACAGGCCGTTAAAAACCCAGAGGGATTATGAATATTTCAGGGGACGCATGATAGATATAAAGCTCTATTCTCCAATTAAAGGGGAAAAAGAATTTTCGGGCAAACTGGTCGGGCTTGCGGATGGTTTTGTAACGGTACAGCTCCCGGAAGGTAAGATTTCCGTTCCGAAGGACAGCATCGCATCTGCGCGTTTGGCTTTTAAGTTTTAAAGGGAGGTTTTGAGAGGAATGAATCAGGAATTCATGCAGGCTTTGGAACAGATAGAAAAGGAAAAGGGTATAAGCAAGGCTGTCCTAATAGATGCGATAAACGCAGCCCTTGTTTCTGCATACAAAAAAAACTTTGGTTCGTCACAGAACGTTGATGTAAGTGTTGATGAGAATACAGGAGACGTCAGGGTGGTATCAAGGAAAACCGTTGTGGAAGTACCCGAATGCAGACACACCGAAATCAGCCTAGCAGATGCCAGGGAAATCTCACCGGAGTACCAGGTGGGAGACGTGGTTGAAAACGAGGTTACACCCAAGAACTTCGGACGTATAGCCGCCCAGACCGCGAAGCAGGTAGTGGTGCAGAGGATCCGGGAAGCCGAAAGAGGTATCATTTACGATGAGTTTGTCAATAGGGAAAACGAACTGGTAAACGGTATGATTCAAAGAAGGGAAAAGAACAATGTAATGATAGACTTGGGAAGGGTGGAGGCGGTACTGCCGCCCACCGAGCAGATACCGACCGAAGAGTATAAACCGGGAGCCAGGATAAGGGTATATATTGTGGAAGTCAAAAAAACAACAAAGGGGCCTCAGATAATAGTTTCAAGGACACATCCCGGTCTTGTTAAGAGACTGTTTGAGCTGGAAGTGCCGGAAATTCACAGCGGACTGGTCCAGGTTAAAGGGATTGCCAGGGAAGCGGGCGCAAGGACAAAAATTGCAGTCCACTCTGTGGAGGACAATATAGACCCTGTAGGCGCCTGTGTCGGGCCAAAGGGTGTAAGGGTGCAGTCGGTGGTTAATGAACTCAAGGGAGAAAAAATTGATATAATAAAATGGAGCACCAGTATTGAAGAGTTTATAGCAAATTCACTAAGCCCGGCAAAGGTTGTAAAGGTAAAAACCTTTGATGAAGAAAAAGCGGCCCAGGTAATAGTTAAAGACTACCAGCTTTCGCTGGCCATAGGCAAGGAAGGACAGAATGCCAGGCTGGCCGCCAAAATTTCGGGGTGGAAAATAGATATAAAGAGCGAAAGCCAGGTTGAAGATATTGAAGAAGAAGTGGTGGAAGATATCACCGAAGACACAACGGAGGAGACCCTTCAGGGTGAAATTGATACAGAAGCTGCTGCAGACAGAAAGTAGAGGTGGGTAAATGATGAGGAAGAAAAAAATACCGACCCGGCTTTGCCTGGGATGCCGGCAAATGAAGCCCAAAAGGGAACTTATAAGGATTGTCAGGGATAAGGAAGGAAACGTGTTTATAGACAGAACTGGTAAAAAGTCCGGAAGAGGAGCCTATATCTGTGCCGATAATACGTGCCTTGAAAAGGCAAGGAAGAATAAAAGGCTGGAAAAATCCCTTGAAGTTAAAATTAAAGATGATATATTCGAGCAGCTTGCGGAGGAGTTGTCCGGAAATGGAGAATGAGAAAAGGCTTAAATCCATGTTGGGGCTCGCGTATAAGGGCGGGAACCTGACAGCCGGCAGCGAATTGTGTAAAAAAGCTGTATATGAGGGCAGAGCAAAACTTGTAATTCTGTCCATAGATTGTTCGGATAATACCAAAAAGAAGTTTATGGACAAATGTTCCCACAGAGGTATACAGGTAGTATTTTATGGTAACCGTGAATTATTGGGGGAGTCGGTGGGAAAAACCGAAAGAACGGTACTGGCGGTCCTTGACGAAGGGTTTTCTAAGGAAATTATAAAGCTTATGGGAGTATGAAAGCAAATTAACCAGGGGGTGATAGGCGTGTCCAGGATTAGAGTATACGAACTGGCCAAGGAATTGAAAATATCCAGCAAAAAATTAGTGGATATACTAAGGGATTTGGGAGTAGAAGTTAAAAACCATATGAGCACAATCAACGAAAAGGAAGGAAAGGCTGTTAAAGAGATACTTGTCGAAAGCGATAAGAAAAAAGACGGCATGAAGGCCGTAGAAACGGGTGAAGACGAAGAAAAGGAAACCAAGGTAAAAATAAAGAGACACAAAACCAAGGAAGACGTGGAAAAGAAAATAGAAAAAGTAAAAGATAAAAAAAAGACCAGGGAAACCGAAATCGACAAAAAAAGAAAGGACAGGACTAAAAGGAACGTCGGTCGAACCGATAAAAAGACGATTGAAATAGAAGATAGAATTACAGTCAAGGAACTGGCGGATAAAATGGGTACCCCGGCAACCGAGCTTATAAAGAAGCTGATACCAATGGGGGTTATGGCAGGATTAAACCAGAGTATTGAGGGTGATATCGCCGTACTTCTGGGACAGAAACTCGGATTTGAAGTTTTTGTGAAAAAACCGGATGTCGGTTTTGATTATCTTTCGGATGAAGAAGATGACAAGGACAGCCTTATGCCGCGGTCACCAGTTGTTACGGTGATGGGGCATGTTGACCATGGGAAGACATCGCTGCTTGACAAGATACGGAAGACAAGGGTAACCGAAAAAGAAGCCGGGGGTATAACCCAGCATATCGGTGCTTACAAAGTGGATATTGAAGATAAAACAATTGTATTTTTGGATACACCCGGTCACGAAGCCTTTACCGCCATGAGGGCCCGGGGAGCACAGGTTACCGATATTGCTATTTTGGTGGTGGCGGCAGACGACGGAGTAATGCCGCAAACCATTGAAGCAATAAACCATGCAAAGGCGGCCAATGTTCCTTTGATAGTAGCCATAAACAAAATAGACAAACCGAATGCAAATCCCGAACGGGTAAAACAGGAGCTGACGGACCAGGGCCTGTTGCTGGAAGAATGGGGAGGGGATACCATAGGCGTATCTGTATCAGCCCACACCGGTGAAGGTATAGATGACCTTCTGGAAATGGTGCTTCTTGTTGCCGATATGGCTGAATTAAAGGCAAATCCCGACAGAAAGGCTGTAGGTACCGTTATAGAAGCAAAGCTGGATAAGGGAAGGGGTCCTGTAGCAACGGTATTGGTACAAAAGGGAACGCTTAGGGTTGGCGATTCAATAGTTACCGGTGCCGCCTACGGGAAGGTCCGTGCCATGACCAACGATAAAGGAAAAAGAATAGCCAAGGCGGGGCCTTCCACTCCGGTTGAGGTGATAGGACTTTCTGAAGTACCAAATTCCGGCGATAAACTTGCCGTTACTTCCGACGATAAAACAGCAAGACATATAGCTGAAGACAGAAAACAGAGAATACGAACTGCCCAGTTAAAACCAACACAGAGAATATCACTGGAAGATTTGTTTAACCAGATTAAAGAAGGAAAAGTAAAGGAACTGAACGTAATTATCAAGGCGGATGTGTATGGTTCTATAGGTGCCGTAAAACAATCCATTGAAAAACTGAGCAATGACGAAGTGCGTATTAAAACGATACACAGCGGAGTTGGAGCAATAACCGAGACAGATGTAATGCTTGCGGCCGCTTCCAATGCAATAATAATCGGGTTTAACGTAAGACCGGACAGCAAAGCAGTACAGATGGCCCACCACGAGGATGTGGATATAAGAACCTACAGAATAATCTACGATGCCATAAATGACCTGGAAGCAGCAATAAAAGGAATGCTGGAGCCCAAATATAAAGAAGTGGTAACAGGCAGGGCGGAGGTAAGGGCAATATTCAAGGCATCTTCGATAGGAACCATAGCAGGGTGCTATGTACAGGAGGGTAAGATACGGCGAAACGGGGGAATTAGGATAGTAAGGGAAGGTATTGTTATATTCGAAGGCAGGATTGAGTCGCTAAAAAGGTTTAAGGACGACGCGAGGGAGGTTCTGCAGGGTTTTGAATGCGGTGTAAGCATAGAAAACTTCAATGATATAAAGGAAGGGGATATACTGGAGTGTTTCGTGAGCCAGGAGATCCCCCGATAGGAAAGGTGATTTTATGAAAAGGAGAGTCCAGAGGCTTTCTGAAGAAATAAAACGTGAGATAAGTGAAATCATAAGGAGCGAGATTAAGGACCCCAGGATTACATCCCTGGTAAGCATAACCCAGGTACAGGTAAGCAGCGACCTAAGCCATGCGAAGGTGTTTGTCAGTATGCTGGGGGACGGTGAAAAAAGAAGAGAAACCTTGGAAGGGCTTAACAAGGCCAAAGGTTATATCAAAAGAGAACTGGGCAAAAACCTAAGACAGAGGATTACTCCCGATATTGTATTCCATATGGACGATTCAATTCAGCACGGCTCCCACATAAGTCAACTGCTAAAAAAAGTCATAGGCGACGAGGAGAAAAGAAAAAAAGATGATGCTGACTGATATCGTGAAACACCTGCAGGAGACCCGCGAAATAACTATAATTACCCATATTACACCGGATGGTGATGCTCTGGGTTCTTCGGCGGCCCTGGGCCTGTCACTTATTGGAATGGGTAAAAAAGTTACCATCGTAAAAAATGACCAGATCCCGCAAAAGTATGATTTTTTGCCGGGGCAATCTCTGTTTGATGATATTGATATTGATTTTATACAGCCAGACACCCTGGTTGTTCTGGACTGCGGTGACCGGGAAAGACTGGGAGATTTCATTAGCATAAGCGAAAAGGCTTCAACTGTTATTAATATTGACCACCATATCAGCAATACCATGTTCGGCAACTTAAACCTTGTGGATACAAACGCAGCCGCAACCGCTGAACTGATATACCAGATAATAAAGCTGATGGGAGTAAGAATAGACATGGAAATTGCCACATGTATTTTTACGGCAATTGCATCGGATACCGGGTGCTTCAGATATGATAATACCACATCCGTGACCCATGGTATTGCGGGTGAACTAACCAGCATAGGAGTAAAAACCGGCTGGATATGCAGCCGTATATTCAACATGCGGACCCTTGGGCAGACAAAGCTGCTGGGAAAGGCGATAGACAGCATAAGGATTTTTCACGGGGGCAAGACCGCCGTGATGAGCCTTAAAAAAATGGATTTGGAGGAGTCCGGGTGCGACCGGCAGGATATTGAAGGGATAATAGAATTTGCAAGGGATATTGAAGGTGTGGAAGTAGCTGTGCTTTTGAAGGAGACAGAGGATGAAGAAATAAGGGTTGGGCTCAGGTCCAATGAATATGTGGATACTTCTGTTATTGCAGCTGTGTTTAACGGCGGAGGGCATATAAAAGCCTCGGGCTGCACAATACACTCCTCCATTGATAAGGCTTGTGAAATGCTGCTTGCTGAAATTGAAAAAGGCTACAGGTAAAGGGATATGGATGGATTTATTAATCTTGATAAACCAATAGGACCCACTTCGTTCAAGATGGTGGACAAAGCAAGAAAACTGACCGGGCAAAAAAAGGTAGGGCATACCGGTACCCTTGACCCGGGCGCATCCGGCGTTCTGCCGCTGTGTGTCGGCAGAGCCACAAAGCTGGCTGTTTTTTTGGTGGATTCAAATAAAACATACAGAGCAGAGATTACCTTTGGAATAACAACCGATACACAGGACAGATACGGCAGAATACTAAGGACAAAAAAGGCAGAGATGGACAGAAAAAGGCTTGAAGAGATGCTGCGGCAGTTCAGGGGACCGATTATGCAGCTGCCGCCCATGTATTCCGCGGTGAGACAGGGCGGTAAAAAACTTTACGAACTGGCGCGAGAAGGGCTTGAGGTTGAACGGAAATCAAGAAAAATTGAAGTTTACAGGCTGGACCTTGCGGATTATTTGCCTCCCGACAGGGCAGTCATAGAAGTGGAATGTTCAAAGGGCACTTACATAAGAACCCTGTGTAATGATATAGGGGAAAAACTGGGCTGCGGAGCAATAATGAGCAGTTTGACCAGGCTGTCGGTTGGTGACTTTTCCCTGGACAGTGCCGTAACCCTTAAAGAACTGGAAGAAGCCGCGAAGGACGGGAACTGGGCAAAATACCTGCTACCCATTGACTATCCGCTGAAGCACATGCCCAAGGTATTTATCAGGGATAAATATGTTAAGCTGGCACTAAACGGCAATAATCTGTATGATCATAATTTATTAACCAATAATAAAGAGTTTAACCACCTTCAGCAGTTAAGGCTGTATTACCGCAGTACATTTTTGGGAATATACAGTTATCATAGTGATACACAGCCATCATATTTCAGGGCAAATAGACTTCTGGCCGATGGCGTTGAAGTAAAACAATATTCCTGACAATCAGTAGCGAAGGGGATTGGATATGACTGCAAACGACTGGGCAGTAGCCCTTGGATACTTTGACGGTGTTCATATAGGACACAGGCAGCTGATTAAAAGGCTTGTCGAACAAAGCAGGTTAATGGGTCTAAATACAATGGTTTATACGTTTAGGCGGCATCCATTAAGTGTTATTAACCCCGACAACCCGGTACCACTTATATACCCGCCCGAAACCAGGTACAGACTGATTAAGCAGTTGGGCGTGGACAAAGTAATAATGGCTCCCTTTAACATACGCATATCTAAAATGGCTCCAGAGGATTTCCTGGAAGAAGTGCTTTTTGAAAACTACAGTATACGTTATGTGGCTGTAGGGTTTAATTTCAGATTTGGATATCGCGGAGCGGGGGATGTCGATCTTCTTAATAAAACAGGCGTTAAGAACAATATAAAGGTAGATGTCATTAAACCGGTGGATTTGGACGGAGAAGTTGTAAGCAGTAGTTATATACGTAAGCTGCTTGAGGCTGGAGATATAGAAAAGGCCAACCGCTGCCTGGGCAGTTATTATTCCGTTTCGGGCAGAGTAATAAAGGGGATGGGCAGAGGTAACGGAATGGGAATACCAACTGCCAACATAAGGCTGCCCAGGGAGGTCTTGTATCCGGCTTCGGGTGTCTATATAACAAATACCATATATCAAAATAAAAAGTATAAAAGCATTACCAATGTGGGGACAAAACCAACCTTTCCGGAGGGGAGAATTGGAATAGAAACCTATATTGACGGAATCAGCCGGAATTTATACAATCAGTTAATACACCTGGAATTTTACAAAAAAATCAGGGAAGAAAAAAAGTTTAAAAATATAGGGGAGTTAAAGAATCAAATAGAATTAGATATAAAATATTTGGAAAACTACTTTTATTAGAGTAAATAGAAAAACCATTCTATCAAGGCCAATATTTACAATTACATGTAAAGTATGATAGAATCATAATGTTGTATGAACCTAGAGCTAGGTTTAAGGAATCTCCAACCTTATGCTTGGTTCCAGGGGTTACTTGAAGAGGAGGTGAAACAGTATTGAAAAACGAAGAAAAGCAAAAAATTATAAACGGGTACAAAATCCACGAAACCGACACCGGTTCCCCGGAGGTGCAAATTGCAATACTGACCGAAAGGATAAATCAGTTGAACGAACACCTTAAGCTAAACAAAAAGGACCATCATTCCAGAAGAGGACTTTTGAAAATGGTTGGTAAAAGACGGGGGCTTTTAAACTATCTTAAGGAAAAGGATATAGAAAGATACAGGAAGCTAATTGGTCAACTGGGTCTTAGAAAATAACATGGGGGCGGGTCATACCGCTCCATTATATTTGAAATGTTTGAATTAAAGGAGGAAAACGATGGAGGATTTATTTAAGCAGGATACTTTTAATATGGAACTGGCGGGAAGAGAGCTTATCATAGAAACGGGAAAAATGGCAGGACAAGCCGGTGGAGCGGTTTTGGTCAGGTACGGAGATACCGCTGTACTGGTTACCGCAACCGCCTCAGAAAAGCCAAGGGAAGGGATAGACTTCTTTCCCCTAAGCTGTGATTACGAAGAAAAGCTTTACTCGGTGGGTAAAATCCCCGGCGGCTTTATAAAAAGAGAAGGAAGGCCCACCGAAAAGGCCGTGCTTACTTCACGACTTATAGACAGGCCAATAAGACCATTGTTCCCAAAGGGCCTTCGAAACGATGTACAGGTTATTGCAACAGTTCTGTCTGTGGACAGGGATAACTCTCCCGAAATAGCAGCTATGATTGGTTCATCCGCAGCCCTTACAATTTCGCCAATTCCATTTTTCGGGCCAACGGGGTCGGTGGAAGTGGGTATGGTGGAAGGGAAACTTGTAATAAACCCGGATATTGAGCAAAAAGAAAAAAGCGACCTGCAGCTTATTGTATCCGGTACAAAGGACGCGGTTATGATGGTGGAGGCCGGTGCCAATGAGGTATCTGAAGATACCATGCTTGAAGCAATTATGTATGCCCACGGGGAAATCAAAAAGATAGTAGGTTTCATTGAGGATATTGCAAGCAAAGTAGGGAAGGAAAAGACGGAAATTACAGCTGTGGAAACGGATGCCGACCTTGAAAAAGAAGTCAGGGAATTTGCCACATCAAGGCTTATTGATGCGATACAGACCGCCGACAAACTGGAAAGGAACGATAATATAGAAAGGGTTAAGGAAGAGGCTCTTGTTTACTTTGAAGAGAAGTACCCGGAATCGGCTGCCGGGGTTTCGGAAATATTGTACAACATAACCAAGGAAGAGGTAAGAAGGCTGATAATCGAAGAGGGCAGGCGGCCGGACGACAGAAAAACCGACGAAATCAGGCCGATAGCCTGTGAAGTGGGCTTGCTTCCCAGAACCCATGGCTCGGGTCTTTTTACAAGGGGACAGACCCAGGTGCTTACAATTGCAACCCTTGGAGCCATGGGAGATGTGCAGATACTTGACGGACTGGGACTGGAAGAGTTTAAAAGGTACATGCATCATTACAATTTCCCGCCCTACAGTGTCGGAGAAACCAGGTTTTTAAGGGGACCCGGAAGGCGTGAAATTGGGCACGGCGCACTGGCAGAAAGGGCCCTTGAGCCTGTGATACCCGACGAGGAGGAATTCCCGTATACAATAAGACTGGTATCCGAAGTACTGAGCTCCAACGGCTCCACTTCACAGGCGAGCGTTTGCGGCAGCACCCTTGCACTGATGGATGCAGGAGTTCCGATAAAGGCACCGGTGGCAGGGATTGCAATGGGCCTGATAAAGGAAGAAGAAAGGGTAAGGATACTGTCCGACATACAGGGTATGGAAGATTTTCTTGGGGATATGGACTTTAAGGTGGCAGGTACGCAAAAAGGCATCACGGCTATTCAGATGGACATAAAGATTTTCGGAATAGGAAGGGATATATTAAAGGATGCTCTGGAGCAGGCCAGGCAGGGTAGGCTGCATATACTGGGAAAAATGATGGAAGTCATATCCGAACCGAGGAAAGAGCTTTCCAGGTTCGCACCGAAAATTATAAGAACCGTTGTGGACCCTGAAAAAATACGTGATATAATAGGCCCCGGAGGTAAAACAATCAACAAAATAATAAACGACACCGGCGTTAAAATAGATATAGAAGACGACGGCAGGGTGTTCATTGCGGCTCCTGACAAAGAATCCGGCGAAAAAGCGCTTAAGATAGTCGAAACCCTGACTAAGGACATAGAAGTAGGGGAATTCTATATGGGTAAAGTTATGAGAATAACCGGATTTGGAGCGTTTTTGGAAATAGCCCCCGGAAAAGAAGGTATGGTGCACATTTCCAAGTTGGCCCATAACAGGGTGGAGAAGGTGGAAGACGTGCTCAGTATAGGAGACGAGGTAATGGTCAAGGTAATTGAGATAGACAGGCAGGGAAGGATAAACCTTTCCCGTAAGGACGTCCTTCCAAAGGAAGATAAGCCGAAGGAAAACAAGGGAACACGAAACAAAAGCAGACGTTAAAAAAACATAAACCATCGGTTTATGTTTTTTTATATTTCCCCTTTCTGTTGAATATGCTTTATTAAAACAGGAAGGGGGATATTTATGAATTTTTTAAGAAATAAAATTCAAAACAGAACAATCATGATTATTGTGACATTTCTGTCTTTAATCCTATTAATCGCTGTAATACTCAATGCTTTCAAGTATTACGTTGCAGTCCAACCGGCCTTCAGTCAGCCAATACACAGAGGTTCAAGGGAATCCAAGGGTGTGGCGATAACATGTAATGTTGACTGGGGCAGCGAATACTTGCCCGCCATGCTGGACATTTTTGAGACTGCCGGTGTAAAGATAGCTTTTTTTATTACCGGAAAATGGGCTGAACAAAACACGGAGCTAACACGATTGATTGCGGAATACGGGCATACATTAGGGAATCACGGTTATTCGCACAGGGATCATTCAAAACTTGATTACCGGCAGAACAAGGCAGAGATTGCCAGGACACAGCAGATACTTAAGGAGATAACGGGAATAACGCCAAAATACTTTGCTCCGCCCTCCGGTGCTTACAATAACGATACCGTTAAGGCAGCCGGTGACCTGGGGTGTGAAATCATAATGTGGAGCATTGATACAATTGACTGGAAAAGGGAGGGGGCTGACAGGATAATCTCAAGGGTAGAAAAAAAACTGCATGGCGGAGGTATAATTCTTATGCATCCAACCGATCAGACACTGGAGGCACTACCTGCCATAATAACGAATATTAAAGAAAGGGGATATCAAATAATATCCCTGGAAGATATAGTAAATTCGATTGATAAATAATACATCCCACTATATAATATATAAAGCCCTGCAAATGATTTCGGTACAGACTAAATACAGGAGGACTGATATGCAGTATAAAAGAATTATACTACCAAACGGACTTAGAATAGTATTTGAGAAAATCCCCTACGTACAGTCGGTAAGTATAGGAATATGGATAGAAGCGGGCAGCAAGAACGAACAGGCCAAGTGTAACGGAATCTCCCATTTCATTGAACACATGGCCTTTAAGGGAACCGAAAAAAGAAGTGCGAGGGATATAGCAGAAGAAATTGATAACGTCGGGGGACAGCTAAACGCTTTCACCGGAAAAGAATGCACCTGTTATTACGCCAGGGTTTTAAACAGGCATATGGAGCTGGCCTTTGACATTCTGTCGGATATGCTTTTTAATTCTTCATTCAGAAGTGACGATATAAGCAGGGAGAAGAATGTGGTTATCGAAGAAATTAACATGTATCAGGACAACCCGGAAGAAGTGGTTCATGATATATATGCATCCAACGTGTTTAAGAATCACCCGTTGGGATACCCTGTCCTCGGTGAACAGAGGTCGGTTATGGAAATAAAAAGGGAGGATATTATAAGGTACCTTAATAATAATTACCGACCGGACAATACCGTTATCGCCGTTACCGGAAACGTTGAACTGAAAGACATAGAAAGATATGCCCAGAAATACTTTTCAAACTGGGGCGACAGGTATACAAAAGTTAAAAGGTATGCTAAACCGACAATTAATTTTAATCATGTCATAAAACAAAGAAATACCGAACAGGTGCATTTTTGCCTGGGGTTTAAGGGTTTGAACCAGAAAGACAAGAGACTTTATTCTTTTCTTGCACTCAACAACCTTTTGGGCGGTGGCATGAGTTCAAGGCTGTTCCAAAGGGTAAGGGAGGAAATGGGGCTGGTTTACTCGATATATTCATATCCCACGACCTACAGGGATATTGGAATGCTTACAGTTTATGCCGGAACAAATCCATCACAGCTTGGAAATGTACTTGAGGCTGTTGTTGAAGAGTTTAGGAAACTTAAAGAATACGGTATACCCGAGAATGAGCTGAGAAGGGTTAAGGAGCAGATGAAAGGAAACTATATACTGAGTATGGAGGGCACGGGAGGCAGAATGTCGTCCATGGGCAAGTCGGAACTGCTGCTCGGTAAAATATATTCCCAGGAAGAGATACTTGACAGGATTGACGGCATAAGTATAGACAGCATGCAGGAAATTATACGCGAATCGATAGACTTTGAAAACATGGCGGCGACAATACTCGGCAATGCGGACAATGATGTGATAAAGGCACTGGAGATGATGGTATGATAGATGTTAAAGTATATCAGAGCGAGGAGGCAAGGGATTTACCGCTGCCCCGTTACATGAGCGACGGTTCTTCCGGGCTTGACCTTTGTGCTGCGGTTAACGGTACGACAACCGTTCCCAGCGGCGGTTTTATGCTCGTGCCGACCGGTATTTACCTGCAGATACCCACAGGCTTTGAAGGCCAGGTACGCCCCCGAAGCGGGCTGGCAGCAAAACACGGGGTAACGGTTTTAAACACTCCCGGTACAATAGACAGTGACTATCGGGGAGAAATTCGGGTAATACTAATAAACCTCGGGGACAGTCCCTTCGAAATAAAAAGGGGAGACAGAATAGCTCAGCTGGTGATATGCCGTTATGAAATGGTTAACCTTGTAAAAACGGATGTCCTGGATGTCAGCAAAAGAGGCAGAGGTGGATTTGGACATACTGGCATATAGATGAAGTCTGCCGCATAGAATTAAATGAAGAAGGGGGTAATTCTATGCGGCTTAGTCAGATTGGCGGAAAGGAAATAGTTAATCTCAATACCGGAGAAAGACTTGGAATAGTGGCAGAAGCGGATCTGGTCATAGATGAAAAAACGGGAAGCATAGTAAAACTGCTGATACCGGAAGAAAGGACACAGTTTTCCATATTCGGAGAACGTGATTATATTGAGGTTCCATGGGAAAATGTAAAGAAGATTGGTAATGACATGATAATAATCGAGCAGGACGAAAGGAAAAAAAGAAAGATTTTCTAAAAGGCTCCTTTAAACAGGGGCTTTATTTTATTTCACCATTAGTGTTATTATTAGATATAATAATTAATAATGCTGTGTTTTTCATTAAGGAGGATATTGATGAAAATAATCGTTCAAAAATTCGGCGGCACATCGCTGACAACGACTGAGAGAAGAAACAAGGCCATAGAAAAGATAGAAGCGGCAAGAAGGAATGGCTTTTGTCCCGTGGTGGTTGTATCCGCAATGGGAAGAAAGGGCGAGCCATATGCTACCGATACATTTATACAACTGGCAGACGAAACAAACCGCGGTATCAAGGCAAGGGACCGGGACCTTTTGATTTCCTGCGGCGAGATTATCTCGGCGGTAATACTGACAGCCCAGCTCAATGCGGCGGGATTGGATGCGGTGGCAATGAACGGCCAGCAGGCGGGGATAGTTACCGATAACAATTACGGAAATGCCGGAGTATTGAAGGTGGAGCCAAAAAAAATATATCAGCAAGTCGAAAGGGGCAGAATACCGGTTATTACAGGATTTCAGGGGGTTACGGAATACGGTGACATTACGACGCTGGGACGGGGAGGCAGCGATGTTACCGCGGCGGTATTGGGCGATGCGCTAAATGCATATTCAGTGGAGATATACACTGATGTGGACGGAGTTATGACCGCCGACCCGGGTATAATAAACAGTGCAAAGGTTATTAGAAGTATTGACTATAACGAAGTGTTTCAGATGGCGGATTACGGTGCCAGGATTATTCATCCGAGGGCGGTGGAGGTTGCAATGAAATCCAATGTGCCGCTGGTAATCAAGAACACTTTCTCGGATTCGCCGGGGACCTTGATTACCCAGTACAAAAAGGATGGGGATACCGTATCCATGGGGGACAGAGGGCTTCTTACCGGTATTGCCCACCTCCATGACAGGGCACAGGTGGTTATTGATTATTCGGAAAGCCCACAAAAAAACCATACCGATGATATACTGGATAAGCTGGCGGATATGGGAATCAGCATAGATTTGATCAATATATTCACAGACAAAAAAATATTTACAATAGATGACAGTGATTGCGACAGGGTGACAAACCTTCTAAAAAGGGAAGGAACAAAGTTCTGCATTATCAATAACTGCAGCAAAATAACCATCATAGGCAGCAGAATAAGGGGTGTGCCCGGGGTTATGGCAAGGATGTTAAGGGTACTTAACAAAAATAGAATAAAGGTATACCAAACGGCGGATTCCCATGCTACAATTTCAGTGCTTGTTAAGAGGCAGCAGGCGGAAAAAGCAGTTAAAGTACTGCATGACGAATTCAAACTATAAGTTCGGATTTTAAATACGCACCTTTTCCAACAACGGAAAAGGTGCGTATTGGTTTTTAGATAATATTTTACTTTCAAAGGTTAATAATAATAGCTAGAGATTCGGAAGAATGGGGAGGAAAACCTTGCAAAAAATCAGAAAACAGAAAGCAAAAAAAACAAAGACGGATGACGGCGGAAAAACGCAAAAAAGTATGGCAGAGGACATAAAATCCCTTGGAGTATCGAATATACCTCCTAATCCCACAAGCCCCATACATACTCTTACAATAATAGGCCAGATAGAGGGACATACGCTGCTCCCCACGCAGAACAAAGCAACGAAATACGAACACATTATGCCTCAGCTTGTAAATGTGGAGGAAAACAGGCAGATTAAGGGGTTGCTTCTTTTGTTGAACACTATCGGAGGGGACGTGGAAGCGGGACTTGCCCTTGCTGAAATGGTGGCCAGTATATCCAAGCCTAAGGTTTCACTGGTGCTGGGAGGCGGTCACAGCATCGGGGTACCCCTGGCAACAGCCGCTGATTATTCGTTTATAGCCCCTTCGGCAACAATGACCATTCACCCGATAAGAATGAGCGGCCTGATTATCGGTGTGCCCCAGACCTTCAGGTATTTTTACAAGATGCAGCAGAGAATAACCGAGTTTATTACCAAACACTCGCGCATAGAGGCAGAAAAGCTGAAAGAACTGATGACGGCCACCGATGAACTGGCCAATGATATAGGCACCATACTGGTGGGCGAAGAAACGGTGGAACACGGAATAATAGATGAAGTTGGGGGACTTAAACAGGCCTTCGGAAAATTAATGCAGCTGATTGAGGTATATGACAAATCGTGATATAATTGCAATGGTTTTTATTAGGATTTCCAATGCAGTTGAAGGGGGAAAATTTTTTGTCTTTGCTTCAATCAATAATTATGGGAATTGTTCAGGGTCTGACGGAATTCTTGCCGGTGAGCAGTTCCGGACACCTGGTGTTGTTTGGAAGTTTTCTCGGCATTAAAACTGACACCGGTATTGTTTTTGAAATATTGCTGCATATAGGAACGCTAATTTCTGTTGTGTTTGTTTTTTACAGGGATATATTGGGCATGATAAAAGCTTTTTTCGAAATGGCTTCGGATATTGCAAAGGGTCATGGATTAGGACTTAAAAAGAACCCCCACAGGGTAATGCTGATTATGGTGATAGTCGCCACGGTACCTACCGGTTTAATGGGCGTACTGCTGGGCGGTTATTTCGAAAGGGTCTTTGCTTCGGTTACGATGGTATCAGTTATGCTTATTGTAACCGGTACGCTTCTTTACATGGCAAACAACATAAAACCCGGCTCAAAGGACACCGGCGACGTAAAGATATCCGACGCTTTGATAATAGGCGTGTTCCAGGGCCTGGCCATAACTCCCGGTATATCCAGGTCCGGCTCTACCATATTCGCAGGCCTGACCCGGGGTTTTTCTAGGGAGCTGGCAACAAGGTTTTCATTTGTCATGTCGATACCTGCAATCCTCGGGGCAGCGATATTGGAGTTCTGGAAATACTACGGCGAAGGTGCTTTAACCGGCAGTCTTACAACAGCCTTTGCAGGCATGACAGCTGCGGCAGTGGCGGGAACAATAGCAATAAGGTTCCTGGTTGAGATTATCAAAAAGAGAAAGCTGAGTTATTTTTCCTATTACTGCTGGATTGTGGGTGCGGGAAGCCTAATAATAGGTTTATTAATGGGCTGAATAAATCATTAACCTGTTTTAAGTGGAAGGATTAGCGGAAACGGAAGGCGGGTGCGCCTTCTTTTATATATGGCGTATTGGAGGATTCCGGTACCATGTGTAGAAATAACAATTGGGGTGATGGCGGTGGCGTCAAGAAAAAACAGGAGGAATTCAAAAAAGAACAGGGAAAGAATAAGATTTGAAGTAATGGGCATAGGCCTTATTGCCTTGTCTGTTCTGGTACTGCTCGGGCTTCAAAAAGGAGGAACCGGTGTATTTGGAAACCTCTTCAGGGACTATGTTTTCGGCCTTTTTGGTATCGGAGGATACGGTATACCGCTGTTTATTATGCTTACGGGGGTCATCTATATACTGCGAATGAATATAAAGGATATGGAGAACAAAGCCATTGCGCTCTTTTTCCTGTACTTTTCGATTATTGTACTTACGCATATAATTTCCGAACAGGGACAGCTGGTTGCTGTAAGACAGAATTTAAGCCTTTGGGAAAACTTAAGGGAAAACTCCAGGGTTGCATTTATAAGCGGAATGGAAAAAAGAGGCGGCGGTATAGTGGGAGGTATTTGCTCGGTACTGCTGTTTAAGGTTTTCGGTTCCGTCGGCAGCAAAGTATTTGTGACCACAATAGCCCTAATATCGGCTGTGCTTCTAACAGACAGGTCGGTGGTTGGGCTGACGGTTAAATTCATAAAGGCCGTGTTTATAATTATGAAGAACTCAGCCGCTGCATTTAAGGACTTTATAACGGTTGCCGACGACATCCGGGAAGAAATTGAAATCAATACTGATCCGGAAGCGGAAAAGAAGCGGGAAAGAAATGAACCCGAAATAAAGCAGGAGGAAAGCATTAAAATTTTCGACTCCAAGGATATAAAGCTGGGTATTGATGAAAGTGCCGCTGCCGGGCAGAAAAAAGCCGACCGGCCGGAAGAACTGGAACTTCACAGGACAAGCTTTACCAACGAATATATAGGATACAGGCTTCCTTCGGTAAGTTTGCTTTCCGAATATGAAAGCAGGACCGGCGGGAACCGCAAGGAACTTCTAAACAACGCCAGAAGGCTGGAGGATACACTTAACACCTTCGGGGTGGTTGCAAAGGTTGTGAAGGTAAGCGTCGGCCCGGCGATAACCAGATACGAACTTCACCCCAGCCCCGGGGTCAAGGTAAGCAGAATATTGAATCTGGCCGATGATATAGCCCTCAGTATGGCGGCCACTTCGGTCAGAATCGAGGCCCCAATTCCGGGAAAATCGGCCATAGGGCTGGAGATTCCAAACAAGGAAACCATTCCGGTTACCCTGAGGGAATTAATCGAAAGCACTTCCTTCAAGAACAGCCGTTCAAATATAACCGTCGCCCTGGGTAAGGATATAGCAGGAAACCCCATAATCATAGACCTTGCGGGAATGCCTCACTTGTTAATAGCAGGGGCCACCGGTTCAGGAAAGAGCGTTTGCATAAACAGCATAATAATAAGCCTTTTGTATAAGGCTTCACCGGCCCATGTCAAGCTGATTCTGATTGACCCGAAGATAGTGGAATTAAGCCATTACAATGATATACCCCATTTACTTGCACCGGTAGTCACAGAGCCGCGGAAAGCCACCGGTGTTTTGAACTGGGCAGTACAGGAAATGACCAACCGGTACAAGGAATTTGCAAAAATAGGTGTTAAGGATATACACCGCTATAACCAGGTGAAGCAGATGGAAAACTCCAAGGAATATCTGCCTCAAATAGTGGTGATAATAGACGAGCTGTCAGATTTGATGATGGTGTCACCGGCAGAGGTTGAGGATGCAATATGCCGGCTTGCCCAGATGGCCAGGGCCTCCGGAATACACCTTGTGATAGCCACCCAAAGGCCTTCGGTGGATGTTATTACCGGTATAATCAAGGCGAATATTCCGTCGAGGATTTCCTTCGCGGTATCCTCCCAGGTGGATTCCAGAACAATTCTTGACATGAACGGTGCAGAAAAACTGACCGGCAGGGGTGATATGCTGTATCACCCGACCGGAGAGCATAAACCGATAAGGGTACAGGGTGCACTGGTGGAAGAAGAGGAAATTGAAAGGGTTGTTGCCTTTGTCAGGGACCAGGTTGACGCCCAGTACAGCGAAGAAGTGCTGGAAGCGGCCCAGCCGCGGGAAACAGGGCAGGGAGACTGTGACGAACTGCTGCCGGATGCCATTGAAATTGCAATGGAATACCAACAGGCATCCGCTTCCCTTTTGCAGCGAAAGCTTAAAGTGGGTTATGCGAGGGCTGCCCGGATGATTGACCAGATGGAGGAAAGGGGTATAATAGGGCCCTTTGAGGGAAGCAAACCCCGCAGGGTGTTGGTCAGCAGGGAAGCAATCGACCAGGCAAACAGCACCGACAGCTGAGGGAGGTAAAAAAATGATTGGGGCTGCAGTCGTTACACTGGGCTGTCCCAAAAACGAAGTGGACAGCGAAAACATGAAAGGACTTCTTGAAAAAAACGGATATTGTGAAGAAAAGAACATTTCCAAAGCCGATATAATAATTGTAAACACCTGCGGATTTATAGAGGACGCGAAACAGGAGTCAATAAATACAATACTGGAAATGGGAAAAAATAAAAAAAACGGCAGGTGCCGCCTGCTTATAGTTTCCGGCTGTCTTGCCCAGAGATACCCTAAGGAGCTAATGCGGGAAATACCCGAGATTGATGCGCTGGTGGGAACAACCGGTTTTATGCATATAGTTGATATAATAAAGGATGCCCTTGATGGCAAAAGAAGCGTGTGTATACTGGATGAAAGCCTGGATATCCCGGAAAACCTGCCGCGTACCTGCGGAGAAAACAGGCATTACAGGTACCTTCGGATTGCGGAGGGTTGCAGTAATTACTGCAGCTACTGCATTATTCCAAAGATAAGGGGCAGATACAGAAGCCGCAGGGAAGAGTATATAATAGAGGAAGCGAAAAGCCTTACAGACGAGGGGGCCAGGGAATTAATACTGGTTGCCCAGGATATAACAAACTACGGCAGTGATTTGTACGGTCATAAAAGGCTTGCACAGTTGCTTTCAAAGCTTTGCAGCGTAGATAACATGGAATGGTTGAGACTTTTGTACTGTTATCCGGAAGGCATAACCGAAGAACTGATTCATACTGTTAAAAGTCTGGATAAAATATGCAAGTATTTGGACATTCCTGTGCAGCATGCCAGCGACAGAATATTAAAAAGAATGAACAGAAGAATAACCGGCACTGAAATTGAAAGGCTCCTATACAGGCTGAGGGAGCAAATACCCGGAATCGTCTTAAGAAGCACCGTTATAGTAGGTTTTCCGGGAGAAAAGGACGAAGATTTTAAGGAGGTACTGTCCCTGGTTGAAAAGGGATATTTCGACCGGCTGGGGGTGTTCACATATTCCAGGGAAGAGGATACTCCCGCCTTTCATATGAAGGAACATGTACCGCACCATGTGGCGTTAAGGCGAAGGGAAACACTGATGCTTGAGCAGCAAAAGATTTCCCTAGGGAAAAACAGTACAAGAATAGGTAAAAGGATGAGGATAATAGTGGACGGGCGGGAGAGTGAGCTGTACTACGGAAGGACCTACGGTGATGCTCCGGATGTAGACAACCGGGTGCTTTTCACTTCCAAAGGCAGTGTGAAGACGGGGGATTTTGTCGAGGTGGAGATTGACCATGCGCTGGAGTACGATTTGGTTGGGAGAGTGGTAGAATGAATTGGGCAAACAGGCTGACCCTTTTACGTATTATACTTGTACCTGTGTTTATGGTTTTTCTGCTGAACAAGATTAACTGCGGTGAATACATTGCAGCGGCGGTATTCATCCTGGCCGCCCTTACCGACAGCCTTGACGGGTACATAGCGAGAAAGCACAACCAGATAACCAAACTGGGTAAGCTGATGGATCCGGTGGCCGACAAGCTCCTGATAACTGCCGCGCTGATATCGCTGGTACAGATGGGTAAGTTGTCGGCATGGATAGCCATGGTGATAATTGCCCGGGAATTCGTTGTTACCGGTTTAAGGGGTGTTGCCGCTTCCGAGGGAAAAGTCATAGCCGCCAGCATTTGGGGTAAACTCAAAACCATTTCACAAATAGTTGCCATAGTGGCGATAATGCTCAACAATTTCCCCTTCAAAAATTGGAATATACCCTTTGACGTAATAGCGATATGGGTTGCGGTGGCGCTGACATTGTTTTCGATGGTGGATTACCTGTACAAGAGCAGAACAATATTTATTGATTCCCGCTAGAAACTGTACAAATAAAATACGGAAAGGACAGTTACCATGAAAGCAGAAATCATTACAATTGGTACCGAAATACTCCTGGGAAACATAGTCAACACCAATTCATCTTTTTTGTCATCGCAGCTGGCCGGGCTCGGTATAGACGTATACTATCACGTTACTGTGGGAGACAATCCGGCAAGACTTGAGGAAGCGGTCAGAAATGCATTTAAAAGGAGCGACCTGATAATAACAACCGGCGGACTAGGCCCCACTTCGGATGATATTACAAAGGAAATTATAACTGAAGCAGCCGGGAAAAGGCTTATACCGGATGAAGCGGAGCTCGAAAAACTGAAAAACTATTTTAAAAAAAGAAACAGAAAAATGACACCAAACAACATAAAACAGGCATACATTCCCGAGGGCAGCAGGGCCGTGCCCAATGATAACGGAACGGCTCCGGGCATTATACTGGAACTGGACAGTAAAGCGGTAATTATGCTACCGGGCCCGCCGGCAGAAATGAAACCTATGTTTTTAAGCAGCATTGTTCCGTATCTCAGAAAAAAGTCAAAACAGGCGCTTGTTTCGGTTAATATGAATTTTTTCGGTATCGGGGAATCCACACTGGAACATGAATTGTATGACCTTATTAAGAATCAGTCTGATCCAACCATTGCCACCTATGCCGGTGAAGGGGAAGTAAGGGTGAGGCTGACCGGCAGGGCGGAAAAAAGTGGTGAAATACCGGCTTCGATTACAGAAGTGAAACAAATAATAGAAAAACGGCTGGGAAAATATATTTACTGCTGCGGCAGCCAAACCCTTCAGCAGGTTACAGGGAAGGCACTTATGGATAAAGGTAAAACCCTTGCGGTGGCTGAATCCTGTACGGGAGGCAGGATTAGCAGTATCCTTACTTCGGTACCGGGTATTTCAAAGGTCTTCAAGGGGACCATTGTAAGTTACAGCAACGATATCAAGGAAGAACTGCTGTATGTATCAAAAAATACCCTGCGGGAAAAAGGAGCGGTGAGCTCGGACACAGCCCGTGAGATGGCGGCAGGAGTGAAAAGAGCATGCCGTTCGGATATAGGCCTGGCTGTTACAGGAATAGCCGGCCCCGACGGCGGCAGCGAGGAAAAACCCGTGGGTCTTGTATATACAGCCCTGGCAACGGATGACTGTCTCAAGTGCTGGGAGATGAGGTTCGCAGGTAACCGGGAAAAGATAAGCACCTATGCTGCAAAGAATGCGGTAAATCATCTGAGACTTTATCTGCTTGGCCAATATAGCAAGTATTGACAAAATCCATAATTGATATATAATAATAAACAGAACACTTGTTCCTATATTTAAAAGGTGGTGTGTGTATATGAATAATGAAAAAGCAAAGGCTCTTGAATTGACCATAAACCAAATTGAAAAACAGTTTGGTAAGGGCTCGGTAATGAAACTCGGGGACCAGAAGGCAGGCCTTAACGTATCCAGCATTCCTACGGGTGCTCTGAATCTGGATATTGCCCTTGGCATCGGAGGAGTACCGAGGGGAAGAATTGTTGAAATATTCGGACCCGAATCTTCGGGCAAAACTACGGTGGCACTGCATATTATTGCCGAAGCACAGAAAACCGGCGGCAATGCCGCATTTATTGATGCGGAACATGCCCTTGACCCGGTATATGCGGGGAATCTCGGCGTAGATATTGAAAACCTGATTGTTTCGCAGCCGGATACCGGTGAACAGGCCCTTGAGATTGCCGAGGCGTTGGTGCGTTCCGGTGCTTTGGATGTTGTGGTAATAGATTCGGTTGCCGCTTTGGTTCCAAAGGCCGAAATAGAGGGAGAAATGGGAGATGCCCATGTCGGACTGCAGGCAAGGCTTATGTCGCAGGCACTGAGAAAACTTGCAGGAGCCATAAGCAAATCAAGGACCACGGCAATATTTATCAACCAGCTTCGTGAAAAGGTAGGTATAATGTTCGGAAACCCCGAAACCACCCCGGGAGGAAGGGCTTTAAAATTCTATGCTTCGGTAAGACTTGATGTGCGCAGAATAGAAATACTGAAACAGGGCGACCAAAATATAGGAAACCGTACCAGGGTAAAGGTTGTTAAGAACAAGGTGGCCCCCCCGTTCAAACAGGCCGAATTTGATATAATGTACGGTAGGGGGATATCCAGGGAGGGAGCAATCCTGGATGCTGCGATCGAGGAAGGAATTGCATCAAAGAGCGGTTCCTGGTATTCCTTCCAGGATATAAGGCTTGGCCAGGGGAGGGAAAATGCCAAGCAATACATGATTGAAAATCCCGACCTGTGCCTTCAGATAGAAAACCAGGTCAGAGAAAGATACAATATGAATATACTGCCCAGTGAAAAACCGGACCAGGAAAACCCGGAAGGCTGATGACAATAATCGTAATGGATAGAGGTGCGGCGGATGGAAGAGTACAGCAAAGGGTTTAATACCGCTTTGAGATTCCTATCAAGAAGACTTAAAACCGAATCCGAGGTAAGGGACAAACTGAGAAGCAGCTGTAGCGAAGAGCTTACCGAACGTATATTGGAAAAGCTTAAGGAACTCGGCTATATCGATGACGATTATTATGTATCCTGTTATATAAGGGACAGAATGAAGTTTAATCCTATGGGCCGGTTCAGGATAAAAAAGGAACTGGATCAAAAAGGTGTAAGAAAAGACCTTGTAGAGAACAACACCGAATATAATAATATCGATGAAGTACCGGTTATAATGGGTTTGCTGGACAGAAAATTTAAAAAGCCTGACCCAATGGACGAAAGCGACTTGAGAAAAATTGCAGGCTATTTGAAGAGAAGGGGTTTTAACTTGGATAGTATCAATAAAGTGTTGAAACGGTTAACTTGACATAAATAATAAAAAAATATAAAATTATTACGATACGGTAGTATCGTAATATTGCTATTTTCAGTAATTAAGAACATTTAAGAATATAAACCCGGAAAACTGAATAGAGGAGGTGTTGGAGCATAGATATTCTTATAGTAGCATTCATAGCATCTCTGGTGGCTTTTTTTATTGGGTATTTGGTAAGAAAGATAATTGCGGAAGCAAAAATTACCAATGCGGAAGAATTAGCTAAAAAACTGATTTCGGATGCTGAAAAGGAGGCAGAAACATTAAAGAAGGAGCAGCTCCTGGAGGCAAAGGAAGAAGTCCACAGGCTGAGAAACGAATTAGAAAAAGAATCCAGAGAAAGAAGGAACGAACAGCAGAGGATCGAAAGAAGGCTTATTCAAAAAGAAGAATCCCTTGACAAAAAAATAGAAACCATCGAGAAGAAGGAAGAATTACTTAATATCAGGGAAGAAAACACAAAACGCCGGCAGGAAGAGATTAACCAGTTGTACGAAAAACAAATAAAGGAACTCGAAAGAATGTCAGGACTTTCCTGTGAAGAGGCGAAGGAGATTCTTTTTAATGATATAAGGAAAGAAACAGAAAAAGATGCAGCTGCTATGGTTAAGGAAATAGAGGCACAGGCGAAGGATGAAGCCGACAAAAAAGCAAGGGAAATAATAACCTGTGCCATACAAAAATGTGCGGCGGACCACGTTGCAGATACTACCGTTTCTGTAGTTCAATTGCCAAACGATGAAATGAAGGGAAGAATAATCGGACGGGAAGGAAGAAACATAAGGACCCTGGAGACCTTGACAGGTATTGACTTGATAATTGACGATACTCCGGAAGCAGTTATACTTTCCGGGTTTGACCCAATTAGGAGGGAGACTGCACGGATCGCCCTGGAAAAGCTTATAGCAGACGGAAGAATACATCCTGCCAGGATAGAGGAAATGGTTGAAAAAGCCAAAAAGGAAGTGGATGCTAAGGTTAGGGAACACGGTGAGCAGGCGACCTTTGAGACAGGCGTTCACGGACTGCATCCGGAACTTGTCAAACTGCTTGGGAGGCTTAACTACCGTACCAGTTACGGCCAGAATGTGCTTATACATTCTATTGAAGTGGCTCAATTGGCTGCTTCCATGGCTGCCGAACTCGGCGCGGACATAAAACTGGCAAGAAGAGCCGGGTTGCTTCACGACATCGGTAAGGCGGTAGACCACGAAATGGAAGGGAATCACGTGCAGATCGGGGTTAGTATAACAAAGAAATTCAGGGAGTCCCAGGAGGTTATACACGCAATAGGAGCACACCACAACGATATAGAGCCTACAACCGTTGAAGCCATTCTGGTGCAGGCTGCAGATGCGATTTCGGCTGCCAGGCCGGGCGCAAGAAGGGAAACCCTGGAGGCCTATATAAAAAGGCTGGAGCAGCTTGAAGAGATAGCAAGCTCCTTCGATGGCGTTGACAAATCCTATGCGATACAGGCAGGAAGAGAAATAAGAATTATGGTGAAACCTGAAGACGTAGGAGATACAGACATTACTTTCATCGCTAAGAAAATCTCAAAGAGAATAGAAGAGGAACTGGATTACCCGGGACAGATAAAGATAAACGTTATAAGGGAGACAAGGGCAATTGAATACGCAAAATAAAAGGGCTGAAAAGCTCTTTTATTTTGCACATGTTTAAAGGATGTCGCTTTATACAGCTGCGGGTCTAAAATATTAGCCAATAAAAAGGGTTTTTTTGCTATCTGTAGAATATTTAATAAGGATGTAATAATTTATTTTAAGGGGGCTTTATTGATGGAAATCTTGAAAGTATCTGCTAAGTCAAATCCGAACTCGGTTGCCGGAGCATTGGCTGGTGTCCTCAGGGAAAAGGGGAATGCTGAAATGCAGGCCATAGGGGCCGGCGCTTTGAACCAGGCAGTTAAAGCAGTTGCAATAGCTCGGGGATTTGTTGCTCCCAGTGGAATGGACCTTATTTGCATACCAGCATTTACCGATATCGAAATAGACGGGGAAGAAAGGACAGCTATTAAATTGATTGTTGAGCCCAGATAAAAAAACGCTCATTAAAAACCTGCTGTTTAGGCAGGTTTTTATTATGAAATACAGAGATATAAGAGGGGGGCCAAAGTTTGAAAAAATTTTTGACCGTTGATGCACACTGCGATTCCGTTTCAAAGGCATATAACCATAAAACCACCTTTGTTGACAGCAGGGGAGAAACCCATATCGATTTGAAAAGCCTGGATTCCATTACTCCTCACATAGAGTTTTTTGCACTGTTTTGCGATAGTTTCGAAACGCAAAAGCACTACAGGGGTGTAATTAAACTTTTCGATTATTTCCATAAGGAATTGTCCGGCAGTACGAATCCCCCGGTTCTTATCAAAAACGCTGCCAGCCTTACAGACTGCATAGAAAACAACCGGCTGGGCATTATACTGGCTGTGGAAGGTGCATATCTTTTGGTGGACAATCTGCACCGCATTGATGAATTGTACAGGCTTGACGTGCGCTGTATTTCCCTTACATGGAATCCGGGGAACGGGTTATGCAGCGGGATTGGTGACAGTGAGGACAAAGGAATCAGTAAACAGGGCAGAAGAGCTGTAGAAAGAATAAACGAACTGGGTATACTTATGGATGTTTCGCATATTTCCAATAAGGGTTTTTGGGATATAATAGAACTAACCGATAAACCCGTTATTGCTTCCCATTCAAACTGCCTGTCCATATGTCCGCACGCCAGAAACCTGGATGACAGACAGCTGGCGGCACTGGGTAAGCTGGGTGGAGTTGCAGGGGTCAATTTTGTTCCGGATTTCCTCGGCAGAGGTAAAGACAATGTTTCGGGAATTGCAGACCATATAGAACACATAATAGAAAAGGCCGGTATAGACAGTGTTGGGTTGGGAAGCGATTTTGACGGAACAAAGGAGCTGCCCGGTGGAATATGCGGAGCGAAAGGTTTTATTAGGGTATACGAAGAACTGCAGAAAAGGGGATACGGTGCTTCCGATATTGAAAAAATTATGGGAGGTAATTTCTACAGGGTTATAAACAATACATTAAGTAGTGATTAGCAGCGGTGTGTCCCTGACCCGTTAGGCTATCAATCGGGGACATTTAGGAGGATTAAGATGCAAAAAGCAGATCTGCACCTGCACAGCAACAGATCGGACGGGCTCCTTTCTCCGACCAAAATTGTAGAGCAGGCAGCAAAACAGAACCTTTCAGCAATTGCGCTAACCGATCACGATACTGTTGAGGGTATAGATGAAGCCGTTAACGCCGGGAAGAGGTTGGGTGTCCTGGTGGTGCCCGGTATTGAAATAAATACAAGTGCCGACAACGGTGAACTGCATATTTTGGGGTATTTCATTGACCGCCGTAATAAACGGTTTACGCAGTTTTTGGAAAGGCTCATGATGGCAAGACAGGACAGGGTACGAAAAATAATAGCCAGGCTGCGGAGAATGGGATATGAGATTGAATTCGAGCAGGTCCTTTCGAAGGCAGAGGAAGCTTCTTCTATTGGAAGGCCGCATATAGCCAGGGTCATGCAGGAAATGAGTTATGTTTCAAGCCTCGGGGAAGCCTTTGAAAAACATATAGGTTATGGATGCCCGGCATATGTGGAAAGATACAGGCTGCTGCCGGCAGAAGCCATAGAACTAATCAAGGGCGGCGGGGGAGTGCCTGTTTTGGCTCATCCGGGAATGCTCAGCAGCCAAATATATATAGAAACGTGTATTGAATACGGGATACAGGGTCTTGAAGTATATCATTCGAGTCACCGCGATTTTCAAACAGAACAGTTTCGGGACATTGCGGACAGACGCGGATTAATAGCTACGGGAGGATCGGATTCCCACGGAGAATGCGGATATGACGGAGTGAGACTTCTGGGAAGTGTTACGGTTACTTATGAAACAGTGGAGCTTTTGGAGAGAGTTTCCAGGGACAACCGTAAAACAAATTATTAAGAAGCACTTAAAGGAGAGAAGGGCAGCATTTGATAAACTCTACTTTAAAAGGAGGGAACACCATGATAGAAACAAAAATCAGGGACCTGAAAAATCACGAAGGCAGAGAAGTATTGATAAGGGGATGGCTTTTCAACAAAAGGTCAAGCGGAAAGATTGCGTTTTTGCAGCTGAGGGACGGGACAGGCTTTGTCCAGGGAGTGGCGGTTAAAAATGAACTGCCGGAGGAAGTATTTGAGTTGTGTAAGGAAATCTCACAGGAATCATCTATAGAAGTAACGGGAATGGTAAGAAGTGATGAAAGGGCTCCCAGTGGTTATGAAATCTCGGTAACCAATGTTAAAGTTGTATCCCCGTCGGATGAGTATCCGATCACCAAGAAAGAGCACGGTATAGAATTCCTGATGGACCTGCGGCACCTGTGGATGAGACATCCCAGGCAGCATGCAATCCTTACCATAAGGGCCGGTATCAACAGGGCCATCCGGGAGTTTTTAGACCGGGAAGGTTTTATCCTGGTGGAGCCGCCAATAATCACCGCTAACAGCTGTGAAGGCACAACAAACCTGTTTGAACTGGATTACTTTGACCAAAAGGCATACCTGACACAGACGGGGCAGCTATATAATGAAGCAGCCGCCCTGGCCTTCGGGAAGGTATACAGTTTCGGACCCACTTTCCGGGCTGAAAAATCTAAAACAAGAAGGCATCTCAATGAATTCTGGATGATAGAACCCGAGATGGCGTATTTCGACCATCAGGATAACATGAAATTACAGGAACGGATGATAGAATACATTGTAGGTACGGTTCTTGAGAGACACAAAACCGAACTTAAAACTCTGAAGAGGGATACAGGCAGGTTGGAAATGGTAAAGGCTCCCTTCCCGAGAATTACATATGACGATGCGGTTAAAATGCTTAAGAAAAACGGCCTTGACTTTGAATGGGGTGATGACTTCGGAGCGCCGGATGAAACCTATATTGCAGAGCAGTTTGACAGGCCGGTATTCGTCGAGAAATTCCCCTCAAGGATTAAGGCATTTTACATGGAGCCTGACCCGGAGAACAATGAACTGATACTGGGCGCGGATTTGCTCGCTCCCGAGGGTTATGGCGAAATAATAGGAGGAAGCCAGCGAATCCATGATTATGACCTTCTTAATAAAAAGATTGGGGAAGAAGGACTGCCCATCGAGGACTACCAGTGGTACCTGGACCTGAGAAGGTTTGGAAGCGTACCCCATTCAGGGTTTGGTCTGGGGCTGGAGAGAACCGTTGCCTGGGTCTGCGGGATTGATCATATCAGGGAAACAATACCCTTTGCAAGAACGCTAAACAGGATTACGCCGTAAAGTTTAATATTATTAAATATATGCTGCATATGAAAACCACATTGATGTATCAAAGTCTTGACAGTGGTATATTAATGTGGTTATTTTTGTAGATGCAATAAATTTATTTGTTATTTTTTTTAGTAATACAAAAATTTTAGAAGGATTTTTGCATTTTGATACGAATATATATTTAGTAAATCACAATATAAAACGAATCATATTTAGTATCATAGGACAGGAGGTATGGAAATGCGAATAGAGAACCATCCCATTCTCACCTTTAAGAAGGGCAGGAAAGTAAAGTTTACCTACAACGGAAAGGAGATTGAAGGGTACGAAGGCGAGCCGATAGCAGCAGCACTTCATGCCCAGGGGGTTAAGGTGCTCGGCTACAGTAACGTACACAAGAGACCCAGGGGGTTTTACTGTGCAATCGGCAACTGTTCATCCTGTTTAATGGTGGTCAACGGGAAACCCAACGTAAGGACCTGCGTTGAAAAGCTGAAAGAGGGCACAGTTGTGGAAACACAAAAAGGGAAAGGTGATTTAATATGATAAAGACAGAGATTGCCGTTATTGGAGGGGGTCCGGCAGGAATCTGCGCTGCCATTAATGCTGCGTCGTCCGGAGCGGAGGTAATACTTCTTGACCGCGACAGTCATCTTGGAGGTCAGCTTATTAAACAGACACACATGTTTTTCGGTTCACAAAAACAGCATGCATCAAAAAGGGGAATCGATATACCGTATATATTAAATGCCGAACTGGAAAAGTATTCGGACAAAATAAAAGTCATGCTAGATGCAACTGTTATAGGCCTGTATGAGGACGGGGTGCTGACGGTTGAACAAGGAGGGAAATACATAAAAATAAAACCCGAAGCAATTATTGTTGCCACAGGCGCTTCAGAGAAATTCCCCGCTTTTCCGAACAACGACCTGCCCGGCATTTACGGTGCGGGAGCAGTCCAGACACTCATGAACGTATACGGAGTTGCGCCGGGGAACAGCGTATTCATGGTAGGTGCCGGCAATATAGGGCTCATTGTCAGCTATCAACTACTGCAGGCCGGTATAAAGGTTAAGGGCGTAATATGCAGAAGCCCCAAATACGGCGGATACGCGGTGCATGCTTCAAAACTGCGAAGAATGGGAGTTCCCATTATGCCTCAGCATCGTGTTATATATGCCCACGGCAAGGAAAAATTAGAAAAAATTACATTGATAAAGCTGGATGAAAACAAAAGAGAGATTCCGGGAACGGAATTCGATATCGAGACGGATGTGCTTTGTATTTCCACGGGGCTTACACCGCTTGGGGAACTGCTGTGGCAAATAGGATGTGAAATGAAATACGTGCCCGAGCTCAGCGGACATGTCCCTGTAAGAAACAGGGAACTGGAAACCAGTGTTCCGGGTATTTTTGTGGCAGGTGACGTTGCGGGTATCGAGGAAGCAAGCAGCGCCATGGTTGAGGGAAGGCTCGCCGGACTGTGCTGCGCAAAGAAACTAGGGTTTAAAAATAAGGACTTCGACGCCCTGAAAGAGGATTATACAAAACAACTGCATGATTTGAGGTCGGGCCCTGTGGGCGAAACCATTCGAAGGGGCCTTGTAAAGATAGAAGGATAAGGAGGGTGAAATAATGCTGAAGAGTACAGGTATTGCCACAAAGGAAGACCTTGAAAAGGTAATCCCACCAAAGGAAAGGCTGGCAAGGGGTCCTGTGGCAATAATAGAATGCTTTGAAAGAATACCGTGTAATCCGTGCTATACATCCTGTAAACGGGGTGCCATTAAGGAATTCGAAGATATAAACGACTGTCCTAAGCTGGATTATGATATATGTAACGGCTGCGGTGTATGTATATCCAACTGTCCCGGACTTGCCATATTCGTGGTTGACGAGACCTATTCCGAATCCGAAGCGCTGATAAAATTGCCCTATGAATTTGTTCCACTGCCCAAGGAGGGCGACTTTATAACAGGACTTGACAGGGCCGGCAAACCCGCATGCAGGGCAAAGGTAATAAGGGTTCAAAACAGCAGGGCACAGGACAGAACGCCGGTAGTATCACTGGCGGTACCCAGGGAATTTTCGATGGTGGTAAGAAGTATGAGCCTTGACGACTATTACAGTGACAATACGATTGTTTGCCGCTGTGAAGAGGTTACGCTGGGAGAGATAAGGGAATATATACGCAAGGGCTATACTACGGTTGACCAGATAAAAAGGATAAGCAGATGCGGAATGGGCCCGTGCCAGGGAAGGACCTGTACTCCGCTTATCATGCAGGAGATCTCAAGGGCTACGGGGCAGAGTATTGCCGATTTGAAAACGCCTACCTACAGGCCGCCCACTGTTCCGATAAAACTAGGTCAGCTTACCGGAGGTGAAAATGATGAATAAAACTGCCGACGCAGTAATTATCGGCGGAGGAATTTCAGGCTGTGCCATTGCATATAACCTGGCGAAAAAGGGTATGAAGGACATTGTAATAGTGGAAAAGGAATACCTGTGCAGCGGTGCCACCGGCAGATGCGGTGCGGGAGTACGTATGCAGTGGGGTACCGAAATGAACTGTAAGCTAGCCAAGTACAGTATAGAATTCTTTGAAACGGCGAACGAGGAGCTGGAATATGAGTATGATATAGAATTCAAGCAGGGCGGTTACCTCATAATTGCAGCCACCGAAAAGGAAGTAAACCAGTTCCGGAAAAACATAGCGCTTCAAAACAGCCTGGGCATTCCTTCGAGGTATATAACGCCCCTTGAGGCCAAGGAAATTGTTCCCCACATGGACGAGACCAAAATACTCGGAGCGGCATTTAACCCGAAGGACGGACACCTGAACCCCTTCCATGCCACCCAGGCCTATGCCAACGCCGCCAAGCGGTTAGGTGTGGAAATTATGACCTATACCGAAGTAACTGGTATTGATGTGGAAAATGGTAAAATAAAGGGCGTTCAGACCGATAAGGGCTATATAAGTACACCGGTGGTAGTAAACGCAGCCGGGGGATATTCACAGCTGATAGGGGAAATGGTGGGCGTGGAAATCCCCGTTTTCTCAGAAAGGCATCAGATACTGGTAACAGAGGCGGTAGCTCCGATGCAGGGGCCCATGTTCATGTCCTTTTCACAAAACATATACTGCCAGCAGACGCCCCACGGCAGCTTTATAATGGGCAGAGGCGACCCCAACGAACCGAGGGATTTGAGAATCACGTCCAGTTGGGATTTTCTCGAGGAAATGGCCAAAACCTGTATAAAGTTCCTGCCGCCGCTTAAGGACTTGAGAATGGTCCGGCAGTGGTCCGGGCTTTACAATATGTCCCCCGACCGCCAGCCCATATATGGTGCGGTTAAGGAAGTGGACGGGTTTTATCTGGCCAGTGGGTACAGCGGCCACGGGTTTATGTTCGGGCCGGTTACCGGTGTCGTCATAGCCGAGACAATACTTGCGGAAGAACCTACCATTCCGGTACACATGCTCGGAATCGACCGGTTTGAGAAGGGTGAACTGATACTGGAACCCTCGGTGGTTTAACGGCTTGATATGGTAAACAAAAGTTTCAAATAAAATCACTATTAAGAAAGGGGGCAAATGCGCTTTGAAAATTGTAGCCACAAAACCTGAACTGTGTACCGGCTGCAGGGCGTGTGAGGAAGCTTGTTCAAAGGTACTGTTCAAGGATATCAATCCGGAGAAGTCCGCAATAAGGATTACTGAAAAAAAGGACGGAGGGTACGATATCAACGTATGCAATCAGTGCGGTGAGTGTATTGACATATGTCCTGTCCAGGCGATTTACAGGAACAAAAACGGCACGGTAATGATAGACAGGGACAAGTGCGTTCAGTGTTATGCATGTGTTGGTTTCTGTCCGTCCATGTCAATGAAATACCAAAAAGACATAATCGGACCGTTCAAATGTATTTCCTGTGGTGCTTGCACCAGGGCGTGCACTACTGGTGCAATTTTCATGAAAGAAGTATAGAGCAAAGGAGGGATTGTAAATGGCATGTAAAAATACCGGCATAATTAATGCTGCCGAACTTAAAAAGAAGCATAAAAAGCTAACCGAATTCGGCTTTGAAGTGAAGGAAATAAACAGGGGGTATGCCGACAGGTCCCTTTATATAGATCTGTCAAACAATGAAATAAAGGTAAAGCCCATAGACGGGGAAATGAAAAACAAGTTTACCGGAGGCAGGGGATACGGAATGAAGTATCTATGGGATGCGGTAAACCCCGACACCCGTTGGGACAGCCCCGAGAACGAAATAATAATTGCCCAGGGGCCGATAGGGGGTATAACCCAGTACCCGGGAGCGGGCAAATCCTATGTGGTAACGATATCGCCCCTAACCGACCTGCCGGTGGACAGCAATGTAGGCGGTTATTTCGGGCCCCTTTGTAAATTCTGTGGCTTCGATGCCCTTGAAATACAGGGTAAAGCCAAAAAAGATGTAATAGTGTTTATAGACGGCGACAGTGGAATGGTGACGATAGAAGAAGCACCCGGGGAATGCGTAAACAGCCATATACTTGCCGAAACCTTAACCGAGATGTATGCAGATTCCGAGGAGGACAAAAGAAACGTTTCGGTTGTTTCCGCGGGTGAAGGGTCGGAGCATACCAGGATTGGCATACTTAACTTTTCATATTACGACCTGCGAAGAAAAAAATGTAAGCTGAAGCAGGCGGGTAGGGGAGGAATAGGGACCGTTTTAAGGGACAAAAAGGTTAAGGCCTTGGTTGTTAAAAAATCCGGTGTAAAGGGTGATTCCAACAATCCGGCAGACCTTGACACGATAATAAAGCACGGCATAAAGCTGCATAAGGAGATATACGACAACGACGACAAGCAGTGCAGAATGAGGGTACACGGAACCACCCAGCTGGTGGACGCCATGAACGCCCACGACCTGCTGCCTGTTAATAATTTCCAATACGGGGAGCATCCAGAGGCACCCAGGATAGGAAAGGAAAGCTTTGAAAAGATGTTTGATTTGGGCAAGCCCGACGGATGCTGGTACGGCTGTACACTGGCCTGTGCCCATGCCCTGCAGGACTTTGAGATAAAGACCGGTCCCTATAAGGGGCAAAAGGTGTTTACCGACGGCCCCGAATATGAAACCCTTGCTGGCGTTGGCTCCAACTGCGGCATATTCGATCCCGAAGCCGTTACAGAGGCCAACTTCTACTGTGACACCTACGGAATTGATACCATTTCCTTCGGTACGCTGTGTGCCTTTGTAATGGAATGCTATGACAGGGGCATAATAAACAAGGAAATAACCGGGGGACTAGAGCTTAATTTCGGCAACTGGGAAGCCCAGATGGAGCTTATGCACCAGATGGCCAGGGGAGAAGGTTTCGGCGTTGTGGCCGGTCAGGGCGTACACAGAATGAAAAAACTGTTTGCTGAAAAATATGGTGCCGACAAGGACTTCCTCAATGATATCGGGATGGAGATGAAGGGTCTCGAGTTTTCGGAGTACGTCTCCAAAGAATCCCTGGCACAGCAGGGCGGCTACGGAACAGCCAACAAGGGTCCGCAGCACGATGAAAACTGGCTTATATTCATGGACATGATAAGGAATCAGATGCCCACCTTTAAGGATAAGGCGGAAGCTCTGTATTATTACCCGCTTTTCAGAACCTGGTTCAGCATAGTGGGCCTGTGCAAGCTGCCCTGGAACGATATTATGCCGGCGGACAACCATTTGACGGATGAGCCGGCAAAAGTTCCGGAGCACGTAGACAACTATGTGGCTCTTTACAAGGCTGTAACCGGCAGAGATTTTTCCAGGGAGGAAATGCTGCGACAGTCAGAAAGAGTCTATAACCTGCAAAAAGTATTCTGCCTTAAAATGGGCAAGGGCCTGAGGGAATACGATTATCCGCCCTACAGGGCTGTAGGACCGGTTACGGTGGAGGAATATAAGTCCCGCCGGGAGCGTTATGACAAGCAGCTCAAAGAGCATGTGGGAATTGACCCGGAAGGAATGTCGGTGGAGGATAAAATTAAGGCCCTAAGGGAATACAGGGAAGACAGATACCAGACCCTGCTGGATGCCGTTTATAAAAGACGGGGCTGGACAGAAAATGCCATACCTACCGTAGAAAAACTGGAGGAACTGGGCATAGCATACCCGGACGTTGTTGAAGTGGTTAGAAAACATCTATAATAATACCTGTTTTGTGGAGGTAATATGGTTAAAGTAAATGGAGAAAAAATGGAATGGCATGGGGGTATGACTGTTGAAGACGCAATAAAATTTGCAGACTACCCCGAATACAACTATCCGATACTTGTAGTCACCGTTAACGGTGAGCATGTAAAAAACGACATGTTCAAAAATACTCCCATTGCCGACGGTGATGAAATAAAAATAATGCAGCCGCTGGCAGGAGGATGAGAGTAAAACCCGGCGTTTTTCCATAAACGCCGGGTTTTACTCTTTATGTAATGCTAATTTACCCATATTTGGTTTTTAGGGCCCTGTGAGGCTCCTGGAGCGATATTTTATCGGTTTCGTACCCCAAATATCTGTTATCAGAAAATATTGCCTTAAAACGCCTTACAGGGCCCTGGTTTTTCTATGTCTGCAAAAAAAATGCTTTCCACATATATTTTACAATGTGTATTCTAAATGGAGCTACAAAAACTAAAAGATACGAAATAAAACCCGATAGAGAAGCAGGACCCGGACGATATTGACACGGTATCGGGAGCCACGTCAACAAGCACAAAATTTAAAGAATTAATGAAAGAGGCTTTGATACTATAACGATATGCCGGATTACATTTTCCGGCGTTTATTTTTGGGGCGGATAGGGTTAGAAAGTATACATAATACTTTTACGGTGCTTTATGTAGAATATCAATATTCGACATATTACATTTTGCTTACTGCAAAACTTCTGAATATCGAATGGTACAAAACCAGGCAATCTGTGTTATAATAAAAAATAAAAGGGGCGCGGTTATCCACAGGAAAATTGCGTCTTTTGTGTATAAGTACTATTATACAAAATATTCATTTTGTATAATTAGGAGGAGTGGCATGAACAATATACCCCTACCCCTTATGGGTTTCTTAAATTACATGGAAACAATCAAAGGTAAATCTAAAAGCACGGTAAAGGAATACCATTACGACCTCAGAACCTTCTTCCGCTATCTGAAGGTCCAGCGCGGCCTTGTCCCCAAAACCGCCGATTTCGAAAAAATCAGGATTGACGACGTGGACGTAGAGCTAATTAAATCTGTCACGCTGAACGATTTGTACGGCTTTATTTCTTACGTGTCCTTTACCAGGGATAACAGCAATTCGGCGAAGGCCCGTAAGGTCTCTACCCTGCGCTCCTTCTTTAAATTTCTGCACTCAAAAATGAATATGATTGACGAAAACCCTGCCGCAGACCTGGAAACGCCCAAAATATCATCACGCCATCCGGTGCACCTTACGCTGTCCGAAGCCCGGGACCTGTTAAGCGCAGTAGATGGCGAATTCAGGGACAGGGATTATTGTATATTAACCCTGTTTTTAAACTGCGGCCTCAGGCTGTCCGAGCTTGTAAGCATAGATATAAGCAATATAAGGGATGATACGCTAACCGTTATAGGCAAGGGCAACAAGGAAAGAACAGTTTATCTGAATGATGCCTGCCTGAAGGCGATAGAAGGTTACCTCAAATTAAGGCCCAGGGACGGTGTGAAGGACAGGGATGCGCTTTTTTTAAGCAAACGTAAACAGAGGATAAGCAACAAGACGGTGCAATATATAGTCAAAAAATACGTAAAAAAGGCGGGACTTGATACCGAAAAATATTCAGCCCACAAGCTGAGACATACCGCTGCAACGCTTATGTACAAGCACGGCAACGTGGATATTAGGGCGCTACAGCAGATACTGGGGCATTCAAACATATCCACCACCCAGATATACACCCACGTGGACGACAAGAGATTGCGGGATGCGGTCAAAAGAAACCCCCTTTCAAATGATAAAAAGGATCCCACAAAGTAAAAAGGGAATCCTTTTTGTTAGCAGCCAGGCCCTGCAAGGCCGTTATTTCCAACTGTGCAGGTATTCAACCTGCTGACTGTCAAGGCTGTCGATATGTATACCCATACCCTCAAGCTTCCTTAGGGCAATCTGCCGGTCTATATCCTCCGGTACCCCGTATACCCTGTTTGAAAGCTTGCTGTGGTTATCCAGTATGTATTTAGCGCCCAGGGCCTGTATACCGAAGCTCATATCCATTATTTCTATGGGGTGCCCATCCCCCGCCGCCAAGTTAACAAGCCTTCCCTCCCCCAGCAGGTATAAATTTTTTCCATCTTCAAATCCGTAGCTTGTAATATTGGGCTTAACATTCTTCTTATCAACGCATACAGCTTCAAGTCCTTCAACATCTATTTCCACGTTGAAATGACCCGCGTTGGACAATACGGCACCGTCTTTCATCAAGGCAAAGTGTTTATTGTTGATTACCCCGCTGCACCCGGTAACGGTTACAAAGAAATCACCCAGCGCTGCGGCCTGCTCCATGGTCATCACTCTGTGGCCGTCCATGGCGGCCTCCAAGGCCCTTATCGGGTTCACTTCACATACTATGACCCTCGCGCCTAATCCCTGGGCCCTTGCGGCCACTCCTTTGCCGCACCAGCCGTAGCCTGCCACCACTACGGTTTTCCCGTTGATCTGAAGGTTTGTGGTTCTCATTATTCCATCCCATACCGACTGTCCTGTGCCATACCGGTTGTCGAACAGGTGTTTGCAGTAAGCGTTGTTTACCGCCAGCATTGGAACCTTTAAATCCCCCTTTTCTTCCATGGCCCTGAGTCTTAAGACACCGGTTGTGGTTTCTTCACAGCCCCCTATTATATTCGCCCTGAGATCCTCTCTCTTGGTATGCAGCATATTTATCAGATCTCCGCCATCGTCTATTACAATATGCGGTTTTCCAGACAGAGTATACTCTATGTGCTGCCTGTACTCCTCATCAGACGCTCGATGCCATGCATATACGTTCAGGCCTTCTTTAACCAGGGCTGCCGCAACATCGTCCTGGGTTGAAAGAGGGTTGCTCCCGGTAATATAAACCTTGGCCCCCCCTGCTTTAAGGACAAGTGCAAGGTATGCGGTTTTCGCTTCAAGATGCACTGATATGGCCACCTTTGTACCCTTAAAGGGTTTGTGGCATTCGAATTCCCTTCTAATCCCGTTTAGAACCGGCATAAAATTCACTGCCCATTCAATTTTGTTTATGCCGCTTTCCGCAAGGCCAATATCCCTTACAGCGCTTTCCATATTAGTACCTCCCTACTCTTTTCTAATTTGGTATTCTATAAAAAAACCCCGGAAGGGGCAAAATATCATTTATTCGTCCATAATTTCATCAATTTCCACAGCGATATAATCGGCATCCCGGTCAATGCACCGACAGCAGTTATCGCATACTTTGCTGCTGTCCAGGTCACACATCATGCACTCGCCGCAACCATTACACGGCCTGTTCTCCAAAACACACTGCTTTGTCATTGTATCAACTCTTTCGTTTTCTTTTATTATATCCAATAACAATCAGTTTTTGTAGAATATTTTTTATTATTGCAGCGAATAGATGGTTGCATTAATAATCTTCTACATATACAATATGATTAAAGAACAAATAACTCCGTTAGGTGAGGCTCCTATACAGAAATATGCTACTGCCCGGAAACATCGAAAGATGCCAATGGGTCAGCAGGTATTACCGAAATAAGGTTTTACCTAATGTAGCTGGGTTGATACTCTAAGCTGTATAGTGCCAAAACTCAACGAGTGGGGGCCGGTAATACCGGTTGTATATGATTTGCTGTTTTGTCATCCTTCCCCCTTGTTGGGAAGGGTTTTTATTTTGCCGGTGTAAGATCCATGCAATTATTGAAATACTAAGACAGGGGGGAATAGCATGACCATGCATATCACCGAACTGCTAAACAATAAAAATTTATCGCAGATAAAAAGCGAATTAAAAAACATGCAAGAAGCAGACATCGCAGAAATTATAAACAGTTTAAACAAAAAGGACAGCCTGCTTCTGTTTCGCCTTCTTGATAAAGAGATGGCTTCAGAGGTGTTTTCCCATCTTTCCCCCAATAAGCAGTCGGAATTATCTGTACAGATCCGGGAAAATGAATTGAAGGCGATTCTGGAGGACTTGTACTTTGACGACATGATTGACTATTTAGAAGAGATGCCTGCGAGTTTTATAAAAAGAATTCTGAAGAATACCGGAGAAGTGGAAAGAAATCTTATAAACCAGTTTCTTAACTATCCCGCCAACTGCGCAGGAAGTATTATGACAATAGAATACGTTGACTTTAAAGCCGGTATGACCGTGAAGAGCGCCATAGACCGTATCAGAAAAACTGCTATAGATAAGGAGACGGTTTATACCTGTTATGTAACCGATAACAACAGGGAACTGGAGGGCATAGTTTCCCTCAAGGACTTGGTACTGGCCAAACCGGACCGGTTGGTTAGGGATATTATGAACAGCAATATCATATATGTGACCACCATGAGCGACCAGGAGGAAGTATCAGCGATCTTTAAAAAATACGACCTTCTGACCGTTCCTGTTGTGGACCGGGAAAACCGCCTGGTAGGAATAATTACAATAGACGACATTGTAGATGTAATAGACCTGGAAAACACCGAGGATTTTCATAAAATGGCAGCTATACAGCCTTCTGACGTGGGATACCTGTCAGCCGGGATATTGAGCCTTGCAAAGAAGAGGATAATGTGGCTCCTGATACTTATGATTTCCGCCACCATCTCGGGCAATATAATAAGGAAGTACAATGATCTTCTGCAATCAATGGTAATACTGGCGGCCTTTATACCACGGCTTATGGATACCGGAGGCAATGCCGGCTCCCAGTCCTCTACCCTCGTAATCCGCAGCATTGCCCTAGGGGAGATTAGGTCAAAGGACCTTTTCAGGGTATTGTGGAAGGAAATTAGAGTCAGCATTATTGTGGGGCTGGTCCTTGGGATTTTCAACTTCTTTCAGATAATTCTTCTCGGATATGGGAATCCCATGCTGGCCCTTACCGTGTCGCTTACTCTTTTTATTACAATATTTACTGCCAAGATAATTGGAGGAGCACTGCCTCTTGTTGCAAAAACCTTCGGTATAGATCCTGCAATCATGGCAAGCCCCCTAATCACAACAATAGTCGACGCAATAGCCTTGATTAGTTATTTTGCCATAGC